>Ga0209902_100196_pt1 | contig 100502 bp, 109 predicted proteins | sample FECB27metaG_FD_188304 | JGI IMG/M metagenome (GOLD analysis project Ga0209902, IMG submission 188304) | Cyanobacterial communities from the Joint Genome Institute, California, USA - FECB-27 (SPAdes) (version 2) | ecosystem: Environmental > Aquatic > Thermal springs > Hot (42-90C) > Microbial... | reverse complement strand
GGGGGGGGGGGGTGGTCCGGTGATCACCGAGGGACCCCCACCCCCCACCCCTCCCCTCAGGGGGGAGGGGAGCGTTCCGGCGATGCGTCCACCAAGGAGAAATCGAAATGAGCCGGCTGATCCTCAACCGCCGCCGGCTGCTCGGCCTCGGCGCTGCCTCCGCCGGCTCGCTGGTGCTGGCCGGTTGCGACCAGTTCGATTTCCTAGGGCAGCGCAACAATGAGGTGCGCGACTTCCTCGAGCGGGCCAACCAACTGACCTACAGCGCGCAGCGTGCCCTGGTCGGCGAACAGGCCTTGGCCAAGGAGTTCTCCGAGAGCGAGATCCGCCAGGGGCAGCGGCCGAACGGCTCGACCGACCCGCGCAATATCGAGCTCTATCGCGACCTCGAAGCCAGCGGCTTTGCGGCCTACAAGCTCAGGATCACCGGGCTGGTCGAAACGCCAAAGGAATACTCACTCGCCGAACTGCAGAACATGCCGGCGCGCACCCAGATCACCCGGCACGACTGCGTCGAGGGCTGGAGCTGCATCGCCAAATGGAGCGGCGTCCCGCTGAGCCGGCTGCTCGACGAGGCCAAGGTGCAGCCGACGGCGAAGTTCGTCGTCTACCACTGCTACGACCAGATGGGCGGCGGGCTCTCGGCGCCTGAGGCCTATTACACCAGCTCCGACCTGATCGACGCTTTCCACCCGCAGACCATCGCCGCCTACGGCCTCAACGGCAGCGCGCTGCCGGTCAGTAACGGCGCGCCGGTCCGCATCCGCATCGAGCGGGCGCTGGGCTACAAGCAGCCGAAATACGTCCACACCATCGAGCTGGTCGACAGTTTTGCCAAGTTCGGCATGGGGCAGGGCGGCTACTGGGAAGATCACGGGTATGATTGGTATGGCGGGATCTAAGGGGGTGCTCCGGGCGCTTTAGCAGGCGGCTCTGTCACCGGTGCTTCCTCACCCGCGGTGTCACCCCGGCGAAGGCCGGGGCCCATCCTGAGGTCTTCCATCCGTCGTGAAGGCGGAGAAATCTCAGGATGGGTCCCGGCCCGCGCCGGGAAGACACCGAGTTTGGGGCGCTGTCTGTGGTGAGCGCACCGATGGATGACCCGAGAGGGAAGGGCAAACTGGAGCCCGACCACCATCGCAGCCCAAGCCTCTAGATCTCGGTCAGCACGATATCGCCGGTGACCATCCGGGCGCGGATCTCGAGATGATCGGCGCCGTCGGCCGGCTGGCCGGCGCCGCGCAGGCTCGAGCGGATCCGGCCGGTGACGGTCGAAATGTCGGTCCACACGGGTATGCCGGCGGGCACCCCGACATGGGCATCGCCGGTAGCGCCCTCGACCGTCACGCGGCCACGGCGTGCGGTACCGATCGTCAGGTCGCCCGACCCGGTCTTCAGCGTTACGTCGGTACCGGCCTCTCCGACCTTGATGTCGCCCGAACCAGTCTTCACCGCGGTCGAGCCCTGCGTCGTGCCCAGTTGCACATCACCTGAACCGGTTGAAACCTCGACCACCGCCGTCGCTTCGGCCACCAGCACGTCGCCGGAACCGCTTCTCGCCTTGACGTCGTCGTAAGCGCGCTCGACGCGGATGTCGCCCGAGCCGGTGTCCAGCACCATGGCGCCGGTCGCCGTGTCGACCACCAGGTCGCCGGAGCCGCTCTTCAGATGAGTTTCCCCGACGCTACCGACGAGCGTGATGTCGCCGCTGCCTGTACGGACGGCGACCGCGCTGGCGTTCGGCAGGGTGATGACGGCGTCGAGCCGCGTATCGCCGCCGAACAACCTGTCGTGCTGTTTGGGGCCGATCACCATGATCTGGTCGCCATCCTGGCTGACGCGAACCTGGTCGGCGTCACGGCCGGTGATCTCGACGACGGTCTCGGTGGTTTCTGTGGCAACGACCTTCACCGAACCCTTGGCGATCTCGGTGAGAAGCCGCACCGGCTGCCGCGTTTCAAAGCGATGCATGGTCATTTCGTCTCTCCTGTTGGGAAGCTCAGGTTTCGGTCGGTTTGATCCAGCCGGTCATGCGGCGGTTGCCGCGCTTGCCGCTGAACGGGTCATGGGAGGGAAGCGGGTCGGTGGGGCCGCCCGGCGGAAGATCGCCGCGGGTGGCTGCCCTGACGACATTGACCAGCCAGTTGTTGAGCGACTGGCCCGAACGGGCCGCCAGTTCTTCGGCTTTCGCCTTCATCGTCTCCGGCATGCGCAGCGAGATGCGGGCGAGGCTGCCGTCGTCGTCGGCTTCTTCGAGCGGCAGGCTGGGGTTGGCGGTCTCCGCCGGTGGCCGTTGCAGCACGAAATCCAGCTCGCGGCCATTGAGCCTCACCTCGACGCCGCCACTCGGCATCCTCGAAGTGATCTCGGCGGCCGCCTGGCTGATGGCATCCATCAACGCCAGCCGCACGGCCGGGCTCAAGGCGAACAGCAGGCGCTCAGTGGCAGCGCGGGTCTCGGGTGCCGCGACTTCCGCCGCGGCAATCAGGTCGCGTCTAAGGCTGTCGATGTGTGGTGTCAGGTCCATGGCGCATGGATGACATCATAGTGACGTCATGTCAATGAAGTTATGACGTCACCGTGCGCGATTATGGCGTCACATGGATTCTGCCATGATGTTGGAGGGGATGACTGATACAGACGGCCCCCTCCCATCCTCCCCCATGAAGGGGGAGGTGCCTGCCGGTGTGTTTTGGAACGATCGAAGCCACAAGCTCGACTCTTCACCTCCCCCTTCATGGCGGAGGCCGGGAGGGGGCCGTCTCTATCAGTAGAGCTCCCGCATAGCTCCCCTGCAGCTCATTTCCGCGAAATCCCTTGCCAATCCGGCACATATCGCCCATATGCGCACCATTCGCCCCGCGCACTCGTCCCGATTTGAGGGAAACAGGCGCGATGACGGCGATGGACTTCTCTTCTTACTGGCCAAAAACGGTGAGCGGCGAAGTGCCCCGGAATGTCCCCCCGCAAGAGTAGCGGGAACACCGGGAGACAGCGCAACCGTGCGGCAATCCCGTCGCCATTGCATCTATTGATCACGCCGAGCCCGAGATGGGCCTCCGGCGACCCACGCGCACCGATTGGCCCGGAGCGCGCCAATGAAAGTTTGACCATTGACCACTTCATTTTCCGAACTCGGCCTTTCGGCGCAGCTCGTCAGCGCGCTTACGGCCGCCGGGTTCACCACTCCCACGCCGATCCAGGCGAAAGCCATTCCGCCGCAGCTCGAGCGCCGTGACATCATGGGCATCGCCCAGACCGGTTCCGGCAAGACCGCGGCGTTCGGCCTGCCGATCCTCGCCGGCCTTGCCGAGCTGGGCGGCCGCCCCAACCCGATGACCACCCGCGCCCTGATCCTTGCGCCGACCCGCGAACTGGCGGTGCAGATCGACGAAGTGCTGCACAAGCTGGCGGGCGCCAAGCTCTCTACCGTGCTGGTGCTGGGCGGCGCCTCGCGCGGCGGGCAGATCCAGAAGATCGCCCGTGGCGTCGACGTGGTGATCGCCACGCCTGGCCGTCTCAAGGACCTGGTCGACGATCGGAAGCTCAAGCTCACCGAGACGCGCTGGCTGGTGCTCGACGAGGCCGACCGCATGCTCGACATGGGCTTCATCAACGCCGTCAAGGAGATCGCCAAGGCGATCGGTTCGCGCCGGCAGACCGCGATGTTCTCGGCCACCATGGCGCCGGAGATCGCCGAGCTGGCCAAGGGGCTGCTCAACGATCCGGTGCGCGTCGAAGCCAACCCGGCGGCACAGACCGTCGGCACCATCGACCAGCGGGTGATCCTCGCCGGTTCGAAGGAAAAGCGCGGTGTGCTCAACAAGCTGCTCGAGGACGAGAGCCTCAGCCGCGTCATCATCTTCTCGCGCACCAAGCATGGCGCCGACCGCGTGGCCAAGAACCTCGCCATCGACGGGCATGAGGCGGCGGCGATCCACGGCAACAAATCCAACAATGCCCGCCAGGCGGCGCTCAAGGGTTTTGCCAATGGTTCGGTGCGCATCCTCGTTGCCACCGACATCGCGGCGCGCGGCATCGACGTGCAGAACATCACGCATGTGATCAACTTCGAGCTGCCGGACGACCCGGAGAACTACGTGCACCGCATCGGCCGCACGGCGCGTAACGGCGCCTCGGGCTTTGCGATTACGCTCTGCGACGGCACCGAGCGCGGCAAGCTGCGCGACGTCGAGCGGCTGATCCGGAAGACCCTCCCGGTCACCGGCGAGCTGAAGGGCAATGGCGGCGAAGTGATCGACGCGGCGCAGGTACGCGCCCAGCGGCAGCCGCCGCGGCCGCAGACCCCGCGTCCGGACGGGCAGCGGAAGCAAGCCAATACCGGCCGGCATTTTTCGGGCGCCAAGAAAGCGGCGATCGTTGAAGGCCGCAAGCGCGGCGGCGAAGGCCATGCCGCTCCCGGCAGCAGCGGCCAGCAGCAGCGCGGCAACGCGCAGCAGGTGCGTGGCGGTGCCGGCAAGGGCAGCAATGTCTCTCACAATGGCGGCGCCCCGGCGACTGCTTCCGCCTGGTGGGAAAAGCCGACCGGGCAGGGCACTCCGGCGCCGAAGCAGCGCTGGAACAAGAAGCAGAAGGATGCCGGCCGGCAGCGTCGCGACAGCGAACGCGCGGTTGGGTGAGCTGGATCGCGCCACCTCGCGTCTCCCCCTTGGCGGGGGAGGCGCGAAAACTCGGGCTTAGCACACCTAAGTGCTTAGTTTTCTCGAGAGAGGGGGTGCGGAGCCATTGTGCCCTCCAGCTTCCCCTCTCTTGGAATTTCTAAGGCTTAGCCAAGAAGCTAAGCCCAGGAATTTCCATTCTTCCCCGCAAGGGGGGAGATGGCCGCGAGGCTTGTGCAGAGAACAAGAAAGGGCGGCCCCCACAGGCCGCCCTTTTTGCTTATCGGATGCCTTTGATCCCCGGCACCAGGCTGACGCTGGTCTCGGTCGATGGCGCACTCATTGCGCCATCGGGCGGTGGGCCACTCGGGGGCTCTCCGCCAGCGCCGCCACCGGGCGCGCCGCCAAAGCCGGTCGAGGACTCGGCGGTGGGGTCGACGCCGACGATCATGGCGACGAGGTAGCGCTCCTCGAGTTCCTTCACGTAGGCGAAGGAGGCGCGGGTGGCCTGGCTTGCGATATTGTCGTTGGCGTTGAGCACATCGCGGTCGTGGCCGTGGTCGGTGTAGGGCGCGACGTTCTGGTAGATGAACTGGCTCAGCGCATCGGGGAAGAACAGCTGGCCGGTGAGCACGGTCTTGTCGTCGAGGAACACCTTGAAATGGATGTGGGTGGTGCGGCCGGCATACCAACCCGGATAGATGGTCTGGAACTCGACGATCCCCATGGCGCTGGCGAACTGCGTGCCGCGCAGGAACGTCTGGCCCGAGGTGTCGATGCCGCCGGTCTGGTTGGCGTAGCCCGAATAGAGCCCCTCGGCATTGCAGTGCCAGATATCGACGCGGGCGCCCTCGATCGGCTTGCAGCTGCCATCGACGATCTGCAGTCGCACCGTGGTGGCGACGCCGGTCTGCGTGCCCTCGGTGATATCGGCGCGCTCCAGCGAGGGGTCGAAATAGTAGGGGCCCTCGGTCACCTCAGGGGTGAGCACGCAGACGTCGGCGCCGGGCATCAGGCCGGTGGTGGTCTCGGCGCTGGCTTCCTGTGCGAAGGACCGCTGGCTCATCAGCGCACCGCCGGCGGCGGTGATGGCGACGAGGCGCAGGGCGTCGCGGCGGTTCAAGGGGCTGGGCATCTGTTCGTCTCCATTGTCTGCGCTCCCGATGTAGGAAAGGGAGGGACGATCCCCGCGTTACAAGTTGGAGAACTGCATTAAGTCTTGGACAGAAGAAACCTTGGAAATGTGGCAAAAGCCGCATTCCTGAACGCCAGCTAAACGCCGGATTCCGGGAACGTTCAAACACCGCGCCGCATTATCGCCCTCAAGATGAACCGCTGGCCCCGCGCCGGCAGCGCCCTTGGGGGGCCAAAATGCTGAAACTCACTCTCGTCGCCCTGTTCGTGATGTCGATGGCCACCCTGACCATCGCCGCTTCCGCCCTGCCGGTCGAAACCGCTCCGGCGGCCCAGCTCGTCGACCTCGGCTGAGCCCGGTGCACCCCGACCACGATCCCGGCCAGCAGCGGCCAGCCAGCATCAGCAGCGGCACCCAGATCCTGCTGCTCGTCCTCTTCGCCACCGCACTCGCCATACTGGCATTTGCCGCCGCCAGCGTGGTGCTCGTCTAGAGCACGCTAGCTCAGCGGGATGCCCTTCTTGCCCTTGTCCTTCTGATAGGTGGCCGAGAGGTCGTTATAGGCGGCGTTGAGATCATCGACGCGCCCCACCAGCAACTCCTTGGATGAGCGGTCGATGCCGGCGATCATCTGCTGGATGTCGTGGCTCTGAAAGAACGCGTTCTTGCGGTTGTAGAGCGGCCGATCCTCGGGGACGGAGTCGCGGTCCGGGTCGGGCACGGCATAGACTTCCCTGAGGATGCGGATGTCGTGCGGGATGCCAAAGCTGTCGCGCGTGTCCTCGTAGCTGAACAGGTAGTAGAAATTGTCGAAGCCCGACCAGGTAATGCCCGAGAGGCAGAGCGAGCAGGGCTCGTGCGTTGCAAGGAACAGGCAATCCCTGGGCGCCGGGCGCGCCTCGGCCGGCAGCTCGTAGAAGCGTTTGATGGCGTGCATTTCGCCGTGCCAGAGCGGGTTCTCGGTTTCGTTATTGGTCTCGCCGATCACCAGCGACAGATCGGATTTCCTGAGGATCGCCGCCCCGAACAGCTTGTTGCCGCCACCGACGCCGCGTTTGGTCAGCGGCAGCAGGTCAAGCTCGATGACGTCAAGCAGGCGGGCAATCAGGTCGGGCGTATGCATAGGGGTCTCCGGTTTGTCGCGCTGAAGGTGCGGCGACCGGGAAGCGGCGTCAATGTTTGCTTGTTGGGTCGTGGCGCGCAGCGCCGGATTAGGGGGGAAGCGGCGCCACCGCGCTCGTTGAGAAGCTGACCCCCTCACCCTGGTTGCGCTACGGACCTGCCGGTCCTAGCTGCACTAGCCCTCTCCCCTCAGGGGCGAGGGGACGATGGGGGCACCGCTGGCGCCAGAACCGCCGACCCTAGAACCGCGACTTGCCCAGGTTCGCCAGCTCCACCCCGCCGGCGTCGAGCAGGATCAGGTGATCCTTGTCGAGCCGCCAGAAGCGCGTGGCGGCCAGCGCGGCGAAGAAGCTGTCTTCCTGTCTGGTGGCTTCGTCGGAGATGCAGGCCATGCGGGTGGCGGCGACGGCGCTGAAGATCAGCCGCTCGGCATTGACCTCGGCCTGGGCGAACCAGGAGTTGCAGCCGCCGCGGCCGCCGGCCCGCATGTCGGAGGCGATGGAGAGCGATGAGACGATGCCGCGCGCTGCCGGGACGCCACCGATGGTTTCTGCCTGCCAGGTGATATCGAGAATGGGTGAGGGGGCCGGCGCGACCACGGGCTCGGGGGCGACCACGGCATCTTCCTGCGGCACTATGTTGACGATGATCAGCACCGGTTGCGCCGGAGCCAGCGGATCGAGCGCATAGGGCTCGGCATTGCGGAACCATGCTCCGTCGGGGCCGGCGATTTCGGCGACCAGCGCATAGGAATGGCCGGCAACGATGACTGTATCATCGAAGTTGAGCGTGAAGGTCAGCGGCACCTGGCCGGGGCTGGCGATCGGCGCCTTGGCCGAAACGCGCGGCTTGTCGGGCGTGGCGAGGTCGATCAGCGCGACCGACAACGTGCCGCCGGGAGGAAGCGCGATGCGTTCACGATAGGTCACGTCGCCCTTGAGCGTCACCTTGGCGGCGAGCGCGGGGCTCGCCAGCGCCAGCAGCAGGGCCAGCATCGCCACAATGATACGCATCGAAAATACCTCCAAGCTCGGCCCACGCCGGCAGATTATGCAGCAATTGCAACGCAGTTGCGACGCCGAAGCGTTGCGTCGGTAAAGAAGTCAGGCGCTCGCCACTACCAAGTACGGCTCGGCAAAGAAGTATTCCTCCAGATTGTTGCCGTCACCGCCGCGATCGACGATCAGGAAATCCGAGGTTTCGCCGAGCGGCGTCAGTACCGCATGCCAGGTGTTCATCGCCATATTGATGCCCTGGCCGGGGGCCGCGAGGAAAGCCCGCGGCAGGCCAGGGACGCCGCCCTCGTCGGGGGCTACGATCGAGAGAAACGGGCGCTGCGACAGCGGATAGAAGGCCTGGCTGCCAAGCGGGTGACGCTCGACCATCTTCAGGGTGAGCGGCAGTTGATAGGGCTGGCCGCGGGCGATGGAGACCAGCGGCCGGGCATGCACGCCACCGAGTTCGACCCTCGCGAGGTCGTGGTAGCGCTCGGTCATGCCGCCATTGATGGGGTAGTGATGGGCGCCGGCCGTTTCGATCACCTGCCCGAAAGGGGCATAGGCCTCGCGCGTCAATGGCTCGACATGGATGGTACGGCTGGCTGACATTTCGACTCCCGGTTGCACAGCCAAGTTTAGAGCGTCTCGCCGTTTCTGCGAAACGCCGAACGCTTGAGATTTTCACCTGTCGCGCTTCGAACCGGAAAAAGTCTGCGACTTTTCCTGAAAACGCTCCGATGTGATACCTCAGGGAAGCCTGATCGGCAGATGCGACATGTCGCATCTGGAAATCCGTCGGCGGTTGGGCAATTCTCCCGGCCGGGCAATACTGAAAACGATAATGGCTGAATATCAGTTCAACAGTCTCATCTTCCATGAGGACTTGCTGTCGGCGCGCGATGTCGCGGGCAAGGAAGTTACCTTCACGCGGGCGGAGCGCACCATGCTCTCCACCTTCATGGCGCATCCGCAGCGGCTGTTGACGCGCAATACGCTGCTCGACGCCATTTCCGGCGTCGGCTCGGATTCGTCGGATCGCAATGTCGATTTCCTGATCAACCGGCTGCGCGCCAAGCTCGGCGATCCGGCGCGCTCGCCACGCTTCATCGCCACACGCTATGGCGAAGGCTATGTCTGGGTGGCGGAGCCTGCCGAGCCGGCCGACGCCCTGCTGGTGGTCGGACCGGTGCACGGCATGGCGCGAGCCGGCGCATTCGCCACGGTCGCCCAGCGATTGCTGGCCGAACTGGTGCAGCAGCTCGATGCGGCGACCTCGCCCGACGAGGCGGTGCGCCTCGACGAGGCGTTTTCGACGAAAAGCTCGACCCGCACGCGCTTCAGCCTCGAGGTCAGCGTGTTCCCCACCGCCAAGGCGCTGCAATGTGCGCTGGTGCTGCGCCAGATGCCGGGCGGCGATGTGGTCGGCATGTCGCGGCTGGCGGTGGCAAAGGCCGATGAACTCGCCGCGCTGGTGGCCGGCGCCGTGCAGCAGTTCCGTTCGCTGATCTGGCATCGGCAGGCGCTTGGCATGATGGACGCCCCGGCCACGGCAACGCCGCCGCTCTATGTGGCAATGCATGAGGCCGGGCGGCTGCTCACCGCGGACACGCGCAGCTGGATCGAGAGCATCGACCAGGTTCGGGCGACGCTCGCCGCCAACCCCGGTGATCCGGTGGCGCGGCTGATGTGGGGGCTGAGCCTCTACGTACAGGCGATCATGGGAACTGACGGCCAGAGTTCGCCGGGCGCCGAACGGAACGCCATCGAAGACGAGATGGAGGCCGCGGCGCTGAGTGCATTGCCCGCGGTCGCCGATAACCCGATGCTGAAACTGTCGGTGGCAAAGCTGCTGCTGTTCGTCGCCCGCGGACACACCGCGATGGCGGAGCGGCTGGCCGAGGAGGCGTTCGAGGCCAGCACGGCGTTCGCCGCTTCCTTCGCCATCCTGGGACAGGCGCGGCTGATGCGCGGCCGCTTGGCTGAAGGGATCGACCTGCTCGAACGTGCTGGCGAGATGGCCGAATATGGCACCGAGTTCTGGATCTATACCCTCGTCGTGCTATGCGGCGGCAAGCTTGCGGCGGAGGATCACGCGGGTCTCCGCGCCACGCTGCAGCGGTTGCACGAGGCTTCCCCCAGAACGCTGATCACAGTGGCCCCGTTCTGCGTCCCCGCGGATGAACCGCTGTCTCCCCCGGGCCAGGCCTTCCTCAGCAGCCTCGGGCCGGAGGGGGCAAGCCGGACGATCGAGTATATCTTCATGACCTCGGTTCGGCAGTACGAGGATCTGCGCCATCAGCGCAACGTGCTGCGCGCGTTCGCACAGCGCCTGCAGCAGATGTATGGGGCGGATGTCGTGCCGCCACGGATCAGGGCATTGCTGGAACCGGCAACAGGGGGCTGACGACCGCCGCCACCGGGGTCGTCAGCTGCGCGAGGTCGACCCGTGGATCTGCGGCCTGCGCACTACAGGCCGACAGCGTCACGAGGGCTGCCATTGCGGGGCCAGTACCGACGCCGGGGCGTCGGCTTGGAGGCTGTGGTGGCAACCGGTCGGCCATGGCGATCTCCCTGAGGCGAATTGCTTCGCGAGTGGAGCGCCTTCTTGAAAGTTGCGATCTTCCGGATCGAAGGCGCCCCGGAAGCAGGCTAGGCGACGACTGTTGCGGGATTATTTGCGCGCGGCTGGGTCGACCTTGATGGTGTTGGTGGCGGTGCCACCGCCCATATAGACCGCCACCAGCTTCATCGGCACGGCGCCGGTATTGACCCCGTTATGGGGCCAATCGACCGCCTCGAGCACCGCTTCGCCGGTGCGGTAGGTCTTCTTGCCCTTGCTGCCGTAGTCGACGGTCAGCTCGCCTTCGAGGATATAGGCGAAGAGCGGCACCTCGTGCTCGTGCCAGCCGGTCTCGCCGCCTGGCGGAACGGTAACGATGGCCGAGGTGACGTTCGGTGTGCCCGCCGGATAGGCGAGCGGCGTGCCCAGCACGTCGCTGCCGCCCTGCACCAGCGGGGTGAGCAGGTTCTGGTAGCTCTGCGGCGTCAGGTCTTCGGCCAACGCCGGCGATGCCAGCAGGGCCAGCACGGTCAGCAGTCTCAATGGTGTCATCTGAATCGCGTTCTCCCTGTCGCGAAAGATCCTGGCGACGATGGCCGGGGCGACCTCGGCCCGCAAGCAATTTTCTGCACGGCGGGGTGAACCATGCTGCGCCGAAAGCGTTGTGGCGCTCGTGACTTAGGTTTGAGAATGCACAATCAGATTCAACTTGCCCCTGCCGGTCCGGCCGATGCGCTCATTGCAGACGACGCTTCAACCATCACCCGCCCATACCGGCGCTACATCGAGGGCTGGCAGCTTCGCGCCACCTACCTGACCGAACAGCTGGCCGTGCATGCCGCCGGCTCGGACGCACACGACCTCGCCCAGTCCCGCCTCGCGGAACTGATCCGCGAGATCGAAGCGAACCGCGACTACCTGGTGCTTGAAACGAGCCGCTTGCCGCCCGACGACCTGGTCGATGCGACACTGGACGAGCTCGACGAACTCCTCATGACCGTCAGCCGGCTGGGGTCATAGCCCGAGCTTGGCGTGGCGGTTGACGTCCTTGTAGAGCAGGTAACGGAAGCGGTTGGGGCCGGCGTAGCAGGATTGCGGGCAGAACGCCCGGAGCCACATGAAATCGCCGGCTTCGACTTCGACCCAGTCGCGATTGAGCCGGTACACGGCTTTGCCCTCGAGCACGTAGAGACCGTGCTCCATCACGTGGGTTTCCTCGAACGGAATCACCGCGCCGGGCTCGAGCGTCACGATGTTGACGTGCATGTCGTGGCGCACATCGTCGGGCTCGACGAAGCGGGTGGTGCCCCAGGTGTCCCGCGTGCCGGGCATCCAGCGGATGGCGACATCCTGCTCGTTGGCAACGAAGGCAGAGGGGACTTCGATGCCGTCGACCACCTCGTATCGCTTGCGCACCCAGTGGAAGCGGGCAGGGGCGGATGAGGCGTTGTGCAGCGTCCAGCGCGTGCCGGGGGGCAGGAAGGCGTAGCCGCCGGGCTGCAGCTGATGTGCCTTGCCGTCGATCACCAGCGCCAGCTCGCCGGCGACGACGAACAGCACGCCTTCGGCTTCGGCATTGGGCTCCGGCCGGTCGCTGCCGCCACCGGGGGCGACCTCGACGATGTATTGCGAGAAGGTCTCGGAGAACCCGGTCATCGGGCGGGCGATGACCCAGGCCTGGGTGCCGTTCCAGTGCGGCAGGTAGCTGGTGACGATGTCCCGCATCACCCCGCGCGGGATCACCGCATAGGCCTCGGTGAAGACGGCGCGGCCGGTGTGAAGGGTGGTCTGGTCGGGCAGGCCGGCGCTCGGGCCGGCATAGGTGGTGGGGGCCATCGGAGCTCAGTGGGTGATGAGTGGTCAGCCCTCTTAGCGCGAAAGACGGGGGTGGGACAGGGGGACCACCGGCCTCTCAACATCCTCCCCCGCCCCGCGGCGGAGGATCACGGAGAGGCCGGTGATCGCTCACCCCGTCCATCAATCCGAAACCGCTCACGATACCCCTCCGGCGTGGTGCCGAGATGCCTGCGGAAGGCGCGGGCGAGCGTCGCGGCGCTGCCGAGGCCGGCGCGTTCGGCGATGCGGGCCAGCGGGAAGCGGGTGGATTCGAGCAGCTGCTTGGCGCGATCGAGCCGCACCAGCTCGACGTAGCGGGCGGGCGTCATGCCGGTCTGGGTGCGGAAGCTGCGGGCGAAGGTGCGCTCGCTCATCACTGCGCGATCAGCCAAGGCAGCGATGCTGAGGTTGGCATCGGGGTTGCCGGCAATCCAGGTGAGGAGGGTCTGCAGGCCCTCGCCGGCATTGGTCTGCGCCGCAAGGCTGCTGGAAAACTGCGACTGGCCGCCGACGCGGCGGAGGTAGAGCACCAGCTCGCGCGCGGTCCGAAGCGCCACCTGGGACCCGCAATCATACTCGACCAGGGCCAGCGACAGATCGATGCCGGCAGTGACGCCGGCCGAGGTGAAGATGTGTCCATCGCCGACGAAGATGGCGTCGGGTACCACTTCGGTGCGCGGCAGCATGGCTTCGAGCATGCGGGTGGATGACCAGTGCGTGGTAGCCCGCCGCCCATCGAGCAGGCCGGAGGCGCCGAGCAGGAAGGCCCCGGTGCAGATGCTGGCAACGCGCCGGATGCCTGGTGCATGGGCGGCGAGCCAGGGGAGCAGGGCAGGGTCCGCGGCGGCCTGGCGCACCGGGGCTTCGGGGCCGCCGGAGATCAGCAGGGTGTCGATATCGGGCGGAAGTTCGGTGAGCGGGACGGTGCCGGCCAGCTGGAGGCCAGAGCTTGAGGTGATATTGCCGCCGGCGGGGCTCGCCACCACGATCTCGTAATGCAGCGGGGTGGCGGCAAGCGCCGGCATGAAGTCGTTGGCCTTGCTGAACACTTCGGCGGGGCCGGTGACATCGAGCAGCTGGAAGCCGTCATAGGCGACGATGGCGATCCGCCGGGTGGCGCTGCGAGACGTTGGCTTTGGGGCAGGTGGGTGCATGGGAGGTAGCCTAGAGCGCGTCGGCGACGAGTTGAACCTTAGGATGTGGCCATCGGATTGGAGACATGGAGCGGACACTTCTGTCCCTTCTCTTCTCAAGGAGAAGGTGGCGCGAAGCGCTGGTTGAGGGGTGAAGCGGTGCAACACGTGCTCGTTGAGAAACTGAACCCCTCAACCGAGTTTCGCTACGGATCTTGCGCTCCCAGCTGCACTAGCCCTCCCTGAGAGGGGCGCGTGACCGGTGCAAGGCGGTACACCACAAGTGGGTCCTACAACCCACCCCCCGCCCAGGGATACTCCATCACCAGCGCCACGATCTTTGCCGTCGGCAGGTCGTAGCGCGCCGCCACCACCGGCAGTTCGTGCTCCAGCGTCTGGGCCGGCGCTTCGGTGGGCGGCGGGGGCAGCAGGTGGTCGATACGGGCGGTCTCGCTGGGCTGGTCGGGGATGATCATGAGGCCGTGGCGACTGCGTACCGGCTGGCCGCCGGCTGCCAGTGTCACGACGCTGGCGAGGTTGGTGCGGGCATAGGCGTCGACGAGCAGCCCCAGCGCCACCTCGTCGACGCCCTCTGCGAGCGGAAGGCCGACGGTTTCGCGGCGCCAGAAGGTCAGGGCGTTGCGAATGAAGGTCTTCTTGTGCTCGAGAGTGAGTTGGAAATCGGCCGAGCGATGGCGGGCGTCCCAGTTGGCGACGCCGAGTTCGGCGGCGGTACGCTCGGCGACGGCGCGGCCGCCAATGGCTTCGACCAGCGCCAGCATGATCGGGATATTGGCGGTGATGCCGGTTGAGGTGGCGACGCCATCGTCGACGACATAGCGGCGGTCGGGCAGGAAGGTCATGGTCGGGTGCTTCTGGCGCAGCTCAGCGACGGCGCTCCAGTGGCCGGTGGCGCGGCGGCCGTCGAGCAGGCCGGCAAAGCCGATCATGCGCGAGCCGTTGCAGATCGAGATGATCTTCGCGCCCTTCCTATGCTGGGCGATCAGCCAGTCGGCGATCACCTGGTCGGTTCCCGGATCCATGGCCGGCACCACTACATAGTCGGCACCATCGGGGTGCGCGGCATCGAAGGCGGCGATGGTCGCCTCGGGGGTAATTTGGGGGCCGGGGTAGAGCTGCACCGGCTCGGCCTTCTCGGCCACCACCGTGACGTCGGCGACATCGGCCCGCTTCAACACCCCATAGGCGGAGAAGAAGTCGGAGAGTTCGGTCGCCTGGTTCCAGGCGATGATGGCGATCACCGGGCGATCGGTGGCGCGGGCAGGTCGCATCGCGACGATGGTGGCGGCCTGCTCGTCGGCCGCGACCGGATCGGTTGCCGCCGGTGCAGCAGCCGGGGCGCCAGGGGCCAGCAGGAGCGGGGCGGCGATAAGTGCCGCCAGTGCGAGGAGGCCGATACCGACGAAGATGGCGCGTTTGGACATGTCGTCCTCCATTCAGAGAGTGGAGGCTAGCGGCAGGATGACAGGCGCGTTTGCCAAATGACCTGCAAATCCTGCCAAACGGCAGCTCAGCCTTCGAGGCCCTGCTTCAGCTTCAGCAACCCCTGTGCCGCATAGGCGGCGTAGCCGCCGATCCAGCGCTCGTGCAGTTGCTGGATGGGAATGGCGTTGAGGTGGTTCCAGCGCTCGCGGCCGTCGCGGCGGGCGATCACCAGATCGGCGTCCTCCAGCACTTTCAGGTGCTGCATCACCGTGCAGCGGTCGAGTTCGGGGAAGGCGTCGCAAAGCGCCCCGGTGGTCTGCGGGCTATCCTTCAAGCGGTCGAGCATGTTGCGGCGAACCCGATTCCCCAGGGCCTTGAAAATCTTGTCGTTTTCGTCGTCGCTTGACATGTTATATTTTTATAACATAATGGTCGGAAAGACAAGCAAAAAGGTGAAGGAGACGCGTCATGGATGTGAAGCTGAAAGTGTCTGGCCGCATTGCCAAACCGGTGCACGAGGTGTTCGAGGCGGTGGCCGACCCGGCGAAACTCTCGGGCTATTTCACCACCGGCGGCGCCAAGGGGCGGCTCACGGCCGGCGCCACCGTTACCTGGGACTTTGCCGATTTCCCTGGTGCATTCCCGGTGCATGTCACCGAGGTGGTGGACGACCAGCGGATAGTCCTGCGTTGGGGCGCCGTCGAAGGCACCGGCGCCGACCCGAGTGGCGATACCACGGTGACCATGAGCTTTGAGCCGCTCGAAGATGGGCGGACGCTCGTGACCATCACGGAGGCGGGCTGGACGGAGACTCAGCAAGCGCTCGATGCCTGTGTTGGTAACACCGAGGGATGGACCGGCATGCTGTGCGCCATGAAGGTCTATCTCGAACATGGCCTCAACCTGCGCGACGGCTTCTACAAATGAGCGAGACGACGGAGATCAGCGGCGGCATCAACATTGCAATGAAGGTGCCGAGCCACCTCTACGCCGAGACGGTGGCGTTCTATCGCGACGTGCTGAAGCTCAATCGGGTGCCGGATCGGTCTGAGGTCGGCTTCCTGTTCGGGCCGAACCAGTTGTGGATCGACGAGGCGCCGGGACACTCGCAGAGCGAAGTCTGGCTGGAGCTGTTCGCGCCGGAATTGGTGCCCGCCGCGGCGCAACTGAGCGCCGCGGGTATCACCCGCAACGACGCGATCGAGCCGCTTGGCGAGGGCTTTCGTGGCGGCTGGTTCTTCAACCCGGCCGGGATCGTGCACATGGTACGCGAACCCGACGCCTGGTGAGCGGTTAAGCAAAGACAGTCGGCGGTCGTCCAAGGCGACCGCCGACTGTCAGAAAAAGTTTAGGAATCGGGCGCAGATTCGGCGCATGGCTACGCAACCGCATCATGACCCGCGCCCCCTGATCGACCCCATCCAGCTGGAAGAGGCCGGTCGCGCGCTGCGTCAGTGGATCGATCGCCTGCTCGGGCACGCCGAGCCCCAGGTCAATACCGATATCGACTGGGAAGACGGCGAGCCGCACGACGAGCAGCGCAACGGAAACTATCCGGGGCACTGATGTTTGACTGGCTCCGCGACTTCCAACAGTCGTTCCGCGAGCCGGTTTACGGATTTCTTGCGACGTTCTGGCCGGTTCTCGCCGTCATCGGGCTGATCGGGCTCGGCTGGCTGGTCGGCAGCATGGTGACGCGTGCCCGTCGGGGTGGCGACAGTGGCGGGGGCAGCACGTTCTCGTTCGGCGATTCCGATGGGGATGGTGGTGGTGGCGATGGTGGCGGCGGCGACTGACGGTTGAGTTGCGCTACCCGTGGCGTGGGTGCCCACTGCAAGCACCAAAAACTCGATGACAGCCGGTGGGTGTGGAGGGAATGCTGTTACTCCAAACGTCCCAACCCTCACCCCATTTCAGCCAATAGATCATCCAGCCGGTCGTAGTGGGCAACCGACTCGTCGTTCATCCCGGCTTTCACCAACAGCTCGCGTACGGCGCCACTGGGGAACTCCGACAGCACGTCGAGGGTGGTGATCCCGGCAGCCTCGCTCAGCTCGGTGGTGACCAGCACCTCGCCGGGGTCCCAATCTTCCCAGTGTTCGGTCTGCACCAGGCGGCTGGGTGCCTCGATGCTGCGGTACGTACCGCGCTGGCCGATCTCGCGGCCGTCGGGGCGGCGGCTGACGATGCGCCAGGCGCCGCCGGGGCGGAGGTCGAGTTCGGCGCTGACAAGCTCCGCGTACCAGCGGCGGAGCAGGGCGGGGGTGGTGAGGGCAGCGAACACCAGCTCGCGCGGTGCGGCGAAGCGGCGGACCATGCGGATGGCACGCTCGCCTTCGATGGTGACGCGTAGTGGTTCGCGCCTCATTTGCCTTTGCCCATGGCGAGATAGTGGGCTCGCTCGTCCGGCGCGTAGTGCTCTAGCGCGTTGCGCAGCATGATGCGGGGCATTTTTGCGGCGTGCCTGTCGAGGAAGGCGTTGAGCGCCGGGCGGTTGCCGTCGGCGCTGCGCAACATCCAGCCTACCGCCTTGTGCACGAGATCCTCCGGGTCATCGATCAGCAACTCGGCAATGGCGAAGGCGTCGTCGTACTGGCCGCGGCGGATGAACGAGAAGGTGGCGAGCGTCGCCGTGCGGCGCTCCCACATGTTCTGCGATTTCGCCAGCCGGTAGAGGATGTCGCGTGGGCGATCGACCAGGTGCGGGCCGATCACGTAATAGGCGGCGAGATCGACCAGGTCCCAGTCGTTGATGCGGTCATGCCGGCGCAGGTAGAGCTCGAACAGCTCCTGTTTGCGCACCGGGGTGGTCTTCTTGGCCTGGTATTGCTTGGCCATGATGCTCATGGCGGCGGCCCGAGCCTCGTGGATATCGGACTCCATCAGCTTTTCGATCTCGGCCGGTGGGGTGGCGAGGCACTCCTTGGCGAGCGCGAACACCTGGCCCATCCGCACCCCGATAAAGGTGTCGGCCGCGTCGTCATCGAAGCTGAAGTAGCGGTGGTATTTCTTACGCTCCTCGTCCGACCGCAGGGACTGCAGCCGGGCGAGGATGGTTTCGGCAGTGAGATCCATGTTGGCCCCCTCAAGGCTTGACCCCCTCAGAAGGTCTGGCCCATCTGATCCATAACCTGCTCGAGGCCGAGCTGCGACATTTCCATCATCTGCTTCGAGGTGGTGGTGTGCTCGGTGATAGTGACCTCGGTCAGCTCACCCTTCGGCGTCAGCGTCACCACGGTGGCGACGTCGCGGGGGAACTCCTTGGGCATGCCGACGCTGGTGGGATCGATCGGGTTGCCATGCTTGTCGGAGAGGTTCTGCACGTATTCGAGCCGTTCGTTGGGGATCACCTTGGTGTACTCCCAGCGCATCCACAGATCGTGCCCCTCCGGCGAACGCATCAGCACCACCGAGAAGCCGCCTTCGCGCGCGTCCATGCGGGCTTCCGGGCTGGTCCAGGGGCGCGGGCCCCACCACTTCTGTACTTCGGCGTCCTCGGTCCAGGCGCGCCAGGCGCGTTCGGGCGAGGTGTTGAAGCTGCGGGTGACGAAGACGTCGTGGGTGATGAGCTCGGGCACGTCGGACACTCCCTTGGTTTCGGCGCCGATGGCGGTGTAGGCGCCGCGCCAGAAGTCTCGGAACTGGTTGGAGGCGATGTAATATTGCACCGACTGGGTGAACATCAGCCCGATCAGTCCGGTGGTCGGGTCGCTGACCCAGGTGGTGCCGTAGCCGCCGTCCCAGCCATAGCGACCCGGCGTCGGCGAGATGTCGTCCGGCGTGTCGTGGGTCAGGACGCCATAGCCCCAACCAACCTTATCGAAGAAGCCGGGCATGAAGCCGGCGCCTTGCTTCTGTTCCGGCGTCAGCTGGTTGCGGGTCATCTCAGCCACCGCTGCAGCGCTGAGCAGCCGCGTGCCCTGGTACTCGCCGCCATTGAGCAGCATGCGGGCGAAGGCGAGGTAATCGTCGAGGGTCGAGACCAGACCGCCGGCGGCGGAGGGGAAGCTGGGCGGCTTGCTCCAGATGCCGTCGACCGGATCCTCGAGGAACTGCTCGTTGGTGGCGAAGTTCACCGAATAGGCCGGCTGGAAGCGGTCGAGTTTTTCCGGCGGCACGAAGAAGCCGGTATCGACCATGCCGAGCGGGATGAAGATGCGGCTCGCGAGGAATTCTTCGAGCGGCATGCCGGCGGCACGGGCGATCAGCACGCCGAGGAGGAGCGAGCCGGTATTGTACATCCAGGTCTCGCCTGGCTGATGCATCAACGGCAGCTCGGCGAATTTCGCCATCCACTCGTCAGGTGTCCACGGCGTCGCCGGCACCGGCGGACCATTGGTCAGCTGGCGGGCGTCGATTGCCTGCTGGATCGGGAGGGTGGGGTCGAACAGCACACCGAAACCGAGGGTGAAGTTCATCAGGTCGCGGACGAGGATCGGGCGGGTGGCCGGCACCGTGTCGGTGATCGGGCCTTTCAGGTCCCGCAGCACCTGCCGGTTGGCAAGCTCGGGCAGCAACCGATCGACCGGCTCGTCGAGGCTGAGCTTCTTATCCGCCACCAGCATCAGCACCGCGGCGGTGCCTACGGCCTTGCCGACCGAGGCGATGCGGAAAATCGTGTCGCGGCGCATCGGCACGCCGCCTTCATAGGCGGTATTGCCCGCGGCATCGACGATCACCTCGTCGCCCTTGGCCAGCAGCCAGACGGCGCCAGGCATATCGCCTTTTGAAATCGAGGCTTCGATCTTGCCCTTCAGGGCGGCAAGCGCGGTCGGGTCGAAGGTCGGTTGCTGGCTCATCGCGGGCACGGCAGTGGCCAGCACCAGGGCGCTGACGGTGAGGAGGAAAGTACGGCGGCGCATTTCGGAAGTCTCCGGATTTTCGGCAAGCCGCCGCCTGCCGCGCGCCGGGTGGCGCGCGGGGCAGGGGCTCGCGATGTAGGGGGAGTGGCGGCTTAGCTGCCGGCGTAGGCCTTCTGGATGTCGGCCACGATGATCTTCTGCATCTGCAGCATGGCCTGCATGGCCCGGCCGGCGCCGGCACGGTCGCTACCGGCCAGGGCTTCGCCCAGCTGCTTGGGGACGATCTGCCAGCTGAGGCCGAACTTGTCCTTCAGCCAGCCGCACTGGCTTTCCTCGCCGCCATCGGCGGTGAGCGTGTCCCACAGGTGATCCACTTCCGGCTGGCCGTCGCAATCGACGGTGAAGGAAATGGCCTCGGTGAACTTGAACTGCGGGCCGCCGTTCAACGCCATGAACTCCTGGTCGCGTAGCCGGAAGGTGATGGTGATGATCCGGCCATCCGGATAGTGGTCGACCTTATGGATCTCACCGTCCTTGAAGGTCTTGATGTAGAAATTGACCATCTCTTCGATGCGGTCGTCGATCCACAGGCAGGGCATGATCTTGGGCATTTTCGAGGTCTCCTCGCTTGGGTTGAGTTTCCCGATCCGTGAAGCGGAACGCTTCAGCGGCAAGGTCGTCGCAGGGGCAGTCGAAAGGCGGTGGGGGCGGGTATGCCCCCGGGATCAGTAGGCCGGCATGTCGGCCAGCAATTGCTCGAGGCGCTTGAAACCCGTCTCCATGCCTTCGGCCATCGGGGTGGCCTTGGCGCCGTCGCGAGCTTCTTTCGTCGGGTAGAGGATCGTCACCACCGAGGTGGTGATGCCGTTCACTTCAGCGATGTGGTTGGTGACGATGGTCTTGCCGCCGGTCCAATCCTGGTCATAGAGCTCGTCGTTCTTGATCCAGCCGGGGCGGGTGATCTCCAGCACCTCGCCGCCCGAACCCATCTCGAACCCATCGGGGCTGCGGGTGACGAAGCGCCACTTGCCGCCGACCCGCGCGTCGAACTCGCAGGTGGTAAACGTCCAGTCGGCGAAGCCCAGCCAGCGCTTGATCAGCGCCGGGATGGTCCAGCAATCGAACACCAGGTCGGCCGACGCCCTGAAGGTGCGGATGATGGCGATCTCGCGGTCGGAGGGCAGGGTGATGGTCAAAGGCGGCTGCATCAGCGTCTCCTCTGGTCTCGTTCAGTTCTTCTTGTCATTCTTGGGGGCGAAGCGCTGCAACTCGTCGAGCAGGTTATCGAGGCGCTGGTAGCTCTGTTCCCAGAACTTGCGATAGTTCTCGAGCCAACCCACCGCATCGGCCAACGGCAGCGCCTCGATCTTCACCGGACGGCGCTGCGCATCCTTGCCGCGCGACACCAGCCCGGCATTTTCCAGCACCTTGATGTGCTTGGAGATAGCCGGCTGGCTCATCTCGAACGGCGCCGCCAGCTCATTCACCGACGCCTCGCCCTCGGCCAGCCGCGCGAGGATGGCCCGTCGGGTCGGATCGGCAAGGGCGGCGAAGGTGAGATCGAGCTGGTTCGGGTGCATTTCATAACCTGTTCGCTATATAACGATATGGTTATGATAGATGTGCGTGGGGATGTCAAGCGGGGGGCTTGAAGGTGTTGGTGGCGTACTGAAGCAGACGGCCCCCTCCCGGCCTCCCCCCATGAAGGGGTGGGGGGAGGCCGGGAGGGGGCCGTCTCTATCGGTTCAGCCGCCCAATATCTGCCGGATACGCAACTCCGCAATCCGTTCCACCTGCCGGCAGGCGGTGGCGAACTCGGTATCCCGATCATTGGCCAGGCGCTTCTCGAACGCCGCCATGATCTGCGCCTTGGTATTGTCGCGCACGGCGATGATGAAGGGGAAGCCGAACTTCTTCACATAGGCGGCGTTCATCTCGCCGAAGCTCGTCCGCTCGGCATCGGTGAGCGCGTCGAGGCCGGCCGAGGCCTGTTCGGACTCGGACTCAGAGGTCAGGCGCTTCGCCGCGGCGAGCTTGCCGGCGAGATCGGGGTGGGCGTTGAGCACCGCCAGCCGCTCGGTGTCGGTGGCGGCGCGGAACACCTGGGCCATCAGCGCATGGAGGCCCGTCGCCGTGTCGTGCACCGGGCCCATCTCGCGCTTATGGGCGCGCTCGGCCACCCATTCGGAGTGCTCGAACACGTTGCCGAACAGCTGGGTGAAATCATCGAGCGCCAGCTGCGAAGGGACGAGCTCGGGCTTCACATAGGGGTGGGTCTGCAGCCAGTGCTCGGCAATGTCGATCCGCTTGGCGATCCAGACCTTGTCCTTGCTCATGATGTAGTCGACGAAGCGCTTGAGGCCGGCAAAGCGGCCGGGCATGCCGACCAGCCGGCAGTGCAGCCCCAGCGACATCATCTTGGGCGAGCCGGCCTCACCCTCCGCGTAGAGCACGTCGAAGGTGTCCTTCAGCAGTTGGAAGTACTCCTCGCCATTGGCGAAGCCCGAGGCGGTGGTGAAGCGCATGTCGTTGGTGGCGAGCGAATAGGGGATGATCAGCTGCGGGCTGCCGAAGTGCTCGCGGTAATAGGGCAGGTCGTCGTCATAGGTATCGGAGACATAGGTGAAGCCGCCTTCCTCGCTGGCGAGATCGACGGTGTTGACCGAGGTGCGGCCGCAATACCAGCCGGTGGGGCGGCTGCCGGTGACTTCGGTGTGGAGCTTGATCGCGGCGTGCAGGTCGCCGCGCTCATGTTCGATGTCGTAGTCGCGGTAGTCGATCCACTTCAGCCCGTGGCTGGCGATCTCCCAGTCGGCGTCGAGCATGGCCTTTACCTGCTCGGGCGAGCGCTGCAGCGCCGTGGCGACGCCATAGACGGTGACCGGCAGGTTCAGGCCGGTGAACAGCCGGTGCAGCCGCCAGAAGCCGGCGCGGGCGCCGTACTCGTACATCGACTCGACGTTCCAGTGGCGCTTGCCGGGCCACGGCACGGCGCCGATCACATCGACGAGGAAGGCCTCGGAGGCGGCATCGCCATGCAGGATATTGTTCTCGCCACCCTCCTCGTAGTTGAGGACGAACTGCACCGCGATATGGGCGCCGCCGGGCCACTGGGCATCCGGCGGATTCGGGCCGTAGCCCACGAGGTTCCGGGGATAGCGCATGGCAGGCTCCTCTAGCTTGGTCGCTGATTTATCACGAGCGGCCCGTCGCGATGCAAGGCCGGCAAAAGTGGACCAGTTGGTAAAATTCTGCCGCACACCCCCTTGGAACGGAGGCGAATATGCTCAATAGTCGGGCAATCCAAGGGTTATGCCTCAACGGCAAGCGGGAGCCGTGGGGGCGATCCGGCGGGCAGGGCGAAGGGACTTTACTATGGCGGGTTCAGGACGCCTGACGACGCACGTACTCGATACGACACACGGCAAACCGGCAGCGGGCATGCGGCTCGACTTGCTGATGGTACATGGCGACCACACGCACCATATCTGGTCCGGACACACCAATGCCGATGGCCGGGTGGACCAGGCACTGCTGGAAGGCGACCGCTTCCACCTGGGCAGCTACGAGTTGATCTTCCATGTGGGGCAGTATTTCGAGCGGATCGGCCTCGACCTCGAAACCCCGTTCCTCGACACGGTGCCGGTGCGGTTCACGATGAGCGAAGCGGCGCATTACCACGTGCCGCTGCTCGTCTCGCCGTACGGATATTCGACTTACCGGGGAAGCTGATGACCGAAATCCGCAACCAGCTGCGCTTCATCCTCAACGACCGGGACGTCGTGCTGGACGAGATTTCGGCGACCCGTACGCTGCTCGATTTCCTCCGCCTCGACAAGCGCATGACCGGCTCGAAGGAAGGTTGCGCCGAGGGCGATTGCGGGGCCTGTACGGTGCTGGTCGGGCGCGTTACCGGCGGCGAGTTGACCTACCAATCCGTCAATGCCTGCATCTGCTTCGTCGCCTCGCTTGATGCAACACATGTGGTAACGGTCGAGCACCTGTCGGCCGCCAACGGGCCGCTGCATCCGGTGCAGCAGGCGATGGTCGAGCATCACGGCAGCCAGTGCGGTTTCTGCACGCCCGGTATCGTGATGTCGCTCTACGGCATGTGGATGCGGAACGCCGACCCATCGGTGAACGATGTCGAGGTGGCGCTGCAGGGCAATCTCTGCCGCTGCACCGGCTATACGCCGATCATCAAGGCCGGCCAGTCGATCTCGGCCTATGGCACGGTGGTGACCGATCCGCTGGTAATCGAGCGGCAGACCATCAAGGCGCGGCTCGAAGCCATGCGCGACGGACGGCGGGTAGAGATCGGCGAAGGCAAGGACCGGCTGATCGTGCCGGCTTCGGCCGACGATCTCGCCGAGGTCTATGCCGCGAACCCCCAGGGGACGCTGGTTTCCGGCGCTACCGATGTGGGGCTCTGGGTCACCAAGTTCATGCGCGATATCGGCCCGATGATCTTCATCGGCGACATCGCCGACCTGCAGTCGATCGAACAGACCGACGGGACGCTGAAGCTCGGGGCGGGGGTGACCTATTCCGAGGCCACCGCGGCGGTGACGTCGCGCTTCCCGCAACTCACCGAACTCTGGATGCGCATCGGCGGCCAGCAGGTGCGCAACATGGGCACTATCGGCGCCAATATCGCCAATGGCTCGCCGATCGGCGACACGCCGCCGCCGCTGCTGGCGCTGGGCGCTTCGATCACGCTCAGGAAAGGCGATAACCGCCGCGAGGTGAAGCTCGAGGATTTCTTCATCGCCTATGGCAAACAGGACCGGCAGCCGGGCGAGTTCGTCGAGGCCGTCACCATCCCATCGTTGCCTGATGGCGAAGAGTTCGCCTGCTACAAGATCACCAAGCGCAAGGACGAGGATATTTCCGCCCTTTGCGGCGCGTTCCGCCTGAAGCTCGAGAGCGGCAAGGTGGCAGCGATCACCATCGCCTATGGCGGCATGGCGGCGACGCCGAAGCGGGCCAAGGCGGTGGAAGCCGCGTTGCTTGGGAAGGTCTGGAACGTCGTGACGGTGGAAGCCGCGATCCCGGCTTTTGCCGAGGATTATCAGCCGCTCACCGATATGCGGGCCTCGGCGGAGTACCGGCTGCTGGCGGCGCAGAACCTGCTGCGGCGGTTCTTCCTCGAGACGACCGGCGAGGGTGAACGGCTGACGAGGGAGGTGGCATGAACAAGCAATCCCCGATCACCACTTCGCCGCTGCATGTTTCGGTCAAGCACGACTCCGCCATCAAGCAGGTGGCCGGGCGCGCCGACTATATCGACGACCTCTTGGAGCCTGAGGGCACGCTGCACGCCTATCTCGGCCTCTCCACCAAGGCGCATGCCGATATCGCCGCGATGAACCTCGATGCGGTGCGGGCTGCGCCGGGCGTCGTCGGTGTGCTGACGGCTGAGGACATTCCGGCCGAGAACGACGTGAGCTCGGTGCATAAGCATGACGAGCCGGTGTTTGCCAGCACCCGCGTCGTCACCTGGGGCCAGCCGTTATTCGCGGTGATCGGCAAGACGCGCGAGGCGGCGCGGCGGGCGGCGAAGCTCGCAAGGATCGAATATCGCGACCTGCCGCACGTCACCGATATCGATGCGGCGGTGGCGGCCGGCGGCAAGCTGGTGACCGAGCCGCTGAAGCTCGAGCGCGGCGATGTCGAGGCTGGCTTTGCCGCCTCGCAGCATCGGGCAAAAGGCCGGGTGCGGATCGGCGGGCAGGAGCATTTCTATCTCGAAAGCCAGGCGGCGCTGGCCATTCCGGGCGAAGACGACGAGATCACCCTGCAGGTTTCGAGCCAGCACCCGACCGAAATCCAGGTAATGGTGGCGCAGGTGCTCGGCGTCCCGCATGCCGCGGTGACGGTGAATATGCGCCGCATGGGCGGCGGCTTCGGCGGCAAGGAAACCCAGGGCAACCTGTTTGCGGTGGTCGCTGCGGTGGCGGCGAAGAAATTCAACAAGGCGGTGAAGATCCGCCCCGACCGCGACGACGATTTCCAGATCACCGGCAAGCGCCATGATTTCGTGGTCGATTACGATGTCGGCTACACTGCCGATGGCAAGATCCAGGCGGTGACCGCCACCTATGCGGCGCGCTCCGGCTATTCGGCCGATCTCTCCGGCCCGGTGACCGACCGGGCGCTGTTCCATTGCGACAATGCCTATTGGTACCCGAGCGTCCGGGTGAACTCGCTGCCGCTGTTCACCAATACGGTGTCGAACACGGCGTTCCGCGGTTTCGGCGGCCCGCAGGGGATCATCGCCGCCGAGCGCTGGATCGAGGACATCGCCTACGCGCTGGGCAAGGACCCGCTGGAGATCCGCAAGGCCAATTTCTACGGCACCGACAGCAACAACGTGACGCCCTACCACCAGGTGGTGGAGGATAATGTCATCGAGCGGGTGATCGCGGATCTCGAACAAAGCTCCGACTACCAAGCGCGCCGTGCCGCCATCCTCGAATTCAACAAGACCAGCAAGGTCCTGAAGAAGGGCATCGCCATGGTGCCGGTGAAGTTCGGCATCTCGTTCACCGCCACCTGGCACAACCAGGCCGGGGCGCTGGTGCATGTCTATCGCGACGGCTCGATCCATCTCAGCCATGGCGGCACCGAGATGGGGCAGGGGCTGCACATCAAGGTGATGCAGGTGGTGGCCGATGCCTTCGGCGTGCCGGTCGAACGGGTGCAGATCACCGCCAGCAATACCGGCAAGGTACCCAACACCTCGGCGACGGCGGCCTCGTCCGGCACCGATCTCAACGCCATGGCGGCGCTCGATGCGGCCAACCAGATCAAGGCGCGGATGGCGGCGCATGCGGCCTTCATCTACGAGGTCGAGCCCAACGAAGTGCAGTGGGAGTTCGGCGGCATCCGGGCCGGGCAACAATTCGTGCCGTTCGATGAACTGGCGACCTCGTGCTGGATGAACCGGGTGCAGCTCTCGGCCGCCGGGTTCTACAAGACGCCGAAGATCCATTGGGACCGCACCACTGGGCGTGGGCATCCATTCTACTATTTCGCCTATGGCGCGGCGGCCTCGGAGGTCACCATCGACATTCTGACCGGCGAATACCAGGTCGACCGTTCCGACGTGCTCGAGGATGTCGGCCGCTCGCTGAACCCGGCGATCGATATCGGCCAGGTGGAAGGCGGCTTCATCCAGGGGATGGGCTGGCTCACCACCGAGGAACTGTGGTGGGACGGCAAGGGGCAACTGCGCACCCACGCCCCCTCGACCTACAAGATCCCGCTCGCTTCCGACGTGCCGCGCATCTTCAACGTGCGGCTGGCCGAATGGAGCATCAACAAGGAGCCGGCGATCGGGCGGTCGAAGGCGGTGGGCGAACCGCCGTTGGTGCTCGGCTATTCGGTGGTCGAGGCGCTGTCGATGGCGGTGGCGTCGGTGGCGGATTACAAGGTCGCGCCGCAGTTGGATATGCCGGCAACGCCCGAGCGGGTGCTGATGGGGGTTGAGCGGATGCGGCGGGCGAGGCTTGGCTGAGATGGTCGGGGCCGAAGGTCAGAGCTCAGGAACCACCAATCGAGCCAGGTCTTTGCGCCGGAATGAGACGCATGCAGAGGCCAGGCTATGGCACCTGTTGAGGGACCGTCGCCTGGTTGGGTTCAAGTTCAGGCGGCAGGTGCCGATCGGTCCCTACTTTGCGGATTTTGCCTGCTACGAGGGTCGGCTCGTCGTCGAACTCGACGGCAGCCAGCACTTTGAGAGCGCACGGGATGAACGCCGTGACTCGGAACTTGCGCGTCGTGGGTTCGAGGTCCTGCGGGTCTGGAACAGCGAGCTCAGCGACAATCGCGATGGGGTGCTGGAAGCGATCCTCGCTCTACTTACGGCGCGTGTGGCCCCACCCTCATCCGGCCTTCGGCCACCTTCTCCCATCAAGGGAGAAGGCCCGACTGAGATGCTGGTTGAAGGTCTGACTGAGATGCTGGCGGAGGACCCTTCTCCCCTTGTGGGAGAAGGTGCCCAACGGGCGGATGAGGGGGGAGCCACACGATGACTCTCTCCGTTTCCAACCTCAAAACCTTCCTCACCACCAACCCGGCAACCATCGTCGCTGAACTCACCGCCGTGCGCGGTTCGTCCCCCCGCGAAGCCGGCACCTTCATGCTGATCTCGCCCGTGGCGCAGACGGGCACCATCGGCGGTGGGGCGCTCGAGTATATGGTGATCGACCGGGCGCGGCAGGTGCTGCGGGACGGCGAGGATCATGACAGCCTCGATATTCCGCTGGGTCCGGAGATCGGGCAGTGCTGCGGTGGCCGGGTGGATGTAGCGCTTAAGCGGGTCTCGGAAGCGGAGGCGAAGCGGCTTCTCGCGAAGCTCGAGACTGAGCTGGCGGCGCGGCCGCATGTCTACCTGTTCGGTTCCGGCCATGTCGGGCATGCGCTGGCGCGGGCGCTGGCAGCGCTGCCGCTCAAGGTGCACGTCGTCGACACGCGGCCGGACGAACTGACTGATCTTCCCGATAATGTCGAAACCCACGCGGTGGCGATGCCCGAGGCGGTGGTGCGGGCAGCGCCTCAGGGGAGCGCCTTCGTCATTCTGACACACGACCACGCGCTCGATTTCCTCATTGCCGCCGAGGCGCTGCAGCGGGCCGATGCGCCCTATGTCGGGATGGTCGGCTCGAAGACCAAGAAAGCCAAGTTCCGTTCCTGGTACCTGGGCGAGGGCTACCCGGGGGCGGTCCTTGACCGGCTGGTGCTGCCGATCGGTGGCAAGGCGTTTCCCGAAGGCCTAGGGGACAAGCGGCCGGAAGTGATTGCGGCGCTGGCGGCAGCGGAGATTCTGGTCCACATTGGCGCGCGGGAAGTCGAAGATCTGAAGGCGCGGCCGGCCACAACGAAGAAGTCGGGAGCCGTCGTTGGAGAGTAGCATCGCGCCGCGCCTGCAACTGACCGGGATCACCAAGCGCTTTCCCGGCGTGCTGGCCAACGACAACGTGTCGTTCTCGGTCCGCCCTGGCGAAATCCACGCGCTGCTCGGCGAGAACGGCGCCGGCAAATCCACCCTGGTCAAGATGATCTACGGCATCATGCAGCCCGATGCCGGCGAGATTCGCTGGGATGGCCAGCCGGTGGTGGTCAGCAACCCGAAAGCTGCCCGCAAGCTCGGCATCGGCATGGTGTTCCAACACTTCTCGCTGTTCGAGGCGATGACGGTGCTGGAGAACATCGCGCTGGGGATGGATGCCAAGATCCAGTCGCGCGACCTCGAGGTGAAAATCCGCGAGGTGATGCAGCAATATGGGCTGAAGCTGGAGCCGCACCGGGTCGTATCAACGCTTTCAGTGGGTGAGCGGCAACGCATCGAGATCGTGCGCGCTTTGCTGCTCAACCCGAAGCTGCTGATCATGGACGAGCCCACTTCGGTGCTCACCCCGCAGGAGGTCGACCAGCTGTTCGTGGTGCTGCGGCAGCTGGCGGCCGAGGGCTGCTCGATCCTCTACATTTCGCACAAGCTGCACGAGATCAAAGCGCTGTGCGACACGGCGACCATCCTGCGTGGCGGCAAGCTCGTCGATACCTGCGACCCCAAGGTCGAGACCTCGCGCTCGATGGCCGAAAAGATGATCGGCGCCGGGCTGAAGGATGTGAAGAAGGTCGCCGGCCGGACGTTCGGGGCCGAGAAGCTGGTGGTCAAGGGACTGAGCCACGAAGCGACATCGCATTTCGGTACTTCGCTCAAGGATATCGGGTTCTCGGTGCGGGCGGGGGAGATCCTCGGCATCGCGGGGGTGGCCGGCAATGGCCAGCTCGAGCTGCTGCTGGCGCTCGACGGCGAATTGCAGACGGCGCCAAACGCCATCGGCATCGACGGCAAGTCGGCCGGCGAACTTTCGCCCAATGCGCGGCGGGCCCTCGGGCTCTGTGCCGTGCCGGAAGAGCGGAACGGCCATGCGGCGATCGCCGATTTCAGCCTGGCCGACAATACCGTGCTCACCGCCCGCGACCGACTCGGCATGGTGTCGGGCGGGTTGATCCGGGCCGGCGCGGCGAAGACCTATACCGGCGAAGTGATCGCCGCTTTTGCGGTGAAGGCGCTGGGACCGGCGGCGACAGCGGGGTCGCTCTCGGGCGGCAACCTGCAAAAATACATCATGGGGCGCGAGATCCTGCAGAAACCCTCGGTGCTGGTGGTGAGCCAGCCGACCTGGGGCGTCGATGCCGGGGCGGCGGCAGCCATCCACCAGGCGATCGTCGATCTCGCCGCGACGGGCACGGCGGTGGTGGTGATCAGCCAGGATCTCGATGAGCTGCTGGCGCTGTCGGATACGCTGGCGGTGATCAACGGCGGGCGGCTCAGCGCGCCGATGGCGGTCGGCTCGGTGTCGATCGAGGAGATCGGCCTGTTGATGGGCGGCATCCATGGGACGCCGGAAGAAACGCATCTTGCGCCGGGGGGCGAGCTTGCAGTTCAGGCTTGAGAAACGCGCGGCGCCAAGCCGCTTCATGCTCTATGCGACGCCGGTGGCGGCGGTGCTGATCACCATGGTGCTGGGGGCTCTGATCTTCACGCTGCTCGGCTATGACGGGCTCGGGGCAGTGCGGGAGATCTTCTTTACGCCGCTGACCAACCCCTACAAGTGGCAGGACCTGGCGGTGAAGGCGTCGCCGCTGGTGATCATTGCCGTCGGCCTTGCGGTGAGCTATCGCGCCAATGTCTGGAACATCGGCGCCGAGGGGCAGTACATCGTCGGCGGTATCGCCGGCACCGGGGTGGCGCTTCTCACTTACAACATGACGGGCCCATGGATCCTGCCGCTGATGCTGCTCGCCGGCATTGCCGGCGGCATGGCCTATGCGGCGATCCCGGCGTTCCTCCGCACCCAGTTCAAGGTCAACGAGATTTTGACCACGCTGATGCTGACCTATGTGTCGGTACAGCTCTTGAACTACCTGGTGTTCGGGCCGTGGAAGAGCCCGACTTCGATGGGCCAGCCGCAGACCGTGCTGTTCTCGGCCGACCAGTCGCTGCCCTATGTAATCCCCGGCACCATCGTGCAATTGGGCACGCCGATCGCCATCCTCGTCGCCGTGCTGGTGTGGTTCGTGATGAGCCGCTCGGTGTTCGGCTTTTCGGTCCGCGTGGTCGGCGCCTCGCCGGCCGCGGCGCGCTATGGCGGCTTCTCCGCCAACCGCACGGTGTGGCTGGCGCTGCTGGTATCGGGCGGACTCGCCGGGCTTGCCGGCATTCTCGAAGCGGCCGGACCGTTCGGGCGGCTGGTGCCGCAATTCCCGACCAATTACGGCTTCACCGCGATCATCGTCGCCTTCCTCGGACGGCTCAATCCGCTCGGCGCGCTGCTCGCCGGTATCGTGCTCGCCATCACCTTTGTCGGTGGCGAGGTGGCGCAGACCACCATCGCGCTGCCGTTCGCGGCAGTCGGCATCTTCCAGGCGATGATGCTGTTCCTGCTGCTGGCCGGCGATGTGCTGGTGCGTTACCGCATCCGCCGGGTGAGCACTGAGAAGGCGAGGGCAGCGGCATGACCCTCGATCTCGCCATTGCCATCATCATCACGCTGGTCGGGGCCTCGACGCCGATCCTTCTCGCCGCACTCGGCGAGCTGGTGGTGGAGAAATCCGGCGTCCTCAACCTCGGTGTCGAAGGCATGATGCTGATCGGCGCGGTGATCACCGTGGCGGTGGTGCTGGTGACCGGCAACCATTGGCTGGCCATCCTCTGCGCCGCGCTCGCCGCCGCAGCAGCGGCGCTGATCTTCGGTTTCCTGACGCTGTCGCTTTCGGCCAACCAAGTGGCAACGGGTCTGGCGCTCACCATTCTGGGCACCGGGTTTTCGGCTTTGTTCGGCCAGCCCTATACCGGCAAGGCGGTGCCGCTGCTGCGCTCGCCGTTCCCGCCGGAGCTGGCGGCCGACCCGGTGTGGCGGGTGATCTTCGGCTATTCGCCGCTGGTCTACTTCTCGCTGATCATGGTGTTCGTCATCTGGTGGTTCCTCAAGAAGACCCGCGCCGGGCTGATTCTCCGCGCGGTCGGCGAGAACGACCTCAGCGCCCATTCCATCGGCTATCCGGTGATCGGCGTGCGCTATCTCGCAGTAGCGTTCGGCGGCGCCATGGCGGGCATTGCCGGCAGCTGTTTCCCGCTGATCCTCACCCCGCAATGGGTGGAGCGGCTCACCACCGGGCGCGGCTGGATTGCGCTGGCGCTGGTGGTGTTCGCAGCCTGGCGGCCATTCCGGTTGCTCGGGGGCGCCTACCTGTTCGGCCTCGTCATGACGCTCGAGGTCTATGCCAAGGCAGCGGGTGGTGGCTTCCGCGTCTTGCCTTCGGAGCTCTGGGCGGCCTTGCCCTATCTCGCAACAATTCTGGTCCTGGTGCTGATTTCCATGCGGCGCGGCGGCAGTTCCAGCGCACCGGCTTGCCTCGGCAAGCCGTTCCTTCCAACGAGCTAGGTACAGGGACCTTGGCTCGATCAACGAACGTCATGCAGGAGAGACAAATGACAGTTCTGAACAGACGCACACTGATCAAGATCGGCGGCGCCGCCGCCGCGCTGCCGCTGCTGGGCGGCGCTGCCTTCGCGCAGGAGAAGGTGAAGGTCGCCTTCGTCCTGATCGGCACGCCGGACGACAATGGCTGGAATTTCGGCCACGATACCGGCCGCAAGTACATGCTCGACAAGATCGGCGCCGACAAGGTCGAGACCACCGTGGTGACCAATGTCGCCGAAGGTCCGGACAGCGAGCGCGTGTTCCGCGAGCTGGCGCAGCAGGGCCACAAGCTGATCTACGCCACCAGCTTCGGCTATGGCGACTACGTGCACAAGGTGGCCAAGCAGTTCCCGGACGTGAAGTTCGAGTGGGCCACCGGCAATGCCACCGCGCCGAACGTCTCGATCTACAACGCCAAGTTCCATGAAGGCCGTGCCGTGGTCGGCACCATTGCCGGCATGATGACCAAGACCAACACCATCGCCTATATCGGCTCGTTCCCGATCCCCGAGGTGCGCATGGGCATCAACGCCTATGCCATCGCGGCCCGCAAGGTGAACCCGGCGGTGAAGATCAAGGTGGTCTATGTCGACAGCTGGTTCGACCCGGCCAAGGAAGCCGACGCGGCCCGCGCCCTGATCGACCAGGGCGTCGACGTCATCACCCAGCACACCGACGGTCCGGCGGCGCTGCAGGTGGCCGAGGAGCGCGGCATTGTCGGCGGTTTCGGCCAGGGCGCCGACATGAGCGCCTTCGCGCCCAAGTCGCACCTCACCGCCATCATCGACAACTGGGGCCCGCATTACGTGAAGTCGGTGCAGTCGGTGCTCGACGGTACCTGGGCTGAAGGTGGCGTCTGGGATGGCATCGCCTCGGGCGAAGTCGAGATCGGCAAGTATAACGAGAAGATCCCGGCCGACGTGGTGGCTGCCGCCGAGAAGGTGAAGGCCGACATCGCCGCCGGCACGCTCCACCCGTTCGCCGGCCCGATCAAGGACAATGCAGGCGCCGAGCGCGTTGCTGCGGGTGACGTGATCGACGACGGCGAGTTCTGGGCGGTCGACTGGTACGCCGAAGGCGTCGAGGCCTAAGGCTCGAAGTGTTATTGAGGGGAGGCGGGCGCGAGTCCGCCTCTTTTCACGGCCGGTGCGCCAAGTGAGTGGCGTGACCAGAAGGACGGACGAGCTTTCCCGCGACGCCAGTCGCGTGTCGAGTGAAGTTAAGGACGACCAAAGCAATGACCGACTACGCAATCTTCTGGGAATGGCTGAGCTTCGCGGTGCGCTGGACGCACGTGATCACCGCCATCGCCTGGATCGGCTCCAGCTTCTATTTCATCGCGCTGGACCTGGGGTTGCGGAAGACGCCGAGCCTGCCTCCGCTGGCGCATGGCGAGGAGTGGCAGGTGCATGGCGGCGGATTCTACCACATCCAGAAATACCTGGTGGCGCCGGAGTTCCTCCCCGAGCACCTGACCTGGTTCAAGTGGGAGAGCTATTTCACCTGGATTTCCGGGTTCATGCTGCTGATCGTCGTCTATTATTTCGGCGCCGACCTGTTCCTCGTCGACCGGCATGTGCTCGATATTGCCGCCTGGCAGGCGATCCTGATTTCGCTCGGCTCGATCGTTCTGGGCTGGGTGCTCTACGATACGCTGTGCAAATCGCCGATCGGCAATTCGACCGGCGGACTGATGGTGGTGCTGTTCGCCATCCTCACGGCGATGAGCTGGGCCTATACCCAGGTGTTCACCGGCCGCGCCGCCATGCTGCATATGGGCGCCTTCACCGCGACCATCATGGCGGCGAACGTCGCGATGATCATCATCCCCAACCAGAAGATCGTGGTGGCCGACCTGAAGGCGGGCCGGGTACCCGACGCCAAGTATGGCAAGATCGCCAAGCAGCGCTCGCTGCACAATAACTACCTGACCCTGCCGGTGATCTTCTTCATGCTGTCGAGCCACTACCCGCTGGCCTTCGCCACGCCGTGGAACTGGCTGATCGCCTCGCTGATCTTCCTCGAAGGCGTCTTGATCCGGCACTTCTTCAACAGCCGGCACGGCCGCAAGGGCAACCCGACCTGGGTGTGGCCGCTGGTGATCATCATCTTCCTGCTCTGCGCCTGGCTCTCCAGCGGCCCGAAGCTGCCGACCGGGGCGGAGACCGTGGCTTCGCCGCAAGCGACGCTGTTGATGCAGTCGCCGCACTTCAAGGCAGCGTCCGAGGTGGTGCAGGGCCGCTGCAGCATGTGCCACACCGCCGAGCCGGTGTGGGAGGGGATCGCCGAGGCGCCCAAGAACGTCATCCTCGACAACGATATCGCCATTGCCAACCACGCCGAGCAGGTGGCGATCCAGGCCGGCTATTCGCATGCCATGCCGCCGGGCAATGTCACCGACATGACCGAGGATGAGCGGGCGCTGCTGGTGGCGTGGTTCCGCGGGGACGGGCAGTGAACGTCACCATCCTTCGTGGCCGGGTGCTGAGCTTCGTCGCCGAACCGCAGGGCCGCGACGACCACGCCGCTTACCGCTACATCGATGACGGCGCCGTGGTGATCGGCGACGGCAAAATCCTGATGGTGGGCGAGTGGAACGAGCGCGCCGCGTCGCATCACGATGCCGCCGAGATCATCGACCATCGCCCGCATCTGATCATGCCCGGGTTCATCGACCCGCATATCCATTTCCCCCAGATGCAGGTGATCGGCGCCTATGCGGCGGCGCTGCTCGAATGGCTCAACACCTACACCTTCGTCGAAGAACAGCGCTTCGGCGACGAGGCGCATGCGACGCGGATCGCCTCTCGCTTTTTCGACGAGCTGATCCGGCACGGCACCACCACGGCGGCGGCCTATTGCTCGGTGCATCCGCAATCGGTCGATGCGTTTTTCGGCGAGGCCGAAAAGCGCAACATGCTGATGGTGGGCGGCAAGGTGATGATGGACCGCAACGCGCCGCCGGGCCTGCTGGATACGCCCCAATCCGGCTACGACGACACCAAGGCCGGCATCGCCAAATGGCACGGCCGGGGCAGGGCGCACTACGCCATCACGCCGCGCTTCGCCATCACCTCGACGCATGAGCAGATGGCGATGGCCGAGGCGCTGGCGCGGGAGTTCCCCGACCTCCACATCCAGACCCATGTGTCGGAAAACCTGGCCGAGATCGCCTATGCCAACGAGCTGTTCCCCAACTATGGCGACTATGTCGGGATCTACGAGAAGTTCCACCTGCTCGGCCCGAAAACGCTGCTCGGCCACTGCATCCATCTGAGCCACCGCGAAACCGAGGTGATTGCCCAGACGAAGTCGGTGGCGGTGTTCTGCCCGACCTCGAACCTGTTCATCGGTTCGGGGCTATTCGACTACGAGCGCCAGCACGAGCGCGGCGTGCGCATCGCCACGGCCACCGATGTGGGTGGCGGCAGCTCCTACTCGATGCTGAGGACCATGGACGAGGGCTACAAGGTGATGCAACTGCGCGGCCAGCGGCTGACGCCGTTCCGCTCGTTCTTCCACATGACGCTGGGCAATGCCCGGGCGATGGGCCTCGACAGCCGCATCGGTTCGCTCGAGGCGGGGAAGGAAGCCGACATCGTGGTGCTCGATTCGAGCGCCACGCCGCAGATGGCGCTGCGCATGGAAACCTGCGGCTCGCTCGAGCAGGAACTGTTCCTCTTACAGACCTGCGGCGACGACCGGGCGGTGGTCGAAACCTACGTCATGGGCAAGCCGATGAAATCGGCGCTGGCGGCCTGATCCGAAGGTGATGCCAATTGCGCTGATTGGGGTATTGCGCTGGGTCGCAAAAACGGTGATGCCGGTCTCGCTCGCGCCACAGGCGCGACCCGGCGCGTGCGGAAGGATTGAGACGAAATGGCTGACTACATCGAGAAATCCGGTCTCAAGGTCGATCGGCTGCTGGTCGATTTCGTCGAAAAGGAAGCCATTCCCGGCACCGCCGTAAGCGCCGAACAGTTCTGGGATGGCCTCGCCGGGCTGGTGCGGGATTTCGCGCCGCGCAACCGCGAGCTCTTGGCGATCCGCGACCGGATCCAGACGCAGGTGGATGACTGGCACAAGGCCAACGGGCCGGTCGGGTCGAACCCGGCGAAGTACCAGGCGTTCCTCAAGGAGATCGGCTACCTCGTTGCTGAGCCCGCGGATTTCAGCATCGAGACAGCAGGACTCGACCCCGAGATCAGCTCGATCTGCGGGCCGCAGCTGGTGGTGCCGGTATCGAACGCCCGCTATGCGCTCAACGCCGCCAATGCCCGCTGGGGCAGCCTCTACGATGCGCTCTACGGCACCGACGCGATCCCGCGTGATGGCGAGCTGGCGCCGGGCAAGGGGTTCAATGCGGCGCGTGCCGCCGCCGTGGTGGCGCGGGCGGCGGAGTTCCTCGATGCCTCGTTCCCGCTGGCCTCGGGTAGCCATCGCGATGTCACCGGCTATCATGTGGTGAAAGACGGCGAGCGGCGCGTGTTCGTCGCGGACACTGCCGCTGGCCGCGTCGGACTCAAGAATCCCGCGCAGTTCGCCGGTTACGGCGGGACTGAGGAACGCGGCGAACTGGTGCTGCGCCACAATGGCTTGCATGCCGTGCTGATCATCGACCCCTCCAATACTATCGGCGCCTCGCACAAGGCCGGGCTTGCCGATGTGGTGCTCGAGTCAGCGCTGACCACCATCCAGGACTGCGAGGATTCCGTCGCCGCGGTCGATGCCGAGGACAAGGTCGGGGTCTATCGCAACTGGCTCGGGCTGATGAACGGCACGCTGAGCGAGACGTTCGAAAAGGGCGGCAAGTCGCTGACCCGCAAGCTCAATGCCGACCGGCAGTACAAGGACGCGAACGGCCAGCCGCTGGTGCTGAAGGGCAGGGCGCTGCTGCTGGTGCGCAATGTCGGCCACCTGATGACCAGCAAGGCGGTGCTCGACCCCGCGGGGCAGCCGATCGGCGAAGGGCTGATGGATGCGGCGGTCACCGCGCTCTGCGCGCTCAGCGACAAGGTCAACTCCACTACCGGCGCCATCTATGTGGTGAAGCCCAAGATGCACGGGCCGGACGAGGTCGCCTTCGCCTGCGAAATTTTCGGCGCGGTCGAAAAGATGCTCGGCCTCAAGCCCGAGACCATCAAGATCGGCATCATGGACGAAGAGCGGCGCACGTCCGCTAACCTCAAGGCCGCCATCTACGCCGCCCGTAAGCGGGTGTTCTTCATCAATACCGGCTTCCTCGATCGCACCGGCGACGAGATCCACACCTCGATGCTGGCGGGCCCGGTGCTGCGCAAGGACGATGTGAAGGCCGAAAAGTGGATCCAGTCCTATGAGGACCGGAACGTCTTGATCGGGCTCGCTGCCGGGTTCTCCGGCAAGGCGCAGATCGGCAAGGGTATGTGGGCGCGGCCCGACGATATGGCGGCGATGCTGGCGTCGAAGGCCGCACACCCCAATGCCGGCGCCAACACCGCCTGGGTGCCGTCGCCGACCGCAGCGACGCTGCATGCACTGCACTATCACCAGATCGACGTGTTCGAAGCGCAGAAGCGCCGCCACAACCAGGCGACGCCCGGCCTCGGCGAACTGTTCTCGATGCCGGTGCTCGATCCGTCAACGCTCGACAAGGCGCAGGTGCTGCGCGAGCTCGACAATAATGCGCAGGGCATTCTCGGCTATGTGGTGCGCTGGGTCGACCAGGGGGTCGGCTGCTCCAAGGTGCCAGACATCAACAATGTCGGGCTGATGGAAGACCGCGCCACCTGCCGCATCTCCTCGCAGGCAGTCGCCAACTGGCTGGCGCATAAACTGATCAGCACCGACGAGGTAAAGGCCTCGTTCGAGAAGATGGCAGTGGTGGTCGACGGGCAGAACGCGGGCGACCCGCTGTACCGGCCGATGGCGGGGAATTTTGGCACCTCGATCGCCTACCAGGCGGCGCTGGACCTGGCGCTGCTCGGCGCGGTGCAGCCGTCGGGGTATACCGAGCCGCTGCTGCATGCGGCGCGGGAGCGGGTCAAGGCGGGGGGCTGAGGTCTGCCCGCTTACTCTCAGAGCGCCCCGGGTCCCTTCTCCCCTCAGGGGAGAAGGTGGCGCGAAGCGCCGGTTGAGGGGTGAAGCGGTGCAGCGAGCGCTCGCTGAGAGACTGAACCCCTCACCCCAGTTTCGCTACGGACCTATCGGTCCTAGCTCCACTTGCCCTCTCCCCTCAGGGGCGAGGGGGCGCCGACTGCCAGCTTTGGGTGGCCTACACCCGATCCAACTCCACCACCGGCAGATGAATCGCACTCGGATGCGCCGGGTCGTGGAAGATCTCGATGTCGGCCGTCGCCAGGTGCGAAGCCTCGCCCAGCGCTTCGTCGGTGCCGGTGTTGCGGGCGTAGCGGGGGTGGGCGCCGCTGGCGATGATGACGCGCAGCCGATGGTTGCGGTCGAAGCGGTGCGCCGTGGCGTGCATGCGGAAGTTCAGCTTCCAGATGTCGTCGGGCACCGCCGGATCGGCCGAAGTCTTGCGGATGATGCCGTCGCAGACGTTGATCGACAGGCCCTTTTCGTCGACGTCGCACAGCCGGACGAAGAAATCGGTGTTGGGCAGCGTTGACCGCGCGTGGAGCGCGATGCGCACCTGGCCGAGAATGGTGATGGGGTTGAACAGCGGCTCGGAGGTATAGACCAGCACGTCGTCGCGCTTTTCGAGCGGCGCGTTGTCGACCGGGCCGGCGCCGTTGAAGGCGAACATCGCGCCGCCCACCGCCGGGGTCGGATGGGCCGGATCGTAAGTGTAGGTGTCGGGCGCCGAGGCGCGGACCGGGCGCTGCGACAGGACCTTGTCGGGGTGGATGTGCCAGATCTGGTTCTCGGCCGGCATTGGCGGATAGCTGTCGAACTCGCGCCACTCGTTGAGCCCGCCGATATGGAGACGCACCGGCTTGGCCCTGAGACCGGTCGTATCGCCCAGCAGCCTGGCGTTCATCCATTCGAGCGTCTGCTTGACGCTCTCCATCTGCAGGTCGGAGCTGACATGGAACCACGGGCCGACAGTGAGCTGCGGGGTATGGCCGGCATCGACCAGCGTCGCGTAATCGCGCAGCAGCTGATCGAGCATGAAATCGTACCAGCCGGAGGTGAAGCTCACCGGCGGAGTGCGGGCGTTGAGGCGGTGGGTGTGGTCGAGCGGCTGCCAGAAGGCGTCGTTGCCGATCGCCTCGTCCATCCAGCGCCGCCAGAACGGCACCTCGCGGCCGGTGACCCGCTTATCGGCGTCGCGCAGCGGCAGCTTCATGGTGGCGCGCAGCGTCGTCCGCTCGATGCCGCCGGTGAACATCCGCTGCGCGGTGCGCATCGGGTTGCCGCGCAACCCCTCGACGGTCTGGATCCAGCTCAGCCACAGCCCCACGGCGAGGCCACCACCCGGGAAGACGATCGAGCGGAACTCGGCGCTGGTCACCTTGATCGCCATCGCCGATTGCTTGGGCAGCGCATCGCAGATCGCCCACTGGGCGTAGCCGAGGTAGCTGGGGCCAGAGGTGCCGAGCCGGCCGTCGAACCAGGGTTGCGCCTTGATCCAGTCGATGGTGGCGAGCCCATCGTCGCGCTCGTGCCCGAACGGATCGAACTCGCCTTCGGATTTGTCGGTGCCGCGGCAGGCCTGCAGCACAACATGGAAGCCGCGTTCGGCATAGACTTCGCCGATGGTGGCGAAGCCCGAGAGACCATAGGGCTCGCGCATCAGGATAGTGGGATGCTTGCCCGGCAGTTTGGGGGCGAAGTGCTCGGTGGCGAGGGTGATGCCGTCATGCATCGGCACCCGGATGTTGCGGGTACGGACGATGCCGCACTTGCGCTTGGGGAGCTTGTAGAGATCGGCAAGGAACCGGCTGGCAAAGCTCATTTGACGAAGTCGAACTTGTCCACGTCGAACAGCCCCCGATCGGTCATCTTCAAATGCGGGATCACCGGCAGGGCGAGGAACGCCACCTGCAGGAACGGCTCGGGCAGGGTGCAGCCGAGGTCGTAGGCGGCCTGGCGCAGGTGATGCAGCTTATCGGCCACCGTCTCGAAGCTTAAGAGGCTCATCAGCCCGGCGATCGGCAGCGCCAGCTCGGCGGTCACCCGGCCGCCATCGGCGACGGCGAAACCGCCGCCCAGCTCGATCAGCCGGTTGACCGCCACGGCCATATCCGCGTCATCGACGCCGACCACCGTGATGTTGTGGCTGTCGTGCCCGACCGATGAAGCGATGGCGCCGCGCTTCAGCCCGAACCCGGTGGTGAAGCTCAGCGCGACGTTGCCGTTGATGCCGTGACGCTCGATCACTGCGATCTTGATCACATCGTTGTCGATGTCGGGCAGAGTGCCCTTGTCGGAGACTTCCAGCGTCGCCGTCTCGCGATAGGTGAGGATCAGCCCCGGTCGCACCCCGATGACAGGGGTTTCGTTCTGTTTGGGGTTGGGCGGCACGATGAAGGTCGAGGGCCCGACGCGCTTTGCCTTCATCGAGGCGAGGCCGACCGGCGGCACCGGCTGGCGGGCGTCGAACAGTTCCGGGCGCACCAGCCGTCCGGCGGTGATCACCTCGGCGACGCGGCAGCCCTCGAGATCGTCGAGCAGCGCGATATCGGCGCGGTAGCCGGGGGCGACGAGGCCACGGTCCTTCAACCCGAAGATGCGGGCCGCCGAGTGCGAGGCGGCGCGATAGACATGGTGCAGCGGCCGACCGCGACCGATCAGCCGGCGGATCGAGGAATCGAGGTGGCCTTCCTCCAGCGTATCGAGCGGGTTGCGGTCGTCGGTGCAGAGCGCGACATAGGCCGAGGTGTTGGCGTCGAGAATTTCGGCCAGCGCTTCGAGATCCTTGGAGACCGACCCTTCACGGATCAGGATCGCCATGCCTTTGCTGAGCTTTTCGCGCGCTTCCACCGCGGTGGTCGACTCGTGGTCGGTGCGGATGCCGGCTGCGAGGTAGCCGTTGAGCGCGAGGTCGGTGACCAGCGGGGCGTGGCCATCGATATGGCTGCCCTGGAACGCCACGAGCTTGGCGATGATCCCCGGGTCGGCGGAGAGCACGCCGGGGTAGTTCATCATTTCGGCGAGGCCGATGACCTGGCGGTGGTGACGGAACTTTTCAAGGTCGGCGATCTCCAGCCGCGCGCCGGAAGTCTCGTGCGGTGTTGCCGGCACGCAGGAGCTGAGGTTGACCCGGATATCCATCACGGTGCGCTCGGCGCACTCGAGGAAATAGCGGATGCCGTCGGCGCCGAGCACGTTGGCGATTTCGTGCGGATCGCAGATCACCGTGGTGACGCCATGCGGCAGCACGCAGCGATCGAACTCGAACGGGGTCACCAGCGAGGATTCGATGTGGAGATGCGTATCGATGAAGCCAGGCACCGCGAAGCGATTATCGCCTTCGATCAGCGTCTTGCCATTGTAATAGCCGTAGGTGCCGACGATGCGGTCGGCGACGATGGCGATATCGGTGTGGGTAACGGAGCCCGAGATCACGTCCAGCAGCCGGACGTTCTTGATCACCACATCGGCCGGAACCTCGCCGGCCCCCGCCTTGATCATGCGGGTGAGGAGCTCTGGTGAAATGGTCATGACGCGGCCGTGATCTGCATGTCCCAACGTCTGCGTTCACTGCGTCATGGTCAAGTGGGGACGGAACTGCATCGGCGTCGCAGGCGTTGGTTTTCACCTTCATCTGCAAGCGAGTAGTGCCATGCGAACCTATGATGCCGAGAAGTCGACGAACGAAGTTCGCCAGGGCAGCGGGCGACTGATGAACTTCCGGGTGCTGATCTGGTCAGTGCTCGGAGTCATCCTGGCCTTCGGGCTGATCTACCTGGTGTTCTATGCCATGGCCCCGCCGCCCAACACCACGACGGGCGTCTAGGCGGCCATGGTCCGACTGCAACGTGTCGGCCGCGAAGCGCTGACGATCCGCCGCCGCCGACACGGCCGGACCTTTGGATATGTCGATGCCGACGGCGAGTTGATCCGCGACGCCGACATTCGCGAACGGGCGCGTGGCCTCGGCATTCCTCCGGCCTGGAGCGAGGTGCGGATCGCCGCCAGCCCGCGGGCCCATATTCAGGCCTGCGGCACCGATGCCGCAGGGCGGCTGCAATATATCTACCACCCCGATTGGGAGAAACGCCGGCTGCGGCGGAAACAACAGCAGCTGACGCTGTTGACCGCGTCGCTGCCACGCATCCGTCGGCGCGTGCGCGAGGACCTCAATGCCGAGCCCGGCAGCAAGGAGCTGGCGCTGGCCATCGGAGTGGCGCTGATCGATCGGACTGCCATGCGGGTCGGGCGCGAGCGTTACCTCGATGCACATGGGACGCGCGGTGCGGGCACGCTCTACAGCCGCGATGTGAGCGTCAAAGGCGACGAGGTCCACGTCGCCTTTCCAGCCAAAAGCGGCAAGAAGGCGAGCTACAGCTTTACCGACGCACGGCTCGCCGCGGCGATCGAAGCGGTGAAAACCATCCCCGGCAAGCGGCTGCTGATGTATCGCAATGGCGAGACCCGGGCGCTCCGCACCGAGGATCTGAACCGGTACCTGCGCGACATTGCCGGTGCGCCGGTGACCGCCAAGGATTTCAGGACGCTGCATGGCAGCGCCTTGGCCGGTGAGGCGCTGGCGCGGCTCGAGCCGGCGGAGTCGGCCACGGCGCGCAAGCGCCAGATGGCCGAGGTGACGCGGCAGGTGGCGGCATTTCTGCAGAATACGCCGGCGATCAGCCGGGCGAGCTACGTGGCGCCGTGTCTTTATGCACTGTTCGACAAGGGCCGGCTGGCGGCGCTGTGGGCGGCAGGGGGCGATGGCGCCAACGGCATCAGGCAGCGCGAGGTGCGGCTGGCGGCGGTGCTGGCGGCGGCGGGGTAGGGGACACTCTTACGTCTGGCCCACCGGCGCTACGTGAAGTGCTTCAGGGCGGTCATGTGGTCCTCTGCCGCTCAAGCCACCCGCGGCAGCGGCGCGGCAAAGCGGGCGTCGATGTCGTCGATCGTCAGTGGCTGGGAGAACAGGTAGCCCTGGAAGGTGTTGCAGCCCATGCGTGCGAGGGCGCGGAACTGTTCTTCGGTTTCGACGCCCTCGGCGGTGACTTCGATGTCGAGGGCATGGGCGAGGGTCACCATGGCCTGGACGATGGCGTCGGAGGCGCTGGCGGTCGACAACTGGGCGACGAAGGAGCGGTCGATCTTGATGCGGTCGACCGGGTAGCGCTTCAGGTAGCTGAGCGAGGAATAGCCGGTGCCGAAATCGTCGAGCGCGATGCGGATGCCGGCAGAGCGGAAGCTACGGATGGTGCTGGCCGCCACCGACTCGTCGTCGAGCAGGATGCCCTCGGTGATTTCGATTTCGAGATCGGCCGGCCGCATGCCGGTTTCCTCGAGCAGGGCGAAGACCCGTTCGGCAAAGGTCGGGTTGCGCAGCTGGGCCGGCGAGATGTTGACCGCGATGGTGCGGCCGGGCCAGCGCGCCCCGAACTCGGCGGCGCGGCGCAGCACGAACTCGCCCAGTTGCTCGATCAGCCCGGTGCTCTCGGCGATGGCGATGAAGCGCGACGGCGGGATGGTGCCGATCCTCGGGTGGGTCCAGCGCAGCAGGGCCTCGGCTCCGACAACCTCTTCGGCATCGCTGCAGAGCGGCTGAAACGCCACCCAGAGCTGGCCGGGGCTGCGCAGTGCCTCGCGCAGTTCGGCCTCGATGACGTGGCGGTTCTGCACCTGCTCATCCATTGCCTCCGCGTAGAAGGCGGCACGATTGCGGCCGGCGGATTTGGCCTCATAGAGCGCGATGTCAGCCTTGCGGCTGAGCTCGAGGCTGTCGCGTTGCCCCGCCGTGGCGACGACGATGCCGATGGAAACGCCGACGAAGGCGTCACTGCCCTGCACCCGGAACGGCTTGGCGATGGTGTCGACGATGCGTTGGGCCAGCGCGGCGACCTCGATGGTGCCGGCGTAACAACTGTGGAGGATGGCGAACTCGTCGCCACCGAGCCGCGCCAAGACGTCGGTGGGGCCGATCACGGCGCGCAACCGGTCGGCGACGGCGCGGATCAGCTCATCGCCGGCATGGTGGCCCAGCGTATCGTTGACCTGCTTGAAGCGATCGAGATCGAGCATCAACAGGGCAGTGGGCGGATCGCGCAGCTTGATGGCGTCGAGCCGACCGTTGAACTGCCGATCGAAGCTCAGCCGGTTGGGCAGCCCGGTCAGCGCGTCTTCGGTCGCCTGCCGCTCGGCGTCGATGCGCTTGAATTCGAGGGCCCTGAGGGCGCGACGCAGCCGATAGATCAGCAGCGACACGAGGAGCGAGACGACGACGAAGGCGATGATCAGAGCGGGCGCGGTGCGCTGCAGCAGCTCCTGGCCGGGCCGGAACGGCAGCCACTCGAAGAAGGCGACGATCCGGCCGGCGCGGTTGGTGACTGGGAAGGCTTCAATGCCCGCCGCCGGGGAGGTGACAGTGGTGAAGCGGCCGACTTCGGTCATGAAACGGTCGATCATCCGCATCTGGAAATCGAGATCGAGGCGGACGATGCTGACCAGCACGGCCTCGCGGCCGGCTGGTTGCACCAGGTTGCCGGTGCTCGAGATCAGCGGCATGAGGCTGGCCATTACCGGCCGGCCGTCGAGCAAAATGTAGTCGGCGACCCGCGGCGGCGTATCGAGATAACCGGCGGCGGTGAGCTTCCTCAAGTCCGCCACCAGCGGCGCCAGGGCGGCGCTGCGGCTCAGGAAGGCCGCGGGTTTCAGGGTTCTGCCATCGACCGAGGCGAAGACCGGTGCGTCGTCGGGGGCGAGCACGTAGCTCTCATCGTGCCCGAAATAGCTGAACATCCAGTCGCCGATATTGGTCTCGAGCCAGTGCTGGTCGTTCTGGCGGGCGGCGGCCACCGCGTCATCCCAGACGGCGACACTTTCCTGCTCGCGCGGCGTCGAGCTGCGCAGGGCCTCGACGGCATGGACGACGCGTTGCGCCTGGCTGGTAACGGCATTGTCGTCGATCTGGCCTGCCGACCACAGGAGGAAGCCGCCAAGCAACGTCGCCGCCACGGCGAAGACCACGACGAACGCGGCCAGCACCAGCATCGATAATGTGCGTCGGAACTTGGCGCGGCGAGGATTGAGCATCGGCCTAATGGACAGGGACTTAGATCACTGTGCCCGGCAAGCTTTTCGAACTCGTTACGTTTTGTGGTCGGCGCGGAGATTTGATCGGGTGCCTTTCGATCAGGCGTTGTCCTTGAACAGCACTTCACGATCCTGGGTGAAGTTGGCAAGTAACGGCAACGAGGCGCCGCCCATGGCGCGCGCGGCATTGCCGATGCTGCCAGGCAAGAGCCGGAACGGCGACAGGCCCTGCCGGTTGATGCGGTCAACCTCGGCTTCAGTGCGCTCGATGATCCGGCTGCGGACATGGGTGGGGAAAGCGCCGTCGATCAGCACAGTCTCGACGTCGATCACGGCGATGGCTGCAATGATCGAGTAGGCGAGGCTCTCGGCCACTTCGTCGATCCATTTGTCGAGCGCCTCGCCCAGGTCGTCGCCCCAGTCATCAGGCGATTGCCAGAGGATTTCGGGATTGCGACCGATGGCCAGGAGCTCGCGTTCGAGCACGTAGATCGAGGCGACGTTCATCAGCTGCGGCGTGCGACCCGGGGGCACCACGTGACCGGGGTCGGGGGCCGGCATCGAGCCGAGCGCCGCCGCGTTCTGGGTGCGACCGGGGAACAGGTGGCCGTTCAGCACCAGCCCACCGCCGATGAACGAGCCGATGAAGACATAGAGATAGTCGATATGGTCGGCGCCGCTGCCGAACATCAGCTCGGCGGCGCAGGCGGCGGTGATGTCGTTGGCGAAATATACCGGCCAGGGGCAGATTTCGGCCATCATGGCGCGCATATCGACCTGCCGCCAGGCCTCGATCTCGGCCTTGGGGGCGCCGATTTCCTCGTGCCAGGTCCACATCTCGTAAGGCGCGGCGATGCCGAGGCCGGCGATACGGGCCGTCAGCGTCGCCGGCATGCCCTGAAGCAACTCGTCGATGCCAGACCGGGCGAACTCACGGATGCCATCGGGGGTGGGGTAGGGGTAGGTCTTGTGCAGGAGCTTCAGGATCTCGCCGGTGAAGTTGATCAGGTAGAGATCGACGCTGCGCCGACCGATCTTCAGCCCGAAGCTCAGCGCGCCTTCGGGGTTCAGCGAGTAGGGCACCAGCGGCTGGCCGACCTTGCCGCGCAACGGCTTGCCGCGCAGCAGCAGCCCATCGGCTTCGAGCGCATTGGTGATGATCGAGATGGTCTGTGGCGACAGCCCGGTCATGCGGGCGATGTCGGCCTTGGGCAGTTCGCCGTGGCGGCGGATCAGGCTCAGCACCAGCCGCTCGTTGTAGAGCCGAACGCCGGTCTGGTTGGTGCCGCGGCTGGCGGCTCCAGGCTTCCGGCTGGCCTCTCTGCTTGTCGGCCCGGTAACCACTACTCCCGACCTCGCGGCTGCATTTGTTGACACTTCGTCGTTCTCCGTCGCGGCCACAAAAGCCACGGTGGAGCCAAAACAGCAATCGATTACATGGGGTTCTCACCCCCTCCCGAACGAAAGGATTACCCCTCGCAGGGTGGCTGTCAATTAATAAATCAAGTGGATTAATTTATTGACAGGCCGCGAGGGTTGCGCTGAATATCGCTACCGGATCGGGAAGGGCGGCCTGCGCAAGGCGGCGCCGCGCCCCCGGGATCCAACGGCCCTGAGGAGCGGCAAATGCCGGTGGGCCGGATCATAACCAGTGGGAGGACTACATGGGACTTAGCTATCTGAAGATGGCGCTCGCCAGCGCCGTCGTCGCCGGCGGCCTGATGAGCGGCGTCGCGCTGGCGCAGGAGATCACCGTTGGCCTGATCACCAAAACCGAGACCAACCCGTTCTTCGTCAAGATGCGCGAAGGCGCCGAGGCCAAGGCCAAGGAACTGGGGCTCAAGCTGATCACCGCCGCCGGCAAATTCGACGGCGACAATGACGGCCAGGTGGCGGCGATCGAGAACCTGATCTCGGCCGGCGCCAAGGGTTTTGCGATCGTGCCGTCGGATTCGAAGGCGATCGTGCCGACCATCCAGAAGGCCAAGGATGCCGGCCTGATGGTGATCGTGCTCGATACGCCGCTCGATCCGATGGATGCGGCGACCGCGACCTTTGCCACCGACAACCGCAAGGCGGGTGACCTGATCGGCAAATGGGCCGCGGGCACGCTGGGCGACAAGGCCAAGGACGCTTCGATCGTGTTCCTCGATCTCGCCACCAACCAGCCGACCGTCGATTACCTGCGCGACCAGGGCTTCATGGCTGGCTTCGGCATCGACGTGAAGGACCCCAACAAGTACGGCGACGAAGACGACGCGCGTATCTGCACGCACGAAATCAGCCAGGGCGACCAGGAAAAGGGCCGCACCGCGATGGAGAACGCGCTGCAGAAGTGCCCGAACGTCAACGTCGTCTACACCATCAACGAGCCGGCAGCCGCCGGCGCCTGGGAGGCGCTGAAGGCCGTGGGCAAGGATGATGGCTCGGTGCTGATCGTCTCGGTCGATGGCGGTTGCCCGGGCGTTGCCAACGTCAAGGCCGGCGTCATCGGCGCCACCAGCCAGCAATACCCGCTGAAGATGGCCTCGATGGCGCTCGAAGCCATCGCCTCGGGCAAACTCCCCGACATCGATCCGAAGATGGGCTTCCTCGATACCGGCGCGACGCTGGTGACCGACAAGCCGGTGGCCGGCGTCGACTCGATCGACACCACCAAGGGCGCCGAGCTCTGCTGGGGTTGATCGCCGAGCAAAATATCGGGCTCCCGCGCACGCTGTGCGGGAGCCGTCCTACCCGCATCAGTCCTTAGGGGAGAGGGGACACGATGAGTGACGACGCCGCCGGCTCGACGGCCGCTGAAACAGGTCTCAAGGGCGCCACGACAGACGTCGCGAGCTTCGAGGAAGATCGCAAGGGCATAGTCCGCACCATCCAGGGCATCCTGCACGAGTATCCGACGCTCATCCCGCTGATCGTGCTCGTCGTCGGTACGGTGATCTTCGCGATTGCGGCGCCCGGCAAGTTCCTGTCGCCGCTGAACCTTTCGGTGGTGCTGCAGCAGGTGACCATCGTCGCTATCCTCGGCATGGCGCAGACGCTGGTGATCCTCACCGCCGGCATCGATTTGAGCGTCGGGCTGATCATGATCCTCTGCTCGGTGGTGATGGGGCGCACGGCGGTCGCCTATGGCGTGCCGGTGTGGATCGCCTTTCCGCTCGGGCTGCTCGCCGGGCTCGCCTGCGGCTTTCTCAACGGGCTGCTGGTTACGGCGCTCAGGCTTCCGCCGTTCATCGTGACACTCGGCACCTGGAGCATTTTCGGGGCGCTCAACACCTTTTACTCCAACAGCGAGACCATCCGCTCTCAGGACATGGAGGCGGCGGCGCCGTTCCTGCTCTGGCTCGGAAAACTGTTCAAGCTCTACGATATCGGGCTGTTCTTCGGACTGGACCTTCCGTGGCTGCGCGGCTGGGTGGTCACCTATGGCTCGGTGCTGATGATCGTGCTGGCGATCGTCCTCAGCTACATCCTTGGGCGCACGGCCTTCGGCCGGCACGTCTATGCGACCGGCGACGACCCCGACGCGGCGCGCCTCTCGGGTATCAACACCAACCGGGTGTTGCTGGCGGTCTATGCGCTGGCCGGGCTGATCTGCGCCATCGCCGCCTGGGTGCTAATCGGCCGTATCGGCGGGGTCAGCCCGCAGGCCGGCCAGACCGCCAACCTCGACTCGATCACTGCCGTGGTGATCGGCGGCACGAGCCTCTTCGGTGGGCGCGGCTCGATCATCGGTACGCTGTTCGGCGCCTTGATCGTGGGCGTGTTCCGCAATGGCCTGGCGCTCTCGGGCCTCGCCCTGTTGTGGCAGGATTTCGCCGTCGGCGTCTTGATCATCGTCGCCGTCACTATCGACCAGTGGATCAGGAAGATCTCGGCATGAGCGAGATGACCAATATGAGCCTGCCTTCCGGCAATGCCGGCGACATCGTGCTCGAGGGCCGTGGCCTCAACAAGCGCTATGGCCGCGTGGTGGCGCTCGACAACGCCGATTTCGATCTGCGACGGAACGAGATCCTCGCGGTGATCGGCGATAATGGCGCCGGCAAATCGACGCTGATCAAGGCGCTGTGCGGCGCCGTGATCCCGGACAGCGGCGAGATACTTCTCGATGGTCAGCCGGTGCACTTCAAATCGCCGATGGACGCCCGCAATTCCGGCATCGAAACGGTGTACCAGAACCTGGCGCTGAGCCCGGCTTTGTCGATTGCCGACAACATGTTTCTCGGCCGGGAGCTGAGGAAGCCCGGCTGGACCGGCAGCCTGTTCCGGCGGCTCGACCGTACCAAGATGGCAAAGATCGCCCGCGACAAGCTGAGCGAACTGGGGCTGCTCACCATCCAGAACATCAACCAGTCGGTCGAAACGCTCTCCGGCGGTCAGCGCCAGGGCGTGGCGGTGGCGCGGGCCGCGGCGTTCGGCTCGCGCGTCGTCATCATGGATGAGCCGACAGCGGCGCTCGGGGTCAAGGAAAGCCGGCGGGTGCTGGAGCTGATGCTCGATGTGAAGAAGCGCGGCTTGCCGATCGTCCTCATCTCGCACAACATGCCGCACGTGTTCGAGGTCGCTGACCGCATCCACATCCACCGGCTGGGTAAGCGCATCGCGATCATCAATCCCAAGGAATTCTCGATGTCGGACGCGGTAGCGATCATGACCGGGGCAATGAAGCCCCCGGCCGCTGGCGCCACCGCCCCGACGCACCATTACGAAGTCGGCGAGGCCCCTCAGTTACAATGACCAAAATGCGCGCCCTCGTGCTGGAAAAGCAGCACGAACTCAAACTCCGCGATATCGAGCTGCCGACCGAGGTCGGGCCAGGCGAGGTGAAGATCAAGCTCCACACCGTGGGCGTCTGCGGCTCCGACGTGCACTATTACACGCATGGCCGGATCGGGCCGTTCGTGGTCAACGCACCGATGGTGCTCGGGCACGAGGCCGCCGGCACGGTGGTCGAAATCGGGGCAGGGGTCACCAATCTCAAGGTCGGAGACCGGGTCTGCATGGAGCCGGGTGTCCCCGACCCCAATTCCAAGGCGTCGCGGCTTGGGATGTACAACATCGATCCGGCGGTGACCTTCTGGGCGACGCCGCCGATCCATGGCGTGCTCACCCCCTATGTGGTGCACCCGGCCAACTACACCTTCAAGCTGCCCGACAATGTGAGCTTTGCCGAGGGCGCCATGGTGGAACCGTTCGCCGTCGGCATGCAGGCGGCGACCAAGGCGAAGATCACCCCCGGCGATACCGCCATCGTCATGGGCGCCGGGCCGATCGGCACCATGGTGGCGCTGGCGGCATTGGCCGGCGGCTGTTCGCGGGTGATCATCACCGACCTGGCGCAGCCCAAGCTCGATATTGCCGGGCAGTACCAGGGCATCATCCCGGTCAACATCAAGGACAAGAAGCTGGTCGACGAGGTCAACCGGCTGACGGAGAACTGGGGCGCCGATGTGGTGTTCGAGTGCTCGGGCAGTCCACGCGCCTGGCAGGGCATCATCGATGTGGTCCGCCCTGGCGGGACGATCGTCGTGGTCGGCCTGCCGGTGGAGCCCGTGAACTTCGACATCGCCTCGCTGTCGGTGAAGGAAGTCACCATCGCCTCGGTGTTCCGCTATGCGCACCAGTATGACCGGGCCATCGCCCTGATGGCCTCGGGCCGGGTCGACCTGAAGCCGCTGATCTCCGAGACATTCAGTTTCGAGGACTCGATCAAAGCGTTCGACCGCGCGGTAGAAGGGCGGCCGACGGATGTGAAGCTGCAGATTTTGATGGACGCTTAGGGGCGCGGAGAAACGTCCCCTCACCCGGAGCGCTGACGCGCTCCGACCTCTCCCCCAAGGGAGTGGTGGCTGCGGCGCGATGGGTGCCCTCCTTCACCTCTCCCTTGGGGGAGAGGGGTTGCCGCGCAGCGGCGGGTGAGGAGGCCTTTTCTTGATCTTGTATGGGGAAAGCCAATGGACCTCGGTCTCAAATCCAAACTCGCCGTCATTACCGGCGGCAGCGTCGGCATCGGGCTCGCGGTGGCCGAGGGCTTCGCGGCCGAGGGGGCGAACGTACTGATCACGGCGCGCGGCTCGGAGCGGCTGCATGCCGAGGCGTCGCGGATCGGCGCCAAGTACCGGGTCGAGGCGCATGGGGTGGCGGCCGACGTCGCGACCGCCGAGGGCTGCGCCAAGGTGGTTGCCGCGGCAGCGCAACTGGGCGGCGCCGATATCCTCGTCAACAATGCCGGCACCGGCTCGAACGAGACCATCGCCGAAGCCGACGACGCCAAGTGGCAGTACTATTGGGATCTGCATGTCATGGCCGCGGTGCGGCTGGGGCGCGGATTGGTGCCGCAGATGAAGGCACGCGGTGGCGGCGCCATCCTCCACAATGCCTCGATCTGCGCGGTGCAGCCCCTGTGGTACGAGCCGATCTACAACACCACCAAAGCGGCGCTGATGATGTTTTCGAAGACCCTCGCCAACGAGGTGGTGGGCGACAATATCCGGGTCAACACGGTGAACCCAGGGCTGGTGCGGACGCCCGACTGGGTGAAGACGGCGAAGCAACTGGCAGGCGAGGATGGCTTTGAAGCGCATCTCCAAAGCGTCGCCGACGAAGCCGGCGGCATGAAGCGCTTCGCCACCCCCGAGGAGATGGCGAACTTCTTCGTGTTCCTGTGTTCGGAGAAGGCGAGCTATTCGACCGGGTCGACGTATTTCGTCGATGGGGGTTGGTTGAAGACGGTTTAGATGCCGGCTCGCGTTTGTTCTGCGAGTAATTCCCAGCGCGCCAGCGCGGTCGGCAGTTCATCGGCGTTGTAGACCTGCACGGCCGCTCCATGATCGCGCAAGGTGAAAACGGGGTCATCGCCCGGTTGCTTTATCTGACAGACGAGGATCCAGTTAGTCGTCCCATTGGACATCCCCGCATAGCTGTCCACCCAAAACCACTCTGGATCGGTCTTCTTGTGGCCGATGCGACCGCCGCCAGCTTCGGTGTACGCCTTGCGCCGGTTACCCCTGAAGTCCGCAAGTTGTTGGAAGGGCCGAAGAGCTTCCCTTACAGCCAACTGGTTCCACGGGAGGTGGCTGTAGTCGGTCCTTTTGGCAGCACCTCGCGCCTCCAATTCCTCGGCACATCTTTGAGCTAAATCAGCGTGACCTTGCTCCTCGTATCGACGTTTTAGGTCGCGCAGCCTGGCAGGGGTTAGCGCGGCATAGTCTATCTTCGGTGGGTGTTGCATTTGCTCCTCCGTACGAGAGTTCACCACGGAGGCCGGTCTTGCATCAATAGCTGGGCAGCGGGAGAGAGCTGAACACGTTTTCGCGGTGCCGGTCGATCACGCCCAGCGCGATGATCGCCGACACCGCGAGTCCGACCGAGTGTGCAGGCAGCATCGCGCCCTCGGCCAGTCCGGATGCCGCCGGGAAGAGCCCGGCGGCAGAACTCGTTATTCCGCCGGCTGCGCCGCTGCGGGGAGGCGGGCCTCGGTGCGGGCGATGCTGAAGCCGATCGGCACCACCAGAACCGCGACGATGATGAACAGGCCATAGAGCCAGTTGGCGGCGGCGACCGGGGTCGGGTTGGCTGCAGCGAGGCCGGCGAGGTTGACGATCAGGCCGCCGAGCGCCGCGCCGAGGCCGGAAGCGAAGAGCTGGATGGTGCTCAGCGCCGCCGAGGTCACGTCATGCTCGCCATCGGGCGCCGCCTGCATCACCCGCGGCGTCAGCTGCGTCCAGGCGGTGCCGATGCCGACGCCCATGATGAGGAGCGACAGGCCGATCGGCATGATGAAGGTGAGGCTCGAGGTCGGGTTCTGGTGGCCGACAAACAGCGCCAGGCCAATGGCCGAGATCAGCACCAGTACCGGGCCAAAGGCGATGATCATGCGGGCGCGGCCTTCGGTCCAGCCCGCGGTGAGCATCGAGCTGGCACTCCAGCCGACGGCGACCAACGCCACCATGTAACCGGCGGTGAGCGGGCCAAGGCCATGCAAGGTCTGCATGAACAGCGGGATAAAGATGTCGCTGGTGATGGCCATCTGCAGCAGCACCATGGTGCCGAACAGCGAAGCGAGGAGCGTCCCGAAGCGGAAGGTGCCGGTGGGGAAGAGCTTCTGGGGGGCGTTCCGCTCGATCAGCCCGAACACCACCAGCGCCAGGATGGCGAGTGCCGTGAGGCTGCCGGCGACGACGATGTCGTGCGACAGAGCGCCGGCGGTCGAGAGCGCCAGCACGGCGACGATCATCAGCCCGATCTGGCGGATCGGCAGGCTGGTCATCCCAGCCTCGCTGCTCCTTGCCGGCACCACCTTTACGGCGAGCAGGCCAACCAGGGCCGCGAACGGCACGAGAATGAAGAAGGCCCAGCGCCAGATGCCGAGCTCGGCGAAAATGCCCCCGATCGACGGGCCGACCAGCGTGGCGATGCCCCAGATGCCCGAGGCGAGCGCAAAAGCGCGGGCCCACAGGTGCTCGGGGAACACCAGCCGCACCATCATGAAGGTGAGCGCGGCGAGGAGGCCGCCGCCAAAGCCCTGCAGGGCGCGACCGACCAAGAGGATCGGCATCGAGGGGGCGAGGCCGCAGATCAGGCTGCCGAGAGCGAACATGGTGGCAGCGATCAGGTAGTTCTGCCGCGGGCCGAGCCCGAAGGGGCGCACCGCCGCAAAGATCGAAGCGACGATCGAGGCAACGATGAACACCGTCGTCACCCAGGCGAACAGGTCGAGCCCGCCGATCTCCGCCACCACCGAGGGCATCAGCGTGGAGCCGATATAGACCTCGATGGCGTTCATGCCGACGCCGCCGGCAAACACCACCACGGGCAGGGCGTTGCCGCCGCTGAAGATCTCGCCCCAACCGTTCTTCGTCGCCGCCATCGAAACCACCACTGCCTTATCTGGTCTTGTGCAGCCTCTGGCCGCATCAGGGCGCTACTGCTACAACCTCAACCTTACTTCAGGTAAAGGGGTAATCGCGATGTCGCGCGAACTTTCTGTGGGGCAGGTGGCAGAGCGCAGCGGCTTTGCGGTCTCGGCGCTGCATTTCTACGAGAAAAAAGGGCTGATCCGCAGTCATCGCACCTCGGGCAACCAACGGCGCTACGATCGCGACGTGCTGCGCCGGCTGGCCATCGTGCGGATGGGCACCGAGCTCGGCATTCCGCTCGCCGAGGTGGCCGAGGCGCTGGGGCACGTGCCGGCCGGCCACACCCCGTCGGCGGCCGATTGGCGTTTGATGTCAGAGCTCTGGCACGACAAGCTGCAGCGCAGAATCGTGCTGATGACCCGCATGCGCGACGAGCTCAATGGCTGCATCGGCTGTGGGTGCCTGTCGACCAGCAGCTGTCCGCTGATGAATCACGGCGACCACCTGGCTGAAGAGGGGAGCGGGCCGCGCCGGCTGATGCGCGAGGGTAGCGAGACCTACGAGAGCTGAAAGGGAACCGGTCAGCACACCGGCCGTTGATGGGCAGCGTCAACAGGGCCCGCCAGATGGATCTCGTCACCAGCTTCGGCTACGAGCCGACTCATACGCCGCAGCACATCATCTTCATTCGTCTGTTGATCGCCGCCGGGCTCGGCGCACTGATCGGCTGGGAGCGTGGCGCAAAGGCCGGCACCGCGGGGCTGCGGACGCACATCCTCGTGGCGCTGGCAGCGGCTTTGTTCACCACGCTGGCGTTCGAAATCTACCAGGAGGCGCTGGAGGGCGGCAGCAACAACTCCGATCCGATCCGCGCCATCGAGGCGGTCACCGCCGGCATTGCGTTCCTCGGGGCAGGGGCGATCTTCCAGCAGCGCGGCAGCGTGCAGGGGCTGACCACCGGGGCAGGGATGTGGCTGGCCGGCGCGGTCGGGGTCACTGCGGCGCTCGGCTACTATCTCATTGCAGCGGGTGTCGCGGTGTTCGCCGTCATAGTGCTGGCGGCGATGCGAGCATTCTCGCACCGCGTGGTGAGCGCCGACAACGGCAAGCTGGGCGAGGGAACGGAGCCGGAAGGCAGGCGTTGAGTTTCTCCCAACCTGAGGAGGTTCACATGCCCGCAACATCCAAAGCCCAGCAGAAGGCCGCCGGCGCGGCGCTCTCCGCCAAACGCGGCGACACCAGGGTCAAGGACCTGAAGGGCGCCTCGAAGTCGATGTACAAATCGATGAGCGAAACGCAGCTCGAAGAGTTCGCCGAGACCAGGCGCAAGGGGTTGCCCGAGCACAAGGGTGAGGCGAAGCATTAGGGCGCTTCCACGTCCGCCGGAGCCAACCATCGGCTAGGCGGTCGCGCGCCCTACTCGATCGCCGCCGGCGGTTCCGGCAGTTGTGGGTCGGCGCCTTCGCCGAATACCTGCTGGCCTTCATTGTCCCAGATGCGGACCACCTCGCAGCTCGCGAGATAGTCCTTCGCGCACTCGGTCTTGACGATGGCCTCGAGGCTGGGCTGATCGTCCTGGTTGCAGACGAATTTGTGCCAGTGCGGGCCTTCATTGTGCTGCATGAAGATGTCGGCCACCCAGCCGTGCGGATAGCACCACAGATTGGGTGCGCAATCCTCCGGGCCGAGCCCGCTCTGCTGGACGCACTGCGCCACGGCGCAATCCATCGCATCGGCGGCGAACGGGCCGAAGCAGACGCCGAGGCCGGCCTCGGCCGCCTGCGACACGGCGATGCCATTGAAGGCAGGCAGCACGAAGCTGTCGACGGCTTCCTCATCCTGGGCGAGTACCGGGGTGGCGAGCAGTCCCAGCACGGCCGCCGCAAACATCGACATTTTCAGCATGGGACGGCCTCCGGTTGAGCACGCGCGACAGAGCCGCGGTTCGAGGCGGTCAAGACCGCCGAGGGGAGGCGGAAGAGTGCGGTGATCCGGGTGGAGCGGTCAAGGCTGAGCGGCAAGCCCGCGGTTGAGCAGGAAAGCGCGGTTGCGGTGGGAGAAGTATTCCGCAACCGCGCCTTCGCCTGCTGGCCCAGAGGCCCGCCGCAACTGGGTGCACACCGAATGGTCAGCACTCACCTGGAGTTGGTGAGGCGACCTCACGAACGGGAAGGCGGGGCGGCGTCAGGAGGGTCGCGCCCCGTCTTTCCGTCGTCGTATGGCGGCCGCCGCGTGAGGGAACGCGACGGGCCGCCGGTTGGGTCGGAGCTTGGGGTCTCCGGCCCAGGGCCGCCCGGATCGCCGCAGGGATATCGGCGACTAGGGCGGTAGCTCAGTCAGGGGCCAACCCGGCCCCTTCGAGAAAGAAGAGACGGAGAGCGCATTTGGGAATGCAATCGGCAGTGGCCTGCCTCAATGCAACGCGCTCTCCGCCCGGCACGTAACCTGTGGACGCAGTGATTACGTGCCAACCGCATCCAGGTGCTGATTGCGCACCCAGAAACTGACGATTGCCGCCGCTTCGCGACGGTAGGAATTAATATCGGCGTGCCGCTCAAACACGGCGTCGGCGCCGGCGGAAAGGAGAGCCTCTCGCGGCTCGCGCTCCAGCGTCGGGGCAATCGCTGCAATCAGCAGCGAATGGCCGTCGCGCATGGCGCGGAGCTTGGCGATAAAGTCCAGGGTGGCACTGGACGAGGCTTTGAGGTCGACGATCACGAGGCCAGGAACAGTCGCCAGCTCATTGTCGAGCAGGCGCTGGATCTCAGCGGTCGCCAGGGCTTCGCCGTCGAGCCAGCTCACGGATGGCGCGCCATGGGCGAGCAGCATCCGGATTATCAGCCGGGCGGAATGGGAGTCGTCGTCGACCAGTGCCATGAAGGGCTGGCCGGTACCAAAAGCGTCCATAATGGTTCCTTGTTGCCGCGTCGCCGCGACAATGGCCGAAAACTCTAGTGCGGTAGTCGGTAACCCGTCGGCGGCCTGGAAAGCTGGGGGAGCTTCGTTGCGTCCCCTCACCACCACGAGATCGGCCCGTGGCTGACTGCATCAGGCAGCGACAGGGCGGCATATGATGGTTTGATGACTTGGCGCATAGGCAAAGGCATGTAACAACGCCGTAACGAGGCTTGCGATTAACATGTAAATCGATGAGGTTCGGGCCAGGAGGTGCCCGCGTGGGGGAACCGTTGTCGCAAGCGATGCCGCCCCGAGCGGAGATCGAGGCTGCCCTGGCGCGGATCCGGGAGTGGCCAGGCTTGGCGCGCTCGCCGCAACTTGCCAAGTTTCTCAATTACATAGTGGGTGCACGGCTCGAGGGAAACGAGGCTGGGATCAAGGCCTATTCGATCGCCGTCGACGTGTTCGGGCGGCCGCAAAGCTTCGATCCGCAGAACGATCCGATCGTCCGGGTGCAGGCGCGCCGGCTGCGTGCGGTGCTGGAAGAATACTACGCCTCCGAGGGAGCCTCGGAAGCCGTCACATTTTACCTGCCGGTGGGACGTTACATTCCCGAATTCCGCCTTCGCGGCGACGAAACAACCCCTGCGCCGGCTGAATCACCTGTAACCGGTTTCACTGCGGCTGCGCCGCAACCTGCCGCGGAGCGGTCGTTGCTGGCGCGGCTCGACGACATCGTGCTGCTGGTCGTCCTGGTATTTGTGGCGCTCGGCATCGCCATCGTACTGACGCAGGTGCTGGCGCCGCGCCAGGTGCGCATGGCGGTGCCGCAACCGCCGGTGGTGGCGGTCAGCGAGTTCACCTCGGTGGCAGCGGGCCAGGCCAGCACCAGCGTCGCCGGGTTGGCGGTGGAACTGGTCACCGACCTTGGGTTGTTCCCGTTCATCGACGCGGTCTACCTCAAGCGGCCGGAGCAGACGGCGCCCGGAGCCTCGGTGCCCAGTTTCGAGCTTTCCGGCATCGCCCGGACCGAAGGCAGCGAGATGCAGATCACTGCCAGCCTCAAGCGCGTCGGCTCAGATACCGCAGTGTGGACGATGACCGAGAAGGTGCCGGCGGCGGAGTTCGCCACCAGCATCGACAAGCTGTCGCAGGCTTTTGCCGACCAGTTGGGCTCCATCGAAGGACCGTTGCACACCGATGCGATCCAGTGGCTTGCCACCAATGTCGATCTAGGTGGCAACGAGACGGAGTATTTGTGCGGCCTGCTGTTCACCCGCTATCGGGACAGCGGCCGTGCGGATGACGACGAGCGAGCGCGCGGCTGCGTCAATGGCTTGCTGCGGGGGAACGCGCATTCGGCTTTCGGCCTCGCGATCAGCGGCGCGCTGCTGCTCGATCGGACGCTGAAGCTGCAGCCCCCTACGGCCCGCGATCCCGAGCCGATCGCCGAGGCGGAACGGCAACTCGAAGAGGCGCTGGCGCTGGCGCCGACCTCGAGCCCGGTGTGGCGCGAGTATGCGTTCTTCCTGCAGGCGGTGGGACGGACCGGAGAGGCCGAGGCGGCGTTCACCTCGGCGCTGCAGCTCAACCCGTCCAACCTCGATGCCTATGCCGGCTATGCGCGGCTGTTGTCACTGCGCGGCAAATCGGCGAAGGGCGAAGCGATGGCGATGGAGTCGCTGCGTCGCGCCGTGTCGGCGCCGTACTGGTACCACGAGGCATCGGCGGTCAATGCGCTGCGCAATGGCGATAATGGCGAGGCTTTGCTGCAGGCCGAGGCGCTGGTGGTGGGCGACCCGGAGCTGGCCTCGGCCATCGCCGTAACGGCGGCACACCGGCTGGGGTCGGAAGATGCGCTCAACCGCTCGATTGCGCAGTTGCTCGACGTTACGCGGTTCCGCCGCTTCGGTATCCTGCCGGTGCTTCGCCAGCGGCTGGGCGATGCCGAACTCCGGACCGAGATCGGCAACGAACTGGCAGCGGCGGGCATTGATCAGGCAGCGCTCAACGGGCCGCACTGACAGGTTTGGCTATCGTCGCTTCGGAGTTCTCATGTCTTTTCGCGCCCTTGTCACCGACCGGCTCCCCGACGGTGAAATGCGCAGCACCCTCAAGACGATGACCGACGAACAGCTGCCGGCCGGAGACGTGCTGGTGGCGATCGAATGGGCCGGGCTCAACTACAAGGATGCGCTGTGCCTTAGCGGGCAGGGCGGGCTGGTGCGGAACTATCCGCATGTCGCTGGCATCGACTTTGCCGGCCGCGTGGTCGAGAGCAGCGATGCCCGATACCACCCCGGCCAGGCGGTGATCCTCACCGGCTGGCGGGTGGGGGAGTTGCATTGGGGCGGCTATGCGCAGCGGGCCCGGGTCAAGGCCGATTGGCTGGTGCCGCTGCCCAAGCGCTTTTCGACCCGCACCGCGATGATGCTCGGCACGGCCGGGCTCGCCGCCATGCTGGCGGTCAACCGGCTGCAGGCCGAGGGGGTACGGGCCGGTGAGGGCGAAGTGCTGGTCACCGGCGCCGGTGGCGGCGTGGGTAGCATTGCGGTGCTGCTGCTCAGTCGGCTGGGCTATGACGTGGCGGCGCTGACCGGCCGAGCGGAGCTTGCCGAACAGCTGACGCGGCTCGGCGCCAGCCGGATCGTGTCGCGCGACGAGGTGCTGACCCCGACCGGCAAGGTGCTGGACAAGGAGCTGTGGTCGGGCGCCATCGACTCGGTGGGCGGGCCGTTGCTCGGCGAGGTGCTGAAAAAGGTGCGCTATGGCGGGGCAGTAGCAGCGATCGGCAACGCCGGGGGTCGCAACTGGGATGCCAGCGTCATCCCGTTCATCCTCAGAAATATCTCGCTGTGCGGCATCGACACGGTGATGCAGCCGTTCGAGGCGCGCCGCTCGGCCTGGGACCGGCTGACCAACCTGTTCGTGCCGGCAGCGTTCGAGGCGATGCTGACTGAGGCGCGGTTGGAGGATCTGCCGGGGCTGGCGGCGGCAATGCTGGAAGGCAGGATAGCCGGGCGGGTGGTGGTGAACCCGCGGGATCCGCCGACTTGAGGTGAGGCTATGCGTCCCTCGCCGAACGGCGGGGTCGCCTTTGCTGTGGACGCGAACGACCCCGCCGGCAACCGGATGAACATCCGGGCTGCGGCGTAGGTACGTGGGGAGGAGCGGGCGAGTTTCGGTATAGGCACGGTCACACCTGTGCGCCAGGCGCACCGCCCTCAGTGCACAGCGCTCTTCGAGAACAGGTTGATGACGATCACCCCGGCCATAATCAGGCCCATGCCGATCAGCGCCGGCAAGTCGAGCAACTGCTTGTAGATCAGCCAGCCGGCGAGCGAGATCAGCACGATACCGACGCCCGACCAGATGGCGTAGGCGATGCCGACCGGCATGCTGCGGAGCGTCAGCGACAGGAAGTAGAAGGCGACGACATAGCCGATGATCGAGATCAGCGACGGCCAGAGCTGGGTGAAACCGTCAGCGGCGCGCAACGCCGTGGTAGCGATCACCTCGGCAACGATGGCGACGGCGAGATACGCGTAGGCGATTAGCATGGGCAGACCGCGTTGGCAGCTACCCACCGGGTCATCCCCGCGAAAGCGGTGACCTCCGTTTGCGGTGGTGCCAAGAAAACAGAGGTTCCCGCTTTGGCGGGAATGACACCGAGTGTGGGGCTGGAAGTGTGCCTCACGCCTTCGCTCCAAAATACTGACCGGCGAGCCGCACGAAGGCAGCGCCGCGTTCCTCGAAGTTCTTGAACACCTTGCCGGTGGTTTCGAGTTGCCCGTAGCTCGGGGCGCCGGGGGAGAGGATCACCGTTTCGAACTTCGCCTGCCGTCCGGCCAGCGCCTTGACGGCGTCTTCGAGCGTGCCGGCTTCGATCACTTCGATCTCGGGTGCTGCGGCATAGGTGAGGGTGGCGAGGCGATCGCCGGTCACCGGCAGGCAGACCAGCACGGTGACGCCGCGCGGTGCCAGCAGCTGGGACAGCTCGGAGTAATCCTGGTGGCGCTCGTGGCCGCCGGCGATCAGCGCGATGCGGCTGCCTTCATAGGCGGCGAGTGCTGCCTTGGTGGCTTCCGGGGTGGTGGAGATCGAGTCGTTGACGAAGGTCACCTCGCCGACCCGATGCTCTTCGAGCCGGTGCGGCAGCGGGGTGAATCTGGCAATGCCGCGGACCACGCCCTCGAGGTCGGCGCCGGCCTTCAAGGCGATGGCCGCAGCCAGCAGTGCATTGTTGAGGTTGTGCTCGCCCTTGAGGCGGGAGCGTGCCGCCGCCGAAGCGATGCGGTCGTGGATGAACGGGGCGAGCGGCGGGATCAGGCGCTTGGGGTCGCGCAGCGCTTCCATCACCAGCGGGTTGCCGAGCGCACCGACGCCCAGCGCCACGGGAAACGGCGCGTCACGGTCGATCAGGTTGAGCTTATCCTGATAGTAGCGCTCGACGCTGCGGTGCCAGTCGGTGTGCTCGGGAGAGAGGTTGGTGATCGCGGCGATGTCTGGGGTGAACGCCATGTCGGCGGTCTGGTAGCTCGAGAGCTCGAACACCACGATCGGGTGCTTGTCGGCGATCTCCAGCGGTGCCAGCCCGACATTGCCGGCGAGCCCGGCGTCAAGGCCGGACTCGACCAGCATCAGGTGCACCAGCGTGGCCGTGGTCGATTTGCCCTTGGTGCCGGAGATGGCGATGACTTTCCGCCCCTCGCGATAGGCCTCGCCCCAAAGGTTGAGGTTGGAGGTGACGGCAATGCCGGCCTCGCGGGCCATGGCGAACACCGGGCGATAGCGCGACACGCCGGGGCTCTTGACGATGCTCGAGAACAGCCGGCTTTCGATCGCCTGGGTCAGGTCGGCCGGCGCGATGAAGGTGGCGTCCTCGATATCGGCTTCGCCGCTGTCGACCGTCACGTATACCTTGGTGGAGGGCGAGCGCGCCTTGATGAAGGCGCGGGTGGAGCGGGCCTCGCGGCCGGCGCCGTAGAGCAGGACGGGTTCGTCAAAGCGCATGTGGGGCGACTCGCTCGAAGATGTCCTTCGGGATGAGGTGTTCTGGGCTATCGATCAGCAGTTCGGCAAGCGCGTCTTCGAGGCGCTGGGTGCCATACTGAGTCAACAAATCGGGCTTCAGCATTGAAACGATTGGCTCATCGGCCCAGTCGGGGCTCTTGGTCAGGGCCCAGAGGCAGGCCGCGGCTTCTTCGATTTCGCCGACGCACTCCCAAGGCTTCTGGCCGGCAAGGCCGGTGAGCTCGCGGAACGAGCGCTCATGCGATGGCTGGCTCAACAGGTTCTGGCCGAAAATGCCGACCAGCCGGGCCTTGTCCATGACAGGCGCGAAGATCAGGAAGACGAAGTGGCATTTGGGGCACTTGCCGCACCAGAGCGGGCCGTCGTGGCCGGCGAGCTTGAAGTTCTCGTTGCAGCTCGAAAACACGTGGTCGAAGCGGCTCACCCGAGCGAACAGCGTGGCGATCTTCGCCTCGGAGTATGGCCGAAGCAGCGAGAAGTAGCTGAGGGCGCCGCCGGTGGCGTGCTCGAGCACTTTGGCGATCAGGTTCTCGAAGTCGAGCGACTTGGAATGCTGGTGGTTGGCCTCGCGGCCATCGAACTCGACATTGCCCTCGCTGGCCGACCGCTCGTTGGAGAGGACGATGCGGCTATGGGAGAACAGCAGGGCAGTCAGCGCTGCGATCATCGAATTGATGGCGGTCGAGGGCACGTGGCCGTTGTAGTAGCCCGGCTCCTTGCCGAGCCGGATCATCTCGGGGTCGAGCTTGCGGCTGACGTAAAGCGGGGAGCGGCCGACCCTATCCACAGAGCCGATGATCGGGCCCTTCGGGTTCACCGCAAAGGGGGTGAAGTCGATGCCGGCGGCCTCGAGCAACTGCACGCTGACCAGCGAATCCTTGCCGCCGCCGATCGGCAGCAGCGCACGGTCACGCAATGCCGGGGCAGCGGGGGCAGGGCCGTGATCCTCGGGATCATCGATCTCGATCTCGCCGAAGCGTTTCAGGTTGTTGCGGGCGTAGAACTCGCCGAGGCCGTTCTCGTAGACGTCGAGGGCGAAATCGTGCTCGCGCACCGTCAGCGGGAACGGGATGATGATGCGATAGGGTGCGCGCAGCTTGAAGTAGCTGACGCCGAGGACGACGGCGGTCAGTTGCAGCAGCTTGAGGAAGGACGGGGTCGCGGCGACAGTGCTGTCGCTGCCCGACGGGAAGCTCAGCACTTCCGAAAAGCTCAGCTCACCCAGGGTGTAGCGGAACGTCGCAACGCCCGTCGCGGCGTCGAAGGCGGGAGGCTCGATGGTGAAGGTTTCGGTCACGCTCAATAGATCCGGAGGCTGAGTCTCAGCACAATATCGGTCGAAAGGCGCTGAAAGCCAAACTCGCGCAAGGTGCACTGCCAGGCAGTGCCGAGGCGCTGGATCGAGAACAGGTTGTAGCGCGCCGGATCGTGGCCTCCGGTATCACCCTGGGCGGTGCCGGCTGCTGCCACGCCGACCACCGGCACGTCGCCGTGCGGGCCGGGAATGGCGTAGATCGAGGATTGGTGGGTATGGCCGTGCAGCACCAGCTCGGCGCCCTGTTCGGCGATGACCCGGCGGAAGGCCTTGGCGCCGTAGAGCCCGAGGCGCGGATGCGCCTGCTCCTGGTTGGGCGGATGGTGGATGAGGACGACGCGGAAATAGCCGCCATCTCCGAGGAGTTTCAGGCACCGGGAGAGGCGGGCCGCCTGGTCTTCCTCGAAACGGCCGGCGGCGATCCACGGGGCGGTGGGTACGGCGCTGTTGCACGAGACGATGGCGACATCGCCGACGCGGCGGACGAACGGGAAGGCATGGTCATCGACGGTCTCGCCCATGACGTAACCGTCCCAGCGCTCCATCGCCTTCTGCAACTGGCCCTTGAGATAGGCATCGTGGTTGCCGGGGGAGATGCAGACCTGCTCCGGCGGGCCGAGGGTTTCGAGCCAGTTGTAGGCGGTGTTGATTTCGGCATCGAGCGCCAGGTTCACCAGATCGCCGGTGACGACGGTGAAATCGGGGTTCTGCTCGCGCATGTGCCGCACGAGCTTGGTCAGGCCGTCGCCCGCCATGGTATGCTCGCGCTTGATCTTCCAGTTGAGGAAACCGGTGATCCGCTTGTTCATCAGGTCGCGCGCCCGGACAGGCGGCAGCGGAGCCAGGTGAACGTCGGACAGGTGGGCGAGCGTGATCATTGCCCGGCGTAATGCCATGCGGCGCGTGGCAAGAAAATGCCCTAAATGGCTCCGCCGCCAATTGAACGTCAACGAGGCCGTACCCATGAGCAGAACCATGAACCGCTGGCAGCGGGTGCGAACCAGCGCGCACCTGTTCATCGTCGGGGTGCGCCGGCGCATGGTGCTGGGTACCCGGGCCGTGCTGCTCGATGGCGACCGCGTGCTGTTGCTGCGGCACACCTATATGCCCGGCTGGCACTTTCCCGGCGGTGGCGTGGAGCCGGGTGAGACCGCCGAGACGGCGGCGCGCCGCGAAGCCGAAGAGGAAACCGGGTTTCGGGTCGAAGGGCCGATGCGGATGCTTGGGCTGTTCCTGCAGAAGAACGAGGCGACCGATCGCGACCATGTAGCGGTTTATGTCGGCCGCAGCTTTCGCGAAGTGAAGCCATTTCGACCCAATGGCGAAATCGCCGAGATCGGCTGGTTCCCGCTCAACCAGCTACCCGACGGGGTGACTCCGGGCACGGCCCGGCGCATCGCCGAGATCGCGTCGGGCACGGAGGATCTGCCGGGGCTTTGGTAGGGGGAGGGGTAGGGGTGGCCGATGGCGCTTAAGCTCACCCGGGCGAAGGAGTGGGCTCCTGGCCCGGCTAACTCGCCATCTCCGGCAGCGGTGCCGACTGGCCCGGCGACTTGGCGTAGCCCAGGGCTTCGACGATCTGGCCGTCGCGGACCCGCATCACGTTGACGCCACGGACCGAGCCACCGCCGCCGAAGTTGAAACGCCAGCGAATGGTGGCGTGATCGCCCATGACAACGGTGTCCTCGACGTCGAACCAGGCCGAGGGGTCGGTGGCGATGGCCTGCCAGAAGGCGAGGCAGGCGGCGTAGCCCTCATAGCGCGTGCCGTTTGGCGCCGGCTGGATCGATTCCATCACGCAGTCGGGGGCGATCAGCCCGGTGAGTAGTTTCGGTTGGTGCTCGAGGAACGCCTGGTTGAAGCGGCGCATGATTTCGGCGGTGTCGTTGGGCGGCATCTCATCCTCCTAAACAGACAGGTCTGTCTAGTTGAAACATACAGACCTGTCTGGTAGTGTCAAGCCATGACGACGAACGACCTTCCCGTGGCGGCTTCGGCTTCTCCGGCGCGGCGGCGCCTTATCGATACAGCGACGCGATTGTTCTATGCGGGGGGCATCCATGCCGTCGGCATCGATCGCATCATCGCGGAAGCAGGGGTGGCCAAGGCGACGTTCTACAGCCACTTCCCGTCCAAGGATGATCTGGTGGTCGCCTATCTCGAGGAACAGGACCGGATCGGCAGAGTTGCCGTGGCGGCGCTGCCGGCGCAGGCCCCTCGGAAAATGCTCGCGGCGATCCTTGGTCGGATCAGCACCGCAGCGGTAGCCGGGGACTTTCGCGGCTGCCCGTTCCTCAATGCCGCGGCAGAGTATACCGACCCGGCGAGTCCGGTGCGCCGGACAATCGATGCGCGGCGTGCCTGGTATCACGGCGTGCTGCGCGTGCAACTGGTGGCAGATGGCGACACGAGCCCCGATATCACCGCATCGCTGCTGGTGGCGCTGTCGGATGGCTTGCTGGAGATCGCGTATCTCGACGATCCCCGGACTGTTCCGGCGTTGATCGAGGCAGCGCTGACGCGACTGCTACCCGGGCGCTGAGGCAGGTACGAGCCGGGCCAGTTGCGGCTCAGCGCTCGGGCAAGCCGAGCTCGGCCAGGACGGACATGATGCGCGCTGAGGCGTCAAGAAAGGCCGGGCTGACATTGCGCGCCGGCGGCTCGACATTGGCAACCGTCGATCCGGGCCGCACCTGCATGCCCGTAGCGAAGGCGGCCTCTGCCTCGGCGGTTCGACCCAGGCGCTGGTAGGCAGCGGCGAGCATCAGGTGGGTGCGGCCGGAAGCGGGGGTGATGGCGATCGAGCGCTCCAACCACAGCACGGCGTCCGCATCCCGCCCGATCAGCAGGTTGGCCCAGCCGATGCCCAGCAGCCAGGTCCAGCGTGATACGGCCGGGGTATCGTAGCGCTCGGCTTCCCTGAAGCTTTGCAGTGCATCCTCGAAGCGGCCGAGGAAGACCTGGGCGAGGCCGGTCTGGTAGAGGGCCGAGCCATTCCATGGATCGAAGCTGGTTGCCCGGGCGCAGGCGACGAGGCTTTCGACGAATTCGTTGGTGGCAGCGAGGAAGCGGCACTGAGCCTCGAGCACCGCGATGGAGCGTGGACGCAGGGCCACGGCGCGCCTGAGCATATCGGCGCCATTGGTCTCAGCCGCGGCGGCTTCGGCCTCGTCGTACCAGACCATCTGGATGCCGCGGGTCTGCAGCGCCGCAAGCGCCACCTGCAGGTCGATATTGTCGGGCGCCGTGGCGAGGGCGCTCTGCAACATCTTCTGCGCGACAGCGAAGCGCTCGCGCGAGGTCTGGTTGATCGAAGCCGAAGCCTGCTCGATGGCGACCCGTACGCCAGGCGGTGGTGCGACAGCAGCGGGGTTGCTCTCCAATACCTCGTTGAGCCAGCGGGCCAGCCGATCGCCAGCCCCGGCAGCCAGTCGAACCTCCTGCAGTTCCGGATCGATGGCATCATCGACGGTGGCGGTGGCGACCGACTCGACGACGCCGGTTGCCGTGCTGATGGCGCGCAGCTTGAGCGTCCAGGCACTGGCGCTGCGCAGCAGTTCGCCGCGCACCTCGAACTGCGCCCCGACAGTGGTTTCCGACTGCGGGGCGATGACGCGCAGATTGTCGATGCGGGCGAGCCCGTCGACGAGTTGATCCGTCACCCCGGTGGCGAGAGCGTTGCCCTCACCGCCGGTGGCATCGACGATCGGCAACACGGCAATGGTCGCGGGCGGCGGCGCCATCAGGTTGGGCAGGGTGGCGAGGGCAAGCGCGGCGACCGCCAAGAGACCGCCGACGAGTACCAGCCCGGCAATGCGGCTCCGTGGCACCCACGGCTTTGCCGGAGCAGGGCCTGGCACCGGTGCGACCGGTGAGGTCTCTCCGGCGACCTCCGCCATGAACAGGTAGCCGCGGCCGGAAACCAGCTTGATCATCTGCCGCTGCTCGTCGCCGAGCGCCGCGCGGATCTCGCGGACGCACTGGAACAGGCTGTCCTCGCCGACATGGACGTTCGGCCAGACCGCTTCCATCAGTCGCGGCTTGCTCAGCACTCGCCCCGGATGTGCGGCAAAGACGCGGAGCATCTCGAAGGTCTTGGGGCGGAGCCGGAGCGGCGTGCCGTCGGGCCCGCGCAGTTCAGCACGTTCCTCGTCCAGCTCAAACCCGGCAAACCGGTACACTGTCATGCCCGTGGCCCCCGGCGCACTCGATGCCTCGCCGATCCCCGGATTTCAAGCGCCGTAAGCGAAGGCAACGAATTTCAGAAAAATTTCAGAAAGCCACCCCCGGCGTTTCAGGACTCGGCGCGCCGGCGGTGGGATGAAAATGCACTGGCTCCAGATCTGGGGCAGGGGGTTGAATATGTTCGATCTAGAGTCGGCGGGCACCTTAACGGTGCGCGCCGCGCGGTGCCTGGGCAAGCTGCGGGCGTTGCTGCTGATGGCGACCGCGTTGGGCATGGCCGCCGTCTCGCCAGCTTATGCGCAGGAATGGATCAACCCCGGCACCGGCGACTGGCTGGACCCGGCGAACTGGGATCTCGGCAGCCTGCCAGGGACGTCCGACGTCTCGGCGATCGGCAATGGTGGTACCGCCGAAGTACGCGACGGCGCAGCGGTAAGCGCGCTCACCGCCATAGGCACGCTCGACGGCAGCGGTACCGTCAGGGTGACCGGCCCCGGCTCCACTCTCAGTGTCGGCGACAGCATCTCTGTAGGCGAATACGGCATCGGCACGCTGGCGATCAGCGACGGTGGCACCGTGGACATCGGCAGCATTGCCTATGTTGGCGCCAATAGCGGCAGCTCTGGCCTCGCGACGGTGAGCGGTGCCGGCTCGATGCTCGAGGCGGATTTCCTGTTCGTCGGCCAGGACGGCGACGGCACGGTCGAGATCAGGCACGGAGGTGCGCTCAGCACTCAGTGGGCGTCGATCGCCTCCAGCTCGGGAACGACCGGCAAGGTGCTGGTCGACGGCCCCGGCTCGAGCTGGAGTAACGCCGGCAACCTTGATCTGGGTGTCAGGGGGCAGGCAGATCTCACCATCAGCAATGGCGGAACAGTCAGCGTCGGCAACATCAACATCGGGTCGGCGGGGACGCTCAACATTGGCGCGTCCGCCGGCAGCGACGCCGCAGCTGCCGGGAGGCTCAACGCGGGCAGCATCTCGCTGAGCTATTCGAGCGCCAGCCTCGTCTTCAATCACAACAGCGCCAGCTACACCCTGGCTGCCGACATTTCGGGCCTGGGCTCGATCAAGCAGGTGGGGAGCGGGACAACCACACTCATCGGCGATAACAGCGCGTTCGGCGGTTCCACCCGGGTGACGGATGGCGAACTCCGTGTTGGTAGTTTCGGCACGTTTGCGAGGTTGGGCGGCAATGTGACGGTTACTGGCGGCAGGCTCGGCGGTACTGGTGTGGTGGACAGCGCCAGCATCGCCGATGGCGGCACGCTCACACCTGGCGATGGCGGGATCGGCACCCTGGCGCTCGGCTATCTCTACATGGCGGGAGGCTCGACCTATGAGGTCGAGATCGCTTCCGGATCGGGCGATCTGGTTCAGGTCATGGACATCGCGTTCATCGATGGCGCCGACGTCGCCATCAAGCGCGGCATGGGGCCACTGGCGCTGGACGGCTCAGGCTACACTATCCTCAGTGCCGACAACGGCATTTACGGCAGCTTCGGTGACATCGTCGCTGACTATGCGTTCGTGACGCCGTCGCTGGACTATGGCGACAACCTCGTGTCGCTGAAGTTCTCGCGCAACGGGGTGGCGTTCGCCGATGTCGCGTCCAGGGCGAACCAGGCGAGCGTCGCCGCGGCGGTCGAGGCACAGGGCACCAATAGTGCCGCGCACAACACCGTGCTCAGCCTCAACCGGGCTGAGGCAGAGGCGATGTTCGATGCGCTGTCGGGCGAGGGCCACGCAACGCTCAAGGGCGTGCTGATGGACAATGCCGGGCTGGTGTCGGACGTGCTGTTGCAGCGGCTGGATGCGGCACGGACGCTCGCCAATTCCGGCCCCGCCAGTGCCTATGCGGCGCTGCCGATGCTGCCGGACGCGGGCGGTGGCACTGCAATCTGGGGGCAGGTCTATGGCGGTCTCGGCGAGCGGGCCGGTGACGGCAATGCGGCGAGCGCCGCCTCCAGTTCCGGTGGGCTGCTGCTCGGTGCCGATGCCGCCGTCGGCGACCGGCAGCTTGGTTTCGCCGCCCAGTTGGGCGAGACGCAGGTTTCCATCGGCGACCGCGCCACCGAGGCGTCGGCTGCCGATGTTGGGGCGGGGTTCTACGCCGGCACCAGCTGGGGCAGTACTGGGTTTTCGGTTGCCGGCACGGTGACCCAGCATACCATTTCGACCAGCCGAGAAGTCGGCCTGGGGCTCAACGAGACCCTGACTACCGACTATGGCGCGACGACGGGCCAGGTGGTCGCCGAACTCGAGCATGAGGTCGATTTCGGCGCCGCCAGCCTGGCACCATACGCCCGGGCGGGGCATGTGGTGCAGGCAACGGATGCTTTCGAAGAAATCGGTAACGGCGCCGGCGCCGCACTGTCGGGCGAAGCCGACCTGGTCAGCCAATCCTTTGCCACGCTCGGTCTGCGTGGTGCGTATCAATTCGTGGTGGGCCAGGGTGGTCTTGCGACATTCAGCGGTGGCATCGGCTGGCGTCGTGGTTTTGGTGAGGCGCCCACTGCGCATCTCGGGTTCCTCGGCGGCTCGCCATTCGACATCGCAGCCACCCCCGCCGCCGTGGACTCGCTGGAACTCGAGGCCGGTCTCGCTTTGGATCTGGCAGAGGGTATCGACCTGTCGGTGAACTATCTCGGCGAAGCCATAGCCGGCGGGGCGTCGCACGCGTTGCGCGCCGGGCTGGGCGGACGGTTCTGAGGCTAAGTCCTGGCGCCAATGCCCTCGACCACGAGGCGGACGATGCGCCGGATGTCGCCTTCGCTGAAGCGCCCGGAGGCGAGGGCGGTGAGCATGGCCTGCCCGTAGATGCCGAGCAGCAGCAACGCCATGAAATCCGGATCCTCGTCACGCCGGAACACGCCCTGCTGCTGGCCGAGCTGCAGGATGTCGCGAACCAGCCCCTGGAACGAGGGGCGGTCGGGCGGGGTGACCGAGGGCCGTTCGGCCGGGCTGAGCGCGAGCCGGGCCAGCGATGGGTTGGCGAGGCACCAGCCGGCGCTGTCGAGCAGCACGGCGACAAGCAGCGGGAGTGCGGCTTCGTCGGCGGCGAGGCGGGTGCGATAGCCGGCATCGTCGGCTTCGACCCGGGCAATCAGGGTGAGGGCGATCTCATCCTTGGAGCTGAACAGGTTGTAGAGCGTCTTGCGGGTCAGGCCGGCCCGCATGGCGATCGCCTCCATGGTGGTGTCGACAAAGCCCAGGTCGCGAAACGCCTGGTCGGCGGCGGCGAGGATCTGGGCACGGGATCGATCGGTACGCTTCAGGGTTGTCATAAATACACAGTAGTGTAAATTTATACGGATGTGAAGATGCGGGACTATGAGATGTGGGAAGCGTTCGGGCCGGAAATCTGGATCGTCGACGGGCCGGTGGTCACCGCGGCAGCGGGGTTTCACTATCCGACGCGGATGACCGTCATCCGGCTTGGCGGCGGCGATCTGGTGATCTGGTCACCGGTGGAGCTGACGCCGCAACTGCGGAGCGAAGTCGAGGTGCTCGGCAATGTCCGCTATCTCGTCGCGCCCAACACGCTGCATGACAGCTTCATTGCCGACTGGCACCGCGTCTACCCGGTGGCGCAGGTGCTGGCGGCGCCGGGCCTGCGCGAAAAGCGGGCCGACCTGAGGTTCGGAGCGGACCTCGGCAACACCGCGGTGCCCGGCTGGACCGGCGAGATCGAGGTCGTGCTGGTGCGTGGCAACCGGATCACCACCGAGGCGGTGGCCTTCCACCGGCCGAGCGGCACGGTGATCTTCACCGACCTGTTGCAGCAGTTCCCGCCCGGCTGGTTCAAGGGTTGGCGGGCCTGGGTGGCGCGGCTCGACCTGATGCTGGCCGACGAGCCCCAGGTGCCGCGCAAATTCCGCGTCGCCTTCTCGGACAAGCGGATCGCCAGGGCGGCGCTGCGCCGGATCCTCGCCTGGCGCGCCGACAAGGTGCTGATGGCGCATGGCACGCCGGTCACCCGGGGCGGTCACGCCTTCCTCAAACGGGCTTTCGGCTGGCTCGGCAAGTGGTGAGCTGAGCGGGCCAGAACTGGCCCATGAATGGTCCCTGCAACGCCAAACCAGCGACACAAAGCCGATCCTAGATAGTGAGTGCTGACAAGGCATTGCTGTGCGGGCGGGCAAAATCGCAGGAGGCGGTCTTGAAATTTGACTGCAGGTCCATAATTTTGCGTGGACGCGTTGGCCGACACGATGCTAATGCGCTTTTCAGACGTCAGGAGGCGTCCAGGATGGAGAAGGCTTTTCAGGTGACCCGACGACCGTAATCGGTCGGCAGCCGGCTTAAGTGGGCCGGCACGTTTGTCCTCGTCTCTTTAGTTCCTGGACCAGTCACATGATCGCGCCTTCCGTCTCCGTCGCTGCTGAAGCAGCGCCCCCGCAACTCGGCCTGCCCACCATTCGCTTTGCTACCCCGGCCGACGACCAGTTCGTCGACGACCTGCAGGCGCTTGCCTTCGGGCCGGGCCGCTTTGCCCGTACGGCGTTCCGGGTGCGCGAGCGCTTCCCGATCGACACGACACTGAGCCTGATCGCCGAGGTGAACGGGCAGGCCTGCGGTTCGGTATGGATGACCCCGATCAGCGTCGGCGGTATCGACGGCTACATGCTTGGCCCGCTGGCGACGCACCCGGATTTCAGGAAGCGCGGCGCCGGCAAGCTCCTGGCCAAGGAAGTGACGCGGATCGCGCTCGAGCGCGGCACGGGCAGCTTCGTGCTGCTGGTCGGCGATCGCGATTACTACTGCCCGCTCGGCTGGGTGCCGACCCAGCTCGGGGCCATCGAGTTCCCCGGACCGGTTGATCCGAGCCGGGTGCTGGTCTACTCCAACGACCCCACGATGGCGGTGCGCCTCGCGGGCCCGATCAAGGCGTTCGGCGCCGGCAAGCGCTCTTAGAGAGCTTGCCTGCCGCCCGATCCGCCATCACTTTCAGGCGGATCATGCAGGCGGTTTCGGACGACCAGATCATCGACAGAATCAGCAGCCGGCTGCTGCGCGAACCGGAAGCGTTCGACGCCTCGGCCGGCATGCTGCCCGACTGGGTGCCGGATACGCCGCCCGGGCGGCCGCCGGTGCCGGCCGCGGTGCTGATCGCCCTGGTCAGGCGAGCCGAGGGGCTGTCGATCCTTTACACCGAGCGCTCGCCGGAACTGCGCTCGCATTCGGGGCAGATCGCGTTTCCGGGCGGCAAGGTCGACCCTACCGACATCGATGCCGCCGATGCGGCGTTGCGCGAGGCCTGGGAAGAAGTGCAGCTCGAGCGGAGCGAAGCGAAGGTGCTCGGCTTCATGCCGCTCTACTATACCGGCACCAACTACCTGATCACCCCGGTGGTGGCGGTGGTGGAGCCGACCAGGCCCTTCATCCCCAACCCGGGCGAGGTCCGCTCGGTGTTCGAGGTGCCGCTCGACTACCTGATGACGCCGGGCAGCTACTCAACCTTCCACATCAAGCGGGGCGGCCGCGAGCACTCGACCTGGCAAATCGAGCACAGCGGGCTTGTCATCTGGGGCATAACAGCGAACCTTACGCGTCGCTTCCATGATCTGGCACTGAGCCCGGAAAGCGACTGAAGCGCGGAGGGCGGTTGAACAAGCTGGGGGACATCGACGAACGCCTGAGGCGCGCCGATTGGCTGATGCGGCCTCAAACGCAGCGCATGCTGGCCCTGCTCGATGGCGCCGAAGGACGAACCCGGGTGGTGGGCGGCATCGTGCGCGACACGCTGCTCGAGCTGCCGCGCGACAACGCCGACATCGACATGGCGACCGAACTCAGGCCCGAAGAGGTGACCGTGAGGGCACAGCGCGCCCGCCTGTCGGTCTATCCCACCGGGATCGAGCACGGCACGGTAACGCTGAAGCTCGACAACATGACGGCTGAAGTGACGACGCTGCGCGAGGATGTCGAGACCGACGGCCGGCACGCCGTGGTGCGCTTTGGCACCGACTGGCGGCAGGATGCGCTGCGCCGGGATTTCACTCTCAACGCGCTCTATGCCGGTATGGACGGCACACTGTTCGATCCGCTGCACGGGGTGGAGGATTGCCTCGCCCGCAAGGTGCGGTTCATCGGCAAGCCGGCCGAGCGGATCGCCGAGGACCGGCTGCGCGTCTACCGATTCTTCCGCTTCTCGGCGAGCCACGCCGGCGAGCAGTTCGACGCCGATGGGCTCGCTGCCTGCGCCGCGGCGGCCGGAACGCTGGGGCGGCTGGCGGCAGAGCGGGTCGGGGCCGAGATGCGGCGCATGCTGGCGCTGCCGCGGATCGCCAATACGCTCAAGGCCATGCGGGGGGCGGAAATCCTGCCGCTGCCCGAGATGATGATCCGGCTGCTCTACAGCTATGAGCGGCGGGCGCGGAAGCCGCAATATGCGGCGCGGCTGGCCATCCTGATGTCGGAACTGGGGGCGGACCGCCTGCGGGCCACGTGGCGGTTGTCGAACGACGATATCGCCACCGCCGAGTCGATCCTGTCGGCGGCGCGGCTGATCTCGGAGTTCAAGCTGAACGAAGCGGCCTACCGGCATCCCGGAGCGCTGGCGGACGCCATCGATGTCGCCGCGACGCTGTCGAACTGGGGGGATGCGGGCAAACTTGCGGTAGTGGAACAGTTGCAGCGGCTCGACGTGCCGCATTTTCCGATCCGCGGCAACGACCTGCTCGGCCTCGGCATGAAGGCGGGGCCGGGGATTGGCGCGGAGCTGGAACGGCTCGAACGCGCCTGGATCGCAAGCGGGTTTGCGCTCGATCGGGCAGCGCTGCTGGAGATGGTGCGGGGGTAGCTCCCTCCCCCTTGAGGGAAGGGGTTGGGGGTGGGGGTCCATCGGTGATCACCGGACCACCCCCTCCCTCAATCCCTCCCTCAAGGGGGAGGGAAGCGAGAAATCCAGCCAAGGACGCCAAATGCCTCAATGCACCGCTTCACCCTTTTCGTGCACGCGGGCTTTGATCTCGTCGACCATGTTGGGACGGATCACCTCCTCGCCATGCGCATTGCGCAGGTGATCGGCGGCGCGGCGGACGATTTCGGCGGTGTCCTCGGCCTGGGTGTGCCAGGTGCAGCCCGGAACCAGGGTGCCACATTCGAACGACTTCATGATCAACTCTCCATCGTTGGTGGCAGGCCATCAGGCCACAGGAATGCGGCAAGGGCGGGGCCATGCCTTCTGCAACCATACGCGGTCAATTGCATTCAAAGATTCACGAAACATCTACGAATGTCCGGCGTAGATGATTGTCGCGAGGAAAGACTATCGTCGACGAAGGGCAAAGTGCCGCAAATATCAGAACCAACAGACCGGGGGACGGTTGTCTTCGTGTGCGACCCACACTGGGAAGGGCATGGCAAGGTGATGGCCGGAAAACTCGGCGCGCCGATACATCTGCTTTCCGAACTTACCCTCGATGATCTCGCCAATGCCGAGCAGGTGGTGGTGGATGTCGACCTGCGCGACATGAATTCGGTCGGGCAGCTGAAGCATGCGCTCGATCGTGTGCCGGCGATCAAGGCCCGCACCTTCCTCGTCGACGAGGGGGCTGGCGAGCGGCTGCTGCGGGTGCAGGCCAATGCGCTGGGCGCGACGCGGCATATGGTGCGGAAATACGCGCTCAACGCGCTGAGGCGCGAATACTCGGTGACAGGACGGGCGCGTCGCAGCCCGGCGGCAGAGAGGGCACTACGGGCCGATGCGGGCGGCGCTTCGATCGCCGACGCCGAACACTCGCTGGAGCTGCTGTTCGAGGGCATGCTTGGCGACGCGCCGATGTCACCGCAGGCGGTGTCGCAAGCGGCGGCGGGTGTGCTGGCCAGCGTCGCGGTCGTCGGCGCCGATGCCTGGCTCGACTCGGTGCGCAAGCACCATGAGGGAACATTTCAGCATTGCCTGCTGGTGACGGGCGTCGCGGCGGGGTTCGCCAAGGGAGCGAGGCTCGGCGGCGGGCAGGCGGCGGCACTGATGAATGCAGCGCTGCTGCACGATGTCGGCAAGGCGGTGATTCCGCGGCACATCCTCGACAAGCCGGGTAAGCTCACGCCTGAGGAGTTCGAGGCGGTAAAGCTGCATCCCGGCGCGGGGTTCGACTACCTCAGCAAGCACGGCAACGTGTCGCCGCTGGTGCTCGATGCGGTGCGGCACCACCACGAAGCGCTCGATGGCAGCGGCTATCCCGACAAGCTCAGGGGAGAGCAGATCGGGCCGTTGACCCGCATTCTCACGGTCTGCGATATCTTCGCGGCGCTGGTAGAGACCCGCCCCTACAAGGAAACGCGGACGCCGCGCGAGGCCATCAGCATGCTGGTGGACATGAGCATCAGCAGCAAGGTCGACTATGCCGCGGTGCGGACGCTCGGCGACAGTTTTGGGGTGCCGCTGCCGGAACAGTTCGGCGACGTGGTGCGCGGCTTCACCGTTACCCGACCGCACGGCTGATCATTCATCATCGAACACGCCGAGGGGCGAGAGCCCGCGAATGGCAGTGCCGTCCTCGGTGCGGATCACCTCGCGCGGCACGATACCACTCGCTTCCGCGATGGCGTCAGCCAAGGGCTGCGAATGGGTGACCACCCAGATCTGGGCGCGTTCGGCGGCCTTGACGATGGTGTGGGCGAGGGCAGGCAAGAGGCTCGGATGAAGGCTGGCTTCGGGCTCGTTGAGCGCGATGAAGGGCGGCAGCCGGTAGGAGAGCAGGGCGCCCATCAGGGCGAGGAACTGCAGGGTACCGTCCGACAACTCGTGCGCCCAGAAAGTGCGCTTGGGGGTTTCGGGGAAGATCATGCCGAAGCGCGCGAACTCGTCGGGCGGCGGCACCACCAGCTCGGCGCCGGGGAATGCGGCGCCGATGGTCGCGTCGAGGTCGACGGTCTCACCGCGGACGTGGCGCAGGGTGGCGAGGACCGATGCAAGATTACTGCCGCTCGAGCCCAGCATCGGCGAGGTGATGGCGCGCGATGGCCGCCGCAGCGCCGAGTCGGGGTCGGTGCGGAAGCCGTGGAAGAAGCGCCAGTTGCTCAACTCCTGCCGCACCACGGCGATCTCGGGATAGCCGCCGCGCAGGGTCGAAAGTGCCGTCTCGCTGGCCAGCGCCCGCTCGTCGACCAGTTCGCGCTGGCCGCCTGGCGCCCGGGCGAATACGGCATTGTTCTTGCGGTCGAGCAGGGCGACCGGGCGCTTGCCCTGCCGCAGCTCGATGGTCTCGGCCTTGATCTGGGCCTCGGTCGGGAAGGCGGCGGAATCCGGCGTGGGGAAGCCGAGCTCGATCCGATAGGTGGGCAGGAACTCGTCGAGCTCGAGGCGCGCCTCGAGCGTCAGGCGGTTGCCGCCCTCGTGCGGGCGGTAGCCGTCGGTGCGGTACATCGGATCGAAGCTGCCATCGGCAGTGAGGTTCTTGCCGCCGGCCCAGAAGATCGAGCCGAGCCCGCCTTCGCGGGCGATCTCGTCGGCCAGCGTGCCTGTGGCGGCAGCGTGCAGCAGTTCGAGCGAGCGGTAGAGGTTGGTCTTGCCGACACCGTTGCCGCCGATCAGCACGGTGAGCTGACGCAGTGGCAGGCGAAGTTTGCGAACGGAGCGGAAGCCTTTGATTTCTATGTCGGTCAGCGTCATCGAACCGGCTCCGCGCAATCCTCGGGCGGATGGTGTAGCGCGGCCGGCAGGCAGAAAGGAAGCGGCCCGCCGGTGGGCGGGCCGCTTGGGGACTACGGTACTTTACGAGACGTAGAGCTGCACCGAGCCGTCACCGGTGGGCGCGATGTCGATGACCTGATCGATCGCGATGTGGTTCTGGGCCAGCAGGCGCATCGCCGCCGGATCGGCCTTCAAGGCCTCGCGCAGCAGATGGATCGACTGGTCGCTGGCGTTGACCGCGTCAAACGCCTTGCCGGCGTCGCCGCCATCATTCCAGGCGGTGTCGAACTTCACCACCGACACGGATCTGGCGTGCAGCAGGTCGGCGATGTTCTGACGGTTGAACACCTGAACCTGCGGATCGAAGCTATCGACCGACATGCCGCTATTGGGCTTGGCGAGCGAGAAGGCCGGGGCCGAGGCGAAGGCCGGGGCGGCCAGCAGGATGACGGCCGTGGCGACTGCCGCAGTTCCCAGGCTCTTGAGGATCTTGTTCATTTTGAACTCCACTTGCAGCGAGGCTGGAGCGCGGTTCCGTTGCGCTGGCTGGAACCGTTCGGGGGTGCAGTGAGCACCGGCCCACAGGATTTAGGCGCGGCCCAGCGCCGCCGGTAGTTTCCGGCGGCTTAAGCTTCGGCAAGGTTGGTAAGGGGGAAGTGGGCGCTGGACTCTCCGTGATCCTCCTCCGCCCCGCGGGGGAGGATCACGGAGAGTCCGGTGACTATGGCCAGCGGACTTCCGGGGGCATGGAGGAGAGGATCGAGGTGACGTTGCCGCCGGTCTTCAGGCCGAAGGTGGTGCCGCGGTCGTAGAGCAGGTTGAACTCGACATAGCGGCCGCGGCGGATCAGCTGCTCGTTGCGGTCGGCCTCGGTCCACGGCGTCTCGAAGTTGCGGCGGGCGAGGCTGGGGTAGACGTCGAGAAAGGCCCGGCCGACATCCTGAGTGAAGGCGAAGTCGTTGTCCCAGCTGCCGGAATTGTGCTGGTCGTAGAAGATGCCGCCAATGCCGCGCGGCTCCTGGCGGTGCGGCAGATAGAAATACTCGTCGCACCATTTCTTGTAGGCGGCGTAATCGACGCCGTGTGCCTCGCAGGCGGCCCTGTAGGCGGCGTGAAAGTCGATGCTGTCGGGGTCATCCTGGGTGCGCCGGCGATCCAGCACCGGGGTCAGGTCGCCGCCGCCGCCGAACCACCATTTGCCGGTGACGATCATCCGCGTGTTCATGTGCGCGGCGGGAACGTTGGGGTTCCAGGGGTGGATGATCACCGAGACGCCGGCACTCCAGAACTCGGTGCCCGCCTCGGTATGCGGCATCTGGCGGGCAAACTCTTCGGAGAAGTGGCCATGGACGGTCGAAATGTGGACGCCGGCTTTCTCGAACACCCGACCATGTAGCAGGCCCATCTCACCGCCGCCGCCGGCGTCGCGCTGCCAGGGCTCGATCTCGAACTTGCCGGCCGGGCGGTCGGCATGCGGTCCCTGCACCTCTGCCTCGACGGCTTCGAGGCTCTGGCAGAGCTGATCGCGAAAACTCCGGAACCAGGCCGCGGCAACCTGCTTTTTTGATTCAATGTCGGCGGGTAATGTCATGAGAGGACTGCAAAACCATTGGTCTGTCGCAGCGCTTCCCCTAGCACGAGGCTGCCGGCGACGGCCACGTTGAGCGAGCGCATATCTTGTCGCATGGGGATGCGGACCTTGAGGTCGGCATCAGCCGCCACCGTCTCGGGCACGCCGGCCGACTCGCGGCCGAGCAGCAGGATATCGCCGGTCCGGTAGCTGGCGGCATAGGCCGAAACGCTGGCTTTGGTGGTCAGAAGCGCCAGGCGACGGCCCTCGGCCCGGCGCCAGGCATCGAAATGGCCGTAACTGTCATGCTCGGTGAACAGGGCGTGCTCGAGGTAGTCGAGGGCGCCGCGGCGGACCGAGCGCGACGAGAACTGAAAGCCCGTTGGATGGATGATGTGCACCATGACGCCGAGGCAGGCGCCGAGGCGGAGCAGGGTGCCGGTATTCTGTGCGATATCGGGTTGGTAGAGGGCCAGATCGATCATCGGGTTTTCTGCATGGTATTTCTTGAGTTAAACGGTATGGTTTTTGGCGGTTGCTATAGTGTCGCATCGGGGGAAAGTCACCCTGACTCCGGCTGGACAAGCCCCATTCATAGTGTCAAAAGAACGCCCAAATCACGCGCTGTTGAGGGCGGGGGTTGGCTCTGGCTATGTGGCCCTATGCCAACGGGCACCGAGGCGCTGATCAAGACACAACAGACGGAAGCTTACCTTGGCGACGGATCCCAATAAGGACGACAAGGACCCTAAGAAGGGTCGGCGCGATTTTCTCTACATCGCGGCAGGCGCCGTGGGCGCGGTGGGTGTGGCAGGGGTGACCTGGCCGCTGATCAACCAGCTCAATCCCGATGCGTCCGTGCTGGCGCTGGCCAGCATCGAGTTCGATCTGTCGGGCATTGAAGTCGGCCAGTCGGTCACCATCAAGTGGCGCGGCCTGCCGGTGTTCGTGCGCAATCGCACACCTGAAGAGATCGCCGAGGCCAAGGCCGTTCCGATGTCGGACCTCAAGGATCCGGCGACCGACGAGCAGCGCACCAAGCCGGGCCATGAGCAGTGGCTGATCATGATCGCCAACTGCACCCATCTGGGCTGCATCCCGGTCGGCGATTCCGGCGATTACAACGGCTGGGCCTGCCCCTGCCACGGTTCGCAGTTCGACACTGCCGGCCGTATCCGCAAGGGCCCCGCGCCGACCAACCTGGTGCTGCCGCCCTATGAATTCATTTCCGACACGCTCGTGAAGATCGGCTAAGGGGACGCGTCAGAATGGCTCACGAATCCAGCTACGTCCCCGGTAACGTCGTCGAGAAGTGGATCGACGATCGCCTGCCGATCATCCGGTGGTCCAAAGAACACCTGATGGACTACCCCACCCCGAAGAACCTCAACTACTGGTGGACCTTCGGCGCCATCCTCGCCTTCATGCTCGGCGTGCAGATCGTGACGGGCATCATCCTCGCGATGCACTACACGCCGCACGTGGCGCTCGCCTTCGACTCGGTGGAGCACATCCGCCGCGACGTGAACGGCGGCCGCATCATCCAGGCCGTGCATGCCACGGGCGCCTCGATGTTCTTCGCGGCGGTCTATATCCACATGTTCCGCGGGCTTTACTTTGGCTCGTACAAGGCGCCGCGCGAGATCCTTTGGATCCTCGGCGTGCTGCTGTTCGTCCTGATGGTGACCACCGCTTTCATGGGCTACGTGCTGCCGTGGGGCCAGATGAGCTTCTGGGCCGCGACCGTGATCACCAACATCCTGGGCGCCATTCCGGTGCTCGGCACCCCGATCCTCGAGCTGCTGCGCGGCGGTTTCGCCGTCGACAACGCGACGCTCAACCGCTTCTTCTCGCTGCACTACCTCTTGCCGTTCATCATCGCGGCGGTGGTGGCGCTCCACATCTGGGCGCTGCACGTGCCGGGCAACAGCAACCCGATCGGCGTGGAAGTGAAGTCGAGCCGCGAGACGGTGCCGTTCCACCCGTACTACACGATGAAGGACCTCTTCGCGATCATCGTGTTCTGCATTCCGTTCGCCTGGTTCGTGTTCTTTGCGCCCGATATCCTGGGGCACCCCGACAACTACATCATGGCGAACAGCCAGGTGACGCCGGCCCATATCGTGCCCGAATGGTACTTCCTGCCGTTCTACGCGATCCTGCGCGCCATCGACTTCAACATCCTGTTCATCGATTCGAAGCTCGGCGGCGTGATCTTCTTCGCCGGTGCGATCCTGGTGCTGTTCTTCGTGCCGTGGCTCGACACGTCGAAGGTCCGCTCGGGCACGTTCCGCCCGATCTTCAAGTGGTTCTACTGGCTGTTCGTCGCGAACTTCGTGTTCCTGACGTGGCTGGGTTCGGCGCCGGCCGAGGGCATCTATGTGCTGCTCTCCAAGATCGCCACGGCCTACTACTTCATCTACTTCATCATCGTGCTTCCGCTGCTCGGACGCTTTGAGACGCCGCGGCCCCTGCCGACGTCGATCACTGAGTCCGTCCTCGCCAAGCACAAGGCGCCGGCGGCCGCTCAGCCTGCCGCTGCGTCGACGTCGCACTGACCCGGGGCAAACGGCAATGATCAAGACCAAAAGCATTATCGGCGCCCTGCTGGTGAGTATCCTGTTCGCCGCGGCCCCGGCCGCGGCGCAGGAGGGGCACGCCACTCCGGAGATCAAGAAGGAAGCCTGGAGCTTCGCCGGCCCGTTCGGCACCTACGATCGCAACCAGCTGCAGCGCGGCTTCCAGGTGTTCAAGGAAGTCTGCTCGAGCTGCCACTCGGCGCGCCTGATGGCGTTCCGCAACCTCTCGGAGCCGGGTGGTCCCGAGTTCACCGAGGGGCAGGTCAAGGCGCTCGCCGCCGAGTACGAGATCGCCGACGCCGATGCCGAGGGCGGCAAGCGCCCGGGCATCGCGGCCGATCGCTGGCCATCGCCGTTTACCAACGATCAGGAAGCCCGTGACGCCAATGGTGGCGCACTGCCGCCGGATTTCTCGGTACTGGCCAAGGCACGTGGCACGACGCAGCCGTTCCCGTGGTGGATCCTCAACTACTTCACCGCCTACTCGGAAGGCGGCCCGGACTATATCCACGCGCTGCTCAACGGCTATGTCGACCCGCCGCCGCATGGCGCCGAAGTGCCGGAAGGCAAGCACTACAACACCTACTTCCCGGGCCACGCCCTCGGCATGGCGCCGCCGCTCAGCGATGGCCTCATCACCTATGAGGAAGGCGAGACCGGCAGCGTGCCGCTGACCGTCGACCAGTACTCGCGCGATGTCGCCTCGTTCATGATGTGGATGGCCGAGCCGCACCTCGTGGCGCGCAAGGAAGCCGGCTTCCAGGTGATCGCGTTCCTGCTCGTGTTTGCGGGGCTGATGTACCTGGTCAAGCGCAAGCTCTGGTCGCGCGTCGAGCATTAAGCTGCTCTGCAATGAATACACAAAGGGCCCCGCGGGGCCCTTTGTCGTTTCATACCCTTGCGGTCGGTGGCGGCATCGTCGATATTCGCCAGCGAAGCAGTTCTCAGGCGAAGCATCCCGGAGGCCCACATGTCGATCATCCGCGGCGCCCTCACGGCGGCAGCCCTGGCCCGGACCGTGATCGCCCATCCGGTGGTGCGCGCGGGCATTGCCGCGGCGCCGCTGCTGCTGACGCCCAAGGTGAAGGCTGCCGCCAAGGACGCGACACTGAACACCGCCTACAAGGCCGGCCAGCTGGCGCGCAAGATCGTCGACAGCACCAAGCGCTAGTCCGCTTCACGAATCTCCGTTCATTCTCCAACCAGCCGAAGCACGCTCATGCTCGACCTCAAGTCGCTCGTCCGCTCGATCCCCGACTATCCCAAGAAGGGCATCCTGTTCCGTGACATTACCACGCTGATCGAGGATCCCGCCGGGTTCCGAGAGAGCGTCGACCGGCTGGCCGAACTGCATCGCGGCCTCGGCATCACCCATGTGGCGGGCATCGAGGCGCGGGGCTTCATCTTCGGGGCGGGGGTCGCCATCGCGCTCGGCGTCGGCTTTATTCCGGTGCGGAAGAAGGGCAAGCTGCCCGGCGAGACGATCGGGCAGAACTACGCGCTCGAGTACGGCGTCGACACTATCGAAATCCATGCCGATGTGATCGGGGCGGGCGACAAGGTGCTGCTGGTCGACGACCTGATCGCCACCGGCGGTACTGCCGTCGCGGCGGTGTCGTTGCTGCGGCGTACCGGCGCCGAGGTGTCGCATTCCGGTTTTGTCATCGACCTGTTCGACCTGGGCGGAGCGGATAAGCTGCGCGCCACCGGCGTCAGGGTCGAGGCGCTGATCCCGTTCGAGGGGCATTGAGGGGCTTGCAGTCAGGCCGGACGCCTACTCCCCTCATCCGGCGCTACGCGCCACCTCCGGGCGAGGGCTCCGCCCTCGTCCCGCGACCCCGACGGGGAGAAGAATCCCGCTGCATCGATGCTCACCACTATTCCTCTCCCCGTCGGGGAGAGGGTGGATCGGCCAAAGGCCGAGACGGGTGAGGGGTGGTGGCAGGATGGCAGACAGTGCGGATCAATGCACCACCCGCATGCCGCGTGGCACCACGTTGAAGCGGCGGCGCCAGCCGCTGACCTGGTCGCGACCGCCGCTCTTGGCGGCATACAGCGCTTCATCGGCGCGACCGACGAGATCGGCGGCGCTACGGTCGGTCTGGCCGGGGCCATAGGCGGCGACGCCGAGGCTGACGGTGACGCGGCCGAACTCGCTGGCCTGGTGTGGTAGAGCCAGTGCGGAGAGCAGGTCGCGATAGTCGTTGGCCAGCCGGTAGGCGGCCTCGACATCGATCTCGGGCAGCACCACCAGGAACTCTTCGCCGCCATAGCGCGCGATCAGGTCGGCCGGGCGGCGGAACACCTGGCCGAGACACTGGCCGACCGCCTTCAGGCAGGCATCGCCGGCCAGATGGCCGTAGGTATCGTTGTAGGCCTTGAAGTGGTCGATATCGAGCAGGACGACGCTCAGCGCCGTATCGGAGCGCAGGCTCCGGGCGATCTCGACCTCGAGCCGTGGGTCGAGGGCGCGGCGATTGACGAGGCCCGTCAGGGCGTCGGTGGTGGCTTCCTCGCGCAGCCGTTCGGCCACGTTGAGCAGTTCGATCTCGGTGCGCTTGAGCCGGGTGATGTCGGACACCACGACCATCGATACGCCATCGGGGGAGGGGCGGGTGGAGACGCGCAGCCAGGTGCCGTCGAACAGGTGTACCTCTTCCTCGGCATCGTGATGCAGCGACTCGGTGATCTCCTCGATCCACTCGGTCACATCCGCGGGGGACGAGCCGACCTGCTGTTCGCGCCGTTCGGCCGCCGCCGCGAGGATATCCCGGATATTGGCGCCTGGAACGCGCACATCCGAGGTCAACGGGAAGAGCTTCTGGTACCGGGCATTGCAGAACAGCAGCCGCCCGGCATGATCGAACATGGCAACGCCATCGGTCATCTGCGCCATGGCAAAGGCGAGGACCCGCTGTCGCTCATCGAGTTCGAGCTCCAGGTGCTTCTGGTCGGTGATGTCGCGGTTGTGGGAAATGACGCCGATCGCGCGCCCGTGCCCGTCGTTCAACTGCACCTCGAGAGTCTGCAGCCAGCTGATGCTGCCGTCAGGGCGCTGTACGGCCTGCTGGAAGGCGCGGTGCGTCTGGCCGGTATGGGGCGGCGGAGCCGGGCTGGCGACGCCGACCTCATCGCCGGGGCGGCCGATCAGTGCGGCCGGCGAGCTCGCGCCGAGCAGCTTCGCCGTAGCCGGATTGGCGACAACGAAGCGGCCAGCCGGGTCGCGGACGCTGATGCTGTCGGGCAACTCATCCATCACCTGGCGGTAGATCTGGTTCTCGCGTCGGGCCGCGCGCAGCTCCTCGTCATGGGTGAGGGCGAGGCCTGCCAGCAACACTGCGAGGAACAGCAACAGCGTCCGCGACGCCATCAACGTCGCCCAGTCGATGGTGCCGAGATCGATCGGCAGGAAGGCGACGGTGCCGAGCCCGATGGCGCAGGTGACGAGCGCCAGCACCGGCGCATGCCAGCGGACGATGGGCAGGCCGCGCCGGCGCAGCAGCAAATGGCCGAATGACGCGGCGAGGGTAACGAGCGTCATCGAGACCATGCCCGCCGGCGCGCCGGCACCGCCAACCCACAGCCGGTAGGTGATGGCGGGGATGAGTGCCACGAGGGCCGCGAGTGGGCCGCCGAAGAAGGCGGCAAGGACCAGCAGGCAATTGCGCAGGTCGAAAAATACGCCGGGCGCGAACTGCACTGGAAACAGCATGGCGGCGATGGCGCCGAGCCCCATGACGACGCCGAACCCGACCTCGACTGCGCGCGGTCCGAGGCGCTCGAATACGTCGCGCAATTGGGTCCAGACGCTGACGACGAACGCGACGACCGACACATTGGTCATCAAGCTGTACCAAGGCGACTCCATGGCCGGCGGACCTCGTGGCGCGGGGTTGCGATAGATGTCGTCGCATGATTGTGCGCCGGTGCGCATAACGAAGCCCTAAATCGTTGAATAGAAAGCATCTGTGCCGGTAAGTGTTTGTTGGCGCTGGTGGCGGAGCAGGGTCTGGCAAGCAGCGATCTTCTAAGCAGAAGCGCCCCGGCACAGCTGCCGGGGCGCGGTTTTGTTCATCGAGACTTGGGGCCGCCGAGCAGCGGCGCCAGCGTCAGCTTGTGCGGATCCGGCGCCGACCCTGGCTTGCGCACCGGCTGGTAAGGGGTGGCGCCCGGGCGGGCGCCCCAGCTCTGCTTGTTGACCGGGGTAGGGCGCTGATAGGTCATGAACTTGGGCATAAGCAATCTCCTTGCCCGTCAAGGCGCAGCAACGCCAAGAACGGACTCAAGTCGTGGCTGGGCGCGAAGCAGTGTTCGACGCCGGGCACGGTTAGCGATGAAGTGCGAGGGGAGATTGGACGCCCGAGGCGCCGGACAGAGTCAGCCCGTCATCTGGAGCATTGCTGTGGTCGGCATCCGCGCATCAGCTGCCGCTCGCAAAGCGAGGGAAGCGATAGCTCGGGCGTCCGCAACAGTGCTCAGATCATTTTCGGGCGATACTCCTCTGGAAGGCGCGTTGTTTAGCGCCGATGAGGGTGGAGGTCAAGTGTGGGGAGGACGCCGGAGAGGCCGATTCTTACCCCCGCGGGGTGCAGGTCAGTACGTTCTTTTCAGCGGTGTAGAGCTGCAGCACGTCGCGGCCGCTATCGTCGAAGCCGAGGATGGCGCTGGTGATGCCCGCGCCGGCGACGAGGTTGCCGTCGAGGAAGGTGACGCCGTTCGAGGCCATTTCGACGGTGCCGCTACCCGACGCCGCGCTGGCGAAATTGGCCGAGGCATAGCCGTAGGAGCCGGCATAGATGGTGAGGAGCCCGGCGCGGCTGCCATCGATGTTGGCGCGGCAGCCCCAGTTGCCCTCGACGCCGACGCCGGTGAGCGACTGCGCGGCAGCGGGCGCGACGGCCAGCAGCAGGGCGGCGACAGCAAGGATAAGGCGCATGGCGTGACTCAACTCCGTTGGGTCAGCAACTTCCCTAATCCGGGGATTTTGGTCAACGCCTCAAGAACCCGTAAGTGCGGCGGCATGCGGTAGTCGCGCAGTTTGGAGAAGCCGACCAGTTCGGCGTGATAGACTTTCTCACCGCGCTGGTTCACCGCATCGAGGCTGTTGAACAGCAGGCCCCAGCCGGGAATCGAGTTGGACGGGCGCTTGGCGGTAACGGTGAGCGTGTAGGTGACGGTGTCGCCGGGCCGGACCGGCGCCTTGAATTCCATCTTGTTGACGCCGGGCGAGGGGCCGGAGACGCCCGGCTGCTGGCCGAGCTCGCGCAGGCGGACTTCTTCGGCGTCGAGTGCGTCGACCATCTTGCGATGCCCCATCAGCACGGTGTGCCAGCCCGAGGCGATGACGCCGCCGAAATGGCTATGCGCGGCCGCCGAGGGATCGAGATGGAAATACTGCGGATCGTAGTCGCGACCGAAGGCCACGATCTCGGCCTCACTGAAGGTGTGGCTGCCGAGCGGGAACGGCTCGTCGATGGTGATGTCCTCGAACCAGCGGGTCATGCCGCACCGCCCTGTTCGACGTCGTAAGGCTGCTCGGGCTGCGCCTGCATGCCCGCTTCGGGGTTCCGCGTTTCCACCAGGTTGGCGAGCCGCATGCTCATCACCGGCTGGCCGTTCTGGTTCCTGACGTCGAGATCGATACTGACAATGCCCCATTGCGGGTGGTGCCGCGAGCGGCGCAACTCGGCGATGGTGGCGCTGGCCCAGATGGTGTCGCCCTTCATCACCGGCTTCTTCCATTTGAGATCGGAAAAACCCAGCCCACCGGCCGAGGCGATCTTGCTGAGGAAGCCGTCACCGAGCAGGCGCAGCGTCAGCGCCGCGGTCTGCCAGCCGGAGGAGGCAAGGCCGCCGAGCAGCGAGCGCTTGGCGGCGGCTTCGTCGAGATGAAAGGGCAGGGGATCGAACTCGCGGGCAAAGGAGAGGATCATCTCCCGGGTGACGAGGGTCGAGCCGAGATTGACGGTCTCGCCGACGACGAGATCCTCGAAATGGCGGCGGTCAGCGGTGACGGCGTTCATGGCGGGTTGACGTATACGTCAACGTGGATAGGTGAGGCAAGCGGCCCTGCTTGGAGCGCGCAGTCTCCCGCTTGCGGGGCAGGGCGCGCCGACTGCAACTCTTGCGCGCTACGCCAAACCCCAGATGAACGCGATGCTGCGCGCGGTGCAGTAAATGACGAAGCTCACCGCGAACAAACCGACCAGCCAGACCGGCAGGCGGCGGGTGGCGTCGCCGGAGATGATGCCGACCCAGAGCAGCAGGCCGACCGTGCCGATGGCCAGGGCGAAGATCACCACGAACCAGCCACCGAGAATGTTGGCGATGGCGAGGATTACCGGGGTCAGCGCCGCGGCGATGATCGGGCCGGCCACCCACACCGCCTGCTTCTCGCGCCAGAGCAGGGCGGCGATGACGCCGAGCAGCAGCAGCGCGAAGCCGACTGAGGGGATGACGGTGAAGGGGCTGACCGTGCCGCCGGCAAGCGCCAGCGGCCCGGCGAGGTAAGACGACACTGTCGGCCACCAGGAGCCGAAGAGCTGGTCGAGCATGATTTGGCCTAGAGGTTATGAGTTAAGGCGCTGAAATGACTATTCTTTGGTGCGTATCTCGCGAGCTTGCCAGATTCGCTCAGGTATTGAACTTGAACAGCATCACGTCGCCGTCCTTGACGACATATTCCTTGCCTTCGTCACGGGCCTTGCCGGCTTCCTTGGCGGCAACTTCACCGCCCAGCGTGACGAAGTCTTCGTAGCCGATGGTCTGGGCGCGGATGAAGCCGCGCTCGAAATCGGTGTGAATGACGCCGGCCGCCTGCGGGGCGCGATCGCCCTTGTGGATGGTCCAGGCCCGCGTCTCTTTCGGGCCGACGGTGAAATAGGTCTGCAGGCCCAGCAACTGGTAGGCCTCGCGGATCAGGCGGTTGAGGCCCGGCTCGTGCAGCCCGAGGCTTTCGAGATATTCGGCCTGCTCCGCGTCGGGGAGCTGCGCCAGCTGGCTCTCGATCTCGGCGGAGATGACGATCACTGCCGCGTTGTGCTGCCTGGCATAATCTTCGACCAGCTTGGTCATGGCGTTGCCGGAGGCGGCCGAGGCCTCGTCGACATTGCACACATAGAGGGCGGGCTTCGAGGTGAGGAGCTGCAGCTCGACGAAGGCCTTTTCCTCTTCGGCCGAGCGCTGCACCAGGCGCGCCGACTTGCCGTCACGCAGCAGCACCAGCGCGCGGTCGATCAGCTCCAGCGTCGCCTTGGCTTCCTTGTCGCCACCCTTGGCCTTCTTCTCGACGCCGGCGCGGCGCTTCTCGAGGCTCTCGAGGTCGGCGAGCATCAGTTCGGTCTCGACCACTTCGGCGTCGGCGAGCGGATCGACCTTGTTGGCGACGTGGATGATATTGCCGTCTTCAAAGCAGCGCAGCACGTAGGCAATGGCGTCGCATTCGCGGATATTGGCGAGGAACTGGTTGCCGAGGCCTTCGCCCTTCGACGCGCCTTTCACGAGGCCGGCGATATCGACGAAGCTCATCTTGGCCGGCAGGATCTGCGCCGACTTGCCGATAGCGGCGAGTTTATCGAGGCGCGCGTCGGGCACCGCCACTTCGCCGGTATTCGGCTCGATGGTGCAGAACGGGAAGTTGGCGGCCTGCGCGTTGGCGGTGCGGGTCAGCGCATTGAAAAGCGTCGACTTGCCCACGTTGGGCAGGCCGACGATGCCCATCTTGAAACCCATGGGGAGATCTCCGGAAATCGTCGTTGGCGGCGCGAAGAAAGCCGCGCCAGTTGTTGCGCTTCACATCGGTTGATCGAAGGCGGAAGTCAATTGCTTTGGTGTGAGATCGCGAGGCTCACTGATCCCTTCTCCCCTCAGGGGAAAAGGTGGCGCGAAGCGCCGGATGAGGGGTGAAGCGGAGCCGCTCGCGCTCGCTGAGAAACTGAACCCCTCACCCTAGTTCCGCTGCGAACCTAACGGTCCTAGCTCCACTACCCTTGTCCGTCAGGGGAGAGGGGACGCAGGTCGCACTCAGTCCTTCTTGAACAGCTTCTTCAGCATGTCCGCCATCGGCCCGGTCTCCGGCACCTTGGCCTGCGGGGCGGTTGGCCGTGCCGCGCGGATATGGCTCTGCGCCGGGGCTTTCTTGCGGGTCGGGTCGGCGGTTTCAGGCCGCTGCGATCGCTCGGCGCCGTCGCCCTGCACGGCGATGGCAAGCTTGTTCATCAGGCCGTTGTCGTCGCCCTTGACGATCATCACCGCATTGTCGGCGATGGCGTCGAGCAGGGGGATCAGCCAGGCCTGCTGCTCGGCCTTGGAAAAGTCGCCCAGCACGTGTGGCATCACCAGGTCCTTGTGACCGGGATGGCCGACGCCGAGGCGGACGCGGCGGTAGCCGAGCCCGATCTGCGGATCGATGGAGCGCAGCCCATTGTGGCCGCCATTGCCGCCGCCGACCTTCACCCGGGTCTTGCCCGGCGCCAGATCGATCTCGTCATAGAGCACGGAGACGTCGGCGGGGCCGAGCTTGTAGAAGGTGGTGGCCTTCTGGACGCTGTCGCCGGAAGAATTCATGTAGGTCTGCGGCTTCAGCAGCAGCACCTTTTCGCCATCAATCGCACCTTCGGAGATCAGCCCCTGGAACTTCTCGCGGAACGCGGGAAAGTTGTGGCGGCGCGCAATGGCGTCAACCGCGAGGAAGCCGATATTGTGGCGATTGTTGCGGTATTTGTCCCCGGGATTGCCGAGGCCGACGATGAGATGCATCGGCTAACTTCCAGGCAGGGGAGGGTGGAAGCGGACCAGCGGCCCGCTTCCGGGTAGATGTTATTCCTTGGCGGCGTCGGCAGCCGGAGCTGCAGCCTCGGCAGCGCCTTCCTCGGCTTCTTCGGAGCGCAGGCCCGACGGAGCAACGATGGTGGCGATGGTGAGGTCAGCCTCGTGGCTGTGGTCGGACGCGCCGGCCGGCAGCTTGACGGCCGAGATATGGACGCTGTCACCGACATCGAGACCGGCGAGATCGACAACCACTTCCTCGGGGATGTGGTCGGCATCGACGGTCAGGTCGAGCGTGTGGTGGACGATGTTCAGCACACCGCCGCGCTTGATGCCCGGGGACTGGTCGTCGTTGATGAACTTCACGTGCACCTGGACATTGAGCTTGGTGCCCTTGCCGACGCGCAGGAAGTCGACATGCAGCGCCTTGTCCTTGACGACATCGAGCTGGTAGTCGCGCGGAATGACGCGGTGCTTCTCGCCATCAACATCGAGCGTGATGATGTGGGAGAGGAAACCACCGGCGTAGATGGACTTCATCGCCTCGTTGTACGAGATCGAGATCGGCAGGGGAGCCTTCTTGTCACCATAGATGACGGCGGGAATGAGCCCCTCACGACGCAGCGCACGAGCGGCCCCCTTGCCCACCCCGCTCCGCGCCTGAGCCTTGAGCTCCTTAGCAGCAGTAGCCATTGAATGATCCATTCATGGGTTGGTGTGAACTCTGAGACATCAAAGCTCACGCACCCGTCCTCCAGGGGTGACGGGCGCTTCATGGGCGGTGGCTATAGTGGAAGAAGCCCCGGCGGGCAAGGGGAGCAACCGTGCTAGAGCGGCCCGAGATGGAAGGTGCGCCCGTCGAACCGCATCTGCCTCGGGGGACCATCGATTGGCTCGAGCTTAGAAACCGTTCCGTCGCTGCACGTGTAGACACCGGATCGGTCGGCCCGACAGGTCACGCTGGCGAGGCTCGCATGTCCGTGTCTGCTGTACCCGTAACCGCTCTGTGTCTGCCACAGCACCGCGCCATCAGCCGAAACCCATCGTTCCGGCCAAAAACCAATTGTGGTGCACCCAGCAAGTGAGGTCGCGATGAGCGCACCGGTAACGAACAGAGATAGCCGCACCCTCCTGACCCCGCTCATCATCACCAATTCGCCCCGTGTTCAACGCTTCGGCAGAAGCTTCGCCACGATGCATCGCGGCGCGCTTGACGTCACCTGCTTTGCTGCCGGCGTTCAACCATCCGCCAGCGTCGCGATCTGGCCGCGCAGGTAGTGCCGCACGGCTTCGTCGGTGGCGAGGCCGCTGGCGATGCTGAGGGCTTCATGCGCCTCGGACTTGCGGCCGGCGCGGGCCATCAGGTGGCCGCGGGCTGCCCAGTAGGGCTGGTAGTCGGCCATGCGGCGGTCGGCCTCGAGCGGTGCGATGGTGGCGAGCGCTGCGTCGGGCCCCTCGAGTTCGGCCAGCGCCATGGCGCGGTTGAGCGCCACCACCGGCGAGGCGCTGAGCACGAGCAGGTGGTCATATAGCGCGAGGATTGCCGGCCAGGTATTGGCGCCCAGCGTACGGCGGGCGACGTGGGCCGACTGGATGGCGGCTTCCAGCTGGTAGCGCCCGGAGGGGCCGCCGGCATTGGCAGCGCGCAGCAGGCCCTCGGCCAACTCGACCCGCGAGTCGTCCCAGAGGGTTACGTCCTGTTGTTCGAGCGGCACATACGCGCCGTCGGCCGAGCGGCGGGCGGCGCGGCGGGCCTCGGTATAGAGCATCAGCGCCAGCATACCCTTGGCCTCGGGCTCGTCGGGCAGCAGGCCGACGACGAGGCGTCCGAGCCAGATGGCTTCCTCGGCCAGTTCGATCGAGGCAGCATCGCCGATCTCGGCCCAGCCCTTGGTGTAGGCGGCATAGATCGCTTCGAGCACGGCATCGAGCCGTTCGGGCAGCAACTCCTTGTCGGGCACGCCGAACGGTATGCCGGCATCCCGGATGCGGCTTTTGGCGCGCACCAGGCGCTGCCCCATGGTGGCCGGCGGAATCAGGAAGGCTGCCGCGATATCGATGGCGGTGAGCCCCAGGATGGTCTGCAGGATCAGCGGCGCCCGCATACCGCGCTCGATCGCCGGGTGGGCGCAGGCGAACATCAGCGCCAGGCGCCGATCAGGGATCTCGTCGGGAGCCTCGGCAGCGGCTTCGATTTCATCGGCGATCATTTTGAGATGCTCCTCGCCGGCCTGCCGGGTGGTGCGGCGGCGCAGCGCGTCGGTCTGCCGCCGGCGGGCAACCGTCAGCAGCCAGGCATCAGGATTGTGCGGCACGCCTTCCAGCGGCCAGCTGTGGAGCGCCGAGGCAAAGGCTTCGGCCAGCGCGTCCTCGGCGCCGGCGACGTCGCGGGTACGGGCGGCGAGGAAGGCAACGAGGCGGCCATAGCTTTCGCGCGCCACCCGCTCGGCGACGCCAGAGGCGCGCTGGGCGGCGCGGGCGGCCTCGTTGCCCTCGATCCGCACGCTCAGTCGCCGCTTTTGAGGCTGAGGTCGGGCCGCGGGTAGCTGTCGGCCAGCGGGCGGATCTCGATCGAGCCATAGCGCGAGCTCGGGCACCGCTTGGCCCAGGCGATGGCCTCATCGAGATTATCGACCTCGATCATGAAGTAGCCGGCCAGCTGCTCGCGGGTATCGGCATAGGGACCATCGAGCACTTCGGTACGGCTGTCGCCGGACCGCACGGTGGTTGCCGCCGAGGCCGGCTGCAGGCGCTCGCCCGCCGCCATGCCGCCGCCGGCCTTGGCCAGAGCCTCGTTAAAGGCGGCATAGTCGGCCCAGAGCTCCTTTTGCGGAGCATTGGCAAGGGCGACCGCGTCGTGATGGATCAGCATCATGTAGCGCATGGTGCGGGTCTCAGCGGGTGGCTTGCTTGACGAGGTCGGTGATGCGCTGCTCGTCGGCCGGGGTGAGCTTGAGCAGGGCAAAGCTCGACGGCCACATGTTGCCGTCATCGAGCTGCGCCGCCTCGTTGAAGCCGAAGGTGGCGTAGCGCGCCTTGAACTTCGCGGCATCCTGGAAGAAGCAGATGCTCTTGCCGTCCTTGTAGTAGGCCGGCATGCCGTACCAGAGCTTGCTGGTCAGCGTCGGCGCCGCGGCCTTGACCAGCGCATGGATGCGCTCGGCCAGCTTGCGGTCGGCCTCGGGCATGGCGGCGATCTTGTCGAGCACGGCCTGCTCTTCCTCGGCGGCGCTGGCGTTGCGCTTCAGCTCCTTGGCGCGCTCCTTCATCGCCGCCTTTTCTTCGGCGGTGAAACTGTCGGCAGCGGCGTCGGTGCGCTTCACGGTGTTTTTCGCGGTGGCCATTTTCGGTTCTCCTTGTTCCGTCGCTTACCAGTTCAACTGCACGAACTGAATGATGTTGCCGCAGGTGTCGTTGACCTGGGCGATGATCGAGGCGGTGACGTCGGTCGGCGGCATGATGAAGTCGCCGCCATTGGCTTTGACCCGTTCGTAGTCGGCCCGCACGTCCCTGGTGTGGAGCAGCAGCGCTGGCTGGCCCTCGGCAAACATGGCCTGCTGGTAGGCTTTGGCGGCCGGGTTGCTGTTCAACTCGAGCTGCAACTCGGGACCATCGGGATCCTCGGGCGAGTTGACGGTGAGCCAGCGGTAGCCGTGGTTGCCGAAGTCGGCCTTTTTCTGCAGCCCCAGCACGTCGGTGTAGAATTTCAGGGCCTTGTCGTGGTCGTCGACATAGATGCTGGTGAGCTTGATCTGCATCGGAATGCACTCCGTTGTTCGGCTGCGCGGGGAGGTGACCCACGGTCCGGACAGCATGCCCGGACGCTACAATGACGGGGGTGATCGGCTCGTTTCGACTATGGCGCGAAAAAACTTCAGAAAAAAGCGCGAGGTCTCAGAATCCAGGGATCAGCGCCCGAACCTCTACCGGGCCCCACTGCGCGGCCGGGCACTGTCTGGCCCAGGCGAGCGCCTCATCCATGTCGGCGGCCTCGATGATGTAGAAGCCGCCGAACTGCTCGCGGGTCTCGGCATAGGGGCCGTCATGCACCTTGAGTTCGCCGGCATCGTTGACGAAGGTAGCGCCACCCTTGCCGTCTTCCTGGTAGTTGGCTTCGCCGCCCTCCATGCGCAGCGTCCTCGCGTCATGGGTGCGGGCGAGGGGAGCGGTCATCACAAAGGCGCCGGCCTTGGTCAGCGCCTCCTGGTAGGCATAGAGCGTTTCCATCGCCTTCTGCATCTGGTCGGACGGGATCGCGGCCCCGGCCTTCTCGTCGGCATAGAGCATCAGCATGTAGCGCATCGGGGTCTCCTCTTCCGGGGCACGATAGCTCCTCAGGGCAATGTCGGGCGAGGGGGGGCGATTTCGACAGTTCGAGGCGAGCTGGAGGGCAAATTGCTATCCTGGTGGCGGCCGTCGGGAGACACCGTGCCCTCCAGTATCCCCTCTCTTTGAATTTCTAAGGCTCAGCGAAGGGCTAAGCCCAAGAAATTCCATTCTCCCCCGCAAGCGGGGAGATGGTTGGCGGCTTCCATTTGCATCGGTGTATCAGTCGGGACTCTCCCCCTTGGCGGCGGAGAAAGCGAAAACTCGGGCTTAGCCCTTCGCTAAGCCTTAGTTTTCGCAAGAGAGGGGGGCTGGAAGGTCCGATGACCGCCGACTGCGCCACGCCCTCAGTCCAGCAGGCTCGACACGCTCTGCTCGCTCGCGGTGCGGGCGATGGCTTCGCCCATCAGGGGGGCGATGGAGATGATGCGGATGTTCTTGGCGGCCTTGGCGGCATCGGTGGCGATGATCGAGTCGGTGATCACCAGCTCCTTGAGCTTGGACTTGGCAATGCGCTCGGCGGCGCCGTCCGACAACACGCCGTGGGTGATGTAGGCCGAGACTTCGGTGGCGCCGGCCTTGAGCAGCGCCTCCGCCGCATTCACCAGTGTGCCGCCGGAATCGACGATGTCGTCGATCAGGATGCAGGCGTGGCCGGCGACATCGCCGATGATGTTCATCACTTCGGAAACGCCGGCCTTGGGGCGGCGCTTGTCGACGATGGCGAGATCGGCGCCGATGCGCTGGGCCGTGGCGCGGGCTCGGGCCACGCCGCCGACATCGGGCGATACGATCATCACGCTGCCGTTGGGCGAGTAGTGCTCCTGGATGTCGCGCACCATGACGGGCGCGCCATAGAGGTTGTCGGTCGGGATATCGAAGAAGCCCTGGATCTGCGCGGCGTGCAGATCGAGCGTAATGACGCGGTTGACGCCGGCCTCGGTGATCAGGTTGGCCACCAGCTTGGCGGAAATCGGGGTGCGCGAGGCGGACTTGCGATCCTGTCGGGCATAGCCGAAATACGGAATCACCGCCGTGATGCGACGGGCCGAGGAGCGGCGCAGCGCATCCGACAGGATCAGCAGTTCCATCAGGTTGTCGTTGGCCGGATAGGAGGTCGACTGCAGGATGAACACATCCTCGCCGCGGACATTCTCGTGGATCTCGACGAAGATTTCTTTGTCGTTGAAGCGCTTGACCGTGCAGTCGGTCAGCGGGACTTCGAGGTAGCTCGCGACGGCTTCGGCAAGCGCGCGGTTGGAATTGCCGGTGACAAGTTTCACGAGCGCGCTCCGGTGTCGGGCCGGTCCGGGGAGTTGCCGGCTCCTGATGGGCGGGTCTTTAGCTTGGGGCGCGGCGGGGCGCAATGCGCCTTGTGACGGAGTGATGAAGGATTCTGGCGGGTGAGGGGCAGTTTCCTACAGCCCACCCAGCCCAATCACACTCAGCTGCCGACCGGTGGTGATCGCCTTGTGCGTGGCGTAGCGGTGCGAGAAGTACTTCTTGGGCTCGGCATAGGTGCAGATGCCGAGGTCGTCGACCAGCCCGACGCCGGCGGCAATCAGGTGGTCGAAGACGAAGCCGGGGAGGTCGAAATGCTCACGCCCGCCATTCGGCCTGGTGATGCGGTTTTCGGCATCGCGGTGGTCGCGGATCAGGTCGGCGGCGAATTCGGGGCCGACTTCGTAGTTGGGGCCGGAAATGGTCGGGCCGATGGCGGCGACGATGCGGTCGGGGCGGGCGCCGAGATCGACCATGGCGGCGACAGTCGCCTCGGCAATGCCGCCGGTGGCGCCCTTCCAGCCGGCATGGGCGGCACCGATCACCCGTGCTTCCGGATCGGCGAAGAGGATCGGCGTGCAATCGGCGGTGAGGATGCCGAGCGCCAGGCCATGCACGCGGGTGACGAAGGCATCGGCCTCGGGGATATCATCGGGGTTGGGCTGGCGGGTGACTTCGAGCACGGTGACCGAATGCACCTGCTTCAGCGTCACCAGCTGGTTGAGTGAAAAGCCAAGGATACCAGCGATCTGCGCGCGGTTCTCCATGACGTGATTCAGCTTGTCACCGGTCGAGAGCGAGACGTTGAGCGAAGAGAACGGGCCGGTCGAGTGGCCGCCGCGGCGGCCGAAAAAGCCGTGCCGGATCCCGGGGATGCGCTCGAGGGCGCGGCTCGTTTCGAAGGGCATGCTCATTTGGGGAAACCGAAGGGTTCGAGGTTGCCGGAATGGGCGCAGAACACCTTGAAAAGGGTGCCCATTTCGGTGCTGTCGACGAGGCGCTTCAGCGCCGCGGCGATGGTATCGACCTGGCTTGGGTTAGCCTTGGCGAGCTGTGTGGCGCGTTCAACGATGCCGAGCCCGCCGAGGAAATCGCGCTGGGTGGAGAGCTTTTCGACGGTGAGGCCAACCTCCGCCGCGACCTTACCGAGGCCGCCGAAATCGACATGGGCGCTCAGATCGATCTCGCCTGGTGCATCGAGCGGATCGGCATAGGCGTGGTTGCGTACCGCCTGCAGCGTCTCGCCGGTCTGCGTGGTGGCATAGCCATAGTCGATGGCGAGCAGCGCGCCCTGATGCGCGGCGATGCGGCGACCGAGCTTGTCCATGATGTCGGCGGCGGCGAGGCTGACCTCGTAGATTTCCCCGGGCTCGGCCTTCGCCAGCTCGATCGGCATGGCGGCAGGGGGAATCGGTGTCGGGTTGAGCCCGAAGGCGCGCTTGCCGTCACGCAAGCCGATCTGGCGTTCGTGCCAGCCATCGGTGGCTTTGACGAACTGGCGGATCGGCAGCGCATCGAAGAACTCGTTGGCGACCACCAGCAGTGGGTCCTCGGCCACTGCATCGACCTCGCTGGCCCAGTAGGGGTTGTATTTGCCCAGCCGCTCGGCCTGCTGCGCCTTGAGCGCCGGATTGGTCTCGAACAGCTGCAGGTGGCAGGCATCGAGGAAACCCTCGGCCTTGGCAGCGACGCGCAGCGCATCCTGCATCAGAGTGCCGCGACCCGGTCCCAGTTCGAGCAGGGTGAAACTCTTGGGCTGATCGAGCTGCTGCCACAGGTTGACGATGAAGAAGCCGATCAGCTCGCCGAACATCTGGCTGATCTCGGGCGCGGTGATGAAATCGCCCTTGGCCCCCAGCGGATCAGTGCCGGTGTAGTAGCCTGAGCGCGGGTGGGTGAGCGCCAGACTCATATAGGTGGCGAGCGACATCGGGCCGGTCTGGCTCAACTGCATGTCGATGATGTCGCCGAGCGTGCGGGTATCAGCCACGGGCGGGCCTCATGGCGTAGAAGACGAGGCCGATGCCGGCGACGAGGATGGGGAGGCTGAGCACCATGCCCATGGTGAGCCAGCCGCCATAGAGGTAGCCGAGTTGCGCGTCGGGCAGGCGGAAGAACTCGACGAAGCTGCGTGACAGCGCATAGCCGATGCCGAAAATGCCGGCGACGAGGCCGGGCCTTCTAAGCGCGCCAAAATGGTTGGTGGCGATGCGGATGACGATGAACAGCAGAACGCCCTCGAGCAGCGCTTCATAGAGCTGGCTGGGATGGCGCGGCAGCTGTTCGGGGTCGGTTGGGAACACCACGGCCCAGGGCAGGGTGGTGGGCGCGCCATAAAGCTCGGCATTGATGAAGTTGGCGACGCGACCGAGGAACAACCCGATGGTGCCGATGGCGCCGAGCAGATCCATGCCGGAAAGGATGTTGCCGCCCTTCGAGCGGACGAACAGCGACATGGCCAGCATGATGCCGACGAGACCGCCGTGAAAGCTCATGCCGCCATCCCACAGGGCGATGATCTCGCCGGGGTTCGCGGCGTAATAGGGGAGGTTGTAGAACAGCACGTAGCCGATGCGGCCGCCGATGATGATGCCGACCACCGCCCAGAAGGCGAAATCCCAGATCGCCGAGGGCTCGAATGGCGGGCGATTGTCCTTCCACAGGCCATGCCGGCGCAGCAGCGTCGTGGCATAAGCGGCGCCGCCGAGCACCCCGATGAGGTAAGCCAGCGCATACCAGCGGACGACGACCGGGCCGATGGCAAAAGCGATGGGATCGATGTTGGGGAAGGGCACGCAGACACTCCTGAAGGCGCTCGGTCGACGCGAGGCTGAGACCTTTTAGCCCTAGCCAAGCTCTGGTCAAGGCGCGGGCGGCAGCCTAGATATCGAGCATAGACCGTCAAGGCGAGGATACGTGATGACCCAGGGTGGCAAGATTTTCGACGAGCTGGGCAAGCTGATGAACAACGCCGCCGGCGTCGCCGACGGGGTGCGCCGCGAGATCGAGACAGCGGTGAAATCGCAGCTCGAGCGGCTGGTGGCGGACATGGATCTGGTCAAGCGCGAGGACTATGACGCGCTGCGCGAACTGGTGCAGGCGCAGAGCGCCGAGATCAAGGAATTGAAGGCGGCCGTCGAGGCGCTCAAGTCCAAGTGAGAATCGCGGTTCTCTCCGACGTCCACGGCAACCTCGAAGCGCTGGATGCCGTGCTGGACGATATTGCACGCCAGGACGTCGAGCAGACGGTGGCGTTGGGCGATTTCCTGAGCGGGCCGAGCGACCCGCTGGGAGTGGCAGACCGCTTCATCGAATTGGGGTTACCGTCGGTGCGCGGCAACCACGACCGCTATATCACCGATGGGCGAGACAAGGACTGGCACATCGATGCGCTGGTGCGCGGCATGCTCGACGAGCGGCAGCACCGATGGCTGGCCGCCGTGCCGGCAACGCTGTTGCTCGAAGAGGATGTATTCCTCTGTCACGGCACCCCGCGCGACGACAACACCTCGTTCATGGACACCATGGTCGGCGCGATCGCGACCATGCACCCACGTGACTATATCGAAGCGGAAGCGACGGGCTTCGATCACGACGTGCTGCTGTGCGGCCATACGCACGTGCCGCGCAGCCTGAGGCTGGCGGACGGGCGGCTGGTGGTGAACCCCGGCAGCGTCGGCCTGCCGATGGAGATCGGCTCGCCCGATGCGCGCTACGCCATTATCGAGAAGCGCCGGGCAGGGTGGAATACGGAGTTGCGCGCGGTTGCCTATGACCACGCCGCCGCGGCAAAGCAGGCCCTGGATAAGGGTTATCCGGTGTGGGCAGAAGCGCTCACTTGGGGTTGGGCCAGCCCCAAGCGCCTGTAGAGCTGCCGACTTTTCGTCGCCGCATTTGCTGGGAACGGTGCAGCCATGAGAATCGCAGTCATTTCCGATGTGCATGGCAACCGGCTGGCGCTGGAGGCGGTGGAAGCCAGTATCGCCATGGTCGGAGTCGATACGACGATCAACCTGGGCGACCTGTTCGCCGGGCCGCTCGACCCGGTGGGTACCGCCGACCTGCTGATCGAGCGCAACTACCCCACGGTCATCGGCAACCACGACCGCTACATCGCCAATGGGCTGCCGAAATCGCAACAGCCGGTCGACCGGTTCGTCAGCGAACGGCTGCGGCCGGTGCATCTCGACTATCTCAAGAGCTTGCCGGCCACGCGCGACATCGAGGGCGAAGTGTTCCTCTGCCACGGTACGCCTGACAGCGACGAAGAGCCGTGGCTCGATGCCTGGTGGACCGATCGCACGGTGACCATGCCGGGAGAGGCGAGCGTGACGAAGAAGGCAGAGGGGCTGGATTTCCCGGTGCTGCTCTGCGGGCACACGCATGTGTCGCGCATCGTACGGCTCCGAGACGGGCGGCTGGTGGTCAATCCTGGTTCGGTCGGACTGCAGTTCAACTATGGCGCGCCGGACGCGCGCTATGCGGTGCTCGAGCGGCATGGCGGGCAGTGGTCGGCCAGCATCCGGGCGGTGCCCTATGATTTCGAGGCGGCGGCACAGCAGGTGATCGCCAACGGGTTTCCGCATTGGGCGGAGGCGATCCGGACGGGTTGGGCCAGCGCGATCGGGTTGTTTTGACGGGGTGTTTCTTGTGTCCCGCTGCTGCGCGATCCGGGCTTACCCCTCACCCGTCTCGCGCTTCGCGCGATCCACCCTCTCCCCGACGGGGAGAGGAATGGTGT
>Ga0209902_100195_pt1 | contig 101314 bp, 73 predicted proteins | sample FECB27metaG_FD_188304 | JGI IMG/M metagenome (GOLD analysis project Ga0209902, IMG submission 188304) | Cyanobacterial communities from the Joint Genome Institute, California, USA - FECB-27 (SPAdes) (version 2) | ecosystem: Environmental > Aquatic > Thermal springs > Hot (42-90C) > Microbial... | reverse complement strand
AACGCCGTCGCCACCATCGTCGTCGCCCGTTGGGACAACGCCCTCGACACCGCCGCACTCCACCACGCCCTCAATGCACCTACTGCCCCAGGCCCCGCACGACCGGCCGCCGAAAGCGACATGGACTGAACCACGACATCAGGAAGAGCGGGCGACGATCCGCCTTCCCGCAAGGGAGAGAAGAAATGACTGACCGCAACAGGCTCCGCACCTTGGCCGCCGGGACCGCGCTGATCGCGCTGGCGCTGCCCGCCTACGCCCAGCAAGCTCCGCAGGCCGACCCTGCCGCCGAAGAAGCCCCTCCCGCCGAGGTCGTCGTGGTCGGCACCCAGATCAAGGGCAAGGACATCACCACCGCGCTGCCGGTATCGGTGGTCGATCGCAACCAGATCGATGCGACCGGCGCGCTGTCCGGCGACGACCTGATCCGATCGATCCCCCAGGCGGGCGACGTCACCTTCAACGAAGCCAACAATCCGCAGACCAGCAATGCGGCGCGCGGCGACGTCAACTCGATCAACCTGCGCAACCTGGGTGTCGGCAACACGCTGACCCTGCTCAACGGCCGCCGTCTGGTGAACCACCCGACCAGTCAGGCGGGCGACGGCAACGTGCCGGTGCTCGGCTACAACTCCAACGCGCTGCCCGTCGCCGGGCTCGAGCGGCTCGAGATCCTGCGCGACGGCGCGTCGGCGATCTATGGATCGGACGCGGTCGCAGGCGTGGTCAACACCGTCACGCGCGGCGATTATGACGGCGCCGAGCTCAACTTCCGCTACGGTTTCGCCGAGGGCACCCATCGCAAGGAGTTCGAAGGCACGGCGATGGTCGGCCACAATTTCGACGAGGGCCGCGGCAATTTCTCGCTGTTCTTCAACTATGTCCGCCGCACCGCGCAGCTCGCCGAAGATCAGCCCTACACCGCGACCGACAACCTCCTTTCCTATTTCGCGGACGACCCTGCCTATGCCGGCAACCTTGCCGCCGACGGCCGCGCGACGCAGAGCCCCTGGGCGAACCTTGCCGTGGTCGGCGGTCCCGGTACGATCCGCCGCAGCCCGGGCAATCAGGCGCTGACCTCATCTGCCGGCGCGTTCCACACCCAGTCGGCGCTCAACCCCGGCTGTCTCGTCACGATCAATTCGAACGTCTGCTATGGCAGCGGCACCCGCGCGACCGCTTCAACCCTGCGCAGCGAGCGGTTCGACACGCGCCCCGGCACCACCGTCACCCCGTCGTTCAACCGCTACAACGCCTTCTTCACCGGCCGCTACGAGCTGAGCGACGCCGTCGAGCTCTATACCGAACTCGGCTATTATCTCGCCGATACTCAACGCATCCAGCCGCCGACGATCAACCTCAACGCGATCGTCATCCCGGCGAGCAATTACTGGAACCCGTTCGGTCCCACCACGTTCGCCAACGGCCAGGCCAACCCCAATCGCATTCCGGGCCTTACCAACGTGCCCGCTGCCGGCCTGCCGGTGCGCCTGTCCACCTACCGCTTCGTCGATGCCGGCAATCAGGTGGTGAATGTCGAGAATTGGCAGTCGCGCTTCCTGTTCGGCGCGCGCGGCAAGATCGGGACGTTCGACTACGATACGGCGGTCCTCTATTCGGAGGCGCAGTCGCGCGACAGCTCCAACGCGATCGACATGACCCTGCTCCAGCGCAACCTCGCGCTGTCGACGCCCGACGCCTACAACCCGTTCAGCGGCGGCTGCTCCGCAACCCCGTCGCTCGGCGATTGTTCGCCCGCGAGCCAGGCGACGATCGACTCGTTCAGCTTCAACCTCGTCCGCAAGTCGAAGACCAGCCTGCTGCTCGGCGACTTCAAGCTTTCCAACCCCAGCCTGTTCGACCTGCCCGCGGGTGGGCTCGGCATCGCGCTTGGTATCGAGGGGCGGCGCGAGACCCAGCAGGATATCCGCGATCCGCGCCTCAACGGCACGATCACCTTCACCGACATGGTGACCGGCGAGACCAACCTGTCCAACGTCGCCGCGGTCAGCCCGACTCCCTCGGTGCGCGGCAGCCGTACCGTCTTCTCGGCCTTTGCCGAACTTGCGGTGCCGGTCGTCTCGCCCGAGATGAACATTCCGCTGATCCACCGGCTCGACCTGCAGCTCGCCGGGCGGTTCGAGGAATATTCGGACTTCGGATCGGTCGCCAAGCCCAAGATCGCCGCGGCCTGGGACATTATCGACGGGGTGCGCCTGCGCGGTTCGTGGTCGCAGGGCTTCCGCGCGCCAAACCTCGAGCAGACCAAGACGGTCGCCTATTCGCGCCTCAACTCAAACACCGACTATTTCCGGTGCGAGGCCGATCTGCGCGCCGGCCGGATCGCCAACTATTCGGCGTGCAGCCGCGGGATCAGCTATTCGATCTTCATCAGCGGCAACCCCGACCTGAAGCCCGAAGAAAGCACCAACTGGACGGTCGGTACGGTGATCGAACCCAAGTTCATCCCGGCCGAATATGGCCGCCTGACGCTGACCGCCGATTTCTGGTCGATCCAGCAGACCGGCATCGTCGGCCAATTCGGCGCGCAGAACGCGCTGGTGCTCGACTATCTGTTGCGGCTTCAGGGATCGAGCAACCCGAACGTGATCCGATCGGCCCCGACCGCCGACGACACGCCGGTGTTCGCCGGCACCAACCTGACCCCGGCGGGCGCGGTGACTCGCATCAACGACCAATTCGTCAACCTGCTGCCCCAGACCGTGCAGGGCATCGACCTGGCGCTGCTCTACAATGTCCGCACCGGCATCGGCCGGTTCGACGTCGCGATCAACGCGGCGCGGCTGACCAAATTCTCTCGCGATACTCCACCCGCGGTGCAGGCGCTGTTCGACGCGCGCAATGCGGGCCAGATCAACGCAGCAACCCCGCTCACCGATGCCACCGACCTGCTCGAGGAGCGCGGCAAGCCCAAATGGCGGCTCACCGGATCGCTCACCTGGAGCCACAAGGGCTTCCAGATCGGCGCGTTCGGCAACTATATCGGCAAGGTCTACGACACCAACTTCCTCGACGCCCAGGGCAATCCCTATCCGCTCGAGGGCAAGGCGTTCTTCAACCTCTATGCCCAGTATCGCGTCCGTAAGGGTCCGCTCGAGGATACGCGCTTCCGCATCGGTGCGCGAAACATCTTCGATACCCAGCCGCCGATCACCGCCGACGGCTATCTGGGCTCGCTCTACGTGCCCTATGGCCGCTACATCTACGCCTCGATCGGCAAGAAGTTCTGAGGGGAGATGATGCGCTGGCTCGCCGCTTTCGTCCTGCTCTTCCTCGCGGTTCCGGCTGCCGCGCAGGGCGGGGAGGTGATCACCCTATGGCCTGGTGCGATCCCGGGCAGCGGCGGGCCCGCGGGGCCGGAAAGGATCGGGAGCGAGGGATCGGCGACCGGATCGGTCTCCAACGTCACCGTGCCGCGCATGGTGGTGGTGCGGCCGAAAAAGCCCAACGGCGCGGCGGTGCTGGTGATCGGCGGGGGCGGCTATTTCCGCATCCAGATCGGCAGCGCCGCGATGCCGACCGCGCAGTGGCTGGCGGGGCAGGGCATCACCGCCTTCGTCCTCTATTATCGCCTGCCGGGCGACGGCTGGAACGCCGACGCGCCCTTCCAGGACGGGCAGCGTGCGATGCGGCTGCTGCGCGGCAACTGGAAGACGCTGGGGATCGATCCGAAGCGGATCGGCGTGCTCGGCTTCTCGGCAGGCGGGCATCTTGCCGGGACGCTGGCAACGAGTGGGGGCGATGATTTCTACCCGGCGGGCGACGCCGTCGATCAGGTCAGCGCGGTGCCGGATTTCGCGGCGCTGATCTATCCGGTGGTGTCGATGCGCGCGCCGATCGATACCACCCGCACCTTTCGCGAATTGCGGGGGTTGCCCAACTTCCGGGACGCCTTTTCGGTCGAGGCGAATGTCAGCGCCGCAACTCCGCCGATCTTCCTCGCCCATGCCGCCGACGATCCCATCGCCGCGCCGGAACACAGCCTGCGGCTCCACGCCGCGATGCTGGCGGCCAGGCGACCGGTGGAACTGCACCTGTTCGAGACCGGCGGTCACAGCTTCGGCCTTGGGAAACCGGGCAGCGCGGTCGCCGCATGGCCAGAACTGTTCCGCAGCTGGGCCGGCCGTCATGGCTGGCTTGCCCCCCGCTAGAAGTTCCAGTCGAATCCGATCCGGACGCTGCGCGGGCGCAGCGGCGTGATCTGATCGCGATCGCGGATCAGGAACGGAGAGCCGAGCGCGAAGCGATTGCCGCGTGAATCGAGCAGGTTGGTCAGCGTCAGGCTGATCCCGCGCCGCTCGTTTCCGATCCGCGCCTCCAGCCCGGTATCGAGGTAGTCGCCCTGCAGCTTTTCGAGGATCGGTCCCACACCCAGGGTCGATTGCCCGACATAGCGGGCGTGGCCGTCCAGCTTGAACGAGTCCCCCGACGTCAGCTCGGTGGTGTAGGAGAAGCCGATCCGCCCGGTGGCGTCGGCGACGTTGGGAAGCCGGTCCGCCGGGATTCCCGATGGATCGATCGGCAGCAGGATCACGTCGCGGCGAGTGACGCTGCTGTCGTTGAGATAGACGGACGCGTCGATCTCGAGCCCCGGGATCGGGCGCCAGCGGCCCGCGACGCCCAGCGAGAACACCTCGCCATCGCCGATATTCGCCGTGGTGGGAAAGCCGAAGCCGTCGATCAGGTCGGCCTGGATATGCTTCCAGTTGGTCCAGGATCCGCTCACCGCCAGGTCGAACCGGTCGCCGATATAGCGGCTGCCCGCTTCCAGCGTCGTCACGCGATCGCCTTCGAACCGCTGCACATAATCCTGCCGCACCGCGATACCGCCGGGACGGAACCCCTGCTGCAGGCGCGCGAACAGAGTCAGCCGGTCGTCCGGCCGCCAGGCAAGCGCCGCGGAGGGAAGGAGCCGGGTTTCGCTGCGGCTCGCGCGCGCGCCGGGGTCGTTGCGATAGGCGAGCGTCTCGAGCACGTCTTCAGACCGCCCGGAGAGGCTGGCATGGGTCAGGCGCGATCCAAGGGTAAGCGTCAGCCGCGGCATCGGCTCGATCGTCACTTCGCCATAGAGCGTTGCTTCGTTGACCTTGTTGGTCACACCGGTCATCGGCTGGAACACGGCCATCGACCAGACATAGTCGCGCGTCGCTGCGGCCGAGTTGCTCTGGATGGTCCCGATCGGAACCGAGGGGGCGAGCGTCGGCGCGATATCCATGCGCCGCTCGACACGCGCATTGTTGCGCAACAGGCTCGCCGCCAGCAGCCAGCCGGTCCCGTCCGGGCCGCGCCGGGCGAGGCGCGTCTCGAAGGTCAGCATCGAAATACGGTTGGCCTGCGAATAGCCGGTGCCGGGCGCATCCGCGTTCGGCTGTGCGTCCGGCATCCCGACATCGCTCAGCGCCGGCCCCTCGAACATCTCGAAGACATATTGCCGGGCATAGCCGAGCGACGTGGTGAGCTCGAGATCGTCCCAGCGCTTGCGGACGACCAGGTCGGCGAGCCAATAGTCGCTGCGGAACGGTTGGGCAATGTTGCTGATCCGCCTCAGATCGCCTGCGCCGCGCTCGGCATATTGGCTGTCGTCGCCGCGGATCTTCTGGCCGACCCCGGTCAGGTCGACCAGCCAGCCGTCGCCGGCATCGAAGCGCAGCGCGCCGCGTCCGCCGAAGGTGTGCACGCGATTGACGTCGCGCAGGCCGCGGCCGATATCGTCGATATAGCCGCCCTCCACCGATCCGAAGGCCAGGCCGCGAAAGGCGAGCTTGTCGTCGATCAGCGGAACGTTGACGATCGCGCCGCCATCGACCGATGGTTGCCCATGCTGGACGCCGGTCATCCCGCCCCACGCAGCGCCTTCGGTCGAATGCAGCAGCGGCGCGCGCGGCACGATGCGCACGACTCCGCCGAGCGAGCCGGCGCCGTAGAGCGTCCCTTGCGGCCCTTCCAGCACCTCGATGCTCTGCACGTCGTAGAGGCGCAGATTGGGGTCGGGCGCGCTGTAGGTGATGCGGCTGTTGCCCCAATATTGACCGACCGTCGCCTGGGTCGGCCCGACAAAGCTCGAATCGGCGATGCCGCGCACGAACAGCTTGTTGCGGCCCGGGCCGAGATGAGTGGAGACGACGCTGGCGATGCGTGTCTCGATCGCGCCGGTGCCCTGCAGGCCGTCCGCGGGCGAAAGGCTGTCGCCCGAGATGATCTGGACCCCGCCCGGATAGGCGCCGAGCGGAACGTCACGCTTCGTGGCGGTGACGACCACCTCGATCGGTTCTTCGGGCTCGGCTGGCGGAACCGGGGCAGGACGGGGGGGAAGCGGGCGAGGGGCGGGGCGCGCAGCCGCGGGGGCGCGCTCGATCAGATAGGTTGCGGCGGCGACCTGGCGAGCGCGGGCGCCCGTGCCACGCAACGCGCGCTCGAGCGCGGCGCTCGCGGTCAACTTGCCGCGTACCGCCCGTACGCGCACGCTGGCCAATGACGGATCGCGAAAGCCGATGCTTGCGCCGGACTGCCGGCTGAGCATGCGGACGGCAGCGTCGAGGCGCATTTCCGGCAGGCGAATGTCGGCCGTCCGCTCCTGCGCAATCGCAGGAGACGCCATCAGGATTGGAATCAGAGCAAGGGGGCTAGGGCGGAGAACCATTGGCAGGCGACATTACCCATCCTTTTCCTTGCGCGGTGAACCGCACGCCCAGCAATGGCGCCGCGCGAGCCAGCACGTCCTCCGCGCTTCCGTTGAGCATCAATGCGCCGGTATAGGGGGCAAAGCCGCTGCCCTCGACGGTTACCGAGCGCCCGAGATTGCGGGTCAGATCCTGCGCCACGCGATCGAGCGGCGCATTGTCATAGTAGAGCGCGCCGGTGCGCCAGCCGCCGACATTCTGCGTATTGGCCTTGCGCAGAACCGGCACCGCATCGGCGCGCGCGCGCGAAAGGCCATCGCCAGCGTCGAGCCGCACCTGGTTCGCGCCCGGCTGGTAGATCACCGCGCCCTCGGCCACCTCGACGTCGAGCGCGCCCTCTTCGGCGATGACATTGAAGACCGTGCCGGCGTCGAGCAGCCGGGTCTTGCCGGTGACGACGAGGAACGGGTTGGCTTCGTCATGCTTGACCTCGAACAGCGCCTCGCCCTGGGCGAGCTCGACATGGCGCGGGGTATCGCGGTCGATCGTGACACGCGTGTTGCCGTTGAGCAGGATGCGCGAGCCGTCGGCGAGTTCGATGGCGCGGCGCTCGCCCGGCGCTGTCGCGATCTGCTCGGGCGCATGGCCGCGATCGATCAGGCCCCAGCCGGTAACCCCGGCCACGGCGGCGGCGATCGCGGCACCGGCGAGCCATCGGCGGCGCGGCGGCCGGTAGCCGGTTTCCTGTTGCGGCTGCCATGCCGGCCTGGGCTCGGCAGCGAGCAACTCGGCCGCTTCGTTGGCCTGCGCCAGCGCGGCTTCATAGGCGGCCAGATGCGTGGGCGATTCTTCCAGCCATTGCGTGAAGCCGTCCCAGTCGGAAAAGCCAGGATCGCCGGCACGGATCGCCCACAGGCGTGCGGCTTCGGCGATCTCCGGTGTCGGCAGGGCGTTCGATTCCATCGTCATATCGTTTCCATGACGGACTCGTGCAGCTCAGTCCGCATCGAACGCCACCTTCAATTGCGCGAGGGCGCGATAGGCCTTTTGCAGATCCTTCTCCACCGAACTCAGACTGACGCCCAGTTCGCGCGCGATCACCGCCTGGCCGACCCCGTCGAGCCGGTAGCGGCGAAAGACATGATCGGCGCGCGGGCCCAGCTCTGCCAGTGCGGTTTCGACCCGGCGCAACTGCTCGCGCGCGATGAGTGCGCGCTCGCCCTTGGGTGCCTCGGTCTCCGGGACGCTGACTTCGTGCCATTCCTGCTGGCGCCGCGCGCGGCTCATGCTGGAGCGGCGGCGGTCGCGCATCAGGTTTTCGGCAGCGCGAAACAGGTAGGAAACCGAATCGGCGATCGGTTCGCTCGGCGAGGCGGCGACGCGCTGCCACAGGTCGTGGAGCACGTCCTCGGCCTCGTCGCCCGCACCGCGCGCGGCGAGGAAGCGCAGCAACCGCCCGCGCTCGTTCAGGATCACCTGCTGGAGTCCGCTGACCGCTTCACCCGAAGTCATGGCAGCCCGGTAGCCCTGTTGCGCGCGCAATGCGAATCCGTCGCACGCAAGCCGCGGCGGTTGCGCGTCATACGCCCGGCTCTCATGCTCGCATGTATCGTCAAGGTACAGTTCCGCTATCCTTTGTCTGCGCGCGCGTGCGGGCGAAGGCCGAGATGTGGGGCGCGGTCGCAGGCAGGGGCACATTTTCCTGTGCCGGCGCCTCTCCCCGCAAGTGCGGCAGCGGATCGATCGCGCGCCCGTTTTCGTGCAGCTCGAAATGCAGATGGCTTCCGGTGGATCGGCCGGTCGATCCCATCTGTGCGATCGTCTCGCCGCGACGAACCTGCGCGCCGGCCGGCACCAGAATGCGGGCCAGATGCCCGTAGCGGGTCCGCGTGCCGCCGGGGTGGGCGATCTCGATCAGATTGCCATAGCCGCCCGCGCGCCCGGCATGGCGCACGATGCCGTCCTCCACCGCGCGGATAGGCGTCCCGATACGGCCGGGGATATCGATTCCGCTGTGCATCCGTGTCGCGCGATGGAACGGATCCAAGCGCAGCCCGAAGCGTGAGGAGATCCGCGGCAAGGCCGCCGGCGCGCCTGTTTTGGGGGCCGACGCGCCGGCGGCTGGACCAGGGGCAGGCCCTGGCCGCGGGGCCGCCCATGCGCGAAAGATTGGGCCGTTCGCGCGAGGCAGCTCAGGGATGTCCGGCGACGTGCCATCGGTGCTCGCTAGCAATGAGAGCGCCAAGGGCATCGCGGGGGTAAAAAAGCCGGGCATCGCCCGAAAGACGGAGCCGTGCGGGCGAACCCGCACGCCGTGTCGCGAAAAATCTGAGCGCCGGCCCGGGTTACGGAATGCTGCGCCGCACTCCGTCTCGGCAAGCATCAGTAAATGCTTTGCAGTTGAGGAGACTCGCCCATGAATTCCGCCGAACGCCGCATGCTCGACATGCTGAAAAAGGGCCGGGACCAGTATGGCGTGGTCGCCGTGAAGGCCGAGTTCGAGGCCGAGGGTACTCGCCCCGACGAGCTGCTCCGCCTGCTCGAGCTCGCGCGCCGCGCCGACCTCAAGGTCGCGCTCAAGATCGGCGGGTGCGAGGCGGTGTCGGACCTGCTTTCCTCGAAGCTCTATGGCGTCGATCACGTCATCGCCCCGATGATCGAGACCCGCTACGCGCTGTCCAAATATATCGACGCCAAGACCAAGACCTATGGCGAGGACAAGGGCGGCACCCGCTTCCTGTTCAACCTCGAGACCGAGGCGACGCTCGGCAATCTCGACTCGATGCTCCCGCTCGCTGCGGACGGCGTCGACGGCATCGTCTTCGGCCGGGTCGATTTCACCCTCTCGCGCGGCCTGCCGCGCAAGGCGGTCAACACGCGCGAGATCACCGATGCCGTGCTGATCGTTGCCCAGGCGTGTGCCGACAATGACCTTGAGCTGGTCGTCGGCGGATCGGTCTCGACCGAGGCGGTTCCGGCGCTACGCGAATTCCGCCGCATCCGCCTCGATCGGTTCGAGACGCGCAAGGTAGTGTTCGACGGCGCCGCGGCGGACGCCGCCGACATCGACGCGGGCATCGCCAACGCGGTCGCGTTCGAGCTCGCCTGGCTGGAGAACAAGCGCGACTATTACCGCGCCGCTGCCGAGGAAGATTCGGCGCGCATCCGCATGATGCAGGAGCGTGCCGGTACCCTTGCGTCCGCGAAGCTGGCCAGCGTGGCGGCCTGAACCGATGCCGTTGAAGGACGAAGTCGCAGCCTTGATGAACCGCGTCGCCGCGGTTGAGGTGATGCCGCGTTTCCGCGCGCTTGCGTCGGACGAGATCGTCGAGAAGAGCCCCGGCGAGGTGGTCACCACCGCCGATCGCGAATCCGAGCTGCGGCTGAGCGACGGCCTCGCCGCGCTCGGCCTCGGCGCGCGGATCGTGGGCGAAGAAGCGGCGTCGCGCGATCCCGCGCTGCTCGACAAGGTGGGCAAGGGGTTGGTGTGGCTGGTCGATCCGCTCGACGGCACCGCCAATTTCGCCGCCGGCCATGGCCCGTTCGGGATGATGGTCGCGCTGGTCGAGGACGGCATTCCGCTCGCCGGCTGGATGCTCGATCCGCAGAGCGGGCGGCTGTGCCATGCCGAGCGCGGCAAGGGCGCGACCTGCGACGGCGTTCGCGTCCGGGCCCGCACCAGCGGCAGCGCCCGCCCCGTGGCGGCGCTCGCGACCCAGTTCATGAGCGCGGCGCGGCGCGAGCGCGTTCACGCCTCGGCCCGCCGCCGCTTCGCGCAGGTACCGATTCCGCGCTGTGCCGCCGAAAGCTATCCGCGCCTCGTCCTGGGTAGTAACGACGTCGCGCTGTTCCAGCGCATCCTGCCCTGGGATCACGCTCCCGGCGTGCTGTTCCTCACCGAAGCGGGCGGACAGGCGAGCCATTGGGATCGCAGCCCCTATCGCGTGGGCGGATCCGGCGCGGGCCTGCTCGCCGCCGCCGATGCGCGTCACTGGCAGGCGGCGGCCGATCTGCTGCTCGTGCCGGGCGGCGCGCTCATCGACATGGAAACCCGTGCGGCATGACGCTTTCCCGTAACCTGTTCGCCACGGCCTCGGCCGTGGCCCTGCTTCTGCCCGTGTCCGCATTTGCCCAGCTCGTTTCCCCCGTTGCCGGCGGCGGGCAGGGCGGCAGCGCTTCCCCCAGCGGCGTGCCGCAGATCGCGGTGCCGCCGGCCGAGATCGTGCCCTATCGTCCGCAAACGATCGAGGCGACGCCATCGGTCGAAACCGCCATTCCCGAACCGGAAGCCAAGGCGCCGCGCGTCCCGCCGCGCCCGGCCAGCGAGTATGAGCGCTTCGTCTCCGAGGTCGCCGGCAAGCCGCTGCGCCGCTTCGGCACCGAATTGCTGCTGCCCGAGGCGAAGGGGTTCGCGGTTCCGCCGGTCGCAGCGGTGCCCGCCGACTATCGCCTCAACCCGGGCGACGAGCTGCTGATCGGCCTGACCGGTTCGGTTCAGGCATCGGGCCTGCGCCTGACGATCGACCCCGAAGGCCGCATCTTCATCCCCCGCGTCGGCGCGATCCGCGTCGGCGGGGTGCGCTATGGCGACGTCCATGGCGTGATCGAACGTCAGGTCGCGCGGCAATATCGCGGCTTCACGCTCGAGGTTGCGGTGGGCAAGCTGCGCGGCGTGACGGTCTATGTCACCGGCTTCGCGGCCAGGCCCGGCGCCTACAGCGTCGGCAGTCTCTCGACTCTGGTCAACGCGATCCTTGCGGCGGGCGGCCCGTCGGAGGGCGGCAGCTTCCGCTCGGTCCAGCTGCGCCGCAACGGCAAGCTGGTCTCCGATTTCGACCTCTATGATCTGCTCCTGCGCGGCGACCGCACCGGCGATGCCGTGCTGCAGAATGGCGACGTCCTGTTCGTCGCGCCGGCGGGCGATCAGATCGCGGTGATCGGCAGCGTCAACCGCGAGGCGATCTTCGAAATCGCACCCGGCGAAACACTGTCGGATACCTTGCTCTACGCCGGGGGGATCAGCACGATCGCCGACGGCACGCGCCTGATGATGCTCGACTCGCTCGCCCGCTCGGCCACCGGCTGGACCGAGGTGAGCGCCGCCGACGCGAAGGTCCGCAAGGCGCAGCGCGGCGATGTGCTGCGCGTCCTTTCCAACGTTGATCTCGCCCGCCCCATGGGACAGCAATCCGTGCTGGTGACGATCAGCGGCGAGGTCGGGAAGCCCGGTCGCTATTACTTCAAGCCGGGGACCAGCCTGAACGAAGTGGTTGCGGCGGCCGGTGGGCTGACTTCGCACGCCTTCCCCTATGCCAGCGTCATCACCCGCGAGAGCGTGAAGCAGCAGCAGCGCAAGAGCTTCGATCGCGCGATCGAGGATGTCGAATTGCTGCTCACCGCGCAGCCGGTGACCTCGGTCAACCGTGCGGCGCTGGTTCAGCCCGCCAACCTCTCGCTGGTCAAGTCGGTGGTCGAGCAGCTGCGCAAGCGCGAGCCGACCGGGCGGCTGGTATTCGACCTGCCCGTCGATGCCGCCACGCTTCCCGGCGACCTGATCCTCGAGAACAACGACACGATCTTCGTGCCGCAGCGGCCGGTGACGGTCGGCGTGTTCGGTGCGGTGCCGAGTCCGGCCTCCTTCGCCTGGCGTTCCGGCGGCACGATCGGCGACTATGTGACCTCGGCCGGCGGCGTGCAGAAGCTCGGCGACAAGGGCGAGATCTTCGTGGTCCGCGCCAACGGCACCGTGGTCGCCGACGGCAAGCGCGTGCTGCGCGCGCCGGCGCTGCCCGGCGACCTCATCTACGTCCCGATCGAAGCCAATCGCGGCGAGTTCTGGGCGCGGCTGCGCGACATCACCGGCAGCCTGTTCGGCGGCTTTGTCGGTGCCGCCTCGGTCAAGTCGATCATCGACTGATGCGGACTCAGCAACTCTCCGCGTGGATCGGCAATCCACGCAATCGCCGCATCGCCTATGGGGCGCTGGCGCTGGTGCTTGCGGTGCTGTGCGTCGTGCCGCGCCCCTATGTGGCACGCGCCAAGGTCGTGCCGCAGGACAGCAGCACCATCGGCCTCGGCTCGATGACCAACGCGGTCGGCGGGCAGATGCAGGGCTTCGCGGCGCTGCTTGGCGGGGCCAAGACGCCGGTCGATCTCTACCTCGCCGTCGGGCGCGGGACCGAAGTGACCGACAGCGTGATCCAGCGCATGAATCTCGTCGGTTCGGGCGCCTATCCCAGCATCGAGAAGGCCCGGCTCGCGCTCGCCAAGCGGGTGGACATCCATTCGCTGACCGGCGGCATCGTCGAGGTCGAGGTGCGCACCCACGATCCCGCCTTCGCGCAGAAGCTCACCGAGACCTATGTCCGCGCGATCAGCGACCGGCTGACCGGGCTGGGCGAGGATCGCGTGAAGCGCAAGCAGGCGGTGGTCCAGCGGCGCTTCAAGGAAGCGGCGGGCCGGGTGATCGCGGCGGAGAGCGCGCTTGGCGAATTCCGCCGCCGCAACAACCTTGCCGCGCCCGAGGCTCAGCTCGGTTCGGCGCTGTCGTTGCGCGCGGGGCTGGAAGCGCAGCTCCAGGCCAAATTGGTCGAACTCAGCACGCTCGAACAATTCCAGGGGCCGGAGAACCCGCAGCTGATGGCCGTCCGTGCCGAGGTGGCGCAACTCCGGAGCCAGATCGCGCAGAGCGCCCGTCCCGACACCGGTCCTGCCGGACCCAATGTCGCCGGCCTCACCGAAGTGTCGAGCGAGTATCTCAACCTCTTCCGCGACTATCGCTTCGCGCAGGCGCTGTACGAGGTGTACGCGCGCTCGTCCGAGGAAGTCGCGGTGGAGACGCTCGCCACCGAGACCGCGACCGACGTGCAGATCGTCGAGGCGCCGCGCCTTGACGACGATCGCAAGTTCAACGTCTCCGCCGTCGCCCTGCTCGCGCTGGTGATTGCGCTGGCGCTGTTCACCGAGGTCTACGCCCCCGCGACCGGCATCCGCCTGTGGCCGCGCCGGTCGGAGCCATGAACACCCCGCCCGAGCTGTCGATCGTCATTCCCTGCTTCAACGAGGCGGAGAATGTGCGGGGCATCGTCGCCGCGGTCACCGCGGCGGCGGGGTCGTGCACGGTGAGCCACGAGATCATCCTGATCGACAATGACTCGACCGACGGCACCCGCGACATCATGCGCGAACTGTGCGCCGCCGATCCGCGCGTGCGGGCGATCTTCAACAACCGCAACTATGGCCAGATGCGCTCGCCGACTTATGGCATCTATCAGGCCAATGGCGCGGCGGTGATCGGCATGTGCGCCGATTTCCAGGATCCGCCCGCGATGATCCCGGTGTTCGTCGCGCAATGGCGGGCCGGGGCACAGATCGTCCTCGCCCAGCGCCGGTCGGAGCACACCTCGCTCCTGCTCGGGCTGGCGCGCAAGCACGGCTATCGCTTCCTCGCGCGCTTCGGCGACACGCCGGTGGTGCCCGGCGCCACCGGCTTCGGCCTGTTCGACCGCAAGGTGGTCGACACGCTCGCCCGCTGGAACGAGCCCGAGCCGTTCTTCCGCGCGATGCTCGTCGAGAGCGGTTTCCGTCTCGCGATCGTCCCGTTCGACCGGCCCGAACGCGCGGCGGGGGAGAGCAAGAACGATTTCGCCGCGCTCTTCTCCTTCGCGCTGTCGGGCCTTGCCGGATCGGCCAAGTCGCTGCTGCGGCTGCCCGTGATCCTGTCCTTCTGGGCGGGTGGGGCCGCAATCCTGCTGCTGCTCGCCGCCTTCGTCGCCGCGCTGCTGGGCGGCCCCGGCCTTGGCCTGTTCGCGGCATCGGTGGTGACCGGCATGTTCGCGATCCTGCTCCTCTTCCTCGGCCTGATCGGCGAGCAGGTCCGCCTGATCTCCGAGCGGACACGCGGCGTGCCCCTGGTGATCGAGGCTGAGCGGATCAACTTTCCGTGACCTCGCGCCTGCGCCTTCTACCTGAAATCCTGCTCGCCGCCGCAGTGGTGGCGAGCCTGGCGGCGAGCGCGTCCTTCTTCCTGCGCAACGGCTATCTGCCCCAGCCCTTCGTGTTCGACACCAACGACACCTTCATGGACTGGTTCAACACGGCCTATTGGGCGAACAACCCGGGCGCGTACGACGTGTGGCGGACGATCTACCCGCCCTTGTCGTTCGTCTTCCTGGATACGTTCAGCCTGCCCGGCTGCTATCTCCAGTCGCCCTTCCATGCGCGTGACTGCGACTGGCTCGGCCGCGCGACGATCTACGCCTTCTATCTCATCAACATCGGCCTGGTCTGGCTCAGCCTGCGCCGGATCGACCGCGCCACCGCGCCGATGCGGACGATCGCGGTCGCGCTCGGCCTGCCGCTCCTCTTCACGCTCGAGCGCGGCAACCTCATCCTCGCCGGTTTCGCTTGCTTCATCCTCGCGCATGGCCCGCTGCTCGGTCAGGGCTGGGGCAGGGCGCTTGCCGCCGCCGCGACGATCAACTTCAAGCCCTATCTGCTGCTCCCGGTCCTCGCTCATGCGGTGAAGCGCGAATGGCGCCTGCTCGAAATCGCCGGCATCGCTACCGTCCTGCTCTACCTCGTCACCCTCGCCCTGGTCGGCGGGGGCACGCCGGGGGAGATCGTGTCGAACACCGCCAACTGGGTGATCTTCCAGAGTGGGCAGGTGTGGAACGAGATCAACTATTCGACCAGCTACGCCCCGCTGATGCTGGTGCAGAAGGCGCCGATCCCGCTGCTCCAGTTCGTGCCGTCCGAAACCGTCGACAAGATCATCCTGATCGCCTCGACCGTGATCCGCGCCACACAGGGAATCGCGCTCGTCGCGCTGCTCGCCGCCTGGGTTCAGCCTGGCGCGGTTTCGCGCGATCGGATCGCGGCGCTGCTGCTCGGCGCCTATCTCGTGACGCAATCGCCCGGCGGCTACACGCAGGTGTTCCTGATCTTTCTCGTCTTCCTCGAACCTTGGCGCCGGCCGGGACCGATCGTCGCGCTGATCTGCGCATACCTCCTCTGCCTGGTCGGCGACGTGCCGCTCTCGACGATTCTTGAACTGTCGACGCCCAGCTGGCTCAGTGGCCGCCCGGTCGAGCCCGCCTTCGGCCTCACCATCGGCCATTTCATCCGCCCCGGCGTGATCGCTTTGCTCGTCTGGTCGCTCGCGATCGACACCATCGCCCAAAGTGTCCGCGCGCATCGCGGGCAGCGTCCAATTCTCGGCCTCGCCCCTGCATGATCCTCGACCAGGACCTCGACGCGGTGAACGCCGCACTCGCCCCGCTCTGGCCGCGCCTCGATGGCGCGCGCATCTTCATGACCGGCGGCACCGGCTTCATCGGCCGCTGGATGCTCGAAGCGCTCGCCCGTGCACAGGTCGATGCCGAAATCGTCGTGCTGACCCGCAATCCCGCCGCCTTCGTCGATCGCGCGCCGCGCCTCGCCGCACGTCTCACCGTGCTGCCCGGCGACGTGATGAGCTTCGAGCCGCCCAAAGGAACTTTCACCCACATCGTCCACGCCGCGACCGACGCCAGCGCCGCGCTCAACGCGCGCGATCCGCTGCGGATGTTCGACACGATCGTCACCGGCACGCGCCGTACGCTCGATTTCGCACGCATCAGCGGGGCGGGGCGGGTGCTCTATCTCAGCTCCGGCGCGGTCTATGGCGCCCAGCCGCCCGAGGTCACGCATGTCGCCGAGGAGTGGCATGGCGGCCCCGATCCGTGCGACCCTCGCTCCGCCTATGGCGAGGGCAAGCGCGCGGCGGAGATGCTCTGCGCCATCTATGCCCGCCAGTTCGGGGTGGAGGTGGTGAACGCGCGAATCTTCGCACTGCTCGGCCCCCTGCTCTCGCTGGACATCCATTTCGCCGCGGGCAATTTCATCCGCGACGCGATCGCGGGCGCGACGATCCGGGTCGAAGGGTCGGGACAGGCGGTGCGGTCCTATCTCTACGCCGCCGATCTCACCGTCTGGCTCTGGACCCTGCTGCTCGACGGCAAGCCTGGCGAGACCTATAATCTGGGCTCCGAAGAAGCCGTCTCGATCGCCGATCTCGCGCACCGCACCGCCGCGATCCTTGGCGGGCCGGGCGTCGAGATTCTCGGCCGTCCCGATCCCGGCTGGAACCCCGGCCGCTATGTTCCCTCGACCGCCAAGCTCCGCCGCGACCTCGGCCTCGCCCCCACCGTCGATCTCGACGAGGCGATCCGCCGCACCGCGCTTCACAACGGATGGACTCCATGACTCTCGTAAAGCTTTCCGACTGGGTCGCCGACACGCTCGCGCAGCGCGGCATCCGCGACGTCTTCATGCTGACCGGGGGTGGGGCGATGCACCTCAACCACTCGCTCGGCACGCATCCGGCGTTGAAGACGACCTTCACCCATCACGAGCAGGCGCTGGCGATGGCGGCTGAGGCCTATTACCGCCTCACCAACCGGCTCGCGGTGGTCAACGTCACCTCGGGCCCCGGCGGCACCAACGCGATCACCGGCGTCTATGGCGCCTATGTCGACTCGATCGGGATGCTGGTCATCTCGGGCCAGGTGAAGACCGAGACCACGGTGCGCCATACCGGCCTTCCGCTCCGCCAGTTCGGCGATCAGGAGCTGGATATCGAGGAGCTGGTCCGCCCGATCACCAAATACGCGACGATGGTGCTCGATCCGCGCTCGATCCGCTACCACCTCGAAAAGGCGATCCACCTCGCGACCTCCGGCCGTCCGGGCCCGGTGTGGCTCGACATTCCGCTCGACGTTCAGGCAGCGAAGATCGATCCCGACGATCTGCTGCCCGGCTTCGACCCCGCCGAGTTGGACCAGCCGTGGCAGGCCGCCGATCTCGACGCTACCTCCGACGCGATCCTGGCGAAGCTCGCCGCCGCGCAGCGCCCGGTCGTGTTCGCGGGCGGTGGCGTCCGCCTCTCCGGCGCGCATGACGCGTTCCTCAAGCTGATCGAGCGGCTCGGCATCCCCGTCGTCACCGGCTGGAACGCGCATGACGTGCTGTGGAACGACCACCCGCTCTATTGCGGCCGTCCCGGCACCGTCGGCGACCGCGGCGGCAACATGGTCACGCAAAGCGCGGACGTGCTGCTGGTGCTCGGCAGCCGCCTCAACATCCGCCAGGTCAGCTACAATTGGAAGAGCTTCGCGCGGGAGGCGTACAAGATCTGGGTCGATATCGATCCGGTCGAACTGGCCAAGCCAACCGTGACCCCCGACATGCCGGTGGTCGCCGACCTCGCCGACCTGATCCCGGCGCTGCTCGACCGGCCCTATGCCGGGCCGACGCCGGCGCATGACGAATGGCTCGACTGGTCGCGGGAGCGCGTGTTCAACTTCCCCGCCGTCCTGCCCGAATATCGCCACCACGGGCCGAGCATCCATCCCTATGTCGCGATGGACGAACTGTTCGCGCAACTCGGTGAAGACGATGTCGTCGTCACCGGCAATGGCAGTGCCTGCGTCGTCAGCTTCCAGACCGCCAACCTCAAGCAAGGCCAGCGGCTGTGGACCAACTCGGGCTGCGCGACGATGGGCTATGACCTTCCCGCCGCGATCGGCGTGTGGGCCGCCACCAATGGCGAGAAGCGCATCATCGCCATCGCCGGCGACGGCAGCATCATGATGAACATCCAGGAGCTGCAGACCATCGCCGGCTATGACATGCCGGTGAAGGTGTTCCTGGTGAACAACAGCGGTTACGTCTCGATCTTCCAGACGCATCGCAACTTCTTCAACGGGGTCGAGGTGGGCGGCGGGCCCAAGAGCAACGTCACCTTTCCCGATTTCGGCAAGGTCGCGACGGCGTTCGGCTTCGCCTATTTCCGCGCGGAATCGCACAACGACCTGCCCGGAACGATCGCCGCCGCGCTCGCCGCCGACGGCCCGGTACTGTGCGAGCTGATCATCGACGAGCATGTCGGTTTCGCGCCCAAGCTCGGCGCGAAGGCGCATCCGGACGGCCGCATCACCTCGCCCGCGCTCGAGGATCTCTCGCCGTTCCTCCCCCGCGACCTCCTCGCCGCCAACATGCGGATTCCGCTGATGGAGGAGTCATGATCGCGCGCGCAGATCGCCCGCTGCGCTTCGCTGCAGCGGGGGCGGTGAATACCGTGTTCGGACTGGGCATCTACCCGCTGTTGCTGTGGGCGGTGCCGGCGTTCCAGACCCATTACCTGCTCGCGCTCGGCATCGCTCAGGCGGTCAGCCTGTGCTTCGCTTTCACCACCTACAAGCTCGGCGTGTTCCGCACGCGCGGCAACCTCGCGCGCGAGTTCGGCGCTTTCGCCAGCTTCTACCTCGCCAACTATGCGGCCAACTGGATCATCCTGCCGATCCTGGTCGAGATCGGCGGCGTTCCGCCGGTGATCGCCCAGCTCGGCTTTGCGCTCGTCATCGTCGTGACGAGCTGGTTCTGGCACAGCCGCATCACCTTCCGCGTTGCGGAGAGACCCTGATGACCGAGTATCTGTACCGCGATTGCCCCGCCTGCGGTTCCCCCGACGCGCGCCAGGAGGTGCGTGCGGGGAAGGCGGCGGAGACGATGACGCTCGATGCCCTGCGTCCCTTCTGGGCCGGGCTGTTCAAGGAGAAGTGCTTCTTCTCCTACCATCGCTGCACGGGTTGCGGACAGCTCTACAATCCGGTGTTCTTCACCGGCGAGCAGCTGGGCGAGCTTTATGCCCGAATGGCGCCCAACATGGATACGGTCGGCGACGGCGCGATCGTCGCGACGCAGCGAGGCTATTTCGCTCGCGCCGCGGAGCAGGGCGGGCTGGGCGGCGGCTATCTCGAGATCGGCCCCGATGTCGGCCATATCGTCCGCGCCGCGGCGATGCATGGCGGGTTCAACCGCTTCTGGCTGTTCGAGCCCAACGAGGCGATCCACGACACGCTGCGCGCCGCAGCCGGAGGGCTTCCCGCCACGCTTTCGACCGAAATGGACGATCTGTCGCCGGTGCCCGATGGTTCGATCGGGCTCGCGGTGATGGTGCATGTGCTCGATCACCTGCTCGATCCGCTGGCGATGCTGTCGCAGATCCGCGCCAAGCTGCGTCCGGGCGGCACGCTGATGATCGTCACGCACGACGAAAGCTCGCTGCTCCGGCATGTGATGGGCAAACGCTGGCCGCCCTTCTGCCTCCAGCATCCGGAACTCTACCGTCCCTCGACGATAAAGGCGCTGCTCGGCCGCGCCGGGTTCGGCGATGTCGTGGTCGAGGGCAGCCGCAACGTCTTCCCGCTCGATTTCCTCGTGCGACAGGCGGCGTGGGCGGCGGGGATCCGCGTCAGGCGGGTGCCGCTGCCAGCGGTGCCTGTCGGCCTCAAGCTCGGCAATATCCTGACGCTGGCGACCGCGCCCGCTCAGGCCGCGGCGCGCTCGCCAATGCTCGAGGCCGCGGAGTAATCGGCAATCTGGGCGAGGGTGACGGCGCGGGCGTCGTCACCCGATCCCACCGCCTTGTGCCAGGCGACGATCCATTCCAGCGCGCGGTCGAGGGTGAGGGCTGGGCGCCAGCCCAGCGCCGCGCGCGCCTTGGAGCTGTCGAGCCGCAGCAGCCCGGCCTCGTGCGGGCGCGGCCCGCTGTCGAGCAGCGGCGCACCGCCATCGCCCCAGGCTGCACGCATCCGCTCGACGATCCAGCTCACCGGCCGGGAGTCGTCGTCCGACGGGCCGAAATTCCAAGCGTCGGCAAAGCTGCGGTCGCCTGCCATCAGCCGCTCGGCGATCGCGATGTATCCGCCCAGGGCTTCCAGCACATGCTGCCAGGGCCGGACCGCGTCGGGCGCGCGGATCAGCGGGGCGACGCCCGCCTCGAACGCGCGGATCAGGTCGGGGATCAGCCGGTCCGCGGCCCAGTCGCCGCCGCCGATGACATTACCCGCGCGCACTGTGGCGAGGGCCGGGCCTTCGGCTTCGAAGAAGGAGCTGCGCCACGATGCCGCGACCAGCTCGGCGCAGCCCTTGCTGCTGCTGTACGGATCGTGCCCGCCCATCGGATCACTCTCGCGATAGGGCCAGACCCATTCGCGGTTAGCGTAGCATTTGTCACTGGTGACGCAGACGATCCCCTTGACGGTCCCGGCATGCCGCGCGGCCTCCAGGACGTGAACCGTCCCCATCACATTGGTGTCGTAGGTTCCGATCGGGTCGGAATAGGATGCCCGCACCAGAGGCTGGGCTGCGAGGTGGAAGACAAGTTCCGGTTTCGCTCTGGCGAACGTGGAATGGACCAAAGCGCAATCGCGGACATCGGCTTCGACATGTTCCACGATGTCCCGAATCCGCGCCGCCTCGAACAGGCTCGGTGCGGTCGGGGCAGGCAGCGCCAGCCCGGTGACCTCCGCCCCCATCGAGTGGAGCCAGAGGCTCAGCCAGCTGCCCTTGAACCCCGTATGCCCGGTGACCAGCACCCGGCGCCCGCGCCAGCCGCTCACCAGCGTTTCCACGGCGCGTTGCCGCCGTTCCACAGCTCTTCCAGGTACATCTTGTCCCGCAGCGTATCCATCGGTTGCCAGAATCCGTCGTGGCGATAGCCCATCAGCTCGCCGCCCCGTGCCAATGTTTCCAATGGCTTCTGCTCCCACACGCTGTCCGGCCCGTCGATCAGGTCGAGGACGGAGGGGTCGGCGACGAAGAACCCGCCATTGATCTGCCCGCCGTCGCCGGCCGGCTTCTCGCGAAAATCGGTGACGCGGCCTTCGTCGAATTCCAGCGCCCCGAACCGCCCTGGCGGCGATACCGCGGTGATCGTCGCGCGCAGCCCGTGCGACTTGTGGAAACGGACCAGTTCGGCAATGTCGATATCCGCCACCCCGTCGCCATAAGTGAAGCAGAACGGCTCGCCATCCTCCAGATAGGGTCGGATCGCGCCCAGCCGCCCGCCGGTCATCGTCGAAGCGCCGGTCTCGACCAGCGTGATCCGCCACGGCTCGCTGCGTGCGTGATGCACCTCCATCCCGTTGCCGCCGCGCAGGTCGATCGTCACGTCTGAGGTGTGGAGAAAGTAGTTCGCGAAGAACTCCTTTATCAGATATCCCTTATATCCGAGGCAGATAACGAAGTCGTTGAACCCCGCCGCCGAATAGATTTTCATGATGTGCCACAGGATCGGCATTCCGCCGATTTCGACCATCGGCTTGGGCCGGACGGCCGTCTCTTCGCCGAGCCGGGTACCAAGACCGCCGGCCAGGATTACGGTTCGCATCGTTACTCCACGTCATGCCATTCGACATGATGACGGACCCGAACCTCCCGCCCCGTAACCGCAATCACTGGACCGGGCGCGCCGCGATCCTGCTCATCCTCCTTGTCGCCGCCGCGATCCGTATCCATGGCGTCGCGTTCGGCCTGCCGGCGCTCAACGATCCCGACGAGCCGCTGTTCATGATGACCGCGCTCGACATGCTGCGCAGCGGCAACGCCAATCCGGGCTGGTTCGGGCATCCGGCGACGCTGACCTTCTATGCGATCGCGCTGGTGATGGTCGCGGTGGCCGGGATCGGCCTCCTGACCGGTCGCTTCGCCAACCTCGATGCCTTTGTTGACGCGGCCTATGCCGATCCGTCGATCCTGTTTCTGCCGGCGCGGCTGTTCTTCGTCGCATGCGGCGTGCTCTGCGTCTGGCTCACCTGGCGGCTGGGCAAACGGCTTGGTGGAGCGCGGGTCGGGCTGAGTGCGGCCGCGCTGCTCGCGATCAATTCGGTGCATGTCGAATATTCGCAGGTGATCCGCACCGATGTGCAGATGACCGTCTTCGTTCTGCTGGCGATGCTGGCTTCGCTCGACATCCTTGAGCGGGGGCGGCTGCGCGACCATGCGCTGGCTGGGATCTGGATCGGGCTGGGCGTGGCGACCAAATGGCCGGCGGCATTGATCATCTTCAGTCCGCTGACGGCTGCATGGGTGCGAGGGCGCTTACAGGGTGCGGTGATGCGGCCGCTCGCGATACTGGCAGGATCAGCGGCGGTGACGCTGTTCGCGGTCTCTCCGTTCCTCCTGCTCGACCATGCCACCGTCGCACAGAATCTAGGCGGCGAGGCGCGGCCGATGCATCCGGGGGCGACCGGGGGCGGGTTCCTGTGGAACCTCGGCTGGTATGTGCGCGGTCCGCTGGCCGAATCCTTCGGCATCGCCGGGCTGTTCGCTGCTCTTGCCGGAAGCCTGCTGGCCCTGCGTGACCGCCGGGTGCTGATCGCGGTGCTGCCCGGTGTCGCGGCCTTCTGCCTCGTGATCGTCACCCGGTCGCTGGTATGGGAGCGCTGGCTGGTTCCGTTGCTCCCGTTCATCGCGCTGGCGGCCGCTGCGGCAATCTGCGCGCTCGGCGATTGGCTGCGCGGGCGGCTCAAGCTCCAGCTGACCGGGCTCGAGTTCGCCGTGATCCTGCTGCTGCTCGTGCCGATGTCGCTTGCGACGCAGGCAAGCCAGACCGAGCGGCTGAACGATACGCGCCAGATTGCGGCGGCGTGGATCAAGGCCAATACCCCGCGCGGAAGCGCAATTCTGGTCGAGCACGCTGCGTTCGACCTGTTGCAAAGCGGCTGGGAGCTGCGCTTTCCGCTGGGGTCTGCCGGGTGCGTCGACGCCCGCGGACTGCTGACAGGGCGGATCAGCTATTCCCGTGTCGAGACGCTGCGATCCGGCCGTGCCGTGGTCGATATCGGGCATGTGGACAAGGCGCAGCAGGGTAGTTGCCGTGCGCCCTTCGCGGTCTTCACCCACTATCAGGTCTATGCCGACGAACGGCAGCGCTTCGGCGCGCAATGGGAGGCGTATCGATCGATCGCTGCGGGGGGACGGGTGCGTGCCGTCATCCGTCCCATACCGGGCGAAACCGGCGGGCCGGTCGTGCACATCGTGCAGATGCCGGACTCCGCGCGGCGGTAGCCCGGAAGCTTTCAGCGCCAATCAGGAACGCTTCGAGCCGAGACGGGGCGCGGTCCTGCGCCACGGCCGCAGCGCCGAGGGAAGGGTCAGGCCGAGACAGGCTGCGCGGCCGCGGATCGCATCGATCGTCCGGCCCAGTTGTCGCGCGATCTCGCTCGGACGCTGGCGATCCTCGATCAGCCTGCGAAGCTCGATGTCGTCCGCGTCGGTCCATGGGCGGCGGCGCGCTACGATCATGCGCCATCGTCCCTGGACCGCGCCTCGCCCAGCGCGTCGCGCAGAATATCGATGCCGCCGCCGACCGAGACCAATATCGTGGCGAGGCCGACCACGAGGTCCGGCCACCTCTGCCCGAGCACCAGCACCAGCGCACCCGCGATCAGGATGCCGCCGTTCGAGATGAAGTCGTTGAAGCTGAAGGTGGTCGCAGCGCGCAGGTTTACGTCGGGCGCTTCGAGCTGCTGGAGGCGGCGAAGGCAAACCCAGTTTATCACCGCCGCGATCGCGGCCATTCCCATCATGACCGGTCCGACCGGTTCGCTGCCTTCGATGACGCGGCGGCCGACATCGATCAGCACTCCGATCGCGAACAGCAGCAGCATGACGCCCGACACCATTGCCGCGCCGGTCTTCCATGCCCGGCTGCGGCGGAGTGCGGCCAGGCCGATCGCATAGACCGCGGCATCCGCCAGATTGTCCAGGCCGTTGGCGATCAGTGCACTCGAATCCGCAACCGCACCCACGGCCAGCAGCGCGCCGGCCAACCCGGCATTGAGCAGCAGGACGAGCCACAGGGTCCGCCGCTCGCGCGCCTGCCCGCCGATCGATTGTTGCGCCATTGCATGGCTCCTTTCGAGCAAGGAACCATCGCCGCGCTGGCGCGGCGATGGGCCGCAGGTTGCTATCGCACCGGTTCCGGTGTGCTTCGCTCAGCCGCCATGCCTTCGGCCTCGCTGGGATCGGTCTCACGCTGGCCGTAGCGGGCGTAGAGCGTGGGCAGGACGAACAGCGTCAGCAACGTTGCCGAGATGAGGCCGCCGATCACCACGGTGGCCAGCGGCTTCTGCACCTCGGCACCCGCGCCGGTCGCAATCGCCATCGGCACGAAGCCGAGCGAGGCGACCAGGGCGGTCATCACCACCGGCCGGAGCCGCGCGAGTGCGCCCTGCCACGCCGCCTCGGCCCGGCCGACCCCGCGCGCCATCAGGTCCTGGATGGAGGTCACCATCACCAGCCCGTTGAGCACCGCGATGCCCGACAGCGCGATGAAGCCGACCGCGGCGGAGATCGAGAAGGGCATGCCGCGCAGGAACAGCGCGAGGACCCCGCCGACCAGCGCGAGCGGCACGCCGGTGAACACGATCGCTGCATCGCGGACCCGTCCCAACGCCCCGTAGAGCAGCAGGATGATGAGCGCGAAACAGGCGGGGACCACCAGCATCAGCCGTGCGCTGGCCGACTGGAGATTCTCGAACTGCCCGCCCCATTCGAGATACTCGCCCGCCGGGAGCCGGACCTGAGCGTCGATCGCGGCGCGCGCGTCCGTGACCACGCCTGCCACATCGCGGCCGCGGACATTGGCCTGGACGACGACGCGGCGCTTGCCATTCTCGCGGCTGATCTGGTTGGGGCCGGAAGTCACCGCGATATCGGCGATGCTCTCGAGCGGGACGAACGCGCCGTCCGGTGTCGGTACCGGAACCTGCCCGAGCGTCTGCAGATCGGCGCGGGCGGTGTCGTCCAGCCGGATCGTCACCGCGAAGCGCCGGTCGCCCTCGAAGATCATGCCTGCGTCACGCCCGCCGACTGCCGCCGCCACGGTGTCCTGCATGACGCGCGGGGTGATGCCGAGCTGTGCCATGGCATCGCGCCTCGGCCTGATGTCGAGCATCGGCAGGCCTTCGGTCTGCTCGACGCGGACATCGGTCGCACCGCGCACGGTGCGCAGGATGCCCGCGATCTTGTTGGCGGTCGCGTTCATCGCGTCGGTGTCGTCGCCGAACACCTTCACGGCGATGTCGCCCCGTACCCCCGCGATCAACTCGTTGAATCGCATCTGGATCGGCTGACTGATCTCGAACGCATTGCCGGGAAGTCCTTCCAGCGCATTTTCGATCTTGCCGACCAGCTCTGCCTTGGGGAGCTTGGGATCTGTCCACTCCTTGCGGTCCTTCATGATGATGAAGGTGTCGGAAATATTGGGCGGCATCGGGTCAGAAGCGAGCTCGGCGGTGCCGGTCTTGGAAAAGACGAACTTGACCTCCGGGATCGCGGAGATCGCCTTCTCGACCCGGAACTGCATCGCCTGGCTCTGCTCGACCGAGGTGCCCGGCACGCGAAGGACCTGAGCGGTGGCGTCGCCCTCGTCGAGCTGCGGCAGGAATTCCTGCCCCAGCGTCGCGAACGCACCGATCGCGATCAGGAACGCCCCGACTGCCGCCAGAATGGTGGTGCGCGGCCGCGCCATCGCCTGGGTCAGGCCGGGCTCATAGCGCCGCTTGAGCCATCCCATGATCCGGCCTTCCTTCTCCTCGACCGGCTTGGACAGCCAGATGGCGAGCATCGCCGGGACGAAGGTGAGCGAGAGGATGAAGGCGAATGCGAGGGCAAGGATGACCGTCAGCGCCATTGGAGCGAACGTCTTGCCCTCGACTCCGGTCAGGGTAAGCAGCGGGACGTAGACGAGGATGATGATCGCCTGGCCATAGACCGAGGGGCGGATCATCTCGCGTGCGGCGTTCGCGACGACCTGAAGCCGCTCTTCCTTGTCGAGCGTGCGGCCGATGTGATGCTGGCGCTCCGCGATGCGTCGTAGCGCATTCTCGACGATGATCACCGCGCCGTCGACGATCAGCCCGAAATCCAGAGCGCCCAGGCTCATCAGATTGGCGGACACGCCGCCACGCAGCATGCCGAAGCTGGTCATCAACATCGTGACCGGGATCACCAGCGCCGCGATCAGCGCCGCGCGGAAATTGCCGAGCAGCAGGAACAACACGACCACGACGAGCAAGGCGCCCTCGGACAGGTTCTTCGCCACGGTCTTGATCGTCGCGTTGACGAGGCCCGTGCGGTCGAGCACCGGCTGGATGACGATGTCGGTCGGGAGCGAGGCGTTGATCGAATCGAGCCGTGCGGCGACCGCGGACGCGACGTTGCGGCTATTCTCGCCGATCCGCATGATCGCGGTGCCGACCACGACTTCCTGACCGTTCTCGGACGCCGAGCCCATGCGGATCGCCTGGCCCAGCTTCACGGTCGCGACCTGGTTGAGAAGGATCGGGACGCCTTCCCGCGTTGCGATCACGGTGCGGGCAAGCTGATCAGCGTTTGCAATGCGCGCGTCGGACCGCACCGCGAGACCTTCACCATTGCGATCGACCACGCCAGCGCCGACGGCGGCGTTGTTCTGCTCGAGCGCGGTAGCAAGGTCGCCAAGGCTGAGCTTGAGCGCCGCGAGCCGCTGGACATCGGGTACGACCTGATACTGCTTCACATAGCCGCCGATCGAATCGACGCCGGCAAGGCCGGGCACGGACTTGAGCAGCGGCGCAACGATCCAGTCCTGCGCGGTACGTAGATAGGTCGCCTTGTCGGCTTCGCTGACCAGCCGATCGCCCTCCGGGGTGATGTAGCTGCCGTCGGGCTGGATCCCGGGTTCGCCGGGCCTGTGCTTGTCCTCCGGTCGGTGGGCCATGTGGACGGTCCACATATAGACCTCGCCCAGACCCGTCGCGATCGGGCCCATTTCCGGCGTAGCGCCTTCCGGCAGGCTTTCCTCCGCGGTGCGCAGGCGTTCGGCGACCTGCTGGCGCGCGAAATAGATGTCGGTGGAGTCGGCGAAGACTGCCGTCACCTGCGCGAAGCCGTTGCGGCTCAGCGACCGGGTGTATTCGAGACCGGGTACCCCGGCGAGCGCGGTTTCGATCGGGAACGCGACCTGCTTCTCGACCAGTTCAGGCGAGAGAGCAGGGGCGCGGACGTTGATCTGCACCTGGTTGTTGGTGATGTCGGGGACCGCATCGATCGGTAGCCGCGACAGCGAGACGGCGCCGATCGCGGCAGCGATCAGCGTGACGAGCAGCACGAACCAGCGCCGCTCGACTGCGAAGGTGACAATGCGCGCGATCATGGGTCAGTGCCCCCCATGTTCGGCTTCGCCCTTGCCGAGCTCGGCCTTGAGGGTGAAGCTGCCTTGCCCGGCGATTTCCTCACGGCCGGTCAGGCCCGTGATGACCGCAACCGTGCCGGATCCGCGTGCGCCCAGCGTCACCGGGGTGGCTTTGAAGCCGGTGGCCGTGCGTACAAACACGATGGGTCGTTCCTCGATGGTCTGGACTGCGCTGGCCGGAATGGTGACACTGCCGGTGCCTGCGCCCGGCAATTGCATCGCGGCGGTGACCGCCTCGCCGACGCGCCATTCGCCCGCGCGATTGTCGATCAGCGCAATCACCGTCACCAGCCGGGTGGCTTCGTCGAGCACCGGGGAAACGAAGCTGACACGCGCCGCCGAACGGCGTCCGTCTGAGCTGATCTCGATCGGTGCGCCGGTCTTCACCTGCGCGGCTTCGGCGGGAGAGAGCGAGACGGTGACCGCGACCTGCGAGAGGTTGGAAATGCGGAACAGCTCCGCATCCGCCGCCACGGTCTGGCCGAGCGTCACCGGACGCGCGGTGACCAGTCCCGCGATCGGCGCGGCGACACCGATACGATTGAGGCCGCCGCCGGCGACGCCCGCGGCCGACAGTTGCTGCCGGGCGAGGCGAAGCGCGATGCTGGCTTCGGTCGCCGCGGTACGTGCGGCGACAACATCGCGCTCGGGCGAGACGCGCAGCTTGAATAGCCGTTCTTCGCGCGCGAGGTTCGAGCTGGCGAGGGCGGCGCGTGCCTGCGCCGCTTCCACCTCGGCACGGATCGACGCGGCCTCGCGGCTTTCGATCACCGCCAGCACCTGTCCGCGCCTGACCGGCTGGCCGAGATTGTAGTTGAGCGCGACCACGCGTCCGCCGATTGCCGCAGAGACGACCTGGGTGCCCTGAGGATCGCCCTCGATCGTTGCTGGCCGCACCAGCGTGCCGCCGCCGCTGACCGACGGCCGGACGATCTCGATACCGGCGGTCCGGATTTGCTGGGCTGTCAGTGTGATCATGCCCTCATCGGCATGGGCTGCCTGGCCGTTCGCAGGGACGACCTCGTTGTCTGGCGCCTCGGCAGCGTCGTTTGCGGCGGTTTCGGTCCCGCCGCATCCGGCGAGCAGCAGGACAAGCGGAGCCGCGGCTCCGATCATGAGCGTCTTCATCGTCAATTCCCGGGTTGCGCCGGCGCGGCGGCCGGCGTGAGGAGCCGGGCGAGACGTGCCTCGGCATCATGATATTGCGCGCGTGCGTCGATCGCGGCGGTGCGGGTGTCGAGCAAGGCCTGCTCGGCCTCAAGCAGGACGAGCTGGTCGAACTTGCCCTCGCCATAGCCGATCCGGGCGATACGCGCCGCTTCCTGCGCGGCGGCAAGGGCAGGGCCCGAGCCGCGCACGCTGATCGCGGCACGGTCGCGATCGGCGCGGGCAGCGGCGATCGCACGTTCGGTCTCGAACCGGACCAGCCGCCGCTGCGCATCGGACTGGTTGCGCAGTGCGGCTGCCCGGTCGACCGCGGCGCGCCCGTTGTTGAACACGGGAATCGGCATCGAGACGCCGAACACCATCGCCATGTCGCCGCTTGCTTGCAGCCGTCGTGTGCCTGCGCTCAGCGTCAGGTCGGGCACGCGCTGGCTGCGGGCAAGGCGCAGCCCGGCATCGGCGGTGCGGAGATCGGCGCTGGCGGCGGCGAGCGCGAGGGTTCCCTCGGTCGGGACGGGCAGTTGCGGACCGGCCTGAACCGGAGCCACCCGGTCGAACCAGGGCTGGTCGAGCCCGGACGGGCGCGCGCCGGTCAGTTGTGCCAGCGCGGTCCGGGTCGTATCGACCGTGCGGCGCGCGCGCTCGGCCTCGGCGGTTGCGTTGGACGACAGCAGCGCGGCGCGCTGTTCGTCGATCGGCGCATTCGCCCCGGCCATCACCCGATCGCGTGCGATCCGCAGATTCTCCGCGGTGACCCGCACCTGATCCTCGGCGATCGCCAGCCGGCGCTCGGCGGTGACCGCTTCGATATAGGCCTGCGTGACCTGAAGCCGCAGGTCGGCGATTGCAGCTTGTTGGTCGATCCGCGCGCGCGCGGTCTGTGCGTCGGCGACACCGATCCGCGCAGCGCGCTTGCCGCCGAGTTCGAGCGGCAGCGCGAAGCCGATCGTCGTCTCGGCCTCATTGAAGCCGCGATACGGCCCCGTGCCGATGACGTTCCCGACTTCCGCATCCAGCGTCGGATTGGGCCGCAGCGCGGCGACTCTCCGTTCCGCTTCCGCCGTCTCGACCCCGAGCGCAGCCACTGCATTTGCGGGGGACGTCGCGCCGGCCCGGCGCACCGCTTCCTCCAGCGTCATCACATCGCCCGCCTCGGCGGACGGGGTTTGCGCCTGTGCGATCCCCGCACAGGACGCCGCGGCGAGCAGCGCCGCGATCATCACTCTCATGTCTGAAACTCCTGACGTACCGGTTCAGGCCGCCGGAGAAGGATCCGGCAGCGCGTCGGTCGTCAGGCCTGTGGCGGTCTCAGCGACGGGTCAGGGGTCGCGCCGGCGAGCGAGGCGACGCAGGTGCAACGCCTGCCATCGTCGAGCAGGGCGTAGCTGCGCGGTGCCATATCGTTGGCGAGCGACGCACAATGATGACCGTGGCAACCGGCATGCTGGTGCTGAACGCCCTTGCCGGAACTGTCGATGTCGGGCGCCTTGCTGCCTTCGTCTCCACTGTGTGCCGCTGCGCTCGATTCCACGCAGATCGTCTGCTCCGCCACATGCGCGACGGCGCCTGACGCGAGCGAGAATGACGCAAGCATGCAGATTAAGGCGAGGAGAAGCCGACTCATTTCAGGGCCGCATACAGGATTGTTTCAAATGCGTCATCTGATAATTGCGGAACTTCGATTGTTATATAGTAACATATCAATCTCTGCCCAAAATTACCTCGAAAGGTTTCGGGTTATTCGTACGACCTTGGGTATTCATGTCACAGTTTATTATGGGTTATCTGTTGGATCGGTATTGATGTTTATCCTTTGGGATGGACACTTATTCATCGCGACTGCCTTGTCGAGGGCGCGGGGCTGTACCGACTGGGGTGGGGCGAGTTTCTACCAGTATCTCCGAACTGTCTCCGTCCCGTCATCAAAGTGAAGGCGAGACGCCCTAGCCGCACCGCCGAAGCCGGCGCGTCCTGACGCCGGGACATCCTGGGGATCATATGAAGCACACCGCTACCAGCGCGCTTGCCGCGCTTGCCTTCGCTTGCGCGCCCGCGACGGCGCAGACCCTGACCACCACCAGCGATGCGGGGACCGAAGCCGGTGCCGATGACAGCATCGTCGTGGTCACCGGCACGCGCGAGCGTTCGCGCACCCAGTTCGATACGCTTGCGCCGGTCGATGTCCTGTCGGCCGATGCCGTTCGCTCCAGCGTGTCGGGTGACCTGTCCGATACGATCGCTCAGCTGCTGCCCTCGTTCAATGTCCAGCGCCTGCCGGCTGCGGACGGTCTGGCATTTGTGCGCCCGGCGACACTGCGCGGGCTTTCGCCGGACCAGACGCTCGTGCTGCTCAACGGCAAACGCTATCACCGCTCGGCGCTGCTCGGCACGCGCGGCGCGCAGGCGCCCGATCTGGCCAGCATCCCCTCGCTCGCGATCAAGCGGATCGAGGTGCTGCGCGACGGTGCCTCGGCGCAATATGGGTCGGACGCGATCGCGGGGGTGATCAACATCATCCTTGAGGACAAGCCGGGGATGGAGGTCTTCGGGCAGTTCTCCCAGTATTTTGAGGGCGACGGCAACGAATATCAGAGCGGTGTGCGCGGCGGCGCGGCGCTGGGTGACCGCGGCAGCATCGTCTTCACCGGCCAGTATGGCAAGGCCGAGGCGACCTCGCGCACCCGCCAGCGGCCCGACGCCATCGCCTTCCAGAACGCCAATCCGACGATCAAGGTGCCCAACCCGGTGCAGCGCTGGGGGCAGCCTGACGAGGAGCGCATCCGTGGATCGGTCGATGCCCGCTACGAGATTGCGGACAATGTGACGGTCTATACCTTCCTCACTGCTCAGTCGGGTGAGGGCGTGACCGACTTCAACTGGCGCAATCCCGCCGGGACCGCCAATGTCTACAACCCCAGCAGCGCCTTTCCCGGTTTCTCGTTCCGGACGCTCTATCCGGCCGGTTTCACCCCGCGCTTCGGTACCAAGTACAGTGACTTCCAGGCCAATTCGGGCGTGCGCGGCGATCTCAGCGAAGCGTTCAGCTACGACCTCAGCGTCGGTTTCGGCCGTAGCCGGATCGACTACAATATGCGTGAGAGCCTCAACGCATCGATGGGGCCGCTCAGCCCGACCAGCTTCTATATCGGCCGGCTGGAGCAGCGCGAGTTCAACATCAACGCCGACTTCGTCTATCGCCTGCCGGTAGGAGGCGCCGAGCCGCTCAACATCGCTTTCGGCGCAGAGCGGCGCCGCGAAACGTACAAGGTCGGCGCGGGTGACCCCGCTTCCTATGCGATCGGGCCGGGCGCGGCGACGGGGCTTGCCCCTAGTTCGAACGGCTTCCCCGGCTTCAGTCCGATGGCGGCGGGCAGCTGGGATCAGACCAGCTATGCCGGTTATGTCGATCTCGAATGGCGGCCGGTGGAGATGCTGACTCTGGGCGCGGCCGGGCGCTACGAGGATTTCTCGGCGTTCGGCGACACGTTCAACTACAAGCTCGCCGCGCGTTTCGAGCCGATCGACGGGATCGCGGCGCGCGCGACCTGGTCGACCGGCTTCCGCGCGCCCACCCCGGGGCAGCTCAACAGTATCCAGACCACCCAGGGCCTCGACACGGTCACGCTGCAGATCTTCAACCAGGGCCGTCTTTCGCCGAGCGATCCGCTGGCGATCGCGCTCGGCGCCAAGCCGCTGACGCCCGAAACCTCGAAGACGCTGACCGCGGGATTGACCTTCCAGACCGATATCGGCTTTTCCGGCAGCATCGATCTCTATCAGATCGACGTCGACGACCGGTTCAGCCAGTCGCGTACCTTCGCGGTGCCGGCGAGCTTCCCGAACCCGCAGCGCTTCACCTCGGTGAGCTATTTCACCAATGACTTCGACACCCGCACGCGCGGCGTCGATGTTGTGCTGAACTATGCGCGCAACATCGGCCCCGGCCGCGCCACCGCGATGCTCGCCTACAACTACAACGATACCAAGGTCCGCAGTGGCACCAGCGCTGCAATTCCCAATGAAACGCAGCGCCGTGTGTTCGAGGAGCGGCTGCCGCAGAACAATGGCACTGCCTCGCTCGGCTATGAGATCGGCGGCTTCTCGCTGCTGATGCGTGGCCGCTATTACGGCGCGTGGACCGATGTCAGCGGCAACGCCACGGGCGAACTGTTCCAGCGCTTCGGCGGTATCGCCCTGTTCGACGTGGCGGTCGCCTATCGCTTTGACGAGCATTTCACCCTGCGCGCTGGTGCGGAGAATGTGTTCGACACCTATCCGGATGAGGCGACCAACCAGGCGGTGCGTGGGCTCATCTACTCGCGCAACGCCCCCTATGACACCGACGGCGGCCAATATTATGTACGGCTGGGCGTGACGTTCTGACGAAGGGAAGCACCATGAACCGCCGGACGCTGCTGACTGGACTCGCCGCCCTTCCCGGGGCCGCTCAGGCAGCGCCGGCGGCATTCGCCGGGGCCGATGACGAAGCCTATTGGCGCGGCATCGCGGCCCAATATGATGTGACGCGTGAGGTGATCCAGCTCGAGAACGGCAATTGGGGCATGATGGCCCGGCCGGTGCTGGAGGCGTACAAGGAACAGCTCGCGCGGGTGAACCGCGACACCAGTTACTACACGCGGCGGCGTTTCGGCGCTGACGCGATGGCGGTGCGCGATGCGCTGGCAGCGGAGCTTGGCATTCCGGCGGACGAGATCGCCTTCACCCGCAACGCGACCGAGGCGCTCAAGGCGCTGATCCTGGGCTATAACCGGCTTCAGCCGGGTGATGCCGTGCTGTACGCCGATCTGGACTATGACAGCATGCAGGATTGCATGGAGCATCTGCGCGTGCGGCGCGGGGTCTCGGTGGTCCGCATCGCGCTGCCCGAACCGGCGACGCGGCAGGCGCTGATCGATGCCTATGCCACCGCGTTCGACGCCAATCCGCGGTTGAAGATGGTGCTGCTGACGCATCTCAGTCACCGCACCGGGCTGGTTTTACCGGTGCGCGAGATCGCGGCTCTGGCACGGGCGCGGGGGATCGATGCGATCGTCGATGCAGCGCACAGCTGGGGCCAGCTCGACATGAGCCTAGCCGATCTTGACTGCGACTTTGTCGGCATCAACTGCCACAAATGGCTCGGCGCGCCGCTTGGGGTTGGCGCGATTCATATCCGCAAGACCGCGCTGTCGCGGATAGACCGCGATCCGGCCGAGCCGGCCGAGGGGCGCGATACCGTAAGCGCGCGGGTCCATCCGGGAACGAGCGATTTCGCGGCGTTGCTTACCGTACCCGCCGCGCTCGCATTCCAGCAGGCGATCGGGCGTTCCCGCCGAGCGGCACGGCTGCGGGCGCTGCGCGATCGCTGGGTGAAGGCAGTCCGTCCGCTGGCAGGGATCGAGGTGCTGACGCCCGATGATGTCGCGCTCCACGGCGGTATCACCTCGTTCCGCTTCAGGGGCGTCACCGCCGTCAAGGACAATGTGGCGCTCGCCGCGCGCCTGCTCGAACGCCACCGCATCTTCACGGTCTACCGCGACGGCCCGGCAAAAGGGGCGTGCGTGCGGGTGACGCCGGCGCTGTTCAACAGCCTGGAGGAGATGGACATGCTGGCCCGGGCGCTGGTGGCGGAGAGCTCACGTGGCGGATTCGCCGGAGGGCCTGCCTGACAGCGGGCTGCGAGCGGCCGCCCGTCGATTTTTGCTGTACGGCGCTGCTACGGCTGAAAACCTATATGCCCCAATGGTGCAGCACCGGCGCGGTGCTCGCATCCGTCCGCTTCGGCCGGTGATATCCTCGAACGCTGTTCGGGGTATCGCCCGCGCAGAATGGCCTCCATCGTCTGCCTGCCGACCTCTACGGCATCATAGCGCTCCTCGGCGAGGGCTCGTGATCGGGCGCCCATTCGAGATGCGAGTGCCGGGTCTTCGCAGAAATGGAGCATTGCCGCTGCAAGGTCCGGCGCCGAGCGCGGGGTCACGAGGAATCCGTTTCCGCCCTGCTCAACCGTGTCGCGGCAACCCGGCGCGTCTGTCGTGATGATCGCGCGCCCCACCGCCATGGCCTCGAGCACGGTCCGGGGGAGACCTTCGCGATAGCTCGGCAACACATAGACTGTACAGTCGGCAAGGTGGGGGACGACATCATCGGTCGCGCCGAGATACTCGATATCGCCTGATCGGACCCAGCCCTCGATCTCGTCGCGCGGGATCGCCGCGGGATTCGGGTCGAAAGGCCCCAACAGCTGAAACCGCGCCGCCGGGAAACGGGCTCGGACGATGGCGGCGGCCTGGGCGAATTCGCGCAGGCCCTTGTCCGACAGCAGCCGCGCGATCAGCAGAAACTTCGGCGCCCCGGCGGGGATAGGGTGGCGCCGGAACCGGACGAGATCGACGCCCGAACCGGGCAATCGATACAGCGCCTGGCCGTCATCGACCATGCCACGTCGACGCAGCTCCTGGGCATCGTCGTCGTTGAAGACTAGAATCTGGCTGGCTCGTTTCAGCGAAGCACGGAAGAGCCGCGTGGTGAGTGCCTGCAGGCGACGGTTCCGCCCTGCCTCGCTGAAGACATAGCCGAGACCTGTAACGATCGGGATAAAACCCGTGTTGCGAACGGCACGCAACGCAAGTCCGGCATAGATGATCGGCTTTTGCGTATAGGCGATCACAAGAGAGGGGCGTTCGGCCCTGAACATCCGCAAGTAGGCGAGGCAGGTCCGTACGTCACGGAGCGGATTGCGGCCGGTTCGATCCATCGGTACGCGCCGAAAGCCGACGCCGAGCGCCGCGAGTTCGGCGATCACGGGCCCGTTCGCGTCCGGCGCACATGCGATGACACGGTACCCTGCCTGCACCATTCGCGCGATCAACGGCCCTCGAAAGTTGGTGAGCGAATAGGCGAGGCTTGCGGCCACGATGATCGTTTCCCGCGGCATCAGGCTTCTTCTCGCATCGTCTCAGCGTTCGATGCGGCATAGCTGCGTCCCGGGTCGGCGCGGCGGTCAAAGTCCTTGCGATCCTGCGTCAGGATGGCCTTGGCGGCACAAAGGCCGGCGAAACTTGCCCAGTCTGCGCCCGGCCTGTGCACGTGAAAAAGGCCAGGATAGGCGGTGAGGCGATCATAGAGATCGGTCCGTGCGCTGTCCTGCTCCTCACGCCAGCTGGCGGCTGCGTTGCAGCGATCGAGCCGAATGGCCATGGCATCGATGAGGCGATCGGGATCGATGAGGTCATTGGCGGAGCATTCGGCCAGGGCTTGCGCGATCCAGGCCTGATCGTTGTTGGAACGGAGCAGGGGATCATCTCCGTTCAGGAAATATTCGACGCAAAGCGCCGAATGCCCGGGAGGGACCATGTCGCCGTTGAACCCCGCGTAGTTCGAGATGCGGCCGGCGCGGAATGCCGGATCGTTCACCTCCAGCCACGCATGGGGGAAACGCGGTGGGGCGTTCAGGAACAGATAGACCAGCATGACCGCGCGCTTGTGCCGGGTCACGATGTCCGGCGCGTTGGGCCGCATCAGTGCATCGAGCGACTCTGGCGTCAGACTCGAAATCACGGCTTCGGCGCGGCACGTCAGGTTCGCGCCTTTCCGCCGGATCGTCGCCAGCAATCGTCCCCCGTCAGACCGCTCGAGTGCGATGAGCTCCGCGTTCAACCAGATCTCGCCGCCGCCTTCACGGACGCGCGCTGCGAGCCTATCGGTCAGCTGGCCGGTTCCGAGCGCGGGGTGACGCCAGCTGTGCTGACGGCTCACGCCGCCGCGTGCGGCAAGCTGGAGCGATTGCACTACCGCGGCGAAGCCATGGGAAACACGCTGTTCGCCGCCCGCGAGCGCTTCGGGCACGGGCAACGCGTGCCATGGCTGCCCGCGGAACTTCTCCCAATATCCCTGGGCGAGCGCGTGGGAGAAGCGTCGGCCCACACGCTGGTGCCAGAAGCGCTCATAGCTGTCAGGTCTTCGGATCGCCCCGTCGATCCAGCCACGAATCAGATCGATACCGCCCGCACAGAGCAATTGCGGCGGCATACCGCGCAACGGGCCGCGATCGCGCCCCGACAGTTCAAGGATGCGCCCGCCGAACAGGCTGCCGACGCGATGCGGATAGGGACGATATGCGGCGCCCAGCACCGCGTTCCAGAGACGATCGATTTCCGAAATGCGCGTGTAGAGTTCCTTCCGGCCCAGATCGACGACGAACTCGCCGCGACGGATCGAGCGGATCAGGCCGCCGGTTTGAGCGGATCGCTCGATGACAAGCGGGCGCCGCCCCGCCGCAACCAGGTGATCGGCGGCGGTCAGGCCGGAAGGCCCGGCGCCGACGATGAGTATGTCGAGATCCCACATCCGCCTGGCACTTTCCGTCGAAGCGGAGTGAGCGAGGGCTGTCGCACTCTCCGTCGATCTCCATCGAAGCTGGTTCGAACCGGCGCATGGGGCAAATTCGATTGCGGGTAAGCCGTCCGACCCAGATGGGGGTAGCCCGGATGCGGTAGTCTCGATGCGCCTGACAGGACACCTTGGTGGACAATGCGGCGGCGGCACGTCCCGCGTAGAATCCGAGGCCGGAACGCTGCGGAGACCTAAACTGGTCGTGGGCCAATCTTCGTCGATCGTCATATCCCTCGATCTCGAACAGGCCTGGGGCTGCGAACCGCATCGCATCGGCGCTGCCGAACGTGCGGCGTTTCTGGGCGTGCGAGACGCGGTTCCGAGGATCCTGGACCTTGCCGAGCGGTATGGTGTCGCGATCACCTGGGCGACGGTCGGCCTGTTGTTCTTCGACGATCGCGACGAGATGCTCGCGCATCTACCCGCCGAGCGCCCCGATTATGCCGACCCCGGCCTGTGCGCCTATTCGCGCCTTGCAGCGGTCGGGCCGGACGAGAAGGCCGACCCGCTGCACTTCGGGCGTTCCCTGCTGCGGCAAATCCAGAGCTGTCCGTTGCAGGAGATCGGCGGTCACAGCTTCTCACATTACTATACGTTCGAAGACGCCGGGAACGCTGTTGCGTTCGAGGCCGATCTGGCTGCGGCTGCGCGCGCTGCGGCGCTGATGGAAATCGAACTGAAGAGCTTCGTCTTTCCCCGAAACCAGGTGAACCCGGTCTATCTGCCGATCTGCAGACAGGCGGGGTATCTCAGCTTTCGCGGGGTGCAGCGCGGTGCAGCGCATGCCAGCCGTTCGCGCGGCGCCGAACGGGCCTGGCACCGCGCCTCGCGATGGGCCCGAACCTATCTGCCGGATTATGGAGCACATCCGCCGAGCCGGCCGTCCATCGACGGGGGGCTGGCCAATCTCGCTGCCAGCCATTTCCTGCGGCCGACTCGCGCCGGCCGTGCCATCGCAGACCGGCTCCAGCGCGCGCGCATCCGGAAGGGGATGGTCCGCGCGGCACAAGCGGGCGCGATGTACCACCTGTGGTGGCACCCGCAGAATTTCGGCCTCGACGTCGCAGCGAATATCGAGGTGCTGCGCGGAATTCTCGAAGATTATCGGCATCTTGCCGATCGTTTCGGCATGGCCAGCGTCTCGATGGGCGAGCTGGGCAGGAATACGCTGACGACGACGCCTGCGTTGGCGGAACTGGCGTGAGCGGGTCTCCGCTGCCCGGCGAACGCATCAGCGTGATCGGCCTGGGCTATGTCGGGCTGCCTCTCGTTCTTGCGCTTGCAAAGGCCTCCTTTCGGGTGATCGCCTATGACAGGGACGCCGCACGGATTGACGAACTGCGGCGCGGATATGACCGGTCCGGCGAGTGCACCCTATGCGCTGCGACGAGGGACCGGCTCCGCTTTACCGCCAGACCGCAGGATCTGGCCGAGGCGAGCTTTCATATCATCGCGGTACCGACGCCGATCGATGCCAATCGCTGCCCCGATCTGTCCGCTCTTCGGGCAGCCTGTATGACGGTAGGCGAACATCTTCGCCCGGGTTCGGTCGTCGTGCTCGAATCGACGGTGTACCCCGGCGCTACCGAGGAAATCTGCGTGCCCGAACTGGAAGCCGCATCCGGGCTGATACGCGGGCAGGACTTCGTCGTCGGCTACAGCCCGGAACGCATCAATCCGGGCGATGCGGCACATGGGCTGGCGGAAGTCACCAAGGTGATCGCGGGTGAGGATCCGGCAACGCTCGAGCGTATTGCAGCGGTCTATGCCCGGATTGTCGCCGCAGGCCTGCACCGGGCGCCCAGCATCGCGGTTGCCGAAATGGCGAAGCTGATCGAGAACACGCAGCGCGATCTGAACATCGCGCTGATGAACGAAGTGGCGAAAATCTGCCACCTGCTCGATCTGCGAACCAGCGACGTCCTGGCCGCCGCAGAGACCAAATGGAATTTCGTCCGGTTTCGCCCAGGACTGGTCGGCGGCCACTGCATCGGCGTTGACCCCTATTATCTCACCGCCAAGGCGCAGCAGGCCGGCTATCATCCCGAGGTGATACTGGGCGGTCGCCGTATCAACTCGGGCATGGGCGCCTATGTCGCGCACGAGACCATTCGATTGATGGCTGCCGAAGGGATCACACTGCCCGGCGCTAGGGTTGGCATCCTCGGCCTCACCTTCAAGGAAAATGTCCGCGACCTACGGAATTCCGCCGTTTGCGACCTGTTGCGTGCATTAGCCGGCTTCGGACTCGACGTGCTGATCCACGATCCGATCGCGGACGATGCCGGGATTCGCGCGATCTTTGGCTCGGAGCCGAGTGCGCTCGAAGATTTTTCTAAGCTAGACGCACTGATCCTTGCGGTGCCGCACACCGCCTATGATGCGATCTCTCCGGCGCGGATATCGACCATGTTGAACGATCGGGCCGTGTTTGTTGACATCAGGGACCGGCTCGGCGGCCGCCTGATCCGCCCCGGGATACGCCGCTGGTCGCTTTAGCCAGGCCCCGGCCGGTCTTCAGCATGCCGGACCGGATCAGCAGTTCCGCAGCGAGCAGGTTGGGAATGAACTGGAGCGAACGGATCGGCTCGTAGACTGCGTCGAACGGGATGCCGAGCAGCAGCGCCAGATGGAGTTCGACCCGGAATGTCACGTTGGTGAGAACGAGGGCGACGTTGCGGATCATCCAGTCGCGATGTGCGTCGATATTCCCTTTCACCGCATAGACCCAGGCGAGAATCGCCGAGCCGCCCCAGAGCGCCGACAATGTGGCAAAGCCCCAGACTGTCATCGGACCCTCGGTCTCGTTCAGCGCAAGCAGGAAGGTCACTGGCGCAGTGACCAGCACGGCAATCAGGTAGAAGCGCCCGTTCCAGCGGTGAAAGGCCGGCCAGCGATCACGAAGTCCAGGCTTCAGGTTCAGCACGCCGGACATCAGGATGGCCGGCGCCGTGCCGAGGTGAAGGTAAAGCTTGACGCGATCGTGCTCGAGATGATCGACCGCGCGATGCATGACGCTCGCGACGTCGATCCAGATGAAGCGCATGTTCAAGGCCGCAACCGTCGCGGAAGTCGCGAATAACAGCCACCACAACAGATCCGCCAGCGTCACCTCCGTCAGCAACGGGATCATCCGTGATGGCGGGCAGTCCAGATCTGACGCGGATTTCATCGATGCTCACCCGTCATCGTGCGCGGCTGCGAATCTCCGGAATATGGGCAACAAAGCGATGCCGGTCGCCTGCGCATATGGGATAAGCGAAAAGGGGAGGGTGCAAGAGACCTTCCCTCATGGGACGAGCCTCGCAATCGATCGACACAAGACCCGAGCTTCCCCCGGGCTTCGGCCCGTCGCATGCTGCGATCCGCGAACAACGACTGTCACATTCATCGCCTAACCGGACCGCGACTCGCGGTGAACACCTTCTCGAAAGGGCAACTCGCAGCGGCGTCACTCCAGCGGGTTTGGGCTCTCCAGGGATAGTTGATGCACGCGATCGATCGGGAACGGACGCGGTGGTTTCTCCGCAACATCCTGCCGCACGAGCAGGCGCTGCGGAACTGGCTTGCGCGGCGTCAGCCGATGGGGCTCGAGATCGATGACATCATTCAGGAAACCTATGCGATCTTCGCCGATCTGGAAACGGTGGAGGAAATCCGCTTCCCGCGCGCCTATCTGTTCCAGGTGGCGCGATCGGTAATCACCAAGCATGTCCGGCGGGCACGGGTCGTGTCGATCCGCACGATGGATGACCTCACCGATCTGGAGCCTTGCGACGACTATCCTTCGCCCGAGCGCATAGCGATCGATCGCGATCAGCTGCGCCGGCTTGCCGAGGCGATCGCATCCATGCCCGATCGGACACAGGAGGCATTCGTGCTGCGGCGGGTCGATGGACTTTCGCAACGCGAGATTTCATCGCGGATGGCGATCTCCGAAAACACCGTAGAGAAACATATCTCTCGCGGGCTTCGTTTTCTCGCCGATTGGTTTGGTCATGGCGGAAATGCTCTGGCAGAAGCCTCTAGGGCGAGAGATTCGGAGAATATGTCCCTAGATGAGCGAGCGAGAATCCAGTCGGTACATTGACGCGACCGCGGCCGACTGGATTGCGCGGCTCGATCGCGGGCCGCTTTCACAAGAGGAATCGCAGGCGCTTGAGGCGTGGCTGAGCGGGGATGCCCGGCGGCGCGGGGCATTGCTGCGTGCCGATGCCCTTTCGCTCCAGAGCGAGGCGGCCCGGGCGCTTGGCCCCGATTTCGATGCGACGCAGTTCGCGCCTGCGGCGCTGCCGAAGGCCGTGGCCCAATCGCCGGTTTCGCGGAGAAGGATGCTCGCCTGGACGGGGGCAGGGGGGCTCGCTGCGGCCTCGCTCGCGATGCTCGTCGTCGCCGTGCGCCCGGCGGCAGCGATCACGACCGGACTTGGCGAGGTCCGGCTGGTCACGCTCGACGATGGCTCAACGATCGTCCTTAACACGCAGAGCAGCATGCGGGTGCGCTACAGCGACAGCATCCGGCGCGTCGAACTTCTCTATGGCGAGGCCTATTTCACGGTCCTGCCGGATGGGAAACGGCCCTTCGTCGTTGATCTGGAGGGGCATCCGCTGCGTGCCGCGCGCGGCACCTTCCGCGTGCGCAAGCTCGATGACAAACCCGTCGACATCCTGGTCGATCAGGGCGCGGTCTCGCTGGGAGAGGCGGGGACAGCGGGTGCAGTTCTCATGCCGGCGCAGACCCGCCTGGCCTTGCCGGAAGCAGGACCGATTCCGGCGCCGCAGCCCATCCACGCCGATCTGGTTTCGCGGGCGCTGGCATGGCGAGAGGGGCGGATCGCCTTCGAGGGCGAGCCGCTGAGCGAAGCGGCTGCCGAGTTCGCGCGCTACAGCAAGACACGGATCGAGATTCGCGATCCTGCGCTTGCGCAGGAGCCGATCACCGGGTTGTTCGCCGCGAGCGATCCGATAGGCTTCAGCCGTGCGGTGGCAAGCGCGCTCGACGCGCGTGTCGAGCAGCAGGCCGACACCGTCATTCTCACCCGCCGCTAGGGCATCCATATTTTTTCGCGACGCGGATGGCGGCAAATGCCGCGCCGCGACTCTCAGCCTCCGAACCGCGCGGCGACCGCCGCGAGCAACAGGGGCAATACATGTTCATCCGCAATTCGATCCTGTCGGGCACGGCGATCGCCGCCGTCATCGCCGCGACGCCTGCTCTCGCGCAGGAGCGCAGCTTCGACCTTCCCGCACAGCCTGCGGTCAAGGCCATTCCGGCATTCGCACGCCAGGCCCAGCTGCAGATCATTGCATCTGCCCGCGACCTTGCTGGGGTGCGCACGCCAGCGATCAAGGGGCGGATGGACGCACGCGCAGCGCTCCGGCGTCTGATCGCCGGCACGCCGCTCAAGATCGCCAGCGACGATGGGCAGGTGGTAACTCTGCGCTCGGCACGCGCGCCGGCCTCGCCGCAATCGGGGCGGGTGATCGGGCAAGGGGTGCTTGCCGGGCGGGTGCTCAACACCGCCACCGGCGAATATGTGCGCAACGCCGAAATCCGCGCCGAGGGCACGACGATCGTCGCCTATTCGGATGAGGGTGGCAATTTCCGTCTGACGGGCCTTCCCGCCGGGCAAGTCACCATCATCGTGCGCTATACCGGCCTGCAGGAAACGCGGGCTACGGCGATCGTAGCCGCCGGGCAGGTGGCGACATTGCAGGTCGCACTGGAGGCGCAGTCCTTTGCGGCCGATGGCGGCGGCGAGGTGGAGTCGGTGACGATCACTGCCGCGCGCGACGGCCAGGCGGCTGCGATCATGGAGCGTCGCGCGGCGATGAACGCTAAGACGGTGGTCGCCGCTGACAATTATGGCGGGCTCACCATGGGCGATGTCGGCGAGTTCATGAAGAACATGCCGGGCCTGTCGCTCGACTATACCGAGGTGGATGCGACCGCGGTGCGCATCGGCGGGCTCGATCCCAAATACTCGACGTTCACCACCGATGGCGCACGCATGGCGACGGCGACCTCGAACAACAACAACGGCCGCCAGAACTCGTTCGAGCAGATGTCGATCACCGGCATCGAATCGATCGAGCTCAACAACACATCGACGGCGAGCATGGATGCCGACTCTCCGGGCGGCAGCATCAACCTGCGCAGCAAATACGCGTTCCAGCGCAAAGGGCGCCAGCTGCGCTTCCAGCTCGGCGGCGTGGGCACGTCGGACTCCGGCCTGTCTCCGGCCTATTTCCCCGACGACAGGAAGCATGCGCGCATCTACCCTTCGGGGCAGATCGGCTTTGCCGACGTGTTCCTCGACGGCCGGCTCGGCGTCGCGTTCAACGCCAGCTACAATGCCAACTACGTCCAGCAGGACCGGATCCAGACCGACTGGTCCTATCTCGCAGACGGGCGGGTGATGCCCTATCAGGTGATGTGGCGCCCGGGACCGAAATTCACCAGCCGCACCGCCGCCAATCTCGCGCTCGACTACAAGATCACCGACGATCTCGCCTTCTCGCTGCGCAGCTCATATTCCTATTACGACGTCGAGTATTTCAACCAGTACACCTACCTGATCTTCGGCACGACCACCCGGTCCTATGCCACGCCGGATTCGACGCCGACCCACATCGTGGTCAATCCGGTCGCTGGCACCCCCACTGCCACCCGGCTGCATACGCAATATTCGCACCGCTATGCCGGCACGCCGGCCTATCTGGTCGCGCCGAAGCTGGAGTATCGCGGCGATACCTTCGAGGCGACCTTACGCGGCAGCTACTCCCGCTCGGAGTTCAACTTCCGCGACAACAGCAAGGGCTTCTTCCAGCGCACCGACAGCTATCTGACGCGGATCGGGTTCACGCTCGATCGTGCCTCGGAAGACTCGAACGCCTGGACGCTAGCGCAGACCGCGGGGCGGCCGTGGGGTGATCCGCGCAGCTTCAACCGCGACGACGACATCGGCAACAATATCCGTACCGCCGAGTCCGATGCGGTGAACGAGATGTTCGGCGTCAATCTCGACCTGAAGGAGAAGTTCGAGATCGGCGGCGTGCCGATGACGCTGATGGCCGGCGCTGCGGCTCGCACCAACGACTGGCGCACCAATGAAGGGTCGTGGAACCAGTTCCAATATGTCGGCCCGACCGGCGACCTTACCCAGAAGGCGCCCGAGGCGGTGATCCCCTGGACGCAACATTACAAGTTCCAGATCCACGGCTTCGACGCGGGCAACATGAACGCGCAGGGCTGGCGCGCGGACAGCAACTACGCGATGTACGATATCTACAAGGATCACCCCGAATATTTCGTGCCCGACACGCTCGGCAACCTGAAGCGCGACCTCGACAACAACAAGCGCGTCAAGGAAGACATCTACGCCGGGTATCTTGAGTTGCAGGCCCGCGCGGGGCGCGCATCCTTCGACCTCGGCGTGCGCTATGAACGGACCCGGACGGGTGCGCGCATCGCCAATATCCGTCCGCTCTCGGAAGTGGCGGCTGCCGGCTATCCGGTAAGCGCGACCGCGGCCACCACGGTGGAAGGCCTGCTCTACCAGTATAATGGCGGCACCTATGCGACGCGGCGCGGCGACTATGACGACTGGTTCCTCAGCGGCGGGGTGAAGTACGACTTCACCGACAAGCTCGTGGCGCAAGTTTCGTTCAGCCAGTCGATCCTGCGGCCGGACTACGGCAATCTGGGCGGGGTGGTGTCGGTCAACGACGACACGATGATCGTCAATGTGCCCAACCCGATGCTCAAGCCCGAGCATTCGACCAAGTATTTCGCGCGGCTTCAGTATTTCCTCGAGCCGTCGGGCATCGTCGCGATCTCCGCGTACAAGCTCGACATCAAGGACATGCAGGTCACCGGCATCACCGTGAACCCGGAGGATGTCGGCTATGATCCGAACGAATATGTCGGCTACACCTTCCGCAGCGCACAGAACGCGCCGGGGACCAGCACCAACAACGGTCTTATCCTCGAATATGATCAGCAGCTGACCTTCCTGCCGGGTGCGCTCAAGGGGCTGGGTCTGCGCGCCTCGTTCACCCTCGTCGATCCGGACGGCGTGCGCCAGAATCTGCCCGAGCGGGCGGCGAACTGGGGCCTGCGCTACAGCCGCGGTCCGTTCGATTTCCAGCTGACCGGCAACTGGCAGTCGAGCTACCGCATCAGCGCGCTCGGCAACACGCCAACCACCGCCAACAACGGCATCCTCTACCGTGCCGAACGCGAGCTGTGGAACATCAGCGCGAGCTACAAGGTCACCAGGAATTTCGAGGTGATGCTGGCCGGCCGCAACATCTTCAACGCGCCCGACATCGTCTACTCGAACGAGCGCAGCCGGGTGCAGCAGTACAGCATCTACGGATCGATGTGGAACATCGGGATCAAGGGCACCTTCTGAAGTCCCCTCCTGCGGCTGCGCCTGGCGCAGCCGCCTTTCTTTCAACCGTTGATTGCGGAGCAGACCCATGGTCCTGAACATTGATCGCCGCCGCCTCATCCTCGGCGGCGGTCTTGGCCTCGGCGCGTTGCTGCTGCCCGCCGGACGGGCACTCGCCGCGGAGCTGGCCGGCGCGCGCGGCTTCACCCACAATGTCGCCAGCGGCGAGCCCGGACCGGATTCGATACTGCTGTGGACGCGCTACGTTCCCGCGAATGGCGAAAGCATCGTGCGGCTCGATGCCGAAGTTGCGCTGGACCAGGCGTTCACGCGGAAAGTGTCAGGCGGAAGCGTCCGTACCGGCGCGTATCGCGACTGGACCGCGAAGGTCACGGTCGATGGCCTGAAGCCCGGCACGGTCTATTGGTACCGCTTTATCGGGCCTGACGGCAGCAGGTCGCCCGTCGGGCGGACCAAGACGCTGCCTGAGGGCAACGCATCGCGTTTCGGGCTCGGCGTCTTCTCCTGCTCGAACCTGCCCAATGGCTGGTTCAACGCCTATGGCCACGCCGCGGCACGCGACGATCTCGACCTGTGGCTGCACGTCGGCGACTATGTCTATGAGTATGGCAACGCCGCCTATGCCGGGAAGGCGCTCCCCGGCCGGGTGCTCCAGCCCGATCATGAGATGGTCGCGCTGGCCGACTACCGGTTGCGCTTCGCCTGCTACCGCACCGATCCCGATCTGCAGCGGCTGCACCAGATGGCGCCGATGGTCGCACTGTGGGACGATCATGAATCGGCCAATGACAGCTATGAATATGGCGCGCAGAACCACCAGCCCGCCAGGGAGGGCGAATGGAACCCGCGCCGTGCCGCGGCGATTCAGGCCTATCGCGAGTGGCTGCCGATCAGCGACGAGCCGTGGAAGGCCTATCCGATCGGTACGCTGGCGACGCTCTACCGAACGGAATCCCGTCTGCTCGCGCGGACCCGGCCGGCCGATATCGACGCTGCGTTCAAGGTGGCGAACCCCGATGCGGCGCTGAGTGCGTTCCGCGACGGGGTGTGGCAGGATTCTTCGGCAACGATGTTGGGATCCGCGCAGGAAAGCTGGCTGGCGCATGCGTTCAAGGCCAATGCGCGAACCAGCGCATGGCAGCTGGTGGGCATGGCCACGATTATCGGACGGACAGTGATGCCCGAGGCGGCGATTGACTGGCTCAAGCCGGATGCAAGCGCGGGCACCGTTGCCAAGTTCCGCAACCATATCCGCGCCGCGAAGCACGGCGTGCCGATGTGGATGGACCGGTGGGACGGTTATCCCGCGGCGCGTTCGCGACTGTTGCGAGCGGCGCAGCGCGCCGATGCGGATCTGGTGATTCTGTCGGGCGACAGCCACAACGCCTGGGCCTATTCGCTGGTCGAGGACGGCAAGCCGGCAGGGGTCGATCTGGCGGGGCAGGCGGTCACCTCCGGCGGAATGGAGGGCGGCATGGGTGCCGATCCCCGCGTCGTGGCGCAGGGCTTCGTCACCGCCAATCCGGAACTCAGATGGGCGGATACCAGCCGCCGCGGCTATCTGATGGTCGAGGTGACGCCGCAGCGCGTGACCGGGGAGTGGCAGTTCCTGCGGACGATCGCCGAACGCTCCACCCAGCTGTCAGGAACGCACCGCATGCATGTCGAGCGTGGCCGGAGGGCATTGGCATGATCAAGGCGGTCTTGCTGTTCCTTGCCGCGGTTGCACCCGCGGCTGCAGATCATCCACTGCCCCGCACGCACCGCAGCGGGCTCTGGGCGTCGGGGCACGTTCAGGGGATCGCGATCGACCGGCAAGGCGGCTACATCTACTATTCGTTCACGAACCTGCTCGCCAAATATGATTTCGACGGCAAGTTGATCGGGACGCTGATGGGGTGGACCGGACATCTGGGCGACCTCGATTTCAACCCTGCCGATGGTCGCGTTTACGGCTCGCTCGAATACAAGAAGGACCAGGCTTTCTACATCGCGGTGATCGATGTCGCGCGGATCGATCGTGTCGGGATCGAAGCCGGCAAAGGCGACATTCTGCGCACGGTCTATCTCCCCGAAGTCGCGAAGGACTATACCGCCGACGTCAACGGGGACGGGCGGTTCGACGGCGACGACGGCCAGTTCCGCGACAACGCTGCCGCGTCGCCCGACCATCGCTACGGCTGTTCGGGGATCGACGGCGTTTCGTTCGGTCCGGCGTTCGGGCGGAGTACAGGGCCGATGCTGCTCACTGTCGCCTACGGCATCTACGGCAACGCCGCGCGGGCCGACAACGACCACCAAGTGCTGTTACAGTATGACATCGGGGACTGGTCGCGCTTTGCAAAACCTTTGGTCGAGCAGGCGCCGCATCGCAGCGGTCCGGCCACCGTCCACGGAAAATACTTCGTACGCACCGGCAACACGACCTATGGCGTGCAGAATCTGGCCTATGATGCGGCCTCGCGACGCTGGTTCATGGGTGTCTATCGCGGCAAGAAGCCGGCGTTCCCCAACTATCTGCTGTTCGCGGTCGATGCCGATACCCGGCCGCGCCGCGGTGACCTGTCGGGCGTGCCTGCCCCGGATGGCAACGGCTGGGAACAGGGCGCGTTGCTTACACTTGCCGATGCGGGTCTCAGACATCCTGTCACCGGAATTCGCGGTTGGAACCAGAAGGCCGATGTCGGTTTCCAGCCGGTGGGCGGCGGGCTGTTCTATGTCGCGAAGAACTGGGGCGCGAAAGGCGCGCAGAGCGCGGAGCTTGCGCTGATGCGATATCGCGCGGGGGGCTTCAGCGCCCTGTCGGTTACGCCGTCCTCCTCCGCTGCTCCGTGAAAGTGAGGCCGGGTGCCGGCTCCAGCGATCTGGCGTCGCAGCACGACGAAAAGCCGCCGCTCCGGCTCAGCCGTCAGCCAAGATCCTGCATAAGTGCCAATGTCACGCCATTGGTCCAGCCAAAGCCGATCTCTGTCCCGTATTCGCCGCCGCCGCCGGCCCGGCATTGCTCGATGTCGTATTTCTCAAGCAGTTGACCGGTGGCGTCGTAGTGGCTCGCGACCATCGCCAGCCAGCGCTGCGCGATGGTATCGGCCAGCGCGTTCTGGCCATAGGCACGCAGCCCTTCGATCGCGACCCAGTGCAGCGGTGCCCAGCCATTGGGAGCGTCCCATTGCTGCCCGGTAACGCATTCCGTTGTGAGCAACCCGCCCGCGCGCAGCAGGCCTGCGATCGCATTGGCTGCATCCGGCGCGCGCTGCGCCGAAGCAACCCCGGTGAACAAGGCGAAGCCCAGCGCAGCAGTCAGCCGGCCGGATGCACGTCCCAGATCGAGATCATAGTCCGCATAGAGTGCGGCGTCCGGATGCCACAGATGAAGATCGATCGCTTCGCGCCGGGCATCCGCGCGCCGGGCAAATTCCGTAGCGGCCGTGTCGTCGCCGAGCGCCTTCGCTTCTTCCGCGATTGCCTGTTCCAGCCCGAAGAGCAGCGCGTTGAGGTCGATCGGAAGCAGGCGGGTGGTGCGGATCGTCTCGAGCGACTGTCCGTCGCCCAACCAGCGGGAACTGAAGTCCCACCCGCTCTCCGCGGCGGCTCGGATGTCGCGCCACAATTCGGGTGCGTCGCGATCCGGAGCGCACTGCGCCAGTTCGATATCCTCACGCCAGCTCTCGTCGCGCGGCGCGGCCCGATCGTCCCAATAGCGGTTGAGCAACGCGCCGTCCGCGAGCCGGACCACGCGGCGATGCTCGCCACCGGGCGCGAGGTCCTTCTCGCCCGCCATCCAGAATTCATGCTCGGCGCGCATCCAGCGGAGCCGCTGCGCACGCGCGTTCGCGGACCGGTCCTGTGACAGCGCCGCCATCAGGTAGAAGACCGGCGGGTGCGAGCGGCTGAGATAATAGCTGCGCGTGCCGTTTGGGATATGGCCGTAGCCGTCGAGCAGGCTGCCGAACACGGCGATCATATCCTCGACCAGGTCCTGCCGGTCCGAACGGACCAGCCCCAGCATCGTGAAATAGCTGTCCCAATAGTAAAGTTCGCGGAAACGCCCGCCCGGTACGACATGGCGGCGCGGCAGCGCGAGGAGCGAGGAACCGGGCGCCGGCGTTTCGGGCTCGCGCGTCAGCACTGGCCACAGCTGGGTGATATGCTCGCGCAACGGCCGGCCATCGGGCGCGTCGCAATCGGCCTCGGTCGGCAAGACGAAGTTCGCGTCGACGAACGCCCGTAGACCCGCGTCGCCGGAGGGAGGCTGCGCTTTCCAGTCCTGCATGATCGCCTCTGGACCGCGGCGCGGGACGGCATCGGCGAAGGTCTTGGAATCGGGGAACAGGGCGCATTCCTGCACGGTCGTGAACAAGTCGCCAAACAGGTCGGAAGGCTGAGGCACGCTCATGTCGCTGCGACTGCCTGGCGCTTGCGGATCACGGGTAAAGCAACGGCGATCATCGCGATCGGGATGAGCGTGAAATAGAAGGCCAGCGCTCCGGGAAGACGCTGGAACAGCAAGCCGGTAATGAACGAGCCCAAGGTACCTCCAAGTGCCGAGAAGATGACGATCAGCCCCATCATCGCCGCATGGCGGTGGCGGGGGAGGGCGCTCAGGGCGACCGAGCAGAGCGTCGGATAGATCGGCGCCAGGAAGACACCGAGGAGCGGAAAGAGATAGGCTGCGGCCGGCGCGTCGAACCAGCCGGTGTCGGGACGCGGGGTGACCCCGCTCGCCAAGGGGAGCGACACGACGATCAGCACCGCGATGCAGCCGAGGCAGCCGAGCAGGGCGGGGAGCCAGGCCACGCGGCGTAGCACCACGCCTGAAGCGAGGCGGCCGACTGCGAGCGCGCCGACGAAGATGCTGGTCATCTGAACGCTCATCGCCGCGGGCAGGTGCAGCACTTCATTGTTGAACGTGGGGAGCCAAGTGCCGACGCTCTGCTCGACCAGCACATAGAGGAACAGGCCGGCGAGCACCGCGATGCTGGCGGGTAAGGCGGCGAGGCGAAGCATCTCACTCCAGTGGGCGGCCTCGGCTCCGTCGGTCGCGACCGCTCCGCGCTCGTCGAGCGGGGTGGCGAACCATAGCAGCGCCAGCGCGAGGCAGGCCCCGCCAAGCACCCAATAGACGTGAAGCCAGTCGCTACCGGTGGTGTCGGCGCCGACGAACCAACCGAACAGCCAGACGCCGACGAGCAGTCCGACCATGAACACGCCCTCGACCAGCCCGGTGATGCTGGCGTGATCGGCGGGATCGCGCGCGAGCAGCCCGATCGAGGAATAGGTCGCGACCTTGGCGATGCCGAAGCTGAGGCCCGTCGCCACAAACAGCGCCTGCATCGCGACAAAGCCGCTGGCGAAGGAGGCAAGCAGGCAGGCGATGCCGATCAGCGTCATCACCCCGATCAAAGCACGGCGGTATCCAAAGGCCGGGACGCGCGTCGCGAGCAGGAAGGAGGCTGCGACCACCGACAGGTCCTTGCACGCCTCCAGCGTCGAACCCATCGGCTTGGTTGCGTCGAAATGACGGATCGACTGGAGGATCACCACGCCGACGCTGTTCATCAGGATGCCGAGCACGGCGTAAGTGAGCGCGAGCGCGATGATGACGCGGATGCGGTTCATCGCCGCATCTCCAGGAGGGGCACTTCTCAGGCCTTCGGTCATCACGCACCTCCCCTTGGCGCAGGCCCTGTGGCCCGTCGTTTCGATGCACAGGCCTATAAAGTTATGAAATGCATTTCAAGAGCATTGCTGGATGCCGGCCGAGTTTGGGCCGGGCCGCCGCCATTGGAACCCGTCGTCACCCCGGCCTTGTGCCGGGGTCCACCGCGGGTCGAAGTCATGCCGCATCGCTTCCAGCCCATCGTGCGCAGCGCCGTGGACCCCGGCACAAGGCCGGGGTGACGATTGGGGGGCTGACGGTTCGGGCGGTGGGGTCTTGGGATGGCCAACCCGACACCGATGCCGCCGTGCGAGCGGCCCGGCGACCTCAGGTTTCGCGGATCACCATCTGGGTGGGCAGCAGGGTGGAGCGGGCGCGGGCGCCATCGATCTGCTGCATCAGCTTCTCAACCAGCAATGCGCCCGCGACATCAGTCTTCTGGTCGATCGTGGTGATGCTGGGATTGAAATGCCCGGCAGGCGGAATGTTGTTGTAGCCGACAAGCGAGTAATCCTGCGGGGCGGTGAGTCCGCGATCGCGGAACGCTCCGATCGCCGCCATCGCGGCTGTGTCGGAGAAGGCGAAGACCGCATCCGGCCGGGCACCGCCGGTGAGATAGGAGGCGACCGTTTCCGCCGTGGCGGTGAAGGCCATCGATACGATGGGGAGATAGTCGACCGTAACGCCAGGGTGCCGCGCCGCTTCCTGGCACAGCCCCTCATAGCGTAGCCGTAGCTCCTCGTGCCGGATGTCGCCGACGAACAGCCATTTGGTACGTCCGCGCGTGTGAAAATACTCACCCGCCAGCCGCCCGCCGAGCAGATTGTCGCTTCCCACCGCGCAATAGCCGGCATCCTTGGACACCGCGCCCCAGACCGCCATCGGCACGCCGCGCCGCGCAAGGCCACGCAGCATCGCGTCACGCGTCCCCTGGCCCAGGATGATGAAGCCGTCGGCGGCGCGGGCGCGGTGGAAATCCTCGAACGCACGCGCGTCGTCGAGGCCGGGCGGGGAGAGCAGCAACTCCTGGTTGCGGATCGATAATGCCTCCGACACGCCAGCCAGCAACTCGAAGATGAAGGGATCGCCGATCGCACCGTGACGGTGCGAAGCGAAGTCGAGCATCACCGCGATCGTGCCTGTGCGTGCCTGGCGCAGCTTCTTGGCGTTGCGGTTTACGGCATAACCGTTCGCTTGCGCCACTTCGAGCACGCGGGCCCGCGTCTCGCCCGTCACCAGCGGGCTGTCGTTGAGTACGCGCGATACCGTGGGCATCGACACGTTCGCGAGGCGCGCAATGTCGCGCATCGTCGGCCGACCGCCGCGTGGCTTCGCTGATTCTGGGGGCTCCTCGCTCATCTGCACCGACCGTAGGCGGGCAGCGGGTGCGCATCAAGCGCCGCGCAGCGGCTTTGCAAACTATCTTGAAAAGCATTTCATAATTGCATAGCATCGATCCTCGAAGGGCAAATGTGCCCGGTCATATTCGAAGGGGAGGACACATGCTTCGAAGTGCAATTCTCATGCTGGGCGCTGCGCCGCTGGCGCTGATCGCCGGCGCCGCGCATGCGCAGACTGCCGATTCGCAGGCTGCACCCGAACCCGCCGCCGAGGAAGAGATTGTCGTCGTCGGTACCGCGGGCGGCGGCACGCGCCGTCAGGACGCGGCCTTCGCCGTCACGACGCTGAGCGAAGACGCCATCGACCGCGCCGCCCCGACTAGCACCGCCGACATCCTGCGCACCGTGCCGGGCGTGATGGCCGAGAGCTCGGGCGGCCAGAACGGCGCCAATATCTTCGTGCGCGGCTACCCGTCGGGTGGGGACGCGCAATTCGTGACCTTCCAGATGGGCGGCGTGCCGATCTACCCACCCGCGACCCTCTCTTTCCTCGAAAACTCGCAGCTCATCCGCCTCGACGAGACGGTGAAGCGCATCGAGGCGGTCCGTGGCGGCACCGGCTCGCTCTTCTCGAGCGGCCAGCCGGGCCTGACCGTCAACGTCGTGCCGCGCACCGGCGGCAGCCGGTTCGAGGCGTTCGGCAAGGTCAGCTACACCGATTATGGCGAGGTTCGCGGCGACGCCTGGGTCTCCGGCCCGCTCGGCGAGAATACCGGCTTCATGATCGGTGGCTATTACGCCCAGGGCAATGGCGTCCGCGACCCGCAGTTCCGCGCCGAAAAGGGCGGCCAGATCACCGCGAACATTCGTCACGAGTTCGACAATCGCGGATCGGTCGAAATCTATGCCCGCTATCTGAACGATCGCGGCCAGTGGCTGCTGCCGATCCCGATCGTCTCGAACAATGGCAAGATCAGCGCCTATCCCGGCTTCGACGCGGGCACCGGCACGCTCCCCGGTCGCGAGACGCGCGTGACGACCAATATCGTCGGCCGCACGCTGGATCTGGCGCAGGGCCGCGGCGCCGATGTGATCAACACGGGCTTGTCCTTCGAATATGAAGTCGCCGACGGGCTGCGCCTGCGCGAACGCCTGAGCTATCTGGGCGGCAATGCCGATACCGTCGGCATGGTCCCGGCCGGAGCGCCGGTTGCGGCATCGGCGATGGCGACGACGTTGGGAGGTGCGGGATCGACCGTGTCGAGCCTGACTTATGTCAATGGCGGCCAAGCCGTTGCCGGCGGGGCCAATGCGCAGGTGATGCGCGCTGGCCTGTGGGAAGTGCGCAAGAAGATCTCGTCCTTCGTGTCGGACACCGCTTTCGAATGGACTTCGGGCGGCAACAAGCTGACGGGCGGCTTCTACTTCGCGGACTATAGCTCGCGCGATAAATGGGTGCTGGGCAACCAGGTGCTGCTGACCGCCGAGCCCAATGCGCGGCTGCTCAACATGACGCTGAACGGCGGGCGCACGGCGACGCTCGGCGGCTTCACCAGCGGCCCCGGTTTCCAGGTCGATGCCTTCTACAAGGGCACCGATTACTCCTTCTACGCCGTCGATGAGTTCCAGATCACGCCCGAGCTGCGGATCGACGGCGGCATACGCTGGCAGCGCCACGTCGTCGATGCGACGCTGCGTACGCCACAAGCGGCGGCGGTCGATCTGGATGGCAATCCGAACACGCTGTACGACAATGCCGTCAACGTGCTCGGTGGCTCGCGTCAGCTTCGCTATGCCGACTCGGCGTGGTCGTGGACGGCGGGCATCAACTACGACATCACCAGCCAGATCGGCGTGTTCGCCCGCTACAGCCGCGGCAACAGCTTCCCGATGTTCGACAATCTGCGTGAGGGCCTGACCCTGATCGCCGAGGTCGATACCTATGAGGGCGGCCTCAAGATCTCGACCCCGATGGTCAGCTTCTATGCCACGCTGTTCCACAACAAGTTCGACGGGCTGGCGACGACGGCGCTTATCAACAATGTACCGCTCAGCGCGGTCGGCGGCGCGAAGGCGACCGGCGTCGAGTTGGAAGGTGCGATCCGGCCGTTCCAGGGCTTCAGCATCACGGCCGCGGGGACCTATCTCGACGCGACCTATGTCGATTTCTTCTCGGGTGGCGGCACGATCGACAACACCGGCAACCGCGTGCAGCGCCAGCCTAAATGGGCGTGGCGCGTGACCCCGGCCTATGAGGTCGATCTGGGCGGCGTGAAACCGTCGCTTTTCGCAACGCTGCAATATACCGGCGACCGCTTCTCCGATCCTGAAAACCTGCAGGTTCTGCCCAGCTTCTACCAGCTCGACGCAGGCGTCTCGGTCGATGTCGGCGAGCATCTGACCTTGGCGGTGACCGGCAACAACCTGACCAACGAGATCGGCCTGACCGAGGGCAACCCGCGCATCATCGGCGGGCAGGGCTCGGGCACGATCCTGGCGCGACCCATCCTCGGCCGTTCGTTCCGCTTCAGCGCTGCGCTGAAGTTCTGACGGCCTTCCCCCTCCCCGGGCCAAACCCTCTCCCTCCTCTTTGGCCCGGGGTTTTCTATCCTGAGATGCTGTCCGTAGCGTAACCGGAGATTCGCCCATGCGCCGCCGCAGTCTGCTCAAGGGAATGGCCGGGGCAGCGACGGTTTCTGCGACCGCTTCGACTATCGCACGCGCGACTGGACGGCAGCGCAATGTGTTGCTGCTGATCTCCGACGATCAGGGGCTGGATCTGGGCTGCTACGGAACACCCGTCGCGACGCCGCGGCTCGACCGGCTGGCAGGGGAGGGGACCCGGTTCAGCCACGCCTTCGCCGCCGTTTCGTCGTGCAGCCCGAGCCGGGCGGTAATCCATACCGGCCTCTACGGCCACCAGAACGGCATGTACGGGCTGCAGCACGACGTGCATCACCAATCGTTGCTCGACGGGGTCGAGACCTTGCCGTCGATGCTGCGCCGGGCAGGCTATGCCACGGCTTTGGTGGGCAAGAAACATATCGGGCCGGACAAGGCCTTTCCATTCGAGGCCGAGCTGGTGCCCGAGCGGTCCGGCATCCGCGACGTGCGCGAGATGGCGGTCGCGGCGGCAAGCTTCATCCGATCGACCAGTGACCGGCCGTTCTTCGTCACCGTCGCTTATAGCGACCCGCACCGCGCCGCGACCGACTATGGCAACGACCGCTCCTGGCCCGGGGTGACGCCGGTCAGCTACGATCCGGCGACGGTCCATATCCCGCCGCATCTGCCGGACCTGCCCGAGGTACGGCGTGACCTTGCCGAATATTACGAGTCGCTCAGTCGGCTCGACACCGGGGTCGGGATGCTGCTCGACTTGCTCGCGGAGAGCGGGCGGGCCGAGGACACGCTGGTGGTGTTTCTGAGCGACAATGGCCGGCCGTTTCCGGGCGGGAAAACCAACCTCTACGCGCCGGGGCTGCACCTCCCGCTGATCGTGCGTGCGCCGGGCAGTACGGCGTCGGTCAACGATGCGATGGTGAGCTGGATCGATATCGCACCCACGATCCTGGACTGGGCCGGCGTGGCAGCGCCCGGCTATCCGATGTCGGGCCGTTCGCTGCTGTCGATCCTGGGTAAGGCTGGCGATCCGGCGCGCGACGCGGTGTTCGCGAGCCACGAGTTTCACGAGATCAACCAATATTACCCCATGCGTGCCGTCCGGACGCGGACGCACAGCTACATCCTCAACCTCGCCCACCCGCTCGACTATCCGATCGCGGGCGATGTGGCGGGATCGCCGAGCTGGAAGGCAATCCGTGCGGACCGCTCGATCCGGCTCGGCAGGCGCACCCAGGCCGCCTATCTCAGGCGGCCGGCCGAGGAGCTGTACGATCTGACGCGCGATCCCGACGAGGTGACGAATGTCGTGGGGAGTCGCGCCTATGCCGGAGTTCTGGCGGAGCTGCGCGCACGGATGCTGAAGATGCGCATCGACACGCGCGATCCGTGGCTGGCGGGACAGACCGATCCATATGCACATCTGAAACAAGGATGAGGACATCGATATGATGAGGGTCTTCGGCGCGCTGCTCGCCTTGTTCGCCACAGCACCGGCACTGGCGCGGCAGGATAGCGCCGCGGTCGAGGTTCCCGCCTTCACGCTGCCGCCGTCGGACCAGCTGAGCGAGGAGGCGAAGTCGGTGCTGCTGCGGATGCGTGCGGCACGGGCACCCGACCTCAAGGGCGACATCGCGCGGCAGCGGGCCTTCTATCAGAAATACAATGACGACCGGCTGGCGGAGATGCGGCGGCATTTCCGGACCCGCGAGGAAAGGGCGTCGCTGGGCGGAGTGGCAGTGGATGTCGTCGTACCCGGCGCGGGCATCACACCGGGCAACAAGGACCGCGTGCTGATCAACGTCCATGGCGGCGCGTTCATGTGGGGATCGGGCAGCGGCGCGCTGGTCGAGGCGATCCCGATCGCCGCGACCATGGGGATCAAGGTCGTCACGGTCGACTATCGCCTGACCCCTGAACATCGCTATCCGGCGGCGTCGGAGGACGTGACCGCGGTCTATCGCGCGCTGCTCAGGCAATACCGGCCGGAGCAGATCGGCATCTATGGCTGCTCGGCGGGCGGGGTGATCACCGCCCAGTCGGTGGCGTGGATCCGCAAGCAGGGGCTGCCGCGCCCCGGCGCGATCGGCACCTTCTGCGGAACCGCAGCCGGGTTCAGCGGGGACAGCCCCTATCTTGCCGGGCCGATCGCCGAAGGCACCGTGCCGCCGGCCGGGCCGCTGCCAAAGCTGTTGCCAACGGCCTATATGGCCGGGGTCGCGGGCGAGGATGCGGCGGCGTACCCGCTGCTCTCCGACGCCGAGATCAAGGCCTTCCCGCCGACGCTGCTGCTGGCGGGTAGCCGCGACTTCGCGGCGAGCGCGCTGACGCTGGCGCATCGCCGGCTGGCGCAGGCAGGTGTGCCAAGCGAGCTGTTCCTGTTCGACGGATTGCCCCATGCTTTCTTCGTGTGGCCCGACATGCCCGAATCGTTCGAGGCATATCGGGTCATTACGCGGTTCTTCGACACGCATCTGGGCAGACGGAAATGAGCAACGAAATCGACCGGCGCGGCGTCCTTCTGGCAGGGAGCGGCGGTGCGTTCGGCCTCTATAGCTGGGCAGCGGACGCGGCCGCCGCGCCGGCGGCGCAGAAGAGGAGCCTCCTCCTCAAGCGCATACCGCGCACGCGGCCGCGCAACATCCTGGTTGTACTGACCGACGACCATCGCTTCGACGCGATGGGGTTCATGAAGACCCAGGATTTCGGCGAGACCCCGACGCTCGACCGGCTGGCGCGCGAGGGCGTGCATTTCCGCAACGCCTTCGTCACCACTGCGCTATGCTCGCCCTCGCGCGCGTCGATCTTCACCGGCCTCTACGCCCACCAGCACCGCGTGGTGGACAACAACCATCCGATCCCGCCGGGCCTGACCTACTATCCGGAGTATCTCCAGCGCGCGGGGTATGAGACCGCGTTCATCGGCAAATGGCATATGGGCGCGGAGACCGACCGGCCGCAGCCCGGCTTCGACCATTGGGTGAGCTTCAAGGGGCAGGGCCATTACATGCCGCACCCCGACGGCCTGAATGTCGACGGACACAAGGTGCCGCAGCGGGGCTACATTACCGACGAGCTGACCGACTATGCGCTCGACTGGATCGGCAAGCGCGACCGCAAGCGGCCGTGGATGATGCACCTGGCGCACAAGGCGGTGCATTCGGAATTCATCCCGGCGCCGCGCCATGCAGGGCGCTACAGGGACGCGAAGTTCCGGTATCCGGAGAATATGAAGCCCGGCATGCCCGGTCGGCCGATGTGGGTCGAGAACCAGCGCAACAGCTGGCACGGCGTCGATTTCCCCTATCATTCGACGCTCGACATCGCCGACTACTACAAGGCCTATATGGAGACTTTGCTGGCGGTCGATGAAGGGCTGGCGCGGATCATGGATCTGCTGGCGCAGCGCGGCGAGCTCGACGACACGCTGATCCTCTACATGGGCGACAACGGCTTCATGTTCGGCGAGCACGGCCTGATCGACAAGCGTGCGGCATATGAGGAATCGATGCGCGTACCGATGATCGCGCGCTGCCCGGCGCTGTTCGGGCCCGGGACGGTCGACCAGGTGGTTGCGAATATCGATGTCGCCCCGACGATGCTCGCCGCCGCCGGCCTCGCCGCGCCGGAGAGCATGGCGGGCGCGAACATGATTCCGCTCGCGCGCGGCGAGACGGTGCCCTGGCGCAAGGAACTGGTCTATGAATATTATTGGGAGCGTAATTTCCCCCAGACCCCGACCGTCCACGCGCTGCGCGAAGACCGCTACAAATATATCCGCTTCCACGGCATCTGGGATCTGGACGAGCTGTACGACCTTGAGGCCGATCCGCACGAGAACAACAATCTGCTCGCCCGGCCGGGGCATGAGGCGCTGGCGAAGCGGATGGGCGCGAAGCTGTTCAAGCTGCTCGAGGAGACCGACGGGATGCAGATTCCGCTGAGCGCGGATTCGGAGGGGCGCAATGTGCTGCGCAGCGCCAGGGGGCCAAAGGGCGCGCCGTTTCCGCCGCAGTTCGAGCGATAAGCCTGCCCGCCCGATATTCGGCGATAGCCTCGGGGTGAAACACCCGCTGACCCCGTATTTCGGTGCGCAACAGCAGCCGGACCGCTGTCCATGACATCTCCGTGTCAGCCAGCGCGACGACGGCTGATCAACGCTCGATCTCGTCCAGCAGGATATCGACCAGCCGGAGGCGAACCGTGGCGCGTGACCAGACGATACCGATTCGCCGGCCGACCGGTGCGCCGGGCAGGGGAAGGCGGCTGAGGCTTAGTCCCTCGGGCCAGGGTGGCATCCAGTCGGGCACGAGCGATACGCCGAGGCCGCGGTCGACCATCACCGCGATCGCATTGAGCGCGTTGAGTTCGAACCGTTCGCGCGGGATAATGCCCGATGCGCGCAGATATTCGTCGGCGCGACGGCCACCCCATTGGTTGCGGTCGTACCTGATCAGCGGCTCTTCGCGTAGCAGGGCGTGCGGATCGCGATCCGCCAGCGCAGGCGGCGCGAGCACGACCAGCGGCTCCTCGCGCAGCACGCGCCACTCGCAGGTCTTGGGCAGGGGATGCGGCGCTTCGAGCACGAAAGCGGCATCGAGGTTCCCGGCTTCCACTTCCGCATAGAGCTGGGCCGAGTGGCTGGAGCGGATGTGGACGTTGATCTGAGGGAATTTTGCGCTGACCCTTGCAAGGATCTCGGGGAGCATGCCGATCAGCGGAGTGGTGCAGGCGCCGAGCCGCAATTCGCCGCTCAGATCGCCGTCGCGGGCGAGACTGCGCAGATCGGCGGCATCGCGGAGCAGCTGACGGGCCTGAGCGAGGATGCGGTCGCCCTGCTCGGTCATCCGCACGGTGCGGCCGACGCGCACGATCAGCGGTGCCCCCAGCTCGCGTTCGAGCGCATGCAGCTGCTGCGCGACCGCCGACGGGCTGAGCGTCAGCGCACGCGACGCCGCCGCCATCGAGCCATGCTCGACAACGGCCACGAAGGTGCGCAGGAAGTTGATGTCGATGGCGTCTCTCTCCGGTCAGGCCGCCTGCTTACGCGCTTTATCGTAGATGGTCAGGCCCTCCAGCGAATGGCTGGGCGGCGGGAAGAGCAGGCTTGCGAGATAGCCGATCACGATCGAGGCCATGATCGCCAGCGCGAGATACCAATAGGGATGGATCAGCCCGAAGATCCACACGACCAGCGTCAGCAGCGATGCGGCGACGATGCCGATCGCCACCCCCTGCCAGTTGGCGCGGCGAGTGAACATGCCGAGCGTATAGGCCCCCGCGCAGCTGCCGCCGAGCAGCCCGAACAGCTCAATCGTCAGGTCGAGCAGCGAATGGATGTCCATCCGCGACAGGATGATCGCGATGCCGATGCCGATCAGGCCGACCACCACGCTCATCCACTCGGCGAAGCGTACCGTCTGCTCCTGCGTGGGGTTGCGGAACTTGCCGTAGAAATCGACCGAGAGCAGGGTCGCGACGGAATTGATGATCCCCGACAGCGTACCCATCGCCGCCGCGAACAGGCCCGCGATGATCAGGCCGGTGACGCCGGCGGGCAGCTCGGTGCCGATAAAGGCCGGGAACACCGCGTCGATCGGCAGCATCGGGTTCAGCTGTGCCGGATTCTCCCGGTAATAGGCGAACAGCACGGTGCCGATGATGTAGAACATGAAGGCGCTGGGCAGCAGCACGACGGCAAACACCCAGACCGAGCGGCTCGCTTCCTTTTCGGACGGCGTCGCCAGCACGCGCTGCATCAGCACCTGATCCTTGGGGAAGGTGAGCACCACGTCGAACAGCACCAGGATCAGGAAGCCCCAGAGGGTCGGCTGGGTGATATCGAAGCTCAGATTGACCATGTCGGTCTTCTCGAACGCGCGCGCGGTCTCGACGACCGGCATCAGGCCGAGCTGGTAGATGATGAAGCCGATCGCGAAACAGGCGCCGCCGGTCAGCACCATCACCTGGAACACGTCGGTCCAAACCACCGCCTTCATGCCGCCGAGCGCGGTGTAGATGATCGTGAAGATGCCGACGACGACGATGCAGGCGACGATGTTGGTATCGGTGATCGTGCCGATCGCCATCGCGGGCAGGAACAGCACGATGCCCATCCGCCCGCCGATCTGCATCAGCATCCACAGCGCGCTCGAGAGCAGGCGGATCGAGGGGTGAAAGCGCGTTTCGAGATAGTTGAACACCGACACGAGATTGAGCCGCCGGAACAGCGGCACGATCATGATCGCGACGAAGATCAGGCCCGCGATCGTCGACATCTTCGACATGATGTACTGCCAGTTCGTCTCGTACGCCTTGGCCGGAATGGCGAGATAGCTGATCGAGCTGATGCTGCCCGCGAACATGCTGATCCCCGCCGCCCAGGCCGGGATCGACCGGCTCCCCAGGAAGAACTCATTCGACGAGCCGTTCTTGGCGCCGCGGTAGAAGTAGAAGCCTACCCCCAGCATCCCGAACATGTAGACGCCGATGATCAGCCAATCGAGCAGCGCCAGCGACTGGCGTTCGCTGACCAGTTCGGTGGTGGTGAATGCGAGGCCGTTCGCATTGCTCCGCGCGGCCAGCAGGCCCTCGCCATAGCTGACCGCGGCTTGCGGCATTCCCGCCTGCGGTGCGCCGAGCGCGGCCCATGCGTCGGTGATCGCGCTGTAACTGTAGAGCCGCGTCGCGCCGTCGGCGCCCGAGCCGAGATAGAGGAGATAGGCCTGTCCGATCGCCCGCGTCGATCCCGGCACGATCGCCGCCGGCGCCCTTGCCCCGGCGCGCCAGCCCTTGTCGGAGAACCAGCGCCATTGCGCGCCGTCGGCCAGCGTTACGAACACGCCCTTGTTCTGCGCGCCGAGCGCGACCGGCGCGGCGCCGCCCGGCCATGCGGCCTGCGCCGCCCAGCGGCCGGGGGCGGAGAGGGAAGCCTTGTACAGCCGGGCTGCGCCGTCGGGGCCGAGTCCGGCCAGCCAGATGCTGTCGTCGCGGATCGCTGCCTGCGCCGCGTGCAGCGGGACGGGCAGGGCTGCGAGCGGGTGGACGGCAAGCCCGTCATTGGCAATAGTCAACCGGACGATCCGTTCGGCAACCCCGCCCCGGCCCGCGATCAGCACGGTACGGTTGCCGTCGCTCGCGGCAGCGATCTCGCCCAGATCGGCAAGCGCGTCTGCACGCAACGGTTGCCAGCGGCGCTTGTCCGCGGACAGCCGGAACGCGCGCCGCCCGTCCAGAACGATGGGCTGCCCGTCCACACCGGCCAGCCGGATCCGGTCCCCCGCATCCGGCAAGGCGGGCAGGGCGGTCGTCTTGCTCGACACTGGCGCCCCGGTGCCCGCCATTGCGGGAGCGAGGGAGGTCAGGACCAGCAGCAGGACGGCCAGCGGCCAGGACAACAGGCGGGCGGTCATGCGTCGTCTCCGGCGAGCAGGGCTTGCGCTTGCGCGATCATCGGCCGGTCGACCATGCGTCCTTCGAACAGGAATGCGCCGCGGCCGTCCAGTGCGGCCGCCTGCGCCGCGGCGACCAGCCGTCTTGCAACGGCGCGGTCGAGCGTATGATCGAACACTCCATTCGCGGCGGCGATCTGGCGCGGGTGGATGCAGCTCTTGCCCATATAGCCGAGCGCCTGCGCCATCCCGGCCTCTGCGCGGAACCCCGCTTCGTCGGCAAGGTCGGGCCAGGCGCCGTCATAGGCGAAGATGCCCGCAGCAGCTGCGCCGAGCCTGATCTGCCACAGCGCCGCATGCACGGCGCGCGGATCGCGGCGGTCGGCGCCGAGGGTGGCGAAGAGATCGTTGAGGCCGACCTGCAATCCCGCGACGCGCGGATGCGCGTTCGCGATCGCGGCTGCGCGCATCAGCGCATGTGGAGTCTCGATATTGACGAGCAGGTCGATCGCCCTGCCGGTCGCATTGGCCGCGGCGATCACGCCGGGCGCATCCTCGATCTTGGGAAGGTTGATCAGATCGATACGGCAGTTCCGGATCGCTTCGATGTCGGCCGTGAAATCGGGCCCGGCAGGATCGTTGACGCGGACGATGATCCGTTTCGGGGTCCCGCGTACCGCGTCGCTGGCGAGAAACACGGCGAGCCGCGCGCGCGCCGCCGCCTTGCCGTCCGCCGGTACCGAATCCTCGAGATCGAAGGACAGCGCGTCGGCCGCGCTCGCCAGCGCCTTGTCGAAAAACTCGGGACGCGAGCAGGGCACGAACAGCTTGCTGCGCATCAACACATCCTCCCCGCCGGGTCGATCCCGATCTGCGTCATCGATAACCGCGCATGGAGGAAATTGATGCTGGTTTCACACCGCAGGAAATGTGCGTTCCGAATTGGCGGGCCAATCGGGACCGCACAAATTGTCGGGTATGAACGCAGCACAACCCCGGTTTTATCGCCCTGCAGGCGGCATAGGATAGCGCGCAGATAACGAACCATAAGAATTGGGAGGGGACGATGAGGAGTTTCGCACGCGCCACGGCCGCAGCATTGATGCTGGGCGGGGTCGCTATGCCGGCCTGGGCACAGCAGGCCGATGCGCAAGATGGCGCCGCCGCAGCCGAGGAGGCCGACGAGAATTCCAAGGACGTGATCGTCACGGGCAACCGTGCGCCCAAGGCGGTCGACAAGATCGCCGGCGCGATCACGGTGATCTCGCCCGCCGAATTGCAGCGCTCGCTTGCGATCACCGAGGACAATACCGCGGTGCTGGCCAAGACCGTTCCTGGCTATTCGGAATCGAACCAGACGCTGAACACGCTGGGCGAGACGATGCGCGGGCGCACCGCGCTCTATCTGTTCGACGGCGTGCCGCAATCGACCCCGCTGCGCGACGGCAGCCGCAACGCGACCTTCACCGACATGTCGACGGTCGAGAAGATCGAGGTCATCGGCGGCGCTTCCGCGGCCGAAGGCATCGGCGCGGCCGGCGGCGTCATCAACTATATCTCACGACGCGCCACCCGCGACGGCTTCCACGCCAATATCGGCGGCCGGCTGGGCAGCCAGTTCCGTGACGACAGCGAGACCTGGGGCATCAAGGGCGACATCGCCTACAAGGGCGGCGCGTTCGACGTGTTCGCCGCCGCCGCCTATGTCGATCGCGGGATGACCTATGACGCGAAGGGCCGCCGCATCGGCCTGTCCGCGTCGAGCTCGCTGGCGGATTCGACGCAGCGCAACTTCTTCCTGAAGGTCGGCACCGATTTCGGCAGTGCCGGCGTGCAGCGGCTGGAGGCGACGGGCAGCTACTTCAAGCTCGCGAGCAAGGGGGGCTATCATTATGTCGCCGGCAACCGTGCGACAGGGCTTCCCGACACTGCCGAGCCGGGCCCGTTGCTGGTCAATGGTCTGGACGTGCTGCGCGAGGAGTTCAACGAGTTCATCCAGGGCGCGCTGACCTACACGCATACCGACCTGTTCGGCGGCAATCTGGTGATGACCGGCTATTATGCGAAGCAGGCGATGCGCTTCGGCGGCGAGAACAGCACCGACCGCCAGGACCCCCTGATCGCGCCGATCGGCACGCTGGTCGATCAGTCGGAGATCCGGTCGGAGAAATATGGCCTGCGCACATCCTATTCGCGGCCCAATTTCCTGATCGACGGCCTTGAAGTCCGCGTCGGCATCGATGCGGTGCATGACGAGACCGAGCAGCGGCTGGCGCTGACCAACCGGGTCTGGGTTCCTCCGATGAAATATACGAGCTTCGGCCCCTATGCCCAGCTTTCCTGGGATATCGGCGCGGTTACCCTGTCGGGCGGCGTTCGCCATGAGAACGGCACGATCAAGGTCGACGACTATACCACCACCTTCTTCCGTGGCCGCCAGGCGGTGAAGGGCGGCGAGCTCAAGTACAAGAATACCCTGCTCAACGGCGGCGTGATCGTCCGGCTGGGCCATGGCTTCTCGGCATTCGCGTCGTACAGCGAAGGGTTCACGCTGCCCAATGTCGGCATCCCGCTGCGCAATATCAGCACGCCGGGCCAGTCGGTCGCGAGCACCTTTGACGAGCTGCAGGCGGTGGTGTTCGAGAACAAGGAAGTCGGGGTGAACTGGCGCGGCAGCTGGGGCAGCTTCGGCATCTCGCGCTACAATTCCTATTCGAAACTGGGCTCGACCTATGGCGTCGATCCGGTCACGCTCGACTTCGTGCTCAACCGCCGCCCGATCCGGGTCAAGGGCTGGGATGTGACCGCCGAGGTCCGGCCGATCTCGCAGTTGCGCTTCAACGCGGTCTACAGCTCGCTCGAGGGCTATACGAGCCCGGCCAACTTCCAGAGCCGCCCGCTCAACGTCCAGCTCGGCATCGTCAATATCGCGCCGGACAAGCTGAACCTGAGCGCGACCTGGACGCCGACCGACGCCGTCTCGCTGTCGTTCGGGATGGACAAGACCTTCGACCGGACCGTCCGGACGGGCCAGACCGTCACCGAACGGACCACTGGCCGCACGCTGTTCGACCTGACCGCCAAGTACAAGATGAAGGACGTCGGTACCGTCTTGCTGGGCGTGGAGAATCTGTTCAACAAATATTATTTCCTCGCCTTCTCGCAGATCGATTTCTTCCAGAATTACTTCGCGGGCCGCGGACGGACGGTGTCGCTGACGCTCAGGAGCGATTTCTGAAGCTCCGCCACCTTTGATAAGAGGACCGATATGACCGGGACCACGCCCGGCGGCCGGGTGCTGGTCGCCGGATCCGCCAATGTCGACTTCGTCGTCCGCGCGCCGCACATCCCGGCGCCGGGCGAGACGGTGCTGGGCGGCGACCTGTCGGTCGTGCCGGGCGGGAAGGGCGCCAACCAGGCGGTCGCGGCAGCCCGTGCCGGCGGCGCGGACACCGCGATGCTGCTGGCGCTGGGTGACGATCCTTCGGCGGGGGTGCTGGAGGATTCGCTGCGCGCGGCGGGAGTGAGCCTGCACGTGGTTCGGGCTTCCCGCCCGACCGGCGCGGCGCTGATCACCGTGTCGGACGGGGCGGAGAATGCGATCACCGTCGCCCAGGGGGCGAATGGCGAGCTGGCGCCGGAGCATCTGCCGTCGTTGGAAGGGGTGTCGTGGCTGTTGCTTCAGCTCGAAACCCCGATCGCGAGCGTGATCGCCTATGCGCGGGCGGCGCGGGTCGCGGGCGTCGGGGTGATGCTGAACGCAGCGCCGGCGCAGCCGCTTCCGGCCGAGCTGCTGGCGCTGGTCGATCTGCTGGTGGTCAATGAGGAAGAGCTGGCGGCGATCACCGGCAAGCAGGGCAGCATCGCCGAGCGGGTCGCGCGGACCGGCGTCGCCACCACCGTGGTGACCCTGGGCGAGCGCGGCTGCTGTGCGGCCGATCATGGAACATTGATTTCGCAGGCAGCCTTTTCGGTCGCGGCGACCGACACGACGGCGGCCGGCGACACCTTCTGCGGCGTGCTGGGTGCGGCGCTGGCGGGCGGCACCGACCTGCTCGGCGCGCTGCGCCGGGCGGCGGCTGCGGCGGCACTGTCGGCGACCCGCGCCGGCGCGCAGACCAGCATTCCGACGGCGGCGGAAGTCGCCGCTTTCCTGGCCGATGCGGCCGAAGCCGATGCGCGTACACTGGCCGCCTATTGCGGCATAAGCGAGTAGATCCCGATCCCGATGACCGACCACCCGATCCGCACCACCAGCGACTACAAGTTCAGCCACGCGCTGACCGGCCCCTATCTGCCCACGCCGGGCAAGGCATTGGGCTGGCCGTTCCAGGAGATGGGGCGCTGGCGGATCGACGCCGATGGCGAGGCCGATGAATGGGTGCGGGGCCTGATCGAATGGCGGCGCGAGCACCTGATCCGCATCGGCTTCGACGACAGCCTGTACCGCCGCCCGGACCTGGTCTGGGCGCAGGGCAATTTCGTCCATGCGCTGCTGATGGTCGAGGATCGCTATTTCTACGATCCCGACACCGGCCGCTACACGGTCGACCGCTATCTCGACGATCTCGAGGCGCGGTTCGGCGGGATCGACAGCGTACTGCCCTGGTATATCTATCCCAATATCGGGATCGACGACCGCAGCCAGTTCGACCTGGCCGACGCGCTGCCGGGCGGGGTCGAGGCGCTCAAGCAGGTCGTCGCGGACTTCCATCGCCGCGGGGTCAAGGTGTTCCTGCCGACGATGCCGTGGGACAATGGCACGCGCGAGGGCGACCGTCCGGACTGGGAGCGGATGGCCGATCTGGTCGCGGCGACCGGCGCCGACGGGATCAACGGCGACACCTATTCGGGCGTGCCGCGCGCCTTCCACGTCGCGTGCGAAGCGCGCGGGCGGCCGGTGATCCTTCAGCCCGAATCCACCGCGCAGGCGGGCGACCATCACCTCTCGTGGAACCTGCAGAGCTGGACCAAGCGGGTGCCGGACGAAAGCATTCCGACCGTCATCAAGCTCAAATGGCTCGAGCCGCGCCACATCATCAACATCGAGAACCGCTGGAGCCGCAACCGGACCAACGACCTGCAACATGCCTTCTTCAACGGCATCGGCTATGTCGCGTGGGAGAATGTCTTCGGCTTCGTCAACCTGATCACCGATCGCGATGCCGAGACGCTGCGACGCGTGGCGATGGTGCAGCGCCGGTTCGCGCCGCTGTTCGTGAGCAAGGACTGGCGGCCCTACGAACGCACGCTCCAGTTCGGCATCTTCGCCAGCCGTTTCCCCGGTGAAGGGCGGACGCTGTGGACGTTGATCAACCGCAGCGAGTTCGCGGTGATGGGCGAGCAGCTCAACGTCCCGCATGTCGCGGGCGCGCGCTATTACGACGTGTGGAACGGCACCGAGCTGTCGCCGCGGATCGAGGGTGATCGCGCCATTATCGCGTTGGCGATCGACGGCCGCGGGTTCGGCGCGGTGCTGGCGGCGAGCGGTGACGAGCCCGGACTTGCCGAATTCCTGAAGGCGATGGCCGACCGCGCGGCGACGCCGCTGTCGTCCTTCTCGTCCGCCTGGGCTGCCGCGCAGCAGGAGCTGGTCGAGATCGAGGCAACCGCGCCCCATGGTGCGGCACCCGAGGGGATGATTGCGATCCCTGCCGCAGAGTTCGACTTCAAGGTACGCGGTGTGGTGATCGAGGGCTACGCCACCGCAGGCGTGGATATCCAGTATCCGTGGGAGCCCGATCCGCGCCGCACCCATCGCCACCGGGTGAACATCCCGGCCTTCGCGATCGACAGATTCCCGGTCACCAACGCGGAGTTCAAGCGCTTCCTCGACGCGAGCGGCTATGCGCCAAGAGATGCGCAGAATTTCCTCGTCCACTGGATCGACGGCGCGCCGCCCGCCGGGTGGGAGAACAAGCCGGTCACCTGGATCGGGATCGAGGACGCCCGCGCCTATGCCGCCTGGGCGGGCAAGCGGCTCTGCCGCGAATGGGAATGGCAATATGCCGCGCAGGGCGATGACGGGCGCCTTTATCCCTGGGGCAATGACTGGAACCCGGACGCGGTCCCGGAACCATGCCTCGACCGGACGATGCCCGTTCCCGCCGACGTCGATGGCCATCCCGCGGGCGCCAGCCCGTTCGGCGTGATGGATCTGGTCGGCAATGTCTGGGAATGGACCGACGAATATCGCGACCGCCATGTCCGCGGCGCCGTGCTGCGCGGCGGGAGCGCCTATCAGCCGCAGACCAGCCATTGGTATTTCCCGCAGGCCTATCGCCTCGACGAGCATGGCAAGTATCTGCTGATGGCGCCGTCCAAGGATCGCTCGGCCGGAATCGGGTTCCGTTGTGCCGTCGATCTCTGAACCTGCCCAGACCCTTGCGCCGCCGGGAGCGGTGGCGCTGGACGGCGTGCTGGGCGATGCGCTCGCCGCCAACCATCTTGGCCGGCTAAGCCATTTCATCACCGACGAGACCAGCCCTGCCATCGCGATCTTCGCGCCCGAAACGGTGGCCGCGAACGAAGGGGGCGACTGGTATGGCGAGCATGCCGGAAAGTGGCTCGCCGCCGCATCGCGCGCGGCGGCGCGCAGCAGCGATACGGCGCTTCTGGGCAGGGTTCGGCGGGTTGCCGACTGGCTGATCGCGCGGCAGGGGCGGGACGGCTATCTCGGCAACTATCCGCCGCCGCGCCGCTTCACCACAAGGCATCCGGAGAAGCCCGTCAGCTGGAACGGCGAGCCGAGCCTGCGCACCTGGGACATCTGGACGCACGCCTATCTGACGCTGGGCCTGGTCGAGCTGTGGCGGGTGACGGGTGAGGGCATTTATCTCGACGCCGCGCGCAGGATCGGCGATCTCGTCTGGCGAGCCCTGACGGAAGACGGGCTGAACATCACCGACATGGGCAATCATTTCGGCCTGTCCGCGACGGTGATGCTCGATCCGGCGCTGGAGCTGTACTTCGCGAGCGGCGAGCAACGCTATCTCGATCTTGCGCTGAAGATCGTCGCGCAGGCGGAGGGCGAGCCGCATAACCGGCTGCTGAGCCAGGCGCTGGCTGGTGCCGATCCGTCGGAGATCGCGACCGGCAAGGCCTATCAGCTGCTCTGGAATCTCGTCGGTCTGGCCAAGCTCCATCGTGCGACGGGGGAGGAGACGTATCTCACCGCCGTCCGCAACCTGTGGACCGCGGTGCGCGATCATCATCTGACGCTGGGCGGCGGGCCGTGGGGCGGGGTCGCGCATCGATCGCGCGAGGTGTTCAACCCTGCGGCGGTGTTCGATCCCGACGGCTATGTCGAGACCTGTTCGACCATGGCGTGGATCCAGCTCAACCGCGAGCTGCTCGGCATCCTCGGCGAGGCGCAGTTCGCGCAGGAGATCGAGCGCAGCGCCTATAATGATCTGATCGGCGCGCAGGCCCCCGATGGGGAGGACTGGTGCTATTACTGCTTCCCCAACGGCTGCCGCGTCCACACCACCTACTGGCGTTGCTGCAAGTCGAGCGGGGCGATGGCAATCGAGGAACTGCCCGCCATCGCCTATGCGGTGACGGCAGATGGCGGCATTGCGGTCAACCTGCTCGGGCCCGGCGAGGCGCGGTTGAACCTGCCCGGCGGTGCCGTACGGGTACGGCAGGAGACCGGATACCCGTTCGAGGGCAGGGTCGAGATCGTCGTTGAAACGGACCGCCCGGCCGAGTTTCCGCTGCGTATCCGCATCCCCGATTGGGCCGATGGTGCGCAGCTGACGGTTGCCGGGGACGCGGTCGCGGCGCCCGTCGGGGACTATGCGTGTGTGGTTCGCCGCTGGCGATCGGGCGATCGCGTCGTGCTGACGCTGCCGATCCGCCCCGCATTGCACCGCGCCGCACGGCGCAACGTGCAGGAGTCGCTTGCGCCCGATGGTTCGCCGGTGGCGCAGCAGGTGATGCGCTACGACTATCTGGCGATCACCCGGGGGCCGCTGGTTCAGGCGACGGGCCTGATCGATGGGTACAAGCTGAGCGAGACGCTTCGTTTCGACGGTGAGCCGGAGGTCGAGGAGAAGGACGGCATCCTGTTCCTCAAGCCGGCGGGCCGCGCGCCCATTCCGTTCGAACCCTGGTTCAGCGCGGGCGGACGCCGCGACGGCACCTGGCGGCTGACCTGGATGCAGCTCGCGCCGGAAGCGATCGGCTGATGTTCGCCCGCCGTGCCTTCCTGGCCGGACCGGCAGCGCTGCTGGGCGCGCGCGCCTTTGCGCAGGCACCCGAGGGCGCGGAGGTGACCTGTCCGGCCGGCCGTTTCACCGGTGAACGGGTCGGCGGTATCGCCCGGTTTCGCGGCATTCGCTACGGCCGTGCCGAACGTTTCCGCCGTGCTATGGCCGTGCCGCCGGAGCGCGATCCGGTCCGCGCGACCGCCTTCGGTCCCGCCTGTCCTCAGCGGGGCAAGTACCGCCCGCAGTCCGAGGATTGCCTGTTCCTCAACATCTGGACGCCACAGACCGATGCGCGCGCACGGCTGCCGGTGATGGTCTATGTCCATGGCGGCGCCTATGCGAACGGCAGCGTCACCGATCCCGAGAATGACGGCGCGTCGTTGGCAGGGAAGGGCATGGTGCTGGTGACGGTCAACCACCGGCTCAACGCGCTCGGCTATCTCTATCTCGCTTCGTTGGACCCGCGCTTTCCGGACAGCGGCAACAACGGACAGCTCGACCTCATCCTCGCACTGCAATGGGTGCGCGCGAACATCGCGGCGTTCGGCGGCGACCCGTCGCAGGTGACGATGTTCGGTCAGTCGGGCGGGGGTGCCAAGATCGCCACACTCACCGCGATGCCGGCGGCGCGCGGCCTGTACCATCGCGTTGCGACGATGAGTGGACAGCAGGTCGCCGTGACGGATGCCGAGCGCTCAACCGAGCGGGCGCGGGCCTATCTCGCCGCGCTCGGGGTTTCGCCGCGGGACGTGTCTCCAGCGCTGACCGTTCCGGTCGAACGGCTGCTCGAGGCGCTTTCGGCCGGTGACCCGTTCGAGGATTCGCCGGTCTATATGGGCCCTGTCCTCGATCGCCGGAACGTGATGCGCCATCCGTTCAGCCCCGGTGCGGCACCTGCGGCGCGCGAGCTCGCCTGGATGCTGGGCGGTACGCGTGACGAGACCCGCGCCTATTTCGACCCGGATAGCATGGAGATGCGTACGCTGAGCTGGGATGCTGTCGGCGCCAAGATCGCGGCCGAGCTGCCGGTGAAGGCGCCGGTCGAAACCATCGTCGCCGAATATCGCCGCCGCTTTCCCGCCCATGCTCCTGCCGATGTCTTCTTCGCGGCGACAAGCGACGGGCGCAGCTGGCGCCCGATGCTGGAGGAAGCCGAAGCGCTTGCCCGCGCGGGACGCCCGGCCTTCGTCTATCAGTTCGACTTTGCCTCGCCAGTGGAGCCTGTACGCGGCGCGTTCCATGCGCTCGACATCCCGTTCGTGTTCGGAACGCTGGCGGGATCGCCCGCCGGAACCGGGCCGGAATCGCGCGCGGTAAGCGCGGCGATGCAGGACCGGTTCGTCGCCTTTGCGCGCTCCGGCACGCCCAACGCGCCCGGGCTTCCGGCCTGGCCCGCCTATCGCCTGCGCGATCGCGCGACGATGGTCTTCGACCGCCGTTCGCGCGTGGTTCGCGATCCGCGCGGCTGGCAGCGCCGGCTGTTCGCACCCTATCCCTATACGCAACCCGGAACCTGACTTGATGAGCGGCTCTTCCCCCTTTTCCAGCCCCCGCCGTACCGGGCCTGCCGGACCGCTCAGCGGCATCAGGGTACTCGACCTCAGCGCCTATATCGCGGGCCCCTATGGCTGCAGCCTGCTTGCCGATCAGGGTGCCGACGTCATCAAGGTCGAGCCGCCCGGCGGCGACAATCTGCGCCAGTATCCCTCGACGCTGGCGGGCGAGAACCGCGCCTTTCTCGGCGTCAACCGCAGCAAGCAGGGCGTGGTGCTGGACCTCAAGCAGGACGGCGAGCGGGCGGTGCTGCTCGACCTGGCCGATCAGGCCGATGTACTGGTCCATAATTTCCGGCCGGGCGTGCCCGAGCGGCTCGGCATCGACCATGCGGCGCTCTCCGCACGCAACCCGCGGCTGATCTACTGCGCCGTAACCGGCTATGGCGAGCAGGGACCGCTGCGCGCCAAGGCCGGCTATGATCAGGTGCTGCAGGCGATGACCGGCATGTGCGTGCTGCAGGGGCCGCCGGGGACGCCGGAGATCACCTATGGCTCGCCGGTCGATTATTATGCCGCGGCGCTGGTCGCGGCGGGGGTCGCCTCGGCGCTGTATGAGCGGGAGCGGAGCGGAGTCGGGCAATATGTCGGCGTCTCGCTGCTGCGCAGCGCGCTCACCATGCAGTCGGCGCGGCTGATCCGCGCGGAAGGGGAGGACCCCGGCATCTCCCGCGACATGCGTTCCGGCGGGATCACCGGGCTGCATCCCACAGCCGTGGGGCATCTCTATCTGTCGGCCAACACGCCGCATTTCTGGCGCGCCTTGTGCGAGCGGACGGGCCTGGCCGATCTGCTCGAGGATTCACGGTTCGACACCGTCAAGGGCCGCGCCGCACATGCCGACGAGATCATCCCGCGATTGCGCGCGGCGCTGATGGAACGGACGGCCGCGGAATGGGAGGCGTCGCTCGGGGATGCCGTTCCGTGCTCGGTCGCTCGGTCGATCGACGACATGTTCGACGACGCCCAGGTCGCCGCCGAAGCGATGTTGAGCGACATCCCGCACCCGGTGCTCGGCAGCTATCGCGGCGTCGCGCGCGCGATCAAGTTCGGCCGCACCCCGGGCCCTGATCCGTTCAAGGCGCCTCTGCTCGACGAGGACAGCGACCGGTTGCGCGGCCCGGGTAAGGCTGAGCCGTAGCGTCGCTTCGGAAGCACCGGCGAGCCGATGTCACTCGTCCGCGACGGCGCTCGCCACCAGCGGCGTCACTTTCGTCACGATCGAGTCGATTCCCGCGGGATTGGGGTGGATGCGATCGGGCAGCATCAACTGCTGATCGGTGATGACACCGTCGAGAAAGAAGGGATAGAGGACGGCGTCGTAGCGCTCCGCTAGTTCGGCGTAGATGGGGTTGAAGCGCTCCGCATAGTCGCGGCCCATATTCGGTGCGGCGACCATCCCGGTTAGCAGGATCGGGATACCGCGGCGCTTAAGCTCCTCGCAGATCGCGGTCAGGTTGGCGCGGGTTTCCTTGGGATCGATGCCCCGCAGCATGTCGTTGCCGCCCAGATTGACCATCACCAGATCGGGCTTGCGGTCGAGCCCGTCGAGCGTGAAGGCCAGCCGGCGGAGGCCGGCCGAGCTGGTGTCGCCCGAAACCCCGGCGTTCCGCACCGTCGCGGCGACCCCGCGCGCGGCCAGCGCCTTTTCGAGCCGGGCCGGGAAGCTCTGCTGCGGCAGGACGCCGTAACCCGCATAGAGGCTGTCGCCGAATGCGACGATCAGCCGGCCGCCCGCGGCTTCCGAGGGGGCCGTGGCGTTGCTCTGCGCGCCGGGCGTCTCCGCGATCGTCCGGTTTGCGGAATTATTCTCGCTCGAACATGCCGCGAGCCCTTGGAGCAGCAGCAGCGCGCCCGCATATGGGGCAAGTCTGTTAGGCAAGGGTGTCATCTCCAAGCATGTCGATCGATCCGGCGGCGGATATCGCAATCCGCGCACGCAATGTCACCCTTACCCTCGGCACGCGCGAGGCGCCGACCGAAATTCTCAAGGGGATAGATGTCGATATCGCGCGCGGCAGCAGCGTCGCGATCCTGGGGCCGTCGGGATCGGGCAAGTCGTCGCTGATGGCGATCCTGTCGGGGCTCGAGCGCGCGAGCGGCGGCGAGGTCAGCGTGGCAGGGATTGCCTATGGCACGCTCGACGAGGACGGGCTGGCGCGCGCGCGGCGCGGTCGCGTCGGTATCGTGCTCCAGGCGTTTCACCTGCTTCCGACGATGACTGCGCACGAGAATGTCGCGGTGCCGCTCGAACTGGCCGGTGCGCCCGACGCCTTCGCACGTGCCGGGGCAGAGCTTGAGGCCGTCGGACTCGGCCACCGGCTGACCCATTATCCGGTCCAGCTTTCGGGCGGCGAGCAGCAACGCGTCGCCATCGCCCGTGCGGTCGCGGGGCGCCCGAAAATCCTGTTCGCCGACGAGCCCACCGGCAATCTCGACGGCGCCACCAGCGGCGCGATCGTCGACCTGCTGTTCGATCGCCAGCGTGCGGCGGACGCCACCTTGCTGATCATCACGCATGATCCGGCGCTTGCGGAGCGCTGCGATCGCGTGCTGACGATGCGCGATGGCCTGATCGTCGCGGACAGCGCCGCTTGAGCGCCGTGCAAGCGCTTGGCTGGCGGGCCAGTTGGCAGATCGCCCGGCGCGACCTTCATGCCGGCTTTCGCGGCTTGCGGCTGCTGCTGGTGTGCCTGTTCCTTGGCGTCGCGACACTTGCCACGATCGGCAGCCTGACCGCTTCGATTACCGCGGAGCTCTCCGCGCGCGGCCAGGCCCTGCTGGGCGGCGATGTCGAGGTGGCGATGACTCAGCGCCAGGCATCGGCTGCGGAGCACGCTGCCCTGGCGGAGCTGGGGGCGGTCGGCGACACGATCCGTACTCGCGCGATGGCGCGCCGTGCGGCGCCGACCGGCGGCGCGCCGGATGCCGTGCTGACCGAGCTCAAGGGGGTCGACACGCGCTATCCGCTCTATGGCAGCCTGACGCTCGCCGCGGGGCGGTACGCCCCGCTCGCACCGGATGCGGTGCTGATCGGGCGGTCTCTCGCCGAACGGCTGCTGCTCAAGTCCGGCGACCGCATCCGCTATGGCGAGGCCGAGTTCCGCATTGCCGGCATCATCGCCGACGAGCCCGATCGCGTCGGTGAGGGATTCACCCTCGGCCCGGTCGCGATCGTATCGCTCGACGGGCTCAAGCGCACCGCGCTGCTTCAGCCCGGTGCGCTGTACGAAACTAAGTACCGGATCCGCCTCAAGCCCGGCATCGCGCCCAAGGAAGCGGTGGACCGCCTCAAGTCGAGATTTCCGGCGGCCGGCTGGGAATACAAGGATCGCGACCGCGCCGCCCCGGGCGCGGTGCGCTTCTTCGAGCGGATGGGACAGTTCCTGTCGCTGATCGGGCTCGCCGCGCTGGTGATCGCCGGGATCGGTGTGAGCAACGGCGTCGCCTCCTATCTCGCGCAGAAACGGGGCAGCATCGCGACCCTCAAGATCCTGGGCGCGACTTCAGGCGATATCAGCCGCATCTATCTGCTCCAGATCGGCGCCGCGACAGCACTTGCGGTGATCGCGGGCCTTGCGGTCGGGGCGTTGCTGCCGATCGGGTTCGTCACCCTTGCGCGCGACTTGCTGCCGGTCGCGCCGGGGATCGGCGTGTATCCGTTGCCGCTGGCGACGAGCGCAGCCTATGGCATCCTGATCGCGCTCGCCTTCGCATTGCCGCCGCTCGCGCGGGCGCGGACGCATCCCGCTGCCGCGCAGCTGCGCAGCGGGGTCGAGGGCACCCGGCGGATCGACCGGCGCAGCCTGTCGCTGGTCGCGCTCGCCGGCGGGCTGGTCATCGCGCTGGCGCTTGCTGCCGCGCGTGAGCCGCTGTTCGCTGCCGCCGTGCTCGGCGCGGTCGCGGGAGTGTTGCTGGTGCTGCTCGGTATCGGCGCGCTGATCCGCTGGCTCGCTGCGCGCGTACCGCGTCCCCGCCGCCCGCTGCTGCGCCTCGCCATCGCCAATCTCTATCGCCCCGGTGCCCAGACGGTCGCGCTGGTGATTGCGCTGGGGCTGGCTCTGACCCTGTTCGTCACGCTCGCCGCGATCCAGACCAGCCTGGACGCAGAGATCAGTCGCGCCGTGCCCGCGCGCGCGCCCAACCAGTTCGTGCTCGACATCCCGTCGGAATCGCGGGATCGCTTCGCCGCCGTGGTGAAGCGCGAGGCGCCCGAGGCGAAGCTGAACATCGTCCCTTCGCTGCGCGGTACGATCACCGCCTATGGCAAACAGCGCGTCGCCGATCTGGCGACGTTGCCGGAGGGCGCCTGGTTTCTGCGCGGCGAGCGCGGCGTGACCTATGCCGAGACGCTGCCGCAGGGCAGCGAACTGGTGGCGGGCGAATGGTGGCCGAAGGACTATGCCGGTCCGCCGCTGGTCTCGCTCGATCGCGAGGCTGCGCGCATCCTCAACCTGAGCGTGGGCGACACGATGACGGTGAGCATCCTCGGTCGGGAGATCGAGGCGCGCATCGCGTCGCTGAGACAGGTCAATTGGGACACGATGGGGTTCAACTATGTGCTCGTCTTCTCGCCCAATACGCTGGCGAGCGCGCCGCACAGCCTGACCTCGACGATCGACATGGACGCACGGAACGAGGGCGCCGTATCGCGCGCGCTGCTCGCGGCCTTCCCCTCGGCATCGATCATCGCGGTGAGCGAGGTGATCGGGCAAGTCCGCACGATCCTGGACCAGATGGCGACCGCGATCCTGTTGTCGGCGTCAGTGGCCGTCCTGGCAGGAATCGCGGTGCTGATCGGGGCGATCGCCGCCTCGCGCCAGGCGCGGACCTATGACAGCGTCATCCTCAAGACACTGGGCGCGACGCGGCGGCAAATCCTTGCTGCCCAAGCGCTCGAATATGCGCTGCTTGCCCTCGTCCTGGCGGCGCTTGCGCTGGCCGTTGGCGGAACGGCAGCATGGTATGTGATCACGGGCGTGTTCGAGTTCCACTGGGCTCCGGATTGGGGCGTCGTGCTGGCGACGCTTGGCGCCGGTGCCGTGATCACGCTCGGTATCGGATTGCTTGGATCGCTGCCTGTGCTGTCTGCGCGACCCGCACAAGCGCTGCGGCGGCTATAGCAACGGGAAGAGCCCGGCCAAAGACCGGGCCCGTAACGTCATGGTTCGATTGCCTTTGCGCCGGGACGGCGCGGATCGGCCGCGCCGAGGAACAGATCGCTGGTGATCATGATCGACTGCGCGCTGCCCATGGTTTCGTCCATCTCGATGCGATGCCCTCTGGCCTTGAGCGCAGCAACCGTATCCGGGTTGAAGTTGGGTTCCACGCGAAGGCTCGCGGTGGTGCCCTGATAGATGCGCGGCTGGTGCGTCGCCTCATCGATATTGAGGCCATAGTCGATCGTGTTGACGACGATCTGGAGCATCGTCGTGATGATCGTGCTACCGCCGGGCGTGCCGACGATCAGCCAGGGCTTGCCTTCCTTGAACACGATCGTCGGCATCATCGTCGAGAGCATGCGCTTGCCCGGCGCCATGGCGTTGAGCGGCGGTTTCGTGCCCTTGCGCTGCGCTTCCCAGGCCTGCTCGTGGCTGAAATTGTTCATCTGGTTGTTGAGCAGGATGCCGGTGCCCGCGATCATCACCCCCGAGCCGAAGTCGGAGCCGAGCGTATAGGTGGTCGAGACGGCGTTCCCCTCGGCATCGGCGACTGAGAAATGCGTGGTCGAAGGGCTTTCGAACTTGAGCGGATCGCCGGGCGCGAGGGAGCGGACGGGTGTTGCCTTGCCGAGATCGATCAGCTTCGCGCGCTCGGCGGCGTATTCCTTCGCGATGAAGCCCCTGACCGGCGCGGTGACGAAGGCGGGATCGCCGAGCGCTTCATACCGGTCGAGATAGGCCAGCTTCATCGTTTCGGCCATGACGTGCAGTGAGGCGGCCGAGCCTGGGCCCATGTTCTTGAGGTCGAAATGCTCGAGGATGTTGAGCATGTTGAGCAGGGTCGCACCGCCCGCGCTGGCCGGCGGCGGGGTGTAGACCTGATAGCCGCGATAGCTGCCGACCAGCGGATCGCGCTCGACCGGCTTGTAGGCGGCGAGATCGGCGCGGGTGATGATGCCGCCATTTGCCTTCATGTCCGCTTCGATCCGGCGGGCGATCTCGCCGGTATAGAAGGCCTTGGCGCCGCCCTTGGCGATCTCGCCAAGGGTCCAGGCCAGCTCGGGCTGCCTCAGCACCTCGTCCTTGGCATAGAGGCTGCCGTCGGGCTTGTAGAAGGTCGCCTTGCCCGAAGCGCTGTTCGACAGGCGCTGGCGGCCCCAGCCGAATACGAAGGCTTCGTCGGCGGTGAGTTTCACGCCGTCGCGGGCAAGGCGGATGGCCGGTGCGACGACCTTGGCCCAGGGGAGCTTACCCCATTTACGATGGGCATGTTCGAGGCCGGCGACGGTGCCGGGGACGGATGGCGCCATGTAGCCATAGGAGGCGATGTTCCGCTCCTTGCCCTGGTTGTCGACGAACATCGCGGGTGTGGCGGCGCGCGGGGCGATGCCGCGGAAGTCGAGGACGCGGACCTGTTTCGACTTCGCGTCGTAGACGGTCATGAAGCCGTCGCCCCCGATATTGCCGGCGCGGGGAAGCGTGACGGCGAGCGCGAAGCCGATCGCGACCGCGGCATCGATCGCGTTGCCGCCGTCGCGCAGGATCTGCGCGCCGACCTCGCTCGCAATGGCGTTCTGGCTGACGATCATTCCGCGCGTGCCGACCACGGGCGAATGAATTGAGGGATATTCGAGCAGGTGACGGCTCTGCGCCGTCGCCGGGACGGGCAGGGCGAGCGCGAGTGCCGAGAAGGCCAGGACGAACTTGCGAAGGATCATGACAGACGGCCTCGAACGTCGTTGGTAACGATGCGGGTCACCGGCGAAACAGGGCGCGCGCGCCGCTTCACCGGGTTGCCCCCGCGCCACCGAGATCGGCGCCGCGGGGGCGGGGTGCCTCTAGAAGCGCTTGCTCACCGAGAAATAGACCTGACGGCCGCGGTTGCCGTAGAGATCGCCGATATAGCCGGTCGGCTGATCGGCGAGCGGGGCGAGCTCGTTGAGCAGGTTGCGCACGCCGACGCGCAGGCGCAGATCGTCCATCGGGCCGCCGTCGACGCTGTACTGGGCGTAGAGGCTGTGCGTGAGATAGTCCTTCACCCGCCAGCGCGTGCCATTCGCCAGCGCCGCCGACGTATCGGTGACCGCGCCGACATAGTTGGCGTAGTAGCCGAGCCCGAAGCCCTTGTAGCGCCAGGTGACGCTGGCCGATCCGCGCCACTTGGGACGCCCATTCTGCTCGATCAGGCTTTCCGCGCCGACGATGTTGATGAACCCGTTGATCTTGCCGGCATCCTGTGCGTCGATCAGCGACTGAACGGTCTCGTTCGGCACCTGGTAGAATTCGAGCAGGCGGGCGGCGTTCACCCGGACGTTGAAGTCGCCGATGCCGGTGTCCTTGACCTGATAATAGACACCAAGGTCATAGCCGCGGACCGTGCGGGGAGTGAGGTTGGTGTAGTTGTCGATCACCTGGATGATGCGGCCGACGGGTGCGAGACCGGTGCCCGCGACCGCATCGATATCCGCCTGGGTCGGCGCGGTGCGCTGGACGTTGGGGTTCGAGGAGCCCGAGAGGCGCAGAAGATAGTCGAGGATCAGCGCATTCGTGTCCCCGAACAGGCCGATCACATTCTTTTGCCGGATCTCCCAATAATCGGCGGTGAAGGTGAAGCGGCCGGCACTGCCCAGGTTGAGCTGGAAGGTGCCGCCGAGCGAGAGGCTGTCCGATTCCTCGGGTTTCAGATCCTGGCTGCCGGAACGGTTGCTGACGACGCCCTGGCTGCGCGTGCAATCGTCGAAATTAGTAATCGCCCCGGTGCGGAAATCAGCCTCGCAGCGGATCCAGTCCGTGCGGGTATTCGAGCGCTGAATGCCATTCTCGAACAGCTGCGGGAGGTTGGGCGCGCGGAAGCCCTGCGACCAGGAGCCGCGGAGCTGCAGGTTGGCGAACGGGTACCAGGACAGCGCGACCTTGGGCTTTGCGACGGTGCTGAAGCCCTGATACGCCTCGACACGCCCGGCGAGCTGGAGGTCGAGCGATCGGATCAGCGGGACGTTCATGTCCGGGCCGACCACCGGCACTGCGAGCTCGAGGAAGCCCGAGATGGTGTTGCGCGCGCCGCCGCTGTCGGGCGTGGGGCTGGCGCCGATCGTATCGCTACCGTTGGACGAACCGTCGAGCGCGGTAAAGCGGATCGTGCCGTCGAGACGCGGATCGCGATCGTCGGCGAAGGTCTCCCGCCGGAACTCGACGCCCGCGGCGACACCGACCCGGCCCGCGGGGAGGTGGAGAAGATCGTTCTTGCTGAGCTTCAAGTCGGCCATCATCAGCTCGGTCGTGCTGATGCGATAGATATCGACCATGAAGGGATCGATCACGCTGCGCGGATTGGGCGTGCTGTCGTAGCGGCCGGGATTGAGCGGATCGCCGCCGTTGAACGGGTTGTAGGCGGTGGCGTCGGTCCGGCTGAGCGCTTCCTGGAACTTGGTCAGGCTGAGGGTACGCATGCTGTCGCGCGTGCGGGCCCGCGAATAGAGCAGGGCGCTGTCGAAATCGAAGCCGAAGACCTCACCCCGGAAGCCGCTGAGGAAGCGCATCGTATCGTTGCGCACCTTGACCACCAGCGGCCCGGCATCGACCGGCCGATAGTCGATCAGTTCGATCGGCACGCCAGTCGCGGCGACGCCGGTGAGGCCGGGGATGCGGTTAGGGCTGCCGACAGGACCGAGCGGGTTGTAATAGCCATTGGCGGGAATGATCAGCCGCTGGCTTGCCAGCGACGTGTCCTGCTCGCGCTGCGATTCATAGTCGGCGCGATACCAGGCGGCTTCGGCGAAGAATTCGAGACCGCTATCGAACTCGTGATTGAAGAAGCCGAACAGGTTGATGCGGTCGTTGCGGCCGATCAGCGTGCGGACGTTGTTGATGTCGTATTTGAGGTTGTTGTCGGTCGAAGCGGTCGAGAGCGAGCTGTTGTCCCAGCAGGTTCCTGCGTAGGGCGTCGGTGCCACGCAGCTGCCGTTGGCGGTCGGCTGGATATGGAAGATGCCGTTGGTCGTGAGCGTCGTGCCGTTGACCGACGCGCTGGTGGTCGATGCGACATAGCTGTTGGTCAGCCGCTGGAACTCGCCCCAGATGCTGTCGGTCGAGGTATTGTCGAAGTCGCTGTCACCCGCGAACGGGGTGCCGGCGACCAGCGGCCGCAGATCGGCCGAGCGCGAATTGCGGCGCTCGCGGGCATAGAGCGGGTCGCGATGGTTGTAGGAGCCGAACAGCGAGATGTTGGACTTGCCGCCGTTGAAGCTGTGGCCGGCCTCGAACGCGAACTCGGCTTCGATCTGCCCCGAATTCTCGGTGAAGCCGACCTCGCTGGTCAGGCGCAGGCCCTTGAAATTGTCCTTGAGCACGGTGTTGATCACGCCTGCGACCGCGTCCGATCCGTAGATGGCGGCGGCGCCGTCGAGCAGCACCTCGACCCGGCGGACGCCCATCACGGGGATCGTGTTGGTGTTGACGCTTTGCACGGGCACGAGGTTTTCGCTCTGTGTGCCGGGGTGGAGGACCATTCGGCGGCCGTTGAGCAGGACCAGCGTGTTGCCGGTGCCGAGCGCACGCAGGTTGATCGAGGCGGTGTCGCCGCGTGCGTCGTTGATGCCGCCCGCGTCACGGCTTTCGTTGAAGGCGACGTCGCCTGCCTGCGGAATCGAACGGAACAGATCGTCGCCACTGGTGGCGGCGGTCGCGGCGATATCGTCCTCGTTGAGCACGGTGACGGGCAATGCCCCCGCGACGTCGGCGCCCTTGATCTGCGATCCGATGACGACGACTTCCTGCGGTTCCGGCTCGGCTTGCGGGTTTTCGGGCGCGTCCTGCGCGAGCGCTGCGCTGGCAGTTGCGAGCAGCGAAATGCCGCCCATCAGGCCGGCAATTCGGATTGTGGTCTTCATGGTTTTTCCTTCCCTGATCTTGCTTTGCCAGCGGCGTCTTCGCGCCGTCAGGCGATCCCCTCTGACTTATGCAGCTTAGCCTGCCGGGACCGTGACATCGATCCAGCCTCCGCCAGCGACGATGCCCGCGCAGAGGTGGAACGGATACGCATGCTGTCGATGTCTCCCCCGTCCGCTGCCTGCCGGACTTCAGGGAAATTATCGTACCGGGGGAGGCCCGAAAATATGGTTTTCGTATGCGTGCCATAACCATGGTCTATGTGTGACTGCGAATTACTATCTGGCGCTCGCCGAATTGCGGTGAGGGCCAGCCTTCGGGCGGACGGTTACGTAGCGTTACAATTGCTTACCAAGCGCCGGTATTTTGTGCGGTGCGGCATCGTTAGGCGGGGCGCTTCCTCGACAAAGGGTCCCGATCATGCCGTTACGTACTCCGATCGCCGTCACCGCGGCCTTGCTGCTCGCCGGGTGCGGCGGGGCGAAGCAGATGCCGCCGCAAGGACCGGCCGAAGTCGGCGTCGTCACGCTGCGCGCCGAACCCGTGACGATGACCTCGGAGCTCACCGGCCGGACCACGGCAACGGCGATCGCGGAAATCCGGCCGCAGGTCGACGGGATCATCAAGGCACGGCTGTTCACGGAGGGCTCCTATGTCCGAGCCGGCCAGCCGCTCTACCAGATCGATCCGCGGCTCTACGTCGCCTCGCGCAACCAGGCAGCGGCACAGCTGGCAAGCGCGCAGGCGTCGGTGATCACCGCCAATGCCAAGGTTGCGCGCTATCGCCAGCTCGGCGGCGCGGATGCAGTCAGCAAGCAGGAGATCGACGACGCCGTCGCCACGGCGCGTGCGGGCGAGGCGAGCGTTCGCCAATATGCCGCGACGCTGGACAGTGCGAAGGTCAATCTCGGCTTCACCCGCGTCTATGCGCCGATCTCTGGCCGGATCGGCCGGTCGAACGTGACACAGGGTGCGCTGGTCGGAACCGGACAGGCCACGGCGCTCGCGACGATCCAGCAGCTCGATCCGATCTATGTCGATATCCAGCAATCGAGCGACGCGCTGCTCGCGCTGCGCGAGAGCTTGGCCAAGGGCGACGTGCTGCCGGCGAGCACGACCGTACAGCTCGTTCTGAGCAACGGCCGCGTCTATCCCCAGACCGGCACGATCGAGTTCGGTGAAGTCTCGGTCGATCCGGGCAGCGGCATGGTCACGCTGCGCGCGCGCTTCCCCAATCCCAACAATCTGCTGCTGCCCGGTATGTTCGTTCGGGTGAAGGCGCCGCAGGCGGTGGTGCGGAACGGCATCCTCGCGCCCCAGCAGGGCATCACCCGCGACGCCAAGGGCAATGCCACCGCGCTGGTGGTCGGCAGGGAAGGGAAGGTCGAACAGCGCACGGTGAGCGTCGCGCAGGCGATCGGCGACAAGTGGCTGGTCACCGGCGGGCTCAAGGCCGGTGAACGGCTGATCGTCGAGGGTACCGACAAGGCGCGTCCGGGCGCTGAGGTGAAGGCTGTCGCGGCGGGAAGCAAGTAAGATGGGTATCAGCCGCTTCTTCATCGATCGCCCGATCTTTGCCTGGGTGATCTCGATCGTCATCATGCTGGCGGGTCTGCTCGGGCTGGCCAGCCTCCCGGTCGCGCAATATCCGGATGTCGCGCCGCCGACGATCCGGGTCAGCGCGAACTACCCGGGCGCTTCGGCACAGACGCTGGAAACCAGCGTCACCCAGGTCATCGAGCAGCAGCTTACCGGGATCGACGGGCTACTCTATTTCCAGTCGTCGTCGGACAGCTCGGGCAGCGCGTCGATCACGGCGACCTTCGCCAAGGGAACCGATCCCGATACCGCGCAGGTCCAGGTGCAGAACAAGGTCCAGCAGGCGACCTCGCGCCTGCCTTCGGCCGTTACCTCGCAGGGCGTCACCGTCACCAAGGCGAACAACGACTTCCTGATGATCGTCGCGCTCTACGACGGGAGCGACAAGAGCACCGCGAGCGATGTCGCGGACTATCTCGTCACCAATTTCCAGGACCCGCTCGGCCGCGTCGAGGGCGTCGGCCAGACCCAGGTGTTCGGCGCGCAATATGCGATGCGGATCTGGCTCGATCCGAACAAGCTTGCCGCACGCAAGCTGATGCCGGCGGACGTTTCCGCGGCGGTGCGCGCGCAGAATGCGGACGTCTCCGCGGGCCAGATCGGCGGGCTGCCGGCGGTGAAGGGGCAGATGCTCAACGCCGTGGTGCGCGGCAAGTCGCGCCTGACCTCGGTCGATCAGTTCAACGACATCGTGGTGAAGACCGAGAGCGACGGTTCGGTCGTTCGCCTCGCCGATGTCGCACGGGTCGAGCTTGGGCAGGAAAGCTATGCCGCCTCGGCCAAACTCAACGGCCACCCGGCGTCGGGTATCGCCATCCAGCTCGCGACGGGCGCCGACGCGCTCAAGACGGCAGCGGCGGTCAAGGAACGGGTCGCCGAGCTTTCGAAGGACCTGCCCGCCGGCTATGCGATCACCTATCCGCGCGACACGACCGATTTCGTGAAGCTGTCGATCAAGGAAGTGATCAAGACGCTGATCGAGGCAGTCGTGCTGGTCGTCATCGTGATGTTCGTCTTCCTGCAGAGCTGGCGCGCCACGCTGATCCCGGCGATCGCGGTGCCGGTCGTGCTGCTCGGTACCTTCGGGGTGCTCGCGGTCGCGGGCTATTCGGTCAATACGCTCACCCTGTTCGCGATGGTGCTGGCGATCGGCCTGCTCGTCGACGACGCGATCGTCGTGGTCGAGAATGTCGAGCGCGTGATGGCGGAGGAAGGACTCAACCCGCGCGAGGCGACGATCAAGTCGATGAGCGAGATCGGGTCCGCGCTGGTCGGCATCGCGCTGGTGCTGTCCGCGGTGTTTCTGCCCATGGCCTTTTTCGGCGGATCGGCGGGCGTGATCTACCGCCAGTTCTCGGTGACGATCGTCTCGGCGATGGTGCTGTCGGTCGTGGTCGCGCTGGTACTCAGCCCGGCGCTCACCGCCACCTTGCTCAAGCCCGGGCATCATGACCCGCTCGAGCGCAAGGGGCTGGCGGGACGGTTCAACCGTTGGTTCGCGCGGATCACCGGCCGCTATCAGGACGGCGCACATTCGGTGATCCGCCGGCGCCTGATGCACTTCGGCGTATTCATCGCGATCACGGTGGTGCTCGGCCTGTTGTTCGCGCGGCTGCCGACCAGCTTCCTGCCCGAGGAGGATCAGGGCACGGCGATGGTGATGTATACGCTGCCCGCCGGCGCCACCGCCGAGCGGACCGAACAGGTCCGTGCCGAGATCCAGCGTTTCTACGGCAACGAGAAGGACATCGCGAACGCCTTTACCGTCTCGGGCTTCAGCTTCGGCGGGTCGGGCCAGAATGCCGGCATGGGCTTCGCCAGCCTGAAGCCGTTCGACGAACGCCCGGGCGCCGAACATTCGGCGGGCGCGGTCAATGGCAAGGCGATGGCGGCCTTCTCGAAGATCCGCGATGCGCAGGTCTTCGCGATGACCCCGCCGCCGATCTCGGGCCTTGGCCAGTCGAACGGGTTCACCTTTCAGCTGCTCAATTCGAGCGGCATGCCGCAGGCCGAGTTCGTGGCGCTGCGCGACAAGCTGATCGCCGCGGCGGCAAAGGACCCCGAGTTGATGGCCGTGCGCGCCTCTACCTTGCCCGACACGCCGCAGCTCGACATCAAGCTCGACGAGGCGAAGCTCGCCGTGCTGGGCCTCAGCGTCGACGATGTGACCAGCGCGCTGAGCTCCGCCTGGGGCGGCACCTATATCAACGACTTCGTCGATCGCGGCCGGGTCAAGCGCGTCTACATGCAGGGCGATGCGCCGTTCCGCATGCTGCCCGAGGACATCAACCAGTGGCAGGTGCGCAATCCGGGCACGGGCGAGATGGTCCCGTTCTCGTCCTTCGCCACCCTGTCGTGGGAAAAGGGGCCGAACAGCGTCGCGCGCTTCAATGGTCTCCCTTCCTACGAGATCCAGGGCTCGGCGGCGGCCGGTACCAGCTCGGGCGAGGCGATGCAGCGGATGGTCGAGCTGCAGCAGGAGCTTGCGCCGGGCACCAGCTATGCCTGGGCCGGACTCTCCTTTCAGGAGAGCCAGTCGAGCGGGCAGGCGCCCCTGTTGTACGGCGCCTCGATCCTGATCGTCTTCCTCTGCCTTGCGGCGCTGTACGAAAGCTGGTCGGTGCCGATCGCGGTGCTGCTGGTGCTGCCGCTCGGCATCATCGGTGCGGTGCTGGCGGTGACGATGCGCGGCCTGAACAACGACATCTACTTCCAGGTCGGCCTGATCACCACCATCGGCCTGGCGGCGAAGAACGCGATCCTGATCGTCGAGTTCGCCGAAGATGCGCGCCGCCGCGGCAAGGATCTGGTGGAATCGGCACTGGAAGCAGCCCGGCTGCGTCTGCGTCCGATCCTGATGACCAGCCTCGCCTTCATCTTCGGCGTGCTGCCGCTGGCGATCGCCACGGGTGCCGGCGCCAACAGCCGGATCGCGATCGGCACGGCGGTGATCGGCGGCATGCTGACCGCGACCGTGCTCGCAATCTTCTATGTGCCGATGTTCTTCGTGGTCATCGCCAAGCTGTTCCACAGCCGCGCGCCCAATGCGCAGGAGACCCAGTCGTGACTGCCTTTCGTACCCTGGTGCTGCTTGCCGGCGCCGCTTCGCTGACCGCCTGCAACATGGCGCCCACCTATGTGCGTTCGGTCGCTGACTATGTGCCGCCGGAATGGCCGCAGGGCGCCGCCTATGCCTCCGGTCAGGAAGGGGCCGCAGGGATGCCGTGGCGCATGCTGGTCGGGGACGAGAAGCTGCGCCAGGTGATCGAGCAGGCGCTGTCGCGGAACCAGGATCTCGCCGCCGCGGTCGCCAATGTCGAGATGGCGCGCGCGCAATATCGCTCGCAGCGATCGCGTGAGGCGCCGACGCTGACGGCCGGGGCGGGGGCTTCGGTCCAGCGCACGCTTGGCGGTCCGCAAACCGCCGGCACGGGCGACACGACGCAGTTTTCCGGCACTGTCGGGATCAGCGGGTTCGAGATCGACCTGTTCGGCCGGCTCAAGAACCTCTCGCGTCAGGCGTTCGAACAGTATCTCGCGAGCGAATCGGGCGCGCGATCGACGCGCTTCGCCATCGTCGCCGAGACCGCGACGGCCTATGCGACGCTTGCGGCCGACCAGGACCTGCTCGATGTGGCGCAACGCCAGGTGAAGAGCGGTGAGGAGACCGTGCGGCTCACCCGCAAGCTCCACGATGCCGGGTTGGTCAGCGGGAGCGACGTCGCCAATGCGCAGACGATCCTTGCCCAGGCGAAGGCCGACGTCGAATCCTACACGACCCGTGTCGCGCAGGACCGGAACGCGCTGGAGCTGCTGGCGGGCGGAAGGATCGACGACGCGCTGCTGCCCGCGGGCCTTGCCGCGCTCGACACGGGGGTTGCCAATGTCCCCGCAGGGCTTTCCTCGACCGTGCTGCTCGATCGCCCGGACGTGGTCGAGGCGGAGCATCAGCTGAAGGGCGCCAATGCCAATATCGGAGCGGCGCGGGCGGCGTTCTTCCCGACCATCTCGCTCACCAGCGTGATCGGGGTGGCCAGCAACGCGCTGACGAGTCTCTTCTCCGGACCGACGAGCACCTGGTCGGCCAACCCCTCGGTCAGCCTGCCGGTCTTCGGTGGCGCCAATCGCGGCAATCTCGACTATGCCAAGGCGCAGTCCGACTATGCGCTCGCGACGTACCGCAAGGCGGCGCAGACGGCGTACAAGGAAGTTTCCGACGGGCTTGCCCGGCGCGGCACGATCGTGCGGCAGCGCGAGGCTCAGGCCGAGCTGGTCGCGGCGGCGAACAAGAGCTGGACGGTCGCCGATGCGCGCTACCGCCAGGGCATCGACAGCTTCCTCACCGCGCTCGTCGCGCAGCGCACGCTCTATGCTGCGCAGCAAAGCGAGATCGGCCTGACGCTCACCGACATCGCCAACCGTATCGCGCTCTACCAGTCGATCGGTTCGGACGACAGCCTGTGACACGGCCTTTGGCAGTACCGGCGGAGGCGCTATAGCCGATGCTGGAGGACAGGTTGGCTGAAGATTTCGGGCATGTGCCGCGGCTGCTGGTCGTCGATGACGATCCCGATATCCGCGAGCTGGTGATCCAGCAGCTCGCCCGCGAGGGCTATGCACTGAACGCTGCCGGGAATGTCGCCGAGGTCCGCGCCACGCTTGCGCGCGAGCCGGTCGACCTGATCGTCCTCGACCTCAACCTGCCCGACGGCGACGGGCTGACCCTGTGCCGCCAGCTTCGTGCCGAAGGGCATGAGGGCGCGATCATCATGGTCACCGCGCGCGACAGCGCGATCGACCGGGTGCTCGGGCTCGAGCTCGGTGCCGACGACTATCTCACCAAGCCGTTCGAGCCGCGCGAGTTGAGCGCGCGCGTGCGCAACCTGCTGCGGCGGCGGCCCCGGGTCGAGGCCCGGCCGGGCGGCGCACAGGTTGCGCGGTTCGGCCCGTGGCGGCTCGATCTGGTCAAGCGCCGGCTGATCGCGCCGGACGACAGTCTGGTCATGCTGTCCTCGACCGAGTTCGCCATCCTGAACCGGCTGATCGAGGCGCCGCATCAACCCTTGTCGCGCTCCGCCCTGTTTCCCAGCCGCGGCGCCACCGCCGAGTTCGACCGCACGATCGATAACCAGATCAGCCGATTGCGCCACAAGCTCGCGCGGGTCGGCGGGAATGACGAACTGATCCTGACCGTGCGCAATCAGGGCTACCTGCTGGCGGCGAACGTGGCGTTCGAATGATCGCCGCCTGGCGCGGCCTGCAGCGATTTGCCCTGTCTCTTGCAGGGCGCATCGCGCTGATCCTGGCGATCGGTATCTCGTGCGCCGCGATCGCCGCGCTGTTCGTCGCCGATCAGGTAAGGCAGGCCGATTATCAGCGCTGGCGCGGCGAGCAGGTCGTGCTGAGTGCGATCGACGTAGCCGGGCGCCTCGAGCGCAATCGTCAGGGAACGCTCGATCTGCTGCGCGATCGCGGGCTGATCGGCGTCAGGCTGATCCCGCCCGGCGTCGCCTTTCCCGGGACGCCGGATCAGGCCCATACCGACATGGCGCGCGGGCGCGCGCCGGCGGGCATGGCACTCGCACTGTTCAAGGTCGCGCCGTCAGTCTGCATCTCGAACGAGCCCTTCTGGAAGCAGCCGCGGGTGGCCGGCTTCAAATTCCCGATCTCGCCCGAATGCTGGCTGCTGACCGTGGATTCGAACGGCGAGACCGTGCGCATCAGCGTCGACATGCCGCGGCTGGCAGCGCCGCCGAGCCCGATCACCCAGCCGCTTTTCCTTGTCCTGATCATCGCCGCGAGCACGCTGTTGTCGATCCTCGTCGCCAGCATCGCCATGGCGCCGATCCGTCGCCTCGCCGCGGCCTCGCGCGCCTTCGCCCGCTCGATCGACGCCGATCCGGTGCCTGAGCGCGGGCCGGAAGACGTGCGGCAGGCGCTGGCGACCTTCAACACGATGCAGGAGCGGGTCCGCGAAGGACTGCGGGAGCGCACCCGCCTGCTCGCGGCGATCAGCCATGATCTCCAGACGCCGCTCACCCGGTTGCGGTTGCGGCTCGAGCAGGTCGAGGATGCCGCATTGCGCGAACGTCTGGTCACGGACCTGTCGGCGACACTGGCGATGGTCCGGCGCGGACTCGACCTCGCGCGGAGCAGCGAAAGCGCCGAGCAATGGTCGGTGATCGATCTCGATTCGATGCTTTCCGCGATGGTCGAGGATGCTGCCGAGTTCGGCCATGCGGTCCGCTTCGCCGGGGGCTGTGGCGCGCGGGTACGGGTCAAGCCCGATGCCATGTCCCGGTGCCTGGGCAATGTGATCGACAATGCGATCCGCTATGCCGGCGGCGCGGACCTGGCCTGCCGTCGCGACGCGGGCGGAGTGATCGTGAGCGTTCGCGATCACGGCCCGGGCATGTCTGAAGACCTGATCGCGCGCGCGTTCGAACCGTTCGTCCGGGGCGAGGGGCAGGACACCACGCTCGGGACCGGCATCGGCCTTACCATCGCTCAGGCGCAGGCGCGCGCGACCGGCGGCGAACTGACCCTCCGCAATCATCCCGAAGGCGGATTGCTGGTCGAGCTGCGGCTGGCGCGCTAGGGAAGCGGCCCGGTGCTGTCGCGGACGACGAGTTCGTGGGGCAGGGTGATCTGGCGGATCGGACTTTGCGGATCGCGCAGGATCTCGACCAGCAATTCGACCGTTCGCTGCCCGATCAGTCCCTTTGGCTGGGCGATCGTGGTGAGCGCGGGCTGGAAGAAGCGGGCGGTGGGGAGATCGTCGAAGCCGACGACCGAGACATGGCCGGGACAGGTCAGGCCAGCCGCGCCGATCGCGCTGATCGCGCCCATCGCCATTTCGTCGCTGAAGCAGAAGATCGCGGTGACGTTCCGCTCGAGCAGATCGCCGGCCAGTTCGAACGCCAGCTTTGCCGAATAGTCGCCGTTCCGGACCTGCAGACGATCCCTCAGCCCGTGGCGTTCGGCAGCCTCCATCGCGCCCGAAAGACGGTCGCGGCTGATCGGACTGATGAGCGGGCCGGTGACGATGCCGATATCGCGATGGCCAAGGCCGACCAGATGCTCGATGGCATCGCTGCTCGCCGCGGCATTGTCGATATGCACGCTGGGGACGCCAAGGTCGGGGCTGTATTCGCAGCCGTTCACGACCGGCGCGGCGATGCCGGGCCGGGACAGGAGCGGGCTCAGATTGTCGGGCAGGCGGTGGCCGAGGAAGATGAGCCCGTCGACCTCGCGGCGCGAGAGCATCTCGGCATATTGATCCTCGACCTGCGGGTCGTGCCGGGTGTCGCCGACCACCACCGCATAGCCCGCGTCGCGCGCCGCTTCCTCGGCGCCGCGGATGATGCTGGCGAAGAAGGGGTTGGAGATGTCGGGCACCGTCAGCAGGATCTTGGCGGCCCGCAACGTGCGCAGCGTCCGCGCCGCGACGTTCGGGGCATAGCCCAGCGACTGAACCACCTCGAGCACGCGTTTGCGCGTCGCTTCCGCCACCCGCTCGGGCTGGCTCAACACGCGCGAAACCGTGGCAGTGGAGACGCCCGCGACCGCGGCGACGTCGATGATCGTCGGCATCGTGGCTTCATGTAGCCTGCTGCGCAGCGTGTCGATAAAATTCGATGTAATCCTTTACATCAATCCGCGATCTGCGTAGCCTGAGTCGCGAAAAGAACGGACTATATCGACGGGAGGGGATCGCATGGCCACGGCCCATGGAGCGCAGAATGTCGCTTCGCATCCGGTATCGGCAATGCTCATGGCGCGGCTGAGCGCCCTCATGTTCATGCAATTCTTCGTCTGGGGCGCCTGGGCGGTCACGCTCGGGCTGGTGATGCAGACGGTCGGGGTCGGCAACCTGATCGCCAACGCCTTTTCGGTCGGCCCGATCGCCTCGATCGCCGGATCCTTCCTGCTCGGCATGGCGGCGACCCGCTATTTCAGCCCCAAGGCGCTGATGGTGATCCTCCACCTCCTAGGCGGTGCGATCCTGCTGGCGTTGCCGTCGCTGCTGACGCCGGAGAGCGGCGGCACGTTCGTCTGGGTGCTGTTCGGCTACATGATCCTCTACATGCCGACCGTCGGCCTCGCGAACACGATCGCGCTCAAGAGCCTGGGCGAACGCGATGACCGTTTCCCCTTCGTCCGCGCATTCGGCACGCTCGGCTGGATCGTGGCGGGCCTGATCATCGGCTGGGCAGCATTGTCCGCCAGCCCGGAGATCTTCCGCGTCGCGGCGGTCGTGTCCATCGCGCTCGGCATCTACAGCCTGACGCTTCCCGCGATCGAGCCCGACGCGCCGAGCGACGAGAGCCTAGTTCGCCAGGTGCTGTGCGTCGAGGCGTTCGGCCTGATGCGCCAGCGCTCCTATCTGATCTTCGTGATCTGCGCGACGCTGATCTCGATCCCGCTGGCGATGTATTACGCCTATGCTTCGGCCTATATCGGTGCGGCGGGCATCACCAATGTCGGCGGTACGATGTCGATCGGGCAGATGTCCGAGCTGGCGTTCATGTTCTCGATGCCGTGGCTCTACCGCCGGTTCGGTGTGAAGCCGCTGTTGCTGGTGGGCATGGCCGCCTGGGCGCTGCGCTACGCCCTGTTCGCGATCGGCGATGGCGGCGCATCGCTTTGGGCCATCTATCTCGGCGTGGCGCTGCATGGGGTCTGCTACGACTTCTTCTTCGTCGCCGGCGCAATCTACACCGGTACCATCGCCACGCCCAAGGGGGTCAACGCCCAGGCGCAGGGGATGCTGACCTTGTTCACCTATGGGGTCGGCATGCTGCTCGGGTCGCAGATCGGCGGGCTGCTCTATGCCCAGCTGCCCGCGGTGCCGACGATCGCCGACTGGCAGCAGATGTGGTGGTATCCGGCGATCGCTGCGGCGGTCATCACCGTGCTGTTCCAGCTTCTGTTCCGCGACGACAGCAAGCAGGGAGCCGCCGCATGACCGCGATGAAGGGCCCCGCGATCTTCCTAGCCCAGTTCATGGGCGACGCCGCGCCGTTCGATACGCTGGACGGGCTCGCGAAATGGGCGGGGCAGCTTGGCTACAAGGGCGTGCAGATCCCGTGCGACCCGCGGCTGATCGACCTCAGGCTGGCCGCGGAGAGCAAGGCCTATTGCGACGATCTGCGCGGCCGGCTCGCAGACCACGGCATCGAGCCGACGGAGCTTTCGACCCATCTTCAGGGCCAACTCGTCGCGGTGCACCCTGCCTATGACCAGTTGTTCGACGGGTTCGCGCCGGTCGAGCTTCACGGCAAGCCTGCGGAGCGTCAGGCCTGGGCGGTGGAGCAGGTCAAGCTTGCCGCGAAGGCGAGCGCCAATCTCGGGCTCAACGCGCACGCGACCTTCTCCGGCGCGCTTGCCTGGCCCTATGTCTATCCCTGGCCGCAACGGCCGGCGGGGCTGGTCGAGGAAGCGTTCGCTGAGCTTGCCCGGCGCTGGCTGCCGATCCTCGACGCGTTCGAGGAGACGGGCGTCGATTGCGCGTTCGAGATCCATCCCGGCGAGGACATTCATGACGGCGCGACCTGGGAGCGTTTCCTTGCCGCGGTCGGCAATCATCGGCGCGCGCGCATCCTGTTCGACCCGTCGCATTATGTGCTGCAGCAGCTCGACTATCTCGACTTCATCGATCGCTATCACGACCGCATCTCGTGCTTCCATGTGAAGGATGCCGAGTTCAACCCGACCGGGCGGAGCGGGGTCTATGGCGGTTACGAGAGCTGGGTGGACCGCGCTGGCCGGTTCCGCTCGCTTGGCGACGGGCAGGTCGATTTCGTCGGCATTTTCAGCAAGCTGGCGCAATATGGCTATACCGGCTGGGCGGTGCTCGAATGGGAATGCGCGCTCAAGCACCCCGAGGATGGCGCGCGCGAAGGCGCACCCTTCATCCGCGATCATATCATCCGCCTGACGGAGCGGCCGTTCGACGATTTCGCGGCAAGCGGCGCCGACCGCGACGCGATCCGCAAGCTGCTGGGGCTGTGAGCATGGCGCGGCAGCCACTTCGGCTCGGCATGGTGGGCGGCGGGGAGGGCGCGTTCATCGGCGCCGTCCATCGCATCGCCGCCGCGATTGACGGCGAGTGGCGAATGACCGCAGGCGCGTTCAGCACCGATGCTGGCCGCAACGCGCGGACCGGTGAGGCGCTCGGGCTCGATCCGCAGCGCGTCTACGGCACGTTCCAGCAGCTGGTGGAGCGCGAGCGGGCGCTGCCGCCGGAAGAACGGGTCGATGCGATCGCGATCGTCACGCCCAACCACCTCCATGCGCCGGTGGCGATCGCCGCGCTCGACGCCGGCTTTCACGTGCTGTGCGAAAAGCCGATGGCGATGAGCGTCGCCGAGGCCGAAGCCATCGAACGTTCCGTGAAGGCAAGCGGACGGTTGTTTGCGCTGGCCTTCACCTATTCCGCCTATCCGCTGGTCGAGGAAGCGCGCATTCGGGTCGCGCGCGGCGATTTCGGCGCGATCCGACTGGTACAGGCGGAGTATCTGCAAGGTTGGCTTAGCCGGCCGATCGACCGGGACGGCCAGAAACAGGCCGAATGGCGCACCGACCCCGCCCGCGCGGGCATCGGCGGATGCCTGGGCGATATCGGGACCCACGCTTTCCAGCTTGCCGAGCATGTCTCGGGCCTGCGCGCGCAAGCAGTCTGTGCCGAGCTGACCACGCATGTGCCCGGGCGGCTGCTGGACGACGATGTGAGTGCGCTGCTCCGCTTCGAGGGCGGTGCGCGGGGCGTGCTCAAGGCCAGCCAGGTCGCTGCGGGCGAGGAGAATGGGCTGAGGCTGCGCATCCATGGTGAGCTCGGCGGACTCGAATGGTCTCAGATGGAGCCGAACACGCTGACCCTGCGCTGGCTCGACAAGCCTGCGGAGCTGTTGCGAACCGGCGGCCCAGGTCTCGACCCCAGTACCCTTGCGTTGACCCGGACCCCTGCCGGGCATCCGGGAGGGTATCTGGAGGCCTTTGCCAATATCTACCGCGCCTTTGCGACTGCGGTTCGGGGCGGAGCTCCCGGAGCCGAGATCGCGCCGGGCACGGAGGGCTGGTTCCCGGGCCTCGCCGATGGGCTGCGCACGATGCGCTTCGTTGAGACGGTCGCCGCCAATGCAGCATCAGATGAGAAGTGGACCGCGATCGGCCGCGGATGAGGCGGCCCGTCACCGAAAGAAGCAAGCGATTGGGAGAGACGAGATGAAGTTGGTAGCGGGTGTGGCGACGGGAGCGGTGGCGCTGGCGGCATTGGGCGCGGCGCTCGCGCCCAGCTTTGCGCAGACCAGCGGGGCGCCCGCAGCCTTTGCTGCCTGCCGCGCCTGCCACACCACCAACAAGGGCGGCAAGAACGGTCTCGGTCCCAATCTCTACGGGATCATCGGCAAACCTGCCGCGGCGGTGCCGGGCGTCAGCTATTCCGCGGCGCTCAAGGGCTCGAAGCTGAAATGGGACGAGAAGACGCTCGATGCCTTCCTCGCCAATCCGTCCAAGAAGGTTCCTGGAACACGGATGCCGATCGGCACGCCCGATCCGGCGAAGCGCGCCGCGATCATCGCCTATCTGAAGGCCGAGAGCGCAAAGTGATGCCGCCGATCGCGCGCAGAAGCCTGCTTGCGGGAGGGGCGGCGCTGCCGCTCGCAGCGCTGGCGGGCGCGCGCGAGTCCGCGTCCAATGCCGCCCGTTTCTCGCTCGCTTATGCGCCGCACGAGGGCTGTTTCGCGAGCCGGGGCGGCCTGATCGAGCAGATCGCCTTCGCCGCCGATCAGGGTTTCCGGGCGTGGGAAGACAATGAAGCCGCGGGCCGTCCGGTCGACGAGCAAGTGCGGATGGCGCGGGCGCTGGCCCAGCGCGGCATGCGCATGGGCGTGTTCGTCGCGAGCATGCCGAAATGGGCACAGTCGCGGCCGCTGCTCGGCGGCAACGACGATGGCGAGCGCGAGGCGTTTCTTGTCGATATCCGCAATGCGGTCGATGTCGCGAAAAGGCTGAATGCGACGCAGATGACCGTGGTGACCGGGTTCCTCGATCCGCGCGTGCCGGTCGATATTCAGACCGCGCGGATCATCGACGTCATGCGCCGCGCCGGCGACATCATGGCGCCGCACAAGCTGACGATGGTGATGGAGCCGCTGAACACGCGCACCAATCACCCCGGCGTATACATGCGGACGATCGCGCAGGGCTATGCCGTGGCGCGTGGCGTGAACAGCCCGGCGGTCAAGATCCTCGCCGATCTTTATCACGAGCAGATCCAGTCAGGGAATCTGATCCCCGCGCTCGATGCCTGCTGGCCAGAGATCGCCTATCTCCAGTTCGGCGACAATCCCGGCCGCAAGGAGCCCGGGACCGGCGAGATCAACTATGCGACGATCGTCCGCTGGCTCCGCGCACGCAACTACACCGGCGTGATCGGCATGGAGCATGGCAATTCGATACCCGGCCGCGCCGGTGAGGAGCGCCTGATCGCGGCCTATCGCACCATCGATCGACAAGGAGGAGAGGCATGACGCGCATGCGCAAGGCCGGTTGCCTGATGGCCGCATGGATCGCGGTCGCCGGCGCATCCGCGCAGGAAAAGCCGGGGTTCAGGGACACGCCGATGCTGCCCGACGGCAAATGGCGAGTGCATGATGCGGACCGCCCGGCGCCCGTGGTGGTGACGCCAGCGACGCTGCCGGGGGGCGCACCCTCCGACGCGATCGTCCTGTCCCCGGACGCATGGCAAGGCCAGCTGGCGCCGTGGACCGTCGCCGGCGGCGTGATGACGGTGCCGCCGCGTCCGGCGGGCGGCGGCGACAACAACCTTGTTTCGCGTCAGAGCTTCGGCGACGTCCAGCTCCATCTCGAATTCCGTTCGCCCAACCCGCCCAAGGACACGTCGCAGGATCGCGGCAATAGCGGCGTGTGGTTCATGCAGCGCTACGAGGTGCAGATCCTCGACGGCTATCGGAACCCCACCTATGCCGACGGCACGGTCGGCGCCGCTTATGGGTGGAAGCCGCCGCTGGTGAACGCTGCGCGCAAGCCCGGCGAGTGGCAAAGCTACGACATCGTATTCGAGCGGCCGCGCTTTGCCGCGGACGGCAAGCTGCTTCGCCCGGCCTATGTCACGGCGTTCCTGAACGGCGTGCTGGTGCAGAACCGGCAGGCGCTGCTCGGCACAACGGTGTGGCGCAAGGTCGCGGCCTATCAGGCGCACCCCGATGCGGCGCCGCTTCAGCTGCAGGATCACGGATCGCCGGTCTCGTTCCGCAACATCTGGGTACGCCCGCTGCCCGAAGCCGCCGTCGATCACGATCTGCCCGGAGAAGCCAAATGATCAACCGCAGAACCGCGCTGGCGGGCGTCACTGCCATGTTCGGCGCATCGCTGTACGCGCCACTCGCGCGTGCGGCCGGCGCGCCGCGCGGGGCGGATATCCCCGCCATTTCCGAAGGGCCGCCGAGCGTTCGGGTGTTCACCCCCGTGCAGCGCGCGGCGATGTCTGCGCTGAGCGATCGTGTCATCCCGGCCACCGATACTCCAGGCGCGATCGCCGCCGGGGTGCCGGACTTCATCGAGAAGATGCTGGCCGACTGGGCGCTGCCGGGCGATCGGGTGCCGATCATCGCCGGGCTGGATGCGATCGAGGCGCGCAGCCTGCGCGACCATGGCGTGTCTGCGGCCAAGGCGACAGCGGAGCAGCAGGACGCGCTGCTCACGCTGGCCATGAACAGGCAGCTCCCTGGAGCCGATGCGTTCTTCGAGCCTTTCCGGCAGCTCGTCATCGCCGGATATTACACGTCCGAGATCGGGATGACGCAGGAGCGCGAATATCTCCCGGTGCCGGGCGAGTATAACGGCGAGTTTCTCTACTCTCAGATCAACAAGGTGTATTCCGCATGATCGCACGCAGAACCGTGCTCGCAGGCGCTGCGGGGGCCGCCGCGCTTGCCTGTTTCCCCGCCGCCGCCGCCGCCGCACCGCGCAGGGCGATCGGTCTTCAGCTCTACACGCTGCGCGAGATCTTCGCGAAGGACCCGGCCGGCACGCTCGAGCAGGTCGCACGCATCGGCTATCGCGAGGTCGAGTTCGGCGGGGGTGGCTATGACGCGATGGACCCCGTCATGCTGCGCGGGACGCTCGACCGGCTCGGCCTGAAGGCGCCGTCGATCCATGTCGGCTATGACGCCCTGCTGGGCCAGTTCGAGCGGCAGGTCGGTCTCGCCAAGACGCTCGGTGCCGACACGATCATCCTGCCCTACATGACCGACGAGCATCGCACCGGTCCGGGATGGCAGGCGGCGCTGCCGAACATCGCGCGCTTCGCTGCGGAGCTCAAAAAGGCGGGGCTCGGCTTCGCCTATCACAATCACGATTTCGAATTCACGCTGAAGCCGGGCGGCGTCAGCCTGTTCGAGCAGCTGCTCAGGGAAACCGATCCCGCGCTGGTGAAGATCGAGCTCGATCTGTTCTGGGCGGTGAAGGCCGGCGAGGATGCGGGCGCGCTGATCGACCGCCTGTCGAGCCGGCTCTATGCCTATCACGTCAAGGATATGCGCGCCGATGGCGGGATGGTCGCGGTCGGCGCCGGCACGATCGATTTCGCGGCGCTGTTCAAGCGCAAGGGCAGTGCGGGCGTGCGCCATTTCTACGTCGAGAACGACCAGGCGCCCGCGCCCTATCTTCCCGACGTCACCACGAGTTTCCAGACGCTGCGCGCGCTGCGCTTCTGACCGTACAGGAGTATTGGGTTATGGCTTCGACCAACAGGTTTGATGCGATCGTCATCGGGTCCGGCGTCAGCGGGGGCTTTGCGGCGAAGGAGCTTACCGAGAAGGGCCTGCGCGTGCTGATGCTCGATCGCGGCGTGATGGTCGAGCATGGCGAGGACTACACCTATGACGGCAAGCCGGCCTATGAGGTTCCGGCGCGCAACATCATGCCCAAGCCGCTGATCGAGAGCGACTATTTCATCGCTAAGAACGGCTATGTCTCGCCCAGCAACCGGCGTTTCTACAATGACGACCGGCTGAACCCCTATGCCTATGACGAAGGCAGCAAGTTCTTCTGGATCCGGCCCGGTGCCGTCGGCGGCAAGTCGCTGATCTGGGGGCGGTGGAGCTTCCGCTGGAGTGCCGACGATTTCGAGGCCAACAAGCGCGAGGGCATCGATGGCGACTGGCCGATCCGCTATGACGATATCGCGCCCTGGTACAGCAAGGTCGAGAACTATATCGGCGTCTCCGGCTCGCGCGAGAATCTGCCCCAGCTTCCCGACAGCGAGTTCCAGCCGCCGATGCCGATGAACATCGCGGAGAAATGGGTGAAGCAGCGGCTTGAGACCCAGTTCCCGGGCCGCAAGCTGATCAACGCGCGCCTGTCCAACCTGACCGAGGACAAGCCCGAACAGAACCGGACGAAGTGCCAGATGCGCAATCAGTGCGGCAATGGCTGCTCGTTCGGCGCCTATTTCTCGACCCAGGCGGTGACGCTGCCGGCCGCGCGCGCGACCGGGCGGCTGACGCTTCGGTCCGATGCGGTCGTCACCAATCTCGAATATGATCCGGTGAGGAAGCGCGTGACCGGCGTGCGCTTCGTCGATGCCAGGACCCGTCAGGCGGAAGTGGTCAATGCCGACCTCGTCTTCCTCTGTGCTTCGGCGATGGCTTCGACCCAGATCCTGATGAACTCGCGGGCAGCCGGCAGCGGCCGCAGCCATTTCGATTCAAGCGGAACGCTCGGCAAATATGTGATGGATCACATCTTCCGCGTCGGTATCGAGGGGGAGATCCCCGGCATGAGCGAGTATATCGAATATGGCCGGCGCCCGGGCGGGATCTACATTCCGCGCTTCCGCAATATCGGTGCTGACGAGAATCTCGGCTTCAAGCGCGGCTATGGCTATCAGGGCGGCGCCCATCGCGATGTTGCACCCCCGGTCGGTTTCGGTGCGTCGATGAAGCACGGCATGCGCAAGTACGCGCCGTGGAAGTTCCATATCAGCGCGTTTGGCGAGTGCCTGCCCTATCGCGACAACTCGGTTTCGTTGCACGCGGACAAGGTCGACCGCTTCGGGGTTCCGCTGATGCGCTTCGATGTCCGTTTTCGTGAGAACGAGCTGCGCATGATGGCCGACGCCAGGACTCAGGGCGAGGCGATGCTCAAGGCGGCGGGTCTGGGCAGTGTGCGCAGCTGGGAAGGCGAGCATGTTCCAGGTGACGCCATCCACGAAATGGGTGGCGCGCGTATGGGCGCCGATCCGCGCAGCTCGGTCCTCAACAGCTGGAGTCAGGCGCACGACGCCTCGAACCTGTACGTGACCGACGGGGCGCAGATGGCATCTGTTTCGTGCGTGAACCCTTCGCTCACCTTCATGGCGCTCACCGTCCGGGCGGCGGATCACGCGGTCCGCACGCTGCGCAGCGCCGGCACCTGAGGTTGGATTACGCATAAGGCGCCGCGGGCACGCGCACCGCGATCCCATCGTGGAGATCGGGTGAGGGGCTCACGCCGCTGCCGGTTGCCCGGGTGATCAGCTCCTCAGGGCCGGAACCGGTCGAAGCCGGGACGGCGCACGCGCGTCTGCCGTCAGCCACTGCGAGTCGCGCCTGCCCGTGCGTCGCGAGTCCGGGCAGATCGTCACGCAGCCACCTCAGCAACTGACCGAGGTCAGCAGGCTCTCGCATCGCGCATATTCACGTGTGCAGGGGTTCGCAGAGACATTCTGCTCGCCACGAAAGTGCCGCGCCTTCCGCTTCGGCATCGCCGCCGTCAAAGTCGTCACGGCCTGTTTGTTGTATGATGGTATGATGAGTGCCGATCACGGATGGTTAGTTCAGGACATGGCTTGTTAAGGAATTCGTAACTTGCTGCTGAGATTCCTTATCATATTTGAAGTTCTGCGGGTGTTTGTAGATTATCGAATCAGAAATGCCTTTTGCAATGTGCAAATTGCATTGGATCGATATTGGTAAGGTCGGTTTTACATCCGATCTGGATTAGTTAATATTGATATTACTATAAGATTTTGGGGTAGTTCGTGCATCTGATTTGATCTTTCTGTCGCACATAGGGGATTAGGCCGTAGACTCATTAGCACGAAGCCACAGGCGCAATGAGGCGAGCTGGACCATAGCAAGGAAATTGGCGGCGAGCTTGTCGTAGCGGGTGGCGACACGGCGGAAGTGCTTCAACTTGGCGAAGA
>Ga0209902_100194_pt1 | contig 101977 bp, 91 predicted proteins | sample FECB27metaG_FD_188304 | JGI IMG/M metagenome (GOLD analysis project Ga0209902, IMG submission 188304) | Cyanobacterial communities from the Joint Genome Institute, California, USA - FECB-27 (SPAdes) (version 2) | ecosystem: Environmental > Aquatic > Thermal springs > Hot (42-90C) > Microbial... | reverse complement strand
GGCAAGCACACCTGGGATCACGATGTGATCCGCTCCTACGACAATCCGTTGAAGGAGAAGGCGGGCTTCCTCAACCTCAAGGGCACGCTGTTCGACTCCGCGATCATGAAGACGAGCGTGATCAGCCCTGAATTCCAGGAGCGCTATCTCAACAATCCGGAGGATCCGAACGCCTTCGAGGGCCGCGTCGTGGTGTTCGACGGGCCGGAGGATTACCACCACCGCATCGACGATCCAGCGCTCAACATCGACGAGCACACGATCCTGATCATGCGCGGCGCTGGTCCTGTCGGCTATCCGGGCGCGGCGGAAGTGGTGAACATGCAGCCTCCGGGCTCGCTGATCAAACGCGGCGTTCTCTCGCTGCCTTGCATCGGTGACGGCCGTCAGTCCGGCACGTCCGGCACGCCGTCAATCCTGAATGCCTCGCCGGAAGCTGCCGTCGGTGGCGGATTGGCGCTGCTGCAGTCGGGCGACCGCATCCGCATCGATCTCAACAAGCGCAGTGCCGACATTCTCCTGTCACCGGAAGAGTTGGAGAAGCGCCGCGCCGATCTCGAGTCCAGAGGCGGCTATGCCTATCCGGCGAGCCAGACCCCCTGGCAGGAGATCCAGCGCTCCATGGTCGATCAGCTCTCGGAGGGCATGACTCTGAAGCCCGCCGTGAAGTACCAGAAGGTCGCGCAGACCTTCGGCGTGCCGCGCGACAATCACTAAAAGCAACGACGGGAGCGATACTTCTCATGAACAGGCTTCAAGGAAAGACCGCTCTCGTCACGGCGGCCGGGCAGGGGATCGGACGCGCCATTGCGGAGGCTTTTCTCCGCGAAGGCGCGACGGTCTGGGCGACGGATCTCGACGTTCCGAAGCTCGAAGGCCTTGAGGGTGCGCAGAAACGCAGGCTCGACGTGCTGTCGAATGAGGGTGTCGAGCAACTCGTCAGGGAGGCCGGATCCTTCGACGTCCTCGTCAATGCGGCAGGCTTCGTGCATCACGGCACCATCCTTGAATGCTCCGACAAGGACTGGGACTTCTCGTTTGATCTCAACGTGAGGTCTATGCACCGCACCATCAAGGCGGTGCTGCCGGGCATGCTGGAGAAGGGCCGCGGCTCGATCGTCAACATCGCGTCCGGCGCGTCCTCGGTGCGCGGCATTCCCAATCGCTATGTCTACGGCACAACCAAGGCGGCGGTCATCGGCCTCACCAAGGCCGTGGCGGCCGATTTCATCAAGCGCGGTGTCCGGGCCAATGCGATCTGCCCCGGCACGATCCAGTCGCCGTCGCTCGACGAGAGGATCGCCGCTCAGGCCGAGAGCTCCGGCCAGAGCCTGGAGACTGTGCGCCAAGCCTTCGTCGACCGGCAGCCGATGGGCCGGCTCGGCACGGCCGAAGAGGTGGCGGCGCTCGCCGTGTATCTCGCGTCGGATGAGGCGAGCTACACGACAGGGCATATTCATCTCGTCGATGGTGGGTTTGCGCTGTAAGCGCCTGTTCCGGCTTCAACACACTCGCACCTCATCCTGAGGAGCAGCTGTAAGGCTGCGTCTCGAAGGAGGATCCAGTGGTCTCTGGATCCTCCTTCGAGACGGCCGCTGCGCGACCTCCTCAGGATGAGGGTTGTGGATATTGAAACCGGGATCACCGGCACAAGGCCGGTGATGACGAGAGGGGGCCTAACCCTGTCGTCCTTTGTAAGGCGTCTCCGGCACCGGCGTCAGTGGTCCCTTGCCCTCGACCCACGAGACGATGTTGTCGGCCACAAGTTTGCCCATGGCGTTGCGGGTATGGACCGAGGCGGACGCGATGTGGGGCAGGAGCACCACGTGCTCCATGTCGATCAGCTCCTGCGGCACGCGCGGCTCATCCTCGTAGACGTCGAGGCCGGCGCTGAGAATCGTCCCGGACCTGAGAGCCTCGATCAAGGCCTGCTCGTCCACGACGGTGCCGCGCGCCACGTTAATCAGCACGCCCTGCGGGCCGAGAGCCTTCAGCACATCCGCATTGATCAGATGGCGCGTCCCGGCACCACCGGGCGTGATGACGATCAGCACGTCGCAGGCCTCCGCGAGGTCGGTGACCGTCGGATGATAGGGATAGGCGACATCGTCCTGCTGCGTACGCCCGTGATAGGCGATGCTCACATCAAAGCCTGCGAGGCGCCGTGCGATGGCCTTGCCGATGCGCCCGAGGCCCACGATGCCGACCTTTCGCTCACGTAAGGTGGTCGAGAGCGGGAATGAGGTTTTCAACCATTGCCCTTCGCGCAGGTAGCGGTCGGCCTGCGGGATCTTGCGCAAGGTCGCGAGCAGCAGGCCGATGGTCAGGTCGGCCACCTCGTCGTCGAGCACGCCTGGCGTGTTGGTGACCACGATGCCGCGTTTTCCGGCTTCCACCGCATCGACATTGTCGTAGCCGACGCCGAAGCTGGAGATGATCTCAACGTTCGGCAGCCGGTCGAGGAGCGAAGCCTCCAAGCGGCCGTAGAGAGTGCTGGTGGCAACGCCGCGGATGCGCGGGCCGACCTCCTTCAGGAACGCCTCCTGGTCCGGTTGCTCCCACAGGCGGTGCAGCGTGCAGGCTTTCTCCAGCGTGTCGATGACGATCGGCATCATCGGCGCGGTCATCAGGATATCGGTGCGGCTCATGGCGTTTCCTGTCGTTGTCCGTCAATCAGGGGATGGCGCAGCGTGCGGCGGCACCGCGGCGCAGGGCCTCGTCGATGGTTTTTGCCTGCTGCTGAAGCGCGGCCTTCACATCCTGGGGCAGGTCGAGCCAATGGCAACCGCGTAAGGAGGCCTCCAGGGCATAGAGAGCATTGAGGTTGACCTGGCGGGGCACCATGAACTTGAGGCGGCGATAGGCTTCGACGGCCCCGATGGAGCGAAGCTCGCCCTCGGTCCGGATGCCCACCTCCTTCAGCCAACCCTGTGTGACGGGGCCGATCCCGGGTAGGGTGTCGACGGGGGCATCGCTCATGAGGGCGTCTCCGGCTGGTTTCGTTTCGCGCGTTCGCGGGAGAGCAAGTAGAGCCCCGATGCGATCACGATTCCAGCCCCGACGAAGGTCCAAGCATCGGGCCAGTCGCCGAACAGGATGTAGCCTAGCGCGAGCATCCAGATGATCTGGCTGTAGATGAAGGGCGCCAGGATCGCCGCCGGTGCGCGGGCGTGGGCGAGAACGAGCAGCCAATGGCCGAAGGCGCCATAGAAGCCCGTTGTGGCCAGGAGAAACCAGACGAGCGGCGAGGAGGGCGTGGACCAGATCCAGGGCAGGGCGGGCGTCACGAGGACGATGCCGGCGACGCTCGAATACAGCGTCGTGGTGGCAATCGAATCGCTCGAGGCGAGCATCCGGGTCACGATGTTGTAGAAGGCATAGGCTACGGAACCGGCCAGCGACAGCAGCGCTGCGGGATGCATGGTGCCGAGGCCCGGCCGCGTGATGACCAGAATGCCGATGAACCCGACGCCGATGGCGGCGAGGCGCTGCCAGCCGATGCGCTCTCCCAAGAGGGGGGCTGCCAACAGGGCCACCAGCAGCGGCGTGGCGAAAATAATGGATTGGGTCTCGACCAGCTGCAGGTATTTCAGAGCAAGGAAGTTGCACAGGGTGGAGGCGAGAAGCAGGAAGGAGCGGAGGAGCTGGAGAGGAAGGCGGCGGGTCCTGAGCGCTCCCGGCTGGGTCTGCGGGTTGATGACCATGAACGTGAGCAGGGCCGCCGACATGTAGCGGGCCCAGACCGTCACCATGGGGTCGACGGATTGGTTCACCCATTTGGCCGTGGCATCAAGACATGAGAAGCAGAACAGCGCCGCGCACATGAGGCCGATGCCGATCATGCGGTTCCGGCGCTGCGAGATTGGCTTGGGCTGGGACGTGGAGACGGTATCGGCCATCAGGAGATGGTAGCGGCAGCGTCATCCCGATGCGAATACCCGCAGCGCACGCCCCTCGTGCGCCGCGGACAAGGGTAGGGCAGGCCTTGTCAGGCCGTTGCGGCGAGTTCCGGCTCGCTGGCTTCCAGGCCGTCGATCTCGTCATCCGTGTCGAAGCCGGTCTGGTCGGCTCCCGTGAGCCCGGCAAGGTTCTTGGCGGCCCGGCGCAGGAGCTTGCGCAAGCGCTTACGGTCCTTGTTGTCGAATCCCTGGAGCAACTCGCCTTCGACCTCGTCCCAGAGGTCGTCGATGGCGGCGGCCTTGCGCTTGCCTTCCTTGGTGAGCTTCACGCGCACGACCCGGGCGTCGCCGGGCTCCGTGTGACGCTCCACCAGCTTGAGGGCAGACAGGCGCGACACCGTCTTGGATGCGGTCGGCGGGCGCACCCGCAGGATGGCGGCCAGTTCGCCCATGGTCATGGGACCGGACGTGCCCAGCGCCTGCAGCACCTGCTCCTGGCCGGCGAAGAGGCCGAGTTCGGAGAGCTTGTCGCCCGTACGGCTCCGATGCAGGCGCGAGGCTTGAACCAGAGCCCATCCGACGCTCTTGATGCTCGGATGCTTGTTGTCGTTGTCCATGGTTCCTCGCTGCTCGAAGCGTTGCCTTCTGTACCATGAACCGAACTCATGACGGTACGATGACAAGCCGGCTCATTGTTCACAGACTAAGGAAATTACCGCCTCATCCCTCGTGCCTGAGAGCGCTTTCGTGCCAACGGCGCAGCAGAAGATGGCTGATGCCGGCAAGGAGGAGATAGAGAACAATCCCGGCAGCTGCGAGAAGAACCAGAGCCGCGAAGAGCCGCGGGATGTTGAGGCGGTACTGACTTTCGATGATGCGATAGGCCAGCCCCGATCCTGCGCCGGCGGATCCCGCCGCCATCTCGGCCACCACGGCGCCGATGAGCGAGAGCCCGCCGGCGATCCTCAGACCCGCCAGGAAGGCCGGCAGGGCAGCCGGGCGGCGCAGATACCAAAGCGCCTTGAGCCTCGACCGGAACCGAGCCAGAGGCTTTCGCGATGCAGGTGCGCTATAAAGCGCGAACAGCTCCATCAGGTTGCGGTCGACCGATTGCAGCCCGAGCACCGTGTTCGAGAGAACCGGAAAGAAGGCTACCAGCCAGGCACAGGTGAGAACCGCCACATCCTGCGGCATGTAGATCAGGAGCAGCGGCGCGATGGCGATGACCGGCGTGACCTGCAGCACGACCGCAAAGGGATAGAGCGAATATTCCACGATCCGCGACAGGCTTAAAATGACAGCGAGAAAGACACCGCCGAGCACGGCCAGGGCGAGGCCGAGAAGCGTCGTCTTCAGTGTCGTCAGCAGCGAAGCCTGAAGGAGCGGCCAGTCGGCCACCATGGTTGTGCCGATCAGGCTCGGAGCCGGTAAGATATAGGGCGGGATGGCTTGCAGGCGCACGATCGCTTCCCAGGATCCGATCGCCGCCGCAAAGACCAGAAGCGGCAGAACAAGCTTCAAGGGATTGAAGGATGCTGCCGTCACGCGCGCTCCTCCGCATTCTGCTCCAGAAGGATCCGCGAGATTCTTCCGCACAGGGCCGCATAGCGTGGGCTGTTGCGGAATTCTTGCGTGCGTGGCCCAGGAGTTTCACCGACGACCTCCGCAACGATGCGGCCGGGACGCGCGGACATGATGGCGATGCGGCTCGACAGATAGGCGCTCTCATAGACCGAGTGCGTCACGAACACGATCGTGCAGCGCATCTCGTTCTGGAGCTTGAGGAGGTCGTCGTTGAGTTTGAAGCGCGTGATCTCGTCGAGGGCCGCGAAGGGCTCATCCATGAGCAGCAGACGCGGCTTCAGGGAGAGCGCCCGCGCAATCGACACGCGCATCTTCATGCCGCCCGACAACTCGCGCGGATAGGCTTTTGCGAAATCCTGCAGGCCGACGAGGGCAAGGCTTTCAAGGATGCGCTCCTGCGCGTCTCGCCGCGACAGGCCGCGCAGGCGCTGCGGCAGCCAAACATTGTCCGCCACATTCGCCCAGGGCATCAGCGTCGGCTCCTGAAACACGAAGCCGATCTCGCTGCGGTGATCCTCATGGGCCGAGTCCGGCCACGTCACGTGCCCTACGGTCGGCTCGGCCAGTCCGGCGATGAGGCGCAGCACCGTCGATTTCCCGCAACCGGAGGGTCCGAGGAGCGATACGAACTCGCCCGCACGAACATCCAGATCGAAGCCGGACAATGCCGTCACGCTGTTAGTGAAAGCCTTGCTGACGCCATGCAGGGAAACGAGCGTGTGTGCGGGCGGGTTCATGACATGCGGCAGCGCCGTATGAGCCGGCGCCGCACTCCTCTACTTTCTTAAGGCCAGGCCCACGCTCTTGTTCACGAACTGGAGCGTATAGGCCTTGCGGTAGTCGAGATCCGGTTTGAAGAGGCCAGCCTTCACCATCTTGTCGAAGAAGTCCTTCATGCGCGCATCCGTCATGGCGCCGATGCCGAGCGCTTGCGCGTCACCGGAATCGACGATGCCGTATTCCTTCATCTTGGCGTGGGAAAAGCTAAGCAGCTCGTCGGTCATCTCCGGGTTGTCGCGCTTGATGAGTTCCTTGGCCTTCGTGTTGTCGCCATAGAGATAAGTGTACCAGCCGATGGTCGAGGCATCGACGAAGCGCTGCACGAGATCGGGGTTCTTCTCCACGACCTCGCGGCGCGTTTCCACGGTGGTGGAATAGGTGCTGAAGCCATGATCGGCGAGCAGGAACACGTTGGGTTTGAAGCCTGCGGCCTTCTCAATGGTGAGAGGCTCCGATGTCACATAGCCCTGCTGCACCGCTCGCTTGTTGGCGATGAAAGGCGCCGGATTGAAGCCGAAGGGTTTCACCTGTTCGTCCCGGAAGCCATGCTCGGCCTTCATCCACTGGAAGAAGGTCGCGGCCGCATCCTTGGAGAGCAGGATATCGGTGGATGTCTTCAGACTCTCGAAGGTATCGAGCCCCTGGCCGGGATGACTCATGAGCACCTGCGGGTCCTTCTGGAAGTGGGCCGCCACCACAACGGTCGGGATGCTCTTCTCCACGGCCGAGAAGGCCTGAATCATGCTGCCGCCCATGTAGAAATCGAGCTTGCCGACGGTCATGAGCATGCGGTTGCTGGCGCGCGGACCGCCCGGCACGATGGTGACCTTCAGGCCGTACTTTTCATAAGTCCCGTCGGCGACGGCCTGGTAGTAGCCGCCGTGTTCGCCTTGTGCGAGCCAGTTGGTGCCGAAGGTCACTTCCGTGAGCGGCTGCGCCAGAGCGCTTCCAGCGCCCCAGGCTAAGCCGGCCGCCAGCGTTCCTGCCACCAAAGCCTTCAGCGTCATGCGCATTCACTCCGTCGCTCCGGCCCCGTGCCAGCCGCGTCCGCTTCTGCGCGGTTCGGTGGAGCTTGGCAAGGTCTGCAGCGTCAGGAGGGATCCCTCATGCGGATCATTCCACGAACCAGGGATAAGTCCAGGTTTCCGTCAGGGCCCGGTTGCCGGCCCGCAGGAAGGCGCGCAGGTCCGTCGACTGGCCCGGCTCCAGCCGCACGTCGATGGCAGCGCGGAAGCCCTCGATGTTAGGATTAGGCATAACGAAGGTGTTGGTGATCTGGCCCGTGGAGGTGGAGGGGACCAGCTGCACCTGATCCGGAGCACTGAGGTAATAGGGCAGGTTGCCGCCTGCGAAATCGACGATGAAGCGGCGATGCCGGGGATCGCTCGGCGCGTTCGACCCGCTGGCGCGCGGCGGCGTCTGGAAGGTGTTCACCGCCTTGCCGCCCGGGTGCATGGCGCCAATCGCGGCCGCAGCCCGCAGACGATAGGACATCACGACCTCCTGCCCCGGCTCGTAAGGCCGGTTCGGCTGCCAATAGGCGACGATGTTGTCCTGGGTCTCGTCCGCTGTCGGGATCTCGACCAACTCGACCCAGCCCTCGCCCCATTGCCCAACGGGCTCGACCCAGTAGCCGGGCCGCTGGTGGTAATGCGCCTCCAGGTCCTGATAGTGCTCGAACACCCGGTCGCGCTGCATCAGGCCGAAACCGCGTGGATTGTTGTCGCTGAAGGACGAGATCGACTTCTTGGCGGGATTGCGGATGGGGCGCCAGATCCATTCGCCGGCGCCCGAATGGATGAGAAGGCCATCCGAATCGTGCAGCTCCAACCGGAAATCGTCAGTGGGCTTCCGGTCGTTCTCGCCCCCAAAATACATGGAGGTAAGGGGCGCAAGGCCCACATTGGTGAGAGGCTGGCGCGGGAAGAGCGTGGCCGTGACGTCGATGGTCGTTTCCTTCGACGGATAAATGTCGAATCGGTAAGCGCCTGCGACGGAAGGGCTGTCGAGAAGGGCAAAGATCACCGCGCGGTCGTCGTTGGGCTTCGGCATCTCGACCCAGAACTCGCGGAAATGCGGGAACTCCTCCGCTTGGCCGCCTTCCACGTTGATCGCGAGACCGCGGGCCGATAGCCCGTATTTCTGGTCGGCTCCGAGGAAGCGGAAATAGCTCGCGCCCAGGAAGGCGATGAGTTCGTCCATCACCTTCGGGTCGTTGAGCGGGTAGTGCAGCCGGAATCCGGCAAAGCCAAGATTGACCGGGAGCGGCCGCTCGATCTTGTTGCGGCCGTAGTCGAACAGCTCCCGCTGGTAGGGCACCGGAGTCGGCACGCCATCGCGGATGATGTTCACCGTCACCGGACGTGGATAGAGAAAGCCGAGATGGAAGAGCTGCATCCGAAACGGACCATTGCCCGAGGCGAGCAGGGCCCGGTCAGGTCGGAAACGGATGTCGCGGTAATCGTCGAAGCTGAGCCGGTTCAGGGGCTCCGGCAACTGGGAGGGCGGAGCCTCGAAAGGAGCCGTCGACAGCTCCCGCGCCCGGCGCACCACATCCTCATAGCGGAACGGATTGGGCTGCGGCACCCCGTTCTGCTGCTGCGCTGAAGTTTGGCTTGATGCGGACAGCGCCGTGGCGGCGAGCAGGCTTTGCAGGAGGGTGCGGCGAGACAGGTTCATCATGGCGGTGGAGCGGTTCTCGTCTTGGAAAAGGCGGGGCTCTGGAGCCCGAGATATGGGGCTTTACCCCTCATCCGTGTAGCTCGGCCGCTTAATGGAGGCTGAATGGTGATGCGGGCAAGACACAGGTCTCGGCAGGGTTAAAAAAATCCTCGGGGAGGGCTCAAAAACTCTTGTGATCCCCGGCGAATATGCTTATCTCCCGCTTGCCCAATTTCGCACGTGCCTGTGGTCGTGTGTCGGTTGGTGGGCATCCGGACAAGAGGCCGGACAGCCGCCCGAGAGCGCTCTAGCTCTCGATACCCCTAACCGGCAGCCGGAGGCGAAAACCGGCGCACCTCGTTCTCAACGGGGGACGCGACTTAAAGCAACGACGAACGGGCTTTTTTGGTCTCGTTGGCCCTCCAAAGGTCAACACCGAAGAGGCTTGTTTATCATTGCCAGGCGTGCGGATGGAGTATCCCCATCCAATCCAAGGCAGCATCGCCGGGTGAAGAGCCCATCGCGCTTGTCGTGTCTCCATCGCACGAAGCGGGATGCCATCTTCCCTCGCTGACGCCGGACGGCAGGAAATCCTGATCGTCTGAACTTCAATCCGGAGGCTCCACAAGACCTCCATTGAACCTTTGGTGGGGAGAGCGCCATGACTCAGCGCATCCGTGAATTTCTGCGCAACCGACGTGAGGATGGCCCGTGCGTGGTCGTCGACCTCGAGGTCGTGCGCGACAACTACTCGAAGTTTGCCCGTGCGCTCCCCGACACGCGTGTGTTCTACGCCGTGAAGGCGAACCCGGAGCCGCAGGTGCTCAAGCTTCTCGCCGAGCTCGGCTCGTGCTTCGACACGGCATCCGTGGTCGAGATCCAGCTCGCGCTGGATGCCGGCGCCACGCCTGACCGCATCTCGTTCGGCAACACGATCAAGAAAGAGCGCGACATCGTTCGTGCGCTCGAGCTTGGCGTGCGCCTCTATGCGGTCGACTGCGAGGTCGAGGTCGAGAAGATCGCTCGTGCTGCAGAGACGGCTGGCATCGAGGCCTCCGACGTGAAGGTGTTCTGCCGCATCCTGTGCGACGGCGCCGGCGCCGAGTGGCCGCTCTCCCGCAAATTCGGCTGCGTGCCCGAGATGGCCGTGGACGTGCTGGAGCATGCCTATCGTCAGGGCCTCGAGGCTTACGGCGTGTCGTTCCACGTGGGCTCGCAGCAGCGCAACACGGAGGCCTGGGATCAGGCTCTGGGTTCCGCCTCGGCGATCTTCCGTGAATGCGCGCATCGCGGCATCCACCTGTCGATGGTCAACCTCGGCGGCGGCTTCCCGACGAAGTACCTGAAGACGGTCCCGATGGTCGAAGCCTATGGCGAGTCGATCTTCCGGGCGCTGTCGAAGCACTTCGGCAACCGCATCCCGGAGACAATCATCGAGCCGGGTCGCGGCATGGTCGGCAATGCCGGCATGATCGAAGCAGAGGTCGTCCTGATCTCGAAGAAGAGCCAGGACGAGGACGAGGTGCGTTGGGTTTATCTCGACATCGGCAAGTTCGGCGGTCTCGCCGAGACGATGGACGAGTCGATCCGCTACCCGATCCTCAGCGAGCGCGACCACGACCGCAAGGTGCCGTGCGTGCTTGCCGGTCCGACCTGCGACTCGGCCGACGTTCTCTACGAGAAGGAGCCTTATCCGCTCCCCGTCTCGCTGGAGATCGGCGACAAGGTGCTGATCGAAGGCACGGGCGCCTACACGACCACCTACTCGGCGGTCGCGTTCAACGGCTTCCCGCCGCTGAAGTCCTACGTGATCTAACTCACGTCCCGCCTGCCTCAGCGATTTGAGGCAGGCACCAACCCCAATAGAGTTGTCCCGGACGGCCGGCTTGAGTTCAGGCTGGTGCGAGGGCTGTCGCTCACCCCACGTCTTGGGAGGCCACGGCCATGATCACGATTCGCGAAGAAACCTTCCTCGATATCGACGCGCGCGAGGCGCTGCTCGATGCCTGCTTCGGGCCCGCCCGGTTCCAGAAGACCTGCGAACGCCTGCGTGAGGGCAGGCTGCCGGCCGATGGCCTGTCGCTCGTCATCGACCGCGACGGCGAGGTCATCGGCACGGTGCGCCTGTGGCATGTCTCCGCCGGCCCGAACCGCGCGGCGTTGATGCTCGGCCCCATCGCTATCGATCCGTCCGTCCAGAGCCTCGGCCTCGGCGGAAAGCTCATGCGCGAGGCGCTCAAGCGTGCCGGGCAGCTCGGTCACAAGGCGGTGCTGCTGGTGGGCGATGCGCCGTACTACGAGCGCTTTGGCTTCTCCACGGAGAAGACCGGCTCGCTGTGGCTGCCGGGTCCTTATGAGCGTGACCGCTTCCTCGCGCTGGAGCTTGAAGAGGGCTCTCTTGAGGGCGCACGCGGGCTTGTTTCCGCGACCGGTGCCTTCGAGCAGAAGCCCGATCTTGGCGCTCTCGTGGCCGCTGCCGCGCAGGGTGCGTGGGTCGGCATGCACTCGGCCCACTAACCTCTACCCTTCCGAGGGCCGTAACCGAGCGGCCCTCGGATTCGGCAGCACGAAGGTGATGGCGGCTGCCGCCAGCATGTATGCGACAAAGCCGAGGCAGATCGCCTCGAGAGAGATCCCAGCGTCGAACAGCGCGCCGATGGCACCGGGAGTTGCGGCCGATGCCACCACCATGATGGCGCCCGCCAGCGCGCGGATCTTGCCCAGATGCGTGGTGCCGAACAGTTCCGCCAGCACGGCTGCGATCACCACGTTGGTGCAGCCCGAGGTGAGGCCGATCAACGCAAAGAAAACGAGCGGCAGGAACGGGGCATCGAACAACGCGAGGGTGAGGGATGCTGCCGTCATCCCGGCGAGATAGAAATGGCTGAGCCGCACCGCTCCGAATCGGTCGACGAAGCTGCCGGCCGACATGGCAACGACCACGGAGACCAGGGCAAAAAGCGTGATGCTGCTTGCGAGCAACTCCAGGGACCAGCCCTTAACCTCGGCGATGAAGCGCTGGTGGAAGAAATAGGCCGTCATGATGGCCGGGTAGCCGATCATGGTGGGGACCAGCGCGAGAAAGCGCCAGTCGCGTAAGGTATCGCTCCAGCGCGGCCCCGCTTCACCTGCGCTTTTTTTGCGTGCGGCGGCGCCAAGGTCTGGGTCCCTGCGTCCGATGAGCAGCCCGACAAGCCAGCCGAGCCCAAGAGCCAACACGATGGCAAAGGCAGCGACGCGCCATGTGCTGGTCCAGCCCATAGTTGCAATCAGAGTGATGGCAGCAGCCGGAAAGAGGGCTTCACCGGCCGGGAAGCCCAAGGCAGCCACGCCGAGCGCCCTGCCGCGCACACCCTCGTCGAGGCGGGCAGTGCTCATCACACCAGCGTGGCTCAGCATACCCTGGCCGAAAAGGCGCAGGGCGAACAGGCTCAGTCCCAGCACAATCACGTTGGGGGCCAGCGACAGGCTGAGCGCTGCTGCCGCGAGGCCCAACATTGCCGTGGTGGCGTAAAGCCGGATATCGACCCGGTCGATGACGCTGCCGACCCAGATCATCAGCAGGCCCGAGGACAGGGTCGCCAGAGAGTAGATGGAGCCAAAGGCACCATGGGTTAGCCCGAAGGCATTGCGGATGTCGGGTCCCGACAGGGAGATGAAGAAGGTCTGGCCGAAGGAGGACAGGAAGGTCAGGGCGAAGCCCAGGCTGATCACGCGCCCATGGCGCATGAGAAGGTCGTGAAATTTCATCAGTTGCGGTCAGCCTGAAGATGCCAAGGCTGGCTATCATGAAGCCTTGTTGCGCGATGTCGAGGGCGAAATCCGCATGGCAGGAATGACGTCTGTCACGCTGCCTTCGTGGTCCTCAGGGAAATTGCGCTTCGCCCCGCATCTGGACCCCTGGGCATTGACCCCAGGGGCTTCGCAATCCTAGATGCGGCCAAATCCGCCATCCGGCGTTACCCATTTTCCATCGCTGCTTTCGTGAAGGAGACAGACACGATGACCACTTGGCCCGTTCACGGCCGCATCAGCGGCCCCATTGTCATGATCGGCTTCGGCTCGATCGGCCAGGGCACCCTGCCGCTCATCGAACGCCACTTCGAGTATGACAAGAGCCGCTTCGTGGTCATCGATCCGCAGGAGAAGCACAAGGAACTCCTCGACGAGCGCGGCATCCGCTTCATCCAGCAGGCCGTCACCAAGGATAATTACCGCGAGCTGCTCACGCCCCTGCTGACGGCAGGCGGCGGGCAGGGCTTCTGCGTCAACCTCTCGGTGGATACGGGTTCCGTGGACATCATGGAGCTGTGCCGTTCCCTCAACTGCTTCTACATCGACACCGTGAACGAGCCCTGGGCCGGCTTCTATTTCGACAAGAGCAAGGGGCCGGAATCGCGCACGAACTTTGCGCTTCGCGAAGTGACGATGGAAGCGCGCCGCCGCAATCCGGGCGGCACCACGGCGGTGTCGTGCTGCGGGGCCAATCCGGGCATGGTGTCCTGGTTCGTCAAGCAGGCGCTCGTCAACGTCGCGGGCGATCTCGGGATCACCTATGCCGAGCCCAAGAGCCGCGAGGACTGGGCGCGTCTGGCGCAGCAGGTCGGCGTGAAGGGCATCCACATCGCCGAGCGCGACACGCAGCGCGCCAAGTCCGAGAAGCCCATGGACGTCTTCGTGAACACCTGGTCGGTGGACGGCTTCGTGTCGGAAGGTCTGCAGCCGGCCGAACTCGGCTGGGGCACGCACGAACAATGGATGCCGGAGAATGCCGGCACGCTCGGGCCGGACGCGCAGGCGATCTACCTGCTTCAGCCCGGCGCCAACACCCGCGTGCGCACCTGGTGCCCGACGCCCGGCCCGCAATACGGCTTCCTGGTCACGCACAACGAGTCGATCTCGATCTCGGACTACTACACCGTGCGCGAGAACGGAAAGGCCGTGTACCGTCCGACCTGCCACTACGCCTACCATCCCTGCAACGAGGCGGTGCTCTCGCTGCACGAAATGTTCGGCAGCGCCGGCAAGTTTCAGGAGGAGCAGCACATCCTCGACGAGAACGAGATCGTGGACGGTGTCGACGAACTCGGCGTGCTGCTCTACGGCCATGGCAAGAACGCCTATTGGTATGGTTCGCAGCTCTCCATTGAGGAAACCCGTCGCGTCGCGCCCTACCAGAACGCCACCGGTCTCCAGGTGACCTCCGCCGTGCTCGCTGGCATGGTCTGGGCGTTGGAAAACCCGAATGCCGGAATCGTCGAGGCCGACGAGATGGATTTCCGCCGCTGCCTTGAGGTTCAGCTGCCCTATCTCGGCCCCGTCAACGGCTATTATACGGACTGGACCCCGCTCACCGACCGCCCCGGCTTCTTCCCGGAGGACATCGACTCGTCCGATCCGTGGCAGTTCCGGAACGTGCTGGTGCGGTAAAACCCTTCATTGTCATCCCCGGCGCACGAAGTGCGGGAAGGGGATCCACTGACACGTGCTGTCGCGATGGATTCCCTTCCCCCTCGCTTCGCTCCGGCCGGGAATGACACCTGAGGAACGAGCATGCCCCATTTCGACGAATTCTACGCCAACAAGCTCCGCGGCGGCCTTGGCGTCACCGATGCTGATTCTGTGCTCGATTTGCGCGGCGCCTCGCGGGAGAAGGCCGCGGCCTCGATTCAGGACATGCTGGAGCGCAGCCGCTTCGCTCAGGCCAAAGCGGTTGCCATTCGCCTCGACCCCCCGCCAGAGGGTGGGGGCGAGACGCTGTTCCAGCCCGTCGGCAAGGCGCTGCTCGAGGCCAAGAAGCGCGGCTGGATCGACCGTCTGCAGACCCTGCCGGCGCAGGACGGCCTGGGCTTCTATGTGGTTCTGTCCGGAAAACCGGAGCGGGAAGGCTAACGGCGTTATCAAACACCTGACCTCATCCTGAGGAGGTCGCGGAGCGACCGTCTCGAAGGAGCTTCCAGAGAGCACTGGAGCGTCCTTCGAGACGCAGCTGCGCTGCTCCTCAGGATGAGGGCGGAGGATGGATGTCGAGGTCTAGGCTCTCGCGGTTTGATGACGGCGCCGGAAAAGGCTGCGCAGGAAGCCCGAGAGCAGAAGCAGGCCGCCCCAGACGGCGATGAAGCCGGCGGCCGCGGACAGGATGCCTTCCTCCGTGACCGGCAGGGCCGGTTCGAAGTCGCGGGAGACGGCTTCCATGATGTCCGTGTCGCCGTCGCGGACCATCAGGGCGACGCGGGAAAAGGAGCCGGCCTCCAGCATCGCCGTGCGATGGGATTCCAGGCGGCTTAGGCGCTCCACATTGGCCTGCATGGCCGCGCCCTGGCGGCTGACGAAATCGTCTGAGTTGGAGCGCAGCCGCGCGATGGCGCTCTCCCGCGTCTCGCCGCTCACTTGTGCATCCCTGTCGAAGCGGGTGATCACCTGGCGTAACTCGTCGATCGCGCCGCCGAGGCGCTGACGGTATTGCTGGGCGAATTCCGGCCCCTGCGAGGCAGTGACGCCCCCGAGCAGGCCCAGCCCGAAAGCGATGATGCGAACGATCCGGGACAAACAGCCCTCCCTAAAAGGGAAACTTTCCTTGCATCCCTCGGTTCGGAGTTGAAGTGGGAAAGTATAAGGACTCACTAGTCCTTTGCCGCCGAGGCAGGAGAAAGAGGCGCCGATGCCATATCGTCGAGGTTGACGCCGTGCTTTTGCGCCAGAGACGCTCGCAGCTGCCGGTAATTGGCTTCGAAGAACAGCTTTGAGGCTGCGATCTGTTGCCTAAGGTCTTCCTGGTACTTGAGGTAGTCGAGACGAGTCATTCTCTCTTCGTAGTCGAATCGATGACGGGCTCCGGCGAAGCTCGCTACGTAGAGCAAGAGGGAGAAGCCGATCGTCGCAAGGCAGACGAGGAGGCGAGACACGGCTCCTTTGCTGCCGAGAATGTAGGCGAGCATGCCGGCAACGAGGGTTAGGACGGCAGGCAGCACGGCAGCCACGGCTGGCTCGCGGCTGTTCGACATGTTGTAGCCGATGACCCAGCCGAGGGAGCTGAGGGCGAAGATACTTAGGAATGCAAGCGGAAGGAGCTTTCGCAGCCGCTTTTTCAGAAACGCTGTGGAAACGATGAGGGACAAAGCAAGCAGGAAAAAGAAAGCCTGTCCGATAAGCTTGAGGGACTCGTAAGGCAGGCCAAGCGGCTTCCAGTCGGTCATGGAAATCTCGACGACCGTTGAAAGTTGGGCGGGATGTGTCCCTGCAGATCCCTCATGACGTCGGCTGGAGGGTGAACCGTGATGGGCGGTGGCCGGTTCGGCACGGTTCCTGGGGGCGCTGGCGAAGGAACGGGGTCCGTATGCTCCCTGAAGCAGCGGATGAAGTCCTCAGGCTTGCTTTTATCGGCGCAGTGCTCGGCCCGGGCTGCGCCGGTTATGCCAAGCATACTGCCGATGCATGAGATGAGGATCAAAAGGGAGATTCGCACCGGGACATCCATCGGAGACTGTTATGCAAACATAGCATATAACCCCAGGTTGCGAACAGGCGGTTATGGGGTTTAAGGCGCCTCGTTGGAGGTAGACGCGCTGCGGATATCCTGTTCCGTCACCTCGTCGAGTGGCTTAGAGACCTTGAGCGCGCGTGTCTTCTGGCCCGGCTCCATCACCAGGATGACCGTTTCGAGGCCGGGGCACCCGGGATCGTTGCAGGCGATCTCGTTGACCGCGAAGGCCGTATCCGGCGAGCCCCGAAGGGCCGAGCGGGCGAGCTCCTTCACCCGATCGACCGCCTGCTTGTCAGGCTTGGGCAAACCGAAGGTCCCCCGCATGAAGCCGCCGAAGAGAGCCAAGGGCGACCTCATGTGGGCAGGGTCAGGATGCCGGCCTGCCCGTCCTCGCAGCCGAAGGCGAGGCGCTTGCCGGCCTTGTCCCAGGCCATGGCCGTGATGCCGCTCTCCTTGGCGGCCGTGCGTACCAGAAGCTCGGAGGCGTCCGTCAGACGGATGAGCAGGATGCAGCCGTCCTCGTAGCCCACCGCCAGCACATAGGTGTTCGGGTGGAAGGCCACCCGGCTGACCTTGGCGTGTCTGACGCCACATTCCCGCGGAGCCTTGCCCATAGGGCCTTCCTTCGACTCGAAGGGCCAAATGATGGCGGCTTCCGCCCCGGAGGTGGCAAGCCATTTCCCGTCGCCGGACCAGGAGAAGGAGCGCGTCTTCGATGGATAGCCGCTCATGCGCATGTGCCCCTTGTCGGGGATGAGCCGCCAGCCGTGGAGCGCATTCTCCTGCATGGAGGTCACCACGAAGCGGGCATCAGGCGACCAGGTGACGTCGAGATGCGAGCCCTTCCATTCCAGACCCTCGGGCTTCGCCTCCACATTGGGAAACCATAGGGTGGCACCGTTGTAATGCGAGATCGCCAGCCGGTAGCCCTTGGGCGCGAAGGCAAGGCCGCGTGCGCTGGAGGGAACCTCGAGGGTCTTCTCCCGTCCCTTGTCGTCGCGGGCGATGACGCGCTTGCCGGCCGCATACGCGAAGGCGCCGCCTGCATTGACGGCAAGCGCATCGATCCAGGCGCCCTTGGACTCGGCCAGGGTCTTTGTGGATCCGTCAGCTCCCGTGACGGCGACGCGGCCATCATCGCCGCCGGTGACGAAGCGCTCGCCATCGCAGGCTCCGACCAGAACCCCGGCATCCGGATGCGCCTCGACGCGATGGGTGTCGCCGTCCTTCGCCAGAACGATGCCGCCGTCACCGAGGCCGAGGGCCAGTGTTCCCTTCAGCCAGCCAATGGCCGTCACATGCGCGCCCGCATTCAAGGGCAGCACGCTTTGCGTCAGGGATGGAGCGGTTCCTGCAGTCATTGAGCAATTCCTTCAGATGGCTGCCCATAGCACAAATCGGCAAAACGGGAGAAAGATCGTCGTGACGCCGGGTCCGGCAGGGTGGATGGCCGGAAGAGCTAAGACCTTTGCCCCTTAGACCCGGCGGGACGCCGGACCCATGATGCGCGTTCTTGAATCATGAGCAACATTATGCGGATCTTACCTCTGATCACCCTCACGATCGCGATCACCATGCCCGTGGGCCTTGCAGCCCAGGAGCAGGGCGACGCCAAATCGGCGAGGGAGGTTCTGAAGGCTGCCTGCGAGAGGGACGCCCGCCTGACATACAGGACCGGCGTCAGGACACTTCCTGAGGTTCGCGAGCAGTTGATGGCTGCCCGCAAAACCTATGTCAGAGACTGCTTGGCGAAAGCGAGTGCGGCTGCCAGTTGAGCCCGCAAACTCTCCTCAAACCTTCTTGTTCCCCTTACGCCGCGCAGGCGAGGAAACCTTCCCGAATGGCCTTCTCGTTCAGGTCACGGCCGATGAACACGACCTTGGAGGTGTGCTTCTCGCCGGGCTTCCACTCGCCCTGTACGTCGCCGTCCAGGATCATGTGGACGCCCTGAAACACAAAGCGCTTCGGCTCGTCAGGGAAGGCGACAATACCCTTGCAGCGCAAGATGTTCGGGCCCTCGACCTGGGTCAGGTTGGAGATCCAGGGCATGAACTTCTCGGGATCGACCTCGCCATCGAGATGCACGGCCACGGATTGCATCTCCTCGTCGTGATGATGGTGATGGCCTTCCTCCAAGAAGTCGGGCTCTATCTCGATAATGCGGTCGAGATCGAAGGCCTTGCGGTCGAGCACCTCGGAGATCGGAATGGCCGCGTTCTGCGTGCGATGGATCTTCGCGTAAGGATTGATGGCGCGGATGCGCGCCTCGACGTCGTTCAGCTCCTGCTCGTTCACGAGATCGATCTTGTTGAGGATGATCACGTCCGCAAAGGCGATTTGGTTCTTGGCCTCGGGCGCATCCTTGAGCCGGTCGGACAGCCACTTGGCATCGGCCACGGTGACCACCGCATCGAGGCGGGCGGCATCGGACACGTCCTGGTCCATGAAGAAGGTTTGGGCCACGGGAGCCGGATCGGCAAGGCCCGTGGTCTCGACGATGATGGCGTCGAACTTGCCCTTGCGCTTCATCAGCCCATCGAGAATGCGGATCAGGTCGCCGCGGACGGTGCAGCAGATGCACCCGTTGTTCATTTCGAACACTTCCTCGTCGGCGCCGACAACGAGTTCGTTGTCGATGCCGATCTCACCGAACTCGTTGACGATCACGGCATATTTCTTGCCGTGCTGCTCGGTGAGGATGCGGTTGAGGAGGGTCGTCTTGCCGGCGCCGAGATAGCCTGTGAGGACGGTGACGGGGATCTTGTCGGTCATCGCGTTCATCCGCATCGTTTATCCTCCCCTTGAGGGGGAGGATCGGCCGAACAGGCCGAGGTGGGGTGGTGGCGCGAACATCGGGAGGTCGAGTTTCCACCCCACCCCGCTCGCGATGCTCGCGACCCTCCCCCTCAAGGGGAGGGTAGAAAACTGTCAGCTCGACAAAGCTGCGCTGAAGGCCCTTATATTGTGTCTCATCATGTCAATGTAAGTGCCCGCGGGGCCGCCTGCCTCGGACAGGGCGTCTGAATAGACCTGGGACCCAACCTTTGCGCCGGTCTCCTTGGCAATGCGCTCCATGAGGCGGGCATCGGAGACATTCTCCACGAAGACGGCAGCGATCTTCTCGCGCTTGATCTGCTGGATGATCCGGGCCACGTCCTTGGCCGAAGCCTCGGACTCGGTGGAGACGCCCTGGGGCGACACGAAGTCGATGCCGTAGGCCGCCTCGAAATAGCGGAAGGCATCGTGGGACGTGATGATCCGGCGGCGCTCGGCGGGAATGCTTGTCACCAAGCTCTTCACCTCTGCTTCCAACTCCTCGAGCTGCTTGAGATAGGCGCCCGCATTGGCCTCGTAGGTGCCCTTGCCCGCCGCATCGGCGGCAATCAGGGCATCCCGGATGTTGGCCACATAGATCTTGGCATTGCCGATGCTCTGCCAGGCATGCGGATCGGAGCCGCCGTGATTGTGATGATGGCCGTGGCTGCTTTCCTCACCCTTCAGCGGCGTCACGCCCCTGGCGGCTTCGACCCTGGCAGCCTTTGTGCCGGAGGATTTCACGAGCCGGTCGATCCAGCCTTCGAATTTGAGGCCATTGGCGAAAACGATCTTCGCCTCTGTCAGGCGGCGTCCGTCTGCCGGTGTCGGCGAATAGACATGCGCATCGCCATTCGGGCCGACGAGTGTCACCAACTCGACGCGCTCACCGCCGATGTTACGGACCATGTCGCCGAGAATCGAGAAGGTGGCGACCACCTTCAGCTTCTCGGCCGTCTGAGCGGCTGCGGGAAGCGCGGACGCAGCAAGGGTGAGGCATCCTGCCAGCAGGGAGACGGCAGTTCTTCTCGTCAGCATGGGTCGATCCTTTTGAGAGGTCAGGCTTCCAGATGCCGGCCGGGCCAGGCGAGCCACAGGAGGCCACCCTCGCGGCCGAGCACGAGGGAAACGACGTATATGGCGCCGGCCGAGAGGATGATCGCCGGACCGGCGGGCAGTTCCGCATGGAAGGAGAGCAGCAGGCCGCTGAACCCTGATACGATGCCGACCGCGATGGAAACGAGCATCATCATGGTGATGTCGCTGGTCCAGAAGCGGGAGGCGGCCGCCGGCAGCATCATCATGCCCACGGCCAAAAGGGTCCCGAGGGCATGGAAGCCGCCGACGAGGTTCATGACGACGAGGCCAAGAAAGATCAGGTGCGTCGGCGTTCCGGCCCGGCTGACCGAGCGCAGGAAGACCGGGTCCACGCATTCGAGCACGAGCGGGCGGTAGAGCACCGCCAGCGCCAGCACGGTGGCGGTCGAGATGGAGGCGAGCAGCAGGAGCGTGCTGTCGTCGAGCGCCAGGACCGTGCCGAACAGCACATGCAGCAGGTCTACATTCGACCCGCGCAAGGACACGATGGTGACGCCGAGCGCCAGGGACAGGAGATAGAAGGCTGCGAGCGACGCGTCTTCCTTGAGCGCCGTGAAGCGCGAGACGAGACCGGCCGCAACCGCCACGATCACGCCGGCAAACAAGCCGCCGACCGTCATGGCCGGCAGGGAGAGGCCTGCGAGCAGATAGCCCACGGCGGCGCCCGGCAGGATGGCGTGGGCCATGGCGTCACCGGTGAGGCTCATGCGCCGCAGCATCAGGAAGACGCCGACCGGGCCACCGCCCAAAGCAATGGCGATCACGCCCACGAGGGCGCGCTGCATGAATTCAAATTCGGCGAAGGGCGCGTAGAACAGATCGAGCATGAGAAGAGCCGGCCTTATGCGGCGCTGCGGTGGCACACATCCGCATGGGGATCGTATGCCTCGACCATGCGCCGGGCCTTCAGCAGGTTCTCCGGACTCAGGACCTCGCCTGTCTCGCCCCAGGCCACAGGCTCGCGGGCGATGAGCAGGGTCTGCGGGAAAGTGCGCCGGACCATGTCGAGATCGTGCAGCACGGCCACGACGGTTCGGGACTCGTCATGCCAACGGCGCACGAGAGCGAGCAGATCGGCGGTGGTCTTGGCGTCGATGGCCGTGAAGGGCTCGTCCAGCAGGATCACCGGAGCATCCTGGAGCAGGAGGCGGGCGAAGAGGGCCCGCTGCATCTGCCCGCCTGACAGGGTGGAAATGGGACGGCGCTCGAAGCCGATCAGCCCCACGGCCGCCAAAGCCTCCTCGATCCTCGTGCGGTCGCGGCGCGCGATTCCGCCGAACAGGCCGGAGCGGGTCCAGAGGCCCATGGCCACGAGGTCGTAGACCGAGAGCGGAAAGGAACGGTCGATCTCGGCCGCCTGCGGCAGGTAGGCAATGCCGGAGGCGGGGCCTTTGAGGCGGATATGGCCATCGAGCGGCTTCAGCGTGCCGACGACGCCCTTCAGCAGGGTGGACTTGCCGGCCCCGTTCGGCCCGACCACGGCCATGAGGCTGCCGGCCGGGATCTCCCCGTCGAGGTGATGCACGGCGGGCCTGCGCCCATAACCGAGGGTGACTTCATCGAACCGGATAGCAGTGGATGCGAGAGCCATGCGTTACCCCATCACGCCGAGAACCATCAGCCACAAGCCAGCCAGGACAGCGGCGGTTCCAGCCAAGCGCTGCCCGACCGAGAGGCGCAGGAGCGAAAAGGTCGGGGCGGCGGCAACCGCCCGATGCGCGTGCCCATGCGTATGGGTGTGATGGTGATGGCCATGTGACATGGCCTCCTACATAAACCCATCCTGCGTCGATTTCCAGGGGCGTATAGTATTTTATACGCCCCCTTCAACACTATGGTTTTTCAATGTTAATGTCAGAACGCGGGATGGAACTGATAGAGCCACGTCTCGCTCAAGACCTCGTTCTCGTTGCGCAGGTAGCAGCGCATCTCCACCGGCTCGGTTCCGGTCACGGTCAGGTCGAACTGGGTGCGCCAGTGGCCGGGCACGTTGTTGGGCACGGCCTCGGTGAGAATGTTCGAGAACTCGCCCCGGGAGGCGGTGAGCACGGGCCGGGGGATTACCCCGCTCGGCAGCCGGGTCAGGGGCTGGCCGATGAACTCCACCATGAATTTGCGCACGCCCTTCGGCCGGTTGGTGCCGGCCTGGCCGCCATTGCCGAAGCGGGTGGCGATGACACGGGCGAGCGGCGTCGGATAGGGCTCCTCCGCCGACCAATGCATGCGGTAGCGCAGTTCGAGCGCCTGACCGGCGCGGACCGGCTCCGCCGGCACCCACATGGCCACGATGTTGTCGTGGATCTCGTCGTCGGTGGGGATCTCGACGAGCTGGATCGAGCCCCGCCCCCAGGTGCCCTGCGGCTCGATCCACAGGGAGGGGCGGCGGTCGTAATAGACGCCGTCGAGGTAATGGTCGAAGTTCCGGTCGCGCTGGAGCAGGCCAAAGCCCTTCGGGTTCTCGTCGGCAAAGGCCGAGGTGATGGTGCGCGGCGGGTTGTTGAGGGGACGCCAGATGCGCTCGCCGGCGCCTGTCCACATTGCGAGACCGTCCGAGTCGTGGATCTCCGGGCGCCAGTCGATCGCGGTGGTCTTGGCCTTCTCAGAGTACCAGTACATGGAGGTGAGCGGCGCGAGGCCTAATCGGCTCACGTCCTGGCGCATATAGACCGCGCTGTCGATGTCCATGATTACGGCGGAGGCCCGCTGCATCACGAAGCGGTAGGCGCCGGCAACACTTGGGCCGTCGAGCAAGGCATAAACCGTGACCGTGTTCGAGCCTGCTTGAGGCGTCTCGAAATACACATGGGTGAAGTCGGGGAATTCCTCGTTCTTGCCGAACACCGCCACGTCGACCGCAAGACCGCGGGCGGACAGACCATACTGGTAGAGCTCGCCGATGGCACGGAAATAGGAGGCACCGAGGAAGGCCACCCAGTCGTTTTTCTTCCAGTCAAGCTTGCCTGTGCGGGCCTCCTGAAAGCGGAAGCCGGCAAAGCCGGAATTGTCAGGAAGCTTCCGGCCGGGCGAATCCGCCGGCATGTCGAAGTAGTCGCTGTCGTAGACGATCTCGCGGGCCTGTCCCCCCTCGACCACGTGCATGCGCACCGGCTTCTGGAAGAAGCGCCCCATGTGGAAGAAGGTGACCGGGAACTCGCTGGGGCCGTTCGCCCAGAGCGCCAGATCCGACTTGAACCGGATCTTGCCGTGGGCGTCATAATCGATCTGGTAGAGCACCTCGGTCGAGGGGCTTGGGGGCGCCACATAGGGGGAGCGCGCCATGTCCTGCGCCCGCTTCTTCAGCTCCTCGAACGAAAAGGGGGCAGGGGCTCCCATCTTCAGGCCCTGCTGCGCCAGGGCGGGGGCGGAAAAACCCTGAGCGGCCAGGGCGGCCGTGGCGGTTGCGGTCTGGAGGAACTGGCGGCGATTGATCATGGATGAGCGCATGGATTTTTATGAAGGGACGCACCCCTACCGACCAAGGTGGCAGGATTAAGTCCCTCTTAGCCTCTTGAGAATTCTTCGTCAGCGGTCAAAGTAGCCCCACACACAGGCACAGCGATGACTGGGCCGTAAATTAGGGAGTACGCTATGCATCGAACAATCATGCGCCGCCTCATCGGCGCTGCGGCCGCCGTCGCGCTGGCCGGAGCCAGCATCCCGGCCCAGGCCCAGGATTTCATCAATGTCCTGACCGGCGGCACCTCCGGCGTGTACTACCCGCTGGGTGTCGCGCTCTCCAAGGTCTTCACCGACAAGGTGCAGGGCTCCCGTCCGTCGGTTCAGGCCACGAAGGCTTCGGTGGAAAACCTCACCCTGCTGCAGCAGGGCAAGGGCGAGATCGGCTTCACCCTCGGCGACAGCCTCGCCATGGGCTGGGCCGGCGACGAGGAAGCCGGCTTCAAAGCTAAGCAGGACAAGCTGCGCGGCATCACGGCGATCTATCCCAACTACATCCAGATCGTGGCCACGCAGGAATCCGGCATCAAGTCGCTGGCCGATCTCAAGGGCAAGCGCCTCTCCGTCGGCGCACCGAAGTCCGGCACCGAGCTCAACGCCCGGGCGATTCTCCAGGGTGCGGGCCTGTCCTACAAGGATCTCGGCAAGGTCGAGTACCTGCCCTTCGGCGAGTCGGTCGAGCTCATGAAGAACCGCCAGCTCGATGCCACCCTGCAATCGGCCGGCCTCGGCGTGTCCTCGATCCGCGATCTCGCCACCTCGGTGCCGATCGTCGTGGTGGAAATTCCCGCGGCTGTCGTGGACAAGGTGGGCACGCCCTACATCAAGGCCACGATCCCGGCCAACACCTATGGCGGCCAGACCGCTCCCGTGCAGACAGCCGCGGTGGTGAACTACCTCGTCACCCATTCCGGCGTGAAGGACGAGACCGTCTACCAGATGACCAAGGCGATCTATGACAGCCTGCCGGACCTCGCCGCAGCACATGCCGCCGCCAAGGACATCAAGCTGGAGAGCGCACTCTCCGGCATGCCGATCCCTATGCATCCGGGCGCGCAGCGCTACTTCGACGAGAAGGGCGTGAAGAAGCAGGGTTCGTAACCTGCGCCTTCATTGACAATCAAGCCGGGGCAGGTGAACTGCTCCGGCTTTTTCGTGACAAGAAGACCGATCCGTGAGGAGCCGCAGATGAGCCAGGGCGTCAACACTTCCGAACTCGCCCAGATGGAAGCGCCGTCCGAGGCCGTGAATCCGGAACACGGTTTGCCCGAGAGCTTCGGCGAAGGTTTTCTCGGCAGGCTCCTGTTCTGGATCGCAGTTTCCTTCTCTACGTTCCAGATCATCACCTCCTTCGGTATTCCGCTCGACCAACCGTTTATCGCCAGCTTGAGCCTCACGCATCTTTTCGCCGTCACCATGGTGGCCTGGGCGGCATGGCTGATCGGGCTCGCGGTGCGCCGGCGCAGCATCGTCGATGGCATCATGGCGTGGATTGCCGTTGCCGCCGCGTTTGGGCTGGTGCTCTGGTTCGGAGGCAGCATGCCGAGCCAAGTCACGCGCACCATCCATGTGGGCTTCCTGTGTCTCGTGGCCGGCGCGATGATCGCCAATCACCGGTCTGGTTCGTCGTCCCTGCGCGCTGTCGGCTGGATCGTCGGCGTCGTCAGCTTTCTGGTCGGACTCTACCATTGGGCGAACTACGAGGAGTTGGTGGTTCGCGCTGGCGATCTCACCACGCTCGACCTCGTCGTCGGCATCGCGGCGCTCGCCATCCTCATCTATCTCGTCTGGCGCGTGATGGGTCCCGCCCTTCCGATCGTCGCGGGCCTGTTCCTGTCCTATTGCCTGTTCGGCAATTACCTGCCCGCTCCCCTCGACCATCGTGGCTATTCGCTCGAGCAGGTGATCGAGCACATGTCGTTTGGAACGGAAGGCATCTACGGCACGCCGACCCTGGTGTCGGCCACCTACATCTTCCTGTTCATCCTGTTCGGCGCCTTCATGGAGAAGGCCGGCGTCATCGATTTCTTCAACGACATCTCGATGGCGGTGTTCGGCGACAAGCAGGGCGGCCCCGGCAAGGTCTGCGTGGCGTCATCTGCGCTCATGGGTACCGTCTCGGGCTCAGGCGTCGCCAACGTGGTGGCCTCGGGCCAGTTCACGATCCCGCTCATGAAGCGCTTCGGCTTCCGGTCCGCTTTCGCCGGCGGCGTCGAAGCGACCTCGTCCATGGGCGGCCAGATCATGCCGCCGGTCATGGGCGCCGTCGCCTTCATCATGGCCGAGACCATCGACGTGCCGTACTCAAAAATCGTCGAGGCGGCGATCATTCCGGCCATTCTCTATTTCGCAGCCTGCTACCTCGCCGTGCATCTGGAGGCCGGCAAGAGCCAGCTCAGAGGCCTGCCGAAATCCGAGCTGCCGAATGCCTGGACCGAGATGAAGAAGAAGTGGTTTCTTCTCGCGCCGCTCGGCGTGCTCGTCTACCTGCTCTTTGCCGGTTACACGCCCCTCTTTGCCGGTGCGGTGGGCCTGTCGCTCACCGTGGCGCTGATCCTCGGCACCGCCATCGCGGCGGGCTTCGGCACGCCCGCCTTGCGCATCGCGTTCTGGATCGGACTGGCCCTGGTGGCTGCCTATTCGCTCGCCTCGGCCGTGACGCTCGTCGTCCTCGTGGTGGCAGCCCTGTCCCTGTGGAACGCGTTCACGGGCCGCGGACGCACGACCTTGCAGGCCTGCATCGACGCCATGGCAGACGGCGCGCGCCAAGCGCTGCCCGTGGGCTTGGCTTGCGCTGTGGTCGGCATCGTGATCGGCACCATGACGCTCACGGGTCTCGGCACCATCGTGGGCACCTGGATGATCTCCATCGGCAAGGAGAATATCTTTGCGGCGCTCGTGCTCACGATGATCTTCAGCCTGATCCTCGGCATGGGCATCCCGACGATTCCGAACTACATCATCACCTCGTCTCTCGCCGCCCCCATCCTGCTGCAGCTCGATGTGCCGCTCATCGTCTCGCACATGTTCGTGTTCTACTTCGGCATCATGGCGGACCTGACGCCGCCGGTGGCGCTCGCCGCTTTCGCGGCAGCCCCCATGGCAAAGGAATCAGGGCTCAAGATCGGCATCCAGGCGGTGAAAATTGCGCTGCCTGGTTTCGTTATCCCCTACATGGCTGTCTATGACCCCACCCTGATGCTGCAGCCGGTGCCGGGCCTCGATGGAGCAGGCTACTGGCTTGCCGTGGTCTACATCGTGGTGAAGGCCTCGCTCGCGATGGTGCTTTGGGGCGTTGCCTCCGTCGGCTACTTCCTGAAGCCGCTGGCCTGGCGGGAGCGGATCTGGGCGGCCGTGGCGGCAGGCTTCCTCGTGGCGGCAATCCCGCTCACGGATGAGATCGGCTTCGTGCTCTCCGCCCTGTTCGTCGGCTTTCATATCTGGCAAACGCGCCGGGTCGCTACGCCCGTCGCCGGTTGATGATCTGCCTCCTGGCCGGCTCCTTAATTGCGCCTCTCATGGCAGGCGCGATCACGCTCGCCTGGACCCACTCGGTCGAGAAGATCGTATGGGAGGAGGACTGGCGCAGCACCCCGGCTGGGCTTGAACTCGTCGAGGCGCGGGTGCGCGGCTCCGGGGCCGGGATGGAGCCGCCGCCGGAGGCAAGGCTTAAGAATGGCGTCTGGTCATGGAAGCCGAACCTGCCGCCGCAAGCGGAAGTGGTCATGCGCCGCTCAGGAGCCACCGCGGATTGGCGGATCTGCAAGGCGGGCGAGTGCCGTCCGATGGACGCCTATGTGCCGGCGGCAGCCGACCCGATTGTCATGAAGGCGTGTGAGGGCGTTCGACAGCCCTGACAACCACCGCCCTCCTCAGAGCCTGGCTCATAAAGAACTGACAGCCCACCTTACGTCATCACCGGCCTTGTGCCGGTGATCCCGATTGCATGAAGCACCGAGCCTCATGGGATCGAGATGGCCGGCACAAGGCTGGCCATGACGGAACTTGAGGTGTGTTCCTCTTTATGAGCCGGCCTCTCAGGATGAGGCTCTTGGGATGATTTCGCCGAATATTGATTAGGCGCGGCCGGTCAGGGGCTCGACCGCCACGCAGCGGCGCCAGAGGTTCACGAGGATGTAGAGGGCGAAGAGGCTGAACAGAGCCATGAGCGCATAGCCCACATAGTCGCCGAGTTCGAACAGGCCGGCAATCGCCCAGCCGGCGGCGATCGCGACGCCGAAAACTTCCGCACCCACCAGGATCATGATGCTCATGATGGTGATCACGTTGCGCCAGTTGGTGCTTTTCGCCTGAGCCACTGCTGCCTCACTTGGTTTCTTGCGGATGGGACTACCCTAAACGCCCCCTCCGGTGCAAGCTCTGCCCGAATCTCATTCTGCCGCGCCCCACATTCAAGAGCCCATGCCCGAAACCCCCGTCTTCTCGACAGCCGCCGTGGCGGCTCCCCACAACCTCGCCTCCGAGACCGGCCAGACCATCCTGGCCGCCGGCGGCAATGCGATCGAGGCCATGGTCGCCATGGCGGCCACCGTCGCGGTGGTCTATCCGCATATGAACGGCATCGGCGGGGACGGGTTCTGGCTCGTGCGCGAGCCGAAGGGGCGCATTCATGCCCTCGACGCCTCGGGGCCGGCAGGGTCGCTAGCAACCATCAAGAGCTACCGGGAGAAGGGCTATGACACGATTCCATCGCGCGGTCCCGATGCGGCGCTCACGGTGGCTGGCGCGATCAGCGGATGGGGGCTGGCGCTGGAACTCTCCAAGGCTCTCGGCGGGCAGCTCCCCCTCGACTTGCTCCTCGGGGATGCTATCCGCTTTGCCCGCGACGGGTATAAGGTCTCCCGCTCCGAGGAGCGGTTCGTGACCGGTGAGGAGGCCGCCCTCTATGAGGTCCCCGGTTTTGCCGAGGCATTCCTGGTGGACGGCAAGAGAGCACCCGAAGGTACACAGAGGCGCACACCGCGCCTCGCCGACACCCTGGAGCAGCTCGCCCATGCGGGCTTGGCCGACTTCTACCGGGGCGATGTGGGGCGGGAGATCGCCCTCGACCTCGAGCGGATCGGCAGCCCGATCATCCGCAAGGATCTGGAGACCTATCGCGCCCGCGTGGTGGAGCCTCTGTCCGTCCGAATGAAGAGTTCCACGATCTACAACCTGCCGCCGCCGAGCCAAGGACTGGCCACCCTGCTGATCCTTGGCATGGTCGAGCGCCTCAAGGGCCTCCGGGCTGAGACGCCGGAGCATCATCACGCGCTCATCGAGGCCGCAAAGCGCGCCTTCTCCATCCGAGACCGGGTGGTCGCGGACCCGCGCAACCTCACCCACGACCCGGCCTCCTTCCTGACGCTCCAGGCGCTGGAACGGGAGGCTGCCCTCATCGACATGAAGCGGGCGGCCTCCTTTCCCCTGCCGCGCCCCATCGACGGGGACACGATCTGGATGGGGGCCATCGACCGTGACGGGCTCGCCGTATCCTACATCCAGTCCGTGTTCTGGGCCTATGGCTCCGGCTGCATGCTTCCGGGCACCGGTGTCCTTTGGCACAATCGCGGCACGGCCTTCTCGCTCGATGCTGCCAGCCGCAACCGGCTGGAGCCCGGCCATCGGCCGCTCCATTCCCTTAATCCGGCCATGGCCGTGTTCGACGATGGGCGCGTCTTGTCCTTTGGGGCGATGGGCGGCGAAACCCAGCCCCAGTTCATCAGCCAGATCTTTTCGCGCTACGCAGAGGCCGGCATGGGGCTGGCGGACGCGGTGGAAGCGCCCCGCTGGCTGCTCGATGCGAAACCCCGCGAGCGCGAGGCCGTGCTGAAGGTGGAGAGCCATTTCGACCCCGGCCTGATCCGCGGCCTCTCACGGCTCGGTCATAGGATCGAGGAGATGGACGAGGCCTATTCCGGCCGCTTCGGCCATGCGGGCATGCTGGTGAAGCACCCGCGCAACGGGCGTGTCGAGGCCACGCACGACCCGCGCTCGGACGGTGGGGCGCTGGGGCTCTAAAGCATCGATCCCAAAAGTGGACTTGCACTTTTGGGATCGAATCCGATGCTCTAGCTAGTCGCCCAGAGGCCGTAGAGAAGGCTGAGGCCCAGCACCAGCACGAAGGCGGCGGCGAGAAGCTCCAATCCGGCGATGGCAATGGCGCCAGATGCACCACGGCCGCCGGCGAGCTTAAGGGCCATGGCCTTGAAGAAGACCGCGAGCGCCGCGATGGCACTGGTGGTGAGCGCGGTGCCGAGCGCCATGGCGAAGGTCGCTGCGATACCCGCCGCGAACAGGCCCTGCGACAAGGCGAAGACCAGGACGATGAGGGCACCGGCGCAGGGGCGGATGCCGGCAGCAATCGCCACGCCCGCCATGTCGCGCCAGCGCTTCAGGCGGTTGAGCTCATCGGGCGGCGGCAGATGGACGTGGTCGCAGGTCTCCTGGACCCAGGCATAGGGATTGCGGGCGACCGCCATGACGCCCAGGACCTTGCCGGCCTTGCGCCAGGTGATGACCGCGCCGAGCAGCGCCACGGCGATGAAGCTTGCCACTTCCACGTTCAAGGCAATGCTGTTCATGGTGGAGGCGGTGGCGCGCAGAACGAGGCTCACGAGCGACACGATGCCGATGGCGACCAGCGCCTGCACCAGGGCTGCCGCCAGGCTCAAAAGAAAGCCTTTGCGGAGCGCCTTCTCGTCGGCCACCAGATAGGCCGAGATCACGCCCTTGCCGTGGCCGGGACCGGCGGCATGGAAGATACCGTAGGCGAAGCCCACGAGCAGAAGAGGGAAGAAGGCTGAGCCATTCTCTTTCAGCTCCCGCACGCTGGCTCTCAGGCTCCCGTAGAACTCGGATTGAACCGACAGGATCCAGGCACCGATGCTGCCGGAGGGCGTTGCTTCCCGCAGGCCCATGCCGAACGGATTGCGTGGCGGTGGCTTGCCGACAGGCCCGAGCCAAAGACCGATCAGCCCCATCACGGCCGCCACGACCGCGATGGCCACGAGCATGATGCCGATCCGCCGCCACAGCAGCACCCGACCGGCGCCAGGAAGGGCAGGGGCGTCGGTGGTCAGGGACATGCGATGATAGCCCTGTTGGAATATTCGATGCCGATATCCTGCGGCTGGATGGCGCCCTCGTCCTGCAGGATCTGCTGCATGGTGGCGTCCAACGGCTTGGCCTTGGCGATGCTGGTCACGCAGCCTTGAGGCGCATTGGCCAGCGAGATGGCCGCCTGGCCTTCCGTCAGGCTGAAATAGACGAAGAAGGTCGGATCCTCGATCTCGATGGACACGGCGCCCGAGGGCGCCACCGGCGCCTTGAGGGGCAGGAGGAAGGACATGGACACTTGCGTCTTTTCCATGCTCATCCGGGCCTCCCGGGGCGGGTCGAAGATCTGTGGTTTGCCGCGCGCTTTCAGCACCGTGAAATAGTCGAACTCGTTGAGGGAGGCGGCATTCTCGTCAGCGAGCTGCTGCAACTCCTCCGGCGTCAGCTTGCCATCATCGTTCTTGTCCAGCCCTTGCGTGACATAGGCCGTGTAGGCCTCGTCGAAGGTCCAATGGTGGCGGACGCCCGTCACCCGCCCGTCGGGGGCGAAGACAACCTCCGCCTTGGCGGTGACCCACACATGCGGGTGCGCCAGGGCCGGCGCGGACAGGCCCAAACACAGGGCCGTCAGGGCGGACTTCAGACCGAGGTGGCGTGTCATGGGGGACCCTGGAACAGCGACGCTCCCGGCGAAGGCCGGTCACGGAAAGCGATATGAGCGTTGTATGGTTAACAGAGGCGAAACAAAGGCGTGACCCAGCGAGCTTGATTGACGGGCTCCGGCATATATGTCAGCATTACTGACATATTCCATACAATGAGACCGGATCACCGGCGGAGGGGCGAGAGCCCCAGGAGGAAAACGGATCATGGCCGAAGGTTCTGGTGCGCTTCGTCAGGTAACGCTCGACGACAAATACGATCTTTCCAAGGATCATGTCTTCATCACCGGAACCCAGGCCGTCATCCGCATGCTGCTGATGCAGCGCGAGCGCGACCGGCTGGCGGGCCTCAACACAGCCGGCCTCGTGTCCGGCTATCGCGGCTCTCCCATCGGCGGTCTCGACCAGAACCTGTGGCGCGCCCGCAAGTGGCTGGACCAGTCCAACATCGTCTTCCAGCCCGGCCTCAACGAGGAACTTGCCGCGACCGCCATATGGGGGGCGCAGCAGGCGGAAGTTCGCGGCGAGGGCAAGTATGACGGCGTCTTCGGCCTCTGGTACGGCAAGGGTCCGGGCGTCGACCGCTCCGGCGACGTGTTCCGCCACGCGAACATGGCCGGTTCCTCGAAGCACGGCGGCGTCTTGGCGCTGATGGGCGACGATCATACCGCCGAGTCCTCCACCGTCGCGCACCAGTCCGAGTTCCACTTCGTCGACGTGATGATGCCGATCCTGAACCCGGCGGGCGTTCAGGAGATCATCGATTACGGCCTCTACGGCTACGCCATGAGCCGCTTTTCCGGCACGTGGGTCGCCTTCAAATGCGTGAAGGACAACATCGAATCGACCTCGTCCGTCGATGCATCGCTCGACCGCGTGAAGATCATCATCCCTGACGATTTCACGATGCCGCCGGGCGGCCTCAACATCCGCAACCGCGACGGCGTGCTCGATCAGGAGGCGCGGCTTCAGGATTTCAAGCGCGACGCCATGCTGGCCTTCGTGCGCGCCAACAACCTGAACCGCATCATGCTCTCCGGCGGCCGCAACCCGAAGATCGGTATCATCACGGTCGGCAAGTCCTATCTCGATGTGCGCCAGGCTCTCGACGAGCTCGGCCTCGACGAGGTGAAGGCCAACGACATGGGGCTTCGCCTCTACAAGGTCGCCTGCCCGTGGCCGCTCTCTCAAGCCGAGCTGGTGGATTTCGCCCGCGGGCTCGACAAGGTCATCGTGGTCGAGGAGAAGCGCTCCCTCATCGAAGTGCAGCTGCGCGAGGAGCTCTACGGCACCGCCAACCAGCCGGTCTGCATCGGCAAGAAGGACGAGGAGGGCCGCTGGCTCTTCCCCGTCAAGGGCGCGCTCGATCCCAACGATATCGCCATCGCCATCGGCGAGCGTCTGCTGGCCTACCACAACAATGACGACCTGCGCGGCCGCGTGGCGCGCCTTCGCCATGCGCAGGAGGTGCTCATTGCCACCAGCGACGTCGCAACCCGCACGCCGCATTTCTGCGCCGGCTGCCCGCACAACTCGTCCACGAAGGTACCCGAGGGCATGCGCGCCTATGCGGGCATCGGCTGCCATTACATGGTGCAGTGGATGGACCGCTCGACCGAGGGCTTCACCCAGATGGGCGGCGAGGGCGCGAACTGGATCGGCGAGTCGCCGTTCTCCAAGCGCGGCCATGTGTTCCAGAACCTCGGTGACGGCACCTACAACCATTCGGGCGTGCTGGCCCTGCGCTGGTCGATCCACACCAAGACCAACGTCACGTACAAGATCCTCTTCAACGACGCGGTCGCCATGACCGGCGGGCAGAAACACGAGGGCGGGCTCACCGTCGACATGATCGCCCGCCAGGTGCGCGAGGAGGGCGTCGAGCGCATCGCCCTCGTGACCGACGAGCCGCACAAATACCCGAAGGAGATCCGCTGGCCTGACCGAATGACGATCCATCACCGCAGCGAGCTTGAGGCCGTGCAGCGCCAGCTTGCCGAAGTGCCCGGCGTGTCGGTGATGATCTACGACCAGACCTGTGCCTCGGAAAAGCGCCGCCGCCGCAAGCGCGGTGAGTTCCCGGATCCGGACAAGCGCGTGATCATCAACGATCTCGTCTGCGAAGCCTGCGGCGACTGCTCCGTGCAGTCCAACTGCGTGGCCGTGCAGCCGGTGGAGACCGAGTTCGGCCGCAAGCGGCAGATCGACCAGTCGAACTGCAACAAGGACTTCTCCTGCGTGAACGGCTTCTGCCCGTCCTTCGTGACGGTGCATGGCGCCAAGGTGAAGAAGGCCGTGCCGGAGACGGTGTCGACGGAGGGCGTCACCTTCAAACCGCTGCCCGATCCGGCGATCCCTGCCATCGACCGCACCTTCAACGTCATCGTAACGGGCGTGGGCGGCACCGGTGTCGTCACCATTGGGGCGATCCTCGGCATGGCGGCGCATCTCGAGGGCAAGGGCCTTGGCATGATAGACATGGCCGGCCTCGCCCAGAAGGGCGGCGCGGTCTACAGCCATGTGCGCCTCGCCAACAACCAGGACGACATCCACGCCATCCGCGTGAGCGCAGAATCGGCCCATCTCGTGCTCGGCTGCGATCTCGTGGTGACCGGCACCAAGAAGGTGCTGGCCTCCGTGAAGCAGGGGCAGACGGCCCTCGTGGTGAATACGGCGGAAGTCATGCCGGGCGAGTTCACCCGCAACGCCGATTTCTCCCTGCCGACGGAGCGTCTCAAGCGCGCCATCAGGTCGGCGGCGGGCCAGGAGGGCGTGTCCTTCGTGGATGCGACGGCGATTGCCACGGCGCTCCTCGGCAATGCGATTGCGGCCAACATGTTCATGCTGGGTTACGCCTACCAGACCGGCCGCGTTCCGCTCTCGGGCGCTGCCATCGAGAAGGCCATCGAGCTCAATGGCGAAGCGGTGAAGATGAATCTTTCCGCCTTCACCTGGGGCCGCCGCGCGGCCGCTGAGCCGGAGCTGATTGCTTCGGTGATCGGCGAAATGAAGGCCCCGACGGAATCACGCAAGCTGTCCGAGACCCTGGACGAGGTGATCGAACGGCGTGTCGGCTTCCTGTCCGGTTATCAGAGCAGGCGCTATGCACGGCGCTACAGCACCCTGGTCGAGCGCGTGCGCGCCGCCGAGGACAAGGCTGTGCCCGGCTCGACGGCGCTCACCGATGCGGTGGCGCGCTCGCTGTTCAAGCTCATGGCCTACAAGGATGAGTACGAGGTGGCGCGTCTCTACACGAATGGACACTTCGAGAAGCAGGTCGCGTCAGCTTTCGAGGGTGAGAACCTGCGTTACGAGTTCCACATGGCGCCGCCCATTCTCGCCAAGAAGGATCCGGTCACGGGCCTTCCGCGCAAGATGAGCTTCGGGCCGTGGATGCTGAAAGCCATGGGCATTCTGGCGAAGTTCAAGCCACTGCGCGGCACGCCGCTCGATGTCTTCGGCTATACCCACGAACGCCGCACCGAGCGACAGCTCATCCGCGAGTTTGAGGAGCGGATCGAGGAGATTGTGGCGAAGCTCAATGCCGGCAATCACGCCACAGCCATCGGGCTCGCCAGCATCCCGCAGAAGATCCGTGGGTTCGGCCACATCAAGGAGCGGAACCTGAAAGCCGCGAAGGCGGAAGAGGCCGATCTGCTGGCCAAGTTCCACGCCGACCCGCAGCCGATGGCCGTTGCGGCGGAGTAGTTTGGAAGAGTTTCATCCTGAACGGCGCAGCCGATCTGGGATCGCCTGAACCAGTTTAGCACTGTCATTCCGGGGCGGCTCATAGAGCCGAGCCCGGAATCCATAAACACGACATGTTCAGGAAATGGCGAGAGGCGTCACGCCTGTGTCTGCACCGTCAGCGGTTATGGATTCCGGGCTCCGCTGCGCGGCCCCGGAATGACAGTGCTTTCTCGTCACACGATCCCGGATAGGCTTTGCCGTCCGGGATGACTGCCCATGACTAGGCTTCAGCCCCGTGCCTGACTTACCTCAACGAAGCTCTTTGCGACCGTCTGGACGTTCGCCTCGTTCAGCCCCGCCACGCACATACGGCCCGAGCCCACGAGATAAACTCCGTCGCGCTCGCGCATCGTCGTGACCTGCTGCTCGTTCAGCCCCGTGTAGCTGAACATGCCGCGCTGGTTCGTGAGAAAGCCCACATCGATCTCGTTCGACAGGGAGCGGATCTCATCGGCGAGGCGCTTGCGCATGGAATCCATGCGGGTGCGCATGGTCTCGACCTCGCGGGTCCATTGGGCGCGCAGGTCGTCGCTGCCGAGCACCGTGGCGACAAGCAGGCCGGCGGTCATCGGCGGGCTCGAATAGCTGCGGCGCACGGCGAGCTTCAGCTGCCCGAGCACACGATCGGCCTCGTCATGATCGTGGCACACGACGCTCAAGCCGCCGCAGCGCTCGCCATAGAGCGAAAAGTTCTTCGAGAAGGAGTTGGCTACGAGACAGCTGGCGCGCTCGGCATAGCGGCGCACGAAGGTGGCGTCCTCGTCGAGGCCCGTGCCGAAGCCCTGATAGGCCATGTCGAACACCACGATATGGCCCTTGGCGACCAGCACGTCGGTCATAGTCGCCTGCTGCCGCTCGTCGAGGTCGACGCCGGTGGGGTTGTGGCAGACCGGCTGGATCACCACGATGGAACAGGCCTCTGCAGCCTCAAGAGCCTGCACCATGCCGTCGAAGTCCACGGAGCGGCTGGCGCGGTTCCAATAAGGATAAGTGGTCGTCTTGAAGCCCGCCCGCTGGAACAGGCCATGATGGTTGTCCCAGGTCGGATCGCTGACGAGAACGGTGCGGCCGGGGCAGTGCTTGGCCAGGAAGTCGGCCGCGATCCCCGCAGCCCCCGTGCCGCCGATGGTCTGAATCGTCGCGATGCGTTTGTCAGTGAGCGCTTGATGCTTGTCGCCGAAGATCAGCTTCTGCACGCCCTCGCGGTAGGCCGCATGGCCTTCCATCGGCAGGTAGGGACGCTCGGCGAAGCCGTTGCGTTCATAAGCGGCCCGGACCGAGCCCAGCACCGGAAGGCGGCCGTGCTCGTCGGTATAGACGCCGATGCTGAGATTCACCTTCTCAGGGCGCGGATCGGTCTTGAAGCTGTCGTTGAGCGAAAGGATCGGGTCGCCCGCGAAGGCTTCCACCTGGCCGAACAGGGATTCCGTCATGCTGATCTCCAAGCCTGTCGCGGCGGCCTGCCTGCGACGCATCGTCGGTGCCGCGAGACCTAGCCCCTGTGAGGGGCTTTCGGCAAGGTGCTTCGTTGGTTCTCAGGTATCCAGCCGCCAATCGATTGGCGCGAGCCCTTTCTCCACGAGCCAGGCATTCGCCTGACTGAAAGGCTTCGTGCCGCGAAAGTCGTTGAGTCGATTCAACGGCGAGGGATGACCGGCCTCGATCACGAGATGCTTCGTCCGGTCCACGAGCGTCGCGCGCTTGCGGGCGGGTCCGCCCCAAAGCAGGAACACGACGGCGGGCTGCTGCTGCGAGATGGCCGCGATCGCCTGATCGACCAGGGCCGACCAGCCGAACTTCATATGGGCTCCCGATTTGCCGGCCTCCACCGTGAGCGCCGTGTTGATGAGCAGCACGCCCTGCCTGGCCCATTTCGAGAGGTCTCCCTTGGTCGGCATCGGCACGTCCAGATCCTCCGCCATCTCACGCAGAATCGTCCGCAGGGAGGCGGGCAGTCGCCGCGATCCGCGATACGAGAAGGCGAGCCCATGGGGGTCGCCCGGCGTGGGGTAGGGATCCTGACCGAGGACGACCACCTTGACCTTTTCCAGGGGCGTCAGGGAGATGCTGGTGAATACGGCCTCCGGCGGCGGCAGCACCTGGGCGCCCGAGGCGATCACGGCATCGACCTTGGCCGCCACAGTCTCGGCGCTTCCATCCTGGAAGAATGGCAGCCTGAGCCACCCGTCGGTTTGGGACTTGGCGCGAAACTCGGCAAGAGCTTGGCTGATGGGGCCGGTCATGAGGCAACCTTTCGGGGGGCGCAAACCTGGTCCTGCGCCGGCTAAAGGACTTGGCAGCAGCCGATCGAGAAAGACATCAGAATGCTGCCGATTGAGGCGGTGAGAATGTCGACAGAATGTTACTAATGTGACACGTTGCCGGTCTAGGTTCTATGACACCAACCCATGGATCCAACCTGCTACGAGGATTTTGCATGATGCTTCAGAGCCGACCCTCCGCCGCCCTGCGCGCCGGCTTTTTTGGACTATCCCTGCTGCTGTCGGGCACGGCCCTGGCGCAGGAGGCCGTAACGATCCGCTTCGTCCACACCAACGACATCGATCGCATGAGCGCCGAGAAGGGCCGCGGCGGCTTCGCCCGTCTGGCGACGGTGGTCAAGGAGGAGAAGGCCAGGGGCAATGCCTTCTTCATCCATGCAGGCGACACGATCTCCCCCTCGCTCCTGTCGGGCTTTGACAAGGGCGCCCACGTGATCGACATCCTGAACCGCATGGGCGTCGACGCCATGGCGCCGGGCAACCACGAATTCGATCTCGGCGACGCGGCCTTCCGCGCCCGCATGGCCGAGGCTAAGTTCGACGTGCTGGCCACCAACATCGTCGATGGCAACGGCCTGCCGGCCAACACGAAGGCCGACAAGATGGTCGAGGTGCAGGGCGTGAAGATCGGCTTCTTCGGCCTCACCACCGAGACAACGCCGATCGAGTCGAGCCCCGGCACGATCAAGTTCTCCCCCACGGTCGATACCGCCCGCGCCAAGGCCAAGGAACTGCGCGAGAAGGGCGCCGATCTCGTCGTGGCCATTGCTCACACCCCCCTGGCAGTGGACATGATCATCGCCCGCTCCGCCGGGGTGGACGTGATCATCGGCGGCCATGACGAGCACCTGCTTGCCTTCTACGACGGCAAGGTGGTTCTGTCGGAAGCCGAATCCCAGGCCAATTTCGTCAACGTTGTCGAGCTTTCGGTCAACAAGGCGACGAAGGACGGCAAGACCACCGTCACCTGGTCGCCAAACTTCCGGATCGTCGATACAGTCAGCGTGAAGCCTGATCCAGACATCGAGGCCGTGGTGAAAGGCTACGAGGACAAGCTGTCCAAGGAGCTCGACGTGGAGATCGGCACGACGGAGACGGCTCTCGACAGCCGCCGTGCCACCGTGCGCGGAGGCGAGGCCGCCATGGGCAACCTGATCGCCGATGCCATGAAGACTGCGGTTGGTGCCGACGTGGCGATCACCAATGGCGGCGGCATCCGGGCCGACAAGCAGTACCAGGCCGGTCAGAAGCTGACCCGGCGCGACATCCTGTCGGAAATGCCCTTCGGCAACACCACCATGCTGCTCGAGGTCACCGGCGCCCAGATCAAGGACGCTCTTGAGAGTGGCGTCAGCCAAGTGCGCGAGCTCGGCGGCCGCTTCCCGCAGGTCTCTGGCATCGTGGCCGAGGTCGACGTGAAGGAGCCGGTCGGCAGCCGCGTGAAGTCGGTGAAGATCAACGGCCAGCCGCTCGATCCGGCCAAGACCTACAAGCTCGCCACCAACGACTTCGTGGGCCGTGGCGGTGACGGCTACCGCTCGTTCATCGGCGCCAAGTCGCTCATCGATGCCTCCGCCAGCCAGCTCATGGCTAGCCAGGTGATCGACTATGTGGCGAAGGCCGGCAAGGTCTCGCCGAAGGTCGAGGGCCGCATCGTTCTGCGCTGATCCGAAAGCGCTGTTTCGTCCTGGCGCCGGGTTCCTGGAGGGCCCGGCGTTTTTTATGGGTCAACGGCAGCGCGACGTCCGGGCACATCCCGCTCGCGCGTGAGGGGAGATAGGTCGCAGGCCCCTGGTCAACGGGAAAGCGAGACGTAAATTCCCACTCCATCAATGGCTTTTGCTGTGCCATCCTGCCCACGCAACGCCGAATCTCAACCATCAAAGCGGCCTTTCCTTGCAGTTTCACGCGCCCTCAGAATCGGTCACCCTGTCGCAGAAGCGCCGCCGTCGCTCTCTCGCACGCGGCCGGATGACCCTGGTCATGGGGCTGTTCGGCGTTGCCTTCATCCTTCTGACCTTCGGCTACATCGCCTGGGAGCAGCGCACCCGGCTCATCCAGCGCAATGAGGACGACCTTCGAAACGCAGCCTTCTTCCTGGCCGATCACACTGCGAGGCTCATGGAGGTCACGGACCTGACCCTGAAGCAGGCCACTGCGCTCCTGCAGGGGCGAAGCTGGGACCAGGTGGAAGCATCGCAGCCTCTCTGGCAGCAGATCCATGCCGTCGAGGAAGCGCTGCCTTACATCGACGATGTGCTGCTGAACGATCCAAGCGGGCGCCTGCGTCTGACGTCCGCTCAGTTCCCGGCACCCGAAGCAAACGTGTCGGGGCGCGATGCCTTCACCGCGCAGATGAACAAGGATCAGGGGCTATTCGTGGGCGAGCCGATCCTTGGGCGCGTCACGAAGGTTCCCACCTTCATGATCAGCCGCCGCCTGCAAGGCAGCGATGGGGCCTTCGGCGGCATTGCGTCCGTGACTGTAACTCTGTCCTATTTCTACGATTACTGGTCCAAGGTGCGGTTGCCCCGCGGCAGCCGCGTCGTGCTCATGCGAGGCTCGGACGCGGAGGTCATCGCCCAATATCCGCCGCCGTCTGACGGGCTGTCCTTTGCACCCATCGACAAGTCCGCGTTCGACGCGGCATTGCGCACCACCTCACAGGCCGGCCTCTATTCCTTCATCAGCCAGGGTAGCGAGCGCGTGGGAGCCTACCGCCAGATCGGCGGGATGCCGCTCTACATCAATGTCAGCATGCCGCAGGATGCCTATTGGACACCCTGGTTCGTCCAGACGCGGCTCTATGGCGCCTTCGCGCTGGTCGCTCTTCTGGCCCTGTTGGCGCTCACGACCTTGGCTTCCCAGCAATTCCACGAACAGGCGGCGAATGCGGCTCTTCTCGAGAGGCAGGTGGCCTTGCGCACCCATGAACTGCGGACCGAGACCGCAGCCCTGGAGGTTCTCAACCGAACCGGCAGCGTTCTTGCGGCAGAACTCGACCTGGACCGCATCATCGAAAGCGTCGTCGATGCCGGTGTCGAACTGACCGAAGCGCAGGCAGGAGCGTTCTTCTGCGGGGCTGCTCAGAGCGGGAAGGCGCATTACGGCAAGTTTGCCTCCGCGGGTTTCGATGAAGCCTTCGCAGTCCTCGACATCCGGGCCATCTGCGTTGAGGCCTTTACAGAAGGCAAGTCCGTCCGCCTGGGCAACATCGCCGTCGAGCAAGGCTATGACGGCACCCCGTTCACGGCCGACGCCACGCCCGGCCGCCCGGTGATCCGCAGCCTCATGGCGGTTCCGGTCCTGCTGCGCAACGGCGTGACTCATGGCGTTCTCGTCTTCGGCCATGAACGATCAGAGGTTTTCAATGCGCGGTCCGAGCGCCTGCTCGCAGGCCTGACGTCACAGGCCGCCATCGCGCTTGAGAACAGCCGCCTCTACCGCAATGCCCAGAACGAGATCGAAGAGCGCAAACAGGCCCAGACGCAGCAATCCCTGCTGATCCGCGAACTCCATCACCGGGTTAAGAACACGCTGGCCACCGTTCAGGCCGTCGTGGGCGCCACCGCGCGCTCGGCACTGAACATGGACGATTTCTATCAGGCCTTCGTGGGGCGCATCATCTCGCTGGCCAACACCCACTCCCTCCTCACCGAGGCCGTCTGGCAGACCGCATCCCTGCGCGAGATCCTGGAGAAGGAGCTGCGCCCCTATAACGATGTGAGAGGCCAGCGGATTTCCCTGAACGGACCTGCGGTCGAGCTGCCCTCGGATGCTGCCGTGCCGATCGGTATGGCGATCCACGAGCTGACCACCAATGCCGCCAAGTACGGCGCCCTGTCGGCGTCCCGCGGCAAGGTGTCCGTCTCCTGGGAGGCGGAAGCAACTGACGAGGGCACGAGGCTCAAGCTGGTCTGGGAGGAAAGCGGAGGCCCCGAGGTCTCCGTTCCGACCAGGCAGGGCTTCGGCTCACGTCTGCTGCACCGGGTGCTGGCAACGCAGCTGAATGCCAAGGTGGACATGGATTTCCGGCCGGAAGGCCTCAAGGTGGCTCTCGACACCGTTCTGAAGCATGAACCCAACAAGGGGCCGGCGCTCTGAGAGGCGTTGTTTTCTGCAAACGCGGCTTGCGACCGGGCGCGCCAATGTGATGGCGGTTTCGGTTGGCGGATGGGCCTGAACCTCTTATCTAGGCGGCATCAAAGGGCGGAATTCGGGACGAACTCCGCGGCCAAGGGGCTTTTCTTATGAATGAGACCGTTAATCTGACCGATCTGCGCCAGGGCGTCCGCCCGGTGGACCACCCACCCGTGAGGGCCGGACGGATCGGCGTGCTTCTGATGAATCTGGGCACCCCCGAAGGCACCAGCTACTGGCCCATGCGCCGCTACCTGAAGGAGTTCCTCTCCGACCGCCGCGTGATCGAAACCCCGCGCCTTCTGTGGTGGCCCATCCTCAACCTGATCATCCTGACCAAGCGCCCCGGCCCCAAGGGCCGCGACTACGCGTCGATCTGGAACAACGAGCGCGACGAGGGCCCGCTCAAGACTATCACCCGCAACCAGGCAGAAAGGGTAACGGAGCACCTGAAGAGCATCGCGGGCGACAGGATCACGGTCGACTGGGCCATGCGTTACGGCAAGCCCGAAGTCCGCGAGCGTATCCAGGCGCTCCTCGACCAGGGCTGCGACCGCATCCTTCTCGTGCCGCTTTATCCGCAATATGCCGCCGCCACCTCGGCCACAGCCTGCGATCAGGCGTTCCGCGCATTGATGGACATGCGCTGGCAGCCGAGCGTGCGCGTCTCGCCGCCCTACCACGACGACCCGGTCTATATCGATTCCGTGGTCTCCTCGATGAAGAAGGAACTGGCGAAGCTCTCCTTCGAGCCCGAGGTGGTTCTCGTCTCCTTCCACGGCGTGCCGAAGGAATACCTGCTGAAGGGCGATCCCTATCACTGCCAATGCGTGAAGACTTGGCGCCTGATGCGCGAGGCCTTCGGCTGGTCGCCGGACAAGTTCCGCATGAGCTTCCAGTCCCGGTTCGGCACGGCGGAATGGCTGCAGCCCTACACCGACAAGACCGTGGAGGCCCTGGCGAAGAGCGGCGTGAAGCGCATGGCCATCGTGGCACCCGGTTTCTCGGCGGATTGCCTGGAAACCCTGGAGGAGCTCGACGGCGAGAACCGCGAGATCTTCATGCACAACGGCGGCGAGCAATTCGCCTACCTGCCCTGCCTCAACGACAGCGACGATGGCATGCGCGTGATCAACCACATTGTGGAGCGTGAGCTTCAAGGCTGGCTCTAGGACTCCAAGCCTGTTTGGGATAGCGTGAGCCCTCTGCAACGACGTTGCCTGGGGGGCTCATGTTAGTCGGTGGTTTCGACATCTTCGTCATCGTTCTGGTGCTGGTCGTCATCGTGACGATCGCCATGGGAATCCGGACGGTCCCGCAGGGCTATGCCTATACGGTGGAGCGGTTCGGGCGCTACTCGCGCACGCTCACCCCCGGCCTTGGCTTGATCGTGCCGTATATCGACCAGATCGGCAAAAAGGTGAATGTCATGGAGCAGGTGCTCGACATTCCGAGCCAGGAGGCCTTCACCCGAGACAATGCAGGCGTCACCATCGATGCCGCCGCCTTCTATCAGATCCTCGACCCGGCCCGGGCTTCTTATGAGGTGTCGGACATGAACCAGGCCCTGCTGGTTCTGACCATGACCAACATCCGCACGGTCGTCGGCTCCATGGACCTCGACCAGTTGCTCTCCCACCGGGACGAGATCAACGAGCGGCTTTTACGCGTCATGGATGCGGCCGCCTCCCCCTGGGGCGCCAAGGTCACCCGCGTCGAAATCAAGGATATTCTCCCGCCGCAGGACCTTGCTGGTGCCATGGCGCGGCAGATGAAGGCCGAGCGCGAGAAGCGCGCCGCCGTGCTCGAAGCGGAAGGCCTGCGCCAGGCGGAAATCCTGCGCGCCGAGGGCCAGAAGCAGTCGCAGATCCTGGCGGCCGAAGGCCGCAAGGAAGCGGCGTTCCGCGATGCGGAGGCCCGCGAGAGGCAGGCCGAAGCCGAGGCGAAAGCCACCGGCATGGTCAGCGAGGCCATCACTAAAGGCGATCTTGCGGCGGCGAACTTCATCGTTGCGGAGAAATACATCGATGCGATCCGCGCCCTCGCATCGGCCCCCAACCAGAAGGTTGTGATCGTGCCCATCGAGGCGGCAGGTCTCGCCGGGACGCTAGGCGGCATCGCAGAGCTCACCAAGTCGGTGTTCGGGGAGGGCGGAGCAGGCCTCAACAGGCCTCCCCGCACTGTCCCGACAGTCACGGGAGGAGGCGAGCGTTCATGATCCAGGACGCGTTCATCAGCCTCGGAGCGTGGGCCTGGATCATCCTCGGCGTGCTCTTGATCGGGGTCGAGCTGCTGGCGCCGGGCGCGTTCTTCCTTTGGCTCGGATTGGCAGCGATTGCCACGGGATTGATCGATGCGGTGCTGGACCTCTCGTGGCAGGCCTCGTCACTGCTCTTTGCGCTGCTCTGCGTGGCGGCGGTGTTCCTGGGACGAGCCTTCACCCGCTCCAAGACGGAGGACAAGCCTCAGACTGAGACGCTCAACCGGCGCGGCCAATCCCTTGTGGGCCGGGTCTTTACTCTTGAAACGCCTATCAAGGACGGAGAAGGCCGCATCCGGGTTGATGACAGCTCCTGGCGCGTGACGGGCGCCGACCGTTTTGCCGGCGCCAAGGTGCGCGTGGTGCGGATCGAGGGCTCAACTCTCGTGGTGGATGATCCATAAGCATTTTCAGGCGAAGTGGATGCCATTTCGCCATGAACAAGATGCGTCAGGCAAACTCGTTACGCGGCGCCCGCGCGCAGTAGGTCGAGATAATGCACGAGGCCGACGGGCCGGCTGTTCTCGACCACGATCAGGGCGGTGATCCGGGAGGCCTCTTCCATCTCGAGAGCGCTGGCCACAAGGGCATCCGGCGCGATGGTGCGCGGCGTCTTCGTCATGATGGCGGCGACCGGCAGCATCGCGAGATCGGGCCTCCAGTTGCGGCGCAGGTCGCCGTCGGTGACGACGCCGGCGAGCGTGCCGTCACGGTTGACTACAATGACGGCGCCAAAGCCCTTGCGGCCGATCTCCTCGATCGCCTCGCCCGTGGGAGCGTCAGCGCCGACAACCGGTAGGCGCTCGCCTTTATGCATGATGTCGCGTACAAGCTTGAGCTGCGCCCCGAGCTTTCCGCCCGGGTGGAACACCCGGAAATGGTCGGCTGTGAACCCGCGCCGCTCCAGCAGAGCGACGGCGAGAGCATCGCCCAGCGCCAGCTGGACGGTAGTCGAGGTGGTGGGCGCCAGCCCGTTGGGGCAGGCCTCCTTCGCCTTCGGCAGGGTCAGGCAGATGTCGGCGGCGCGCCCCAGGGTCGATTCAGCGTTGGACGTCAGGGCGATCAGGGGCACCCGGAAGCGCCGGGAATAGCCGATGATGTCGGCAAGCTCCGCGGTCTCACCCGACCAGGACAGGGCGATGATCACGTCGTCTGTCTGGATCATGCCCAGATCGCCGTGGCTCGCCTCCGCCGGGTGGACGTAATGGGCCGGGGTGCCGGTCGACGCGAAGGTGGCGGTCATCTTGCGGCCCACATGGCCGGACTTGCCCATGCCGGTGACGATGACGCGGCCCTTGGCAGCCGCAATCGTCTCAACGGCCGCCGTAAAGTACGAGCCGAGGCCGTTGCCGATGGCCTCCATCAGGATCGTCAGGCCATCGCGCTCGGTCTCGAGCGTGCGCAGGGCCGATTGGATGGCCGGATCGGGCGAGTGGGGTGCGTGTTTTAGAAGTGCCATGGCCGCCCTTTAGCATAGGCGGGCGGCCAAGAGGAACCCTAGAGCTGGCTACTTCTGCCGCAGCAGCGCTTCGAGTTCGCGGCGGAACTCCGCCGAGAGCTCCTCGCGCTCCAGGGCATAGGCCACATTGGCCATGAGGAAGCCGATCTTCGAGCCCGTGTCGTAGGTCTTGCCCTGGTACTTCATGCCGAAGAAGGGCTGCTCCTTCATGAGGCGGATCATGGAATCGGTCAGCTGGATCTCGTTGCCGGCGCCGCGCTCCTGGTTCGAGAGCAGGTCGAAGACCTGGGGCTGCAGGATATAGCGGCCGGAGATGATGTAGTTCGACGGAGCGGTGCCCTTCGGGGGCTTCTCCACCATGCCGGTGATCTCGAAGGTCTGGCCGAATTCCTGCCCCACGGACACGATGCCGTATTGATGGGTCTGGTCCTCGGGTACCTCTTCCACGGCGATGATGTTGCCGCCGTGCTTCTCATAAGCCGCGATCATCTGCTCCATCGAGCCGCGGCTGAGCATGTCGGGCAGGATCACCGCGAAGGGCTCGTCGCCCACCAGCTCCCGGGCGCACCAGACCGCGTGGCCTAGCCCTAAGGGCTCCTGCTGGCGGGTGAAGCTCGTCTGACCGGCCTGGGGCTGGTCCTTGGCCAGGATCTCCAGCTCCTTGGTCTTGCCGCGGCCCTCAAGGGTGCGGTTGAGCTCGTAGGCGATGTCGAAATGGTCCTCGATCACAGCCTTGTTGCGGCCGGTGACGAAGATGAAATGCTCGATCCCGGCGGCACGGGCCTCATCGACCACGTGCTGCACCACGGGGCGGTCGACGACGCACAGCATCTCCTTGGGCACGGCCTTGGTGGCGGGCAGAAACCGGGTGCCGAGACCGGCGACGGGCAGGACTGCTTTGCGGATACGCTTCATTGAATGAGCCATGAGTGAGCAGAAAGGTGGAGGGGTAATCTAAGACAAGACCCGGAAAAGGAAACCGACAAAGGCCAAGCTTCGGTGACCCATAACGCATCACGTCCTGCCTTGTTTCATCGGCCATGCTTCTTCATTGAAGCTCCGGACCTGAATTGAAGCTGAAGCGTTGGGGTTAAGCTGCCGGACGGAGCAGTTTTTCGGAGATGGACATGGCGGTACTGGTAACGGGCGGCGCGGGCTATATCGGCAGCCACATGGTGCTCGAGGTTCTGGACGCAGGCGAGACCGTGGTCGTGCTCGACAACCTGTCGACCGGCTTCCGTTGGGCCGTGCCGCAGGAGGCGACCTTCGTCACCGGCGACGTAAGCGACCAAGCCCTCGTGTCCGGCCTCATCGACGAGCACGGCATCGACAGCATCCTGCATTTCGCCGCCAAGATCGTGGTGCCGGAATCCGTTACGGATCCGCTGGGCTACTACTTCGGCAACACCGTGAAGACCCGGGCGCTGATCGAGACGGCGGTCCAGAAGGGCATCAGGAACTTCGTTTTTTCCTCAACGGCTGCCGTCTACGGCAATGCCGAGGCGCCCCTGCTCATCGAGGACATGCCGCTCGTGCCGATCAACCCCTATGGCCGCAGCAAGCTCATGAGCGAATGGATGCTGCAGGATGCCCACGCGGCCCATGGGCTGCGCTATGCGATCCTGCGCTACTTCAACGTGGCCGGCGCCGACCCCAAGGGCCGCTCCGGCCAGTCGACCCCGCAGGCGACGCATCTCATCAAGGTGGCAGCCCAGGCAGCGCTCGGCCAGCGGCCTCATCTCGACGTGTTCGGGACGGATTACAGCACCCCGGACGGCACCTGCGTGCGCGACTACATCCAGGTCAACGACTTGGCCAGGGCGCATCTCGTGGCCCTGCAGCATCTCCGCAATGGCGGCGAGAGCACGATCATGAATTGCGGCTATGGCCACGGCGCTTCGGTTCTGGAGGTTGTCGACGTCGTCAAGAAGGTGTCGGGAGTGGATTTCGAGGTTCGCCTGAGCCCGCGCCGGCCCGGCGATCCAGCCCAGCTCGTGGCGAAAGTCGATAAAATTCGTAAGCTAGGCTGGGCCCCGCAGCACGACGATCTGGAGGAAATCGTCGATCAGGCTCTGCGCTGGGAGCAGGCCCTGGCGGGTCGAAAAGCCGCATAGGGCCCTATCTATAAGGCTAGCTGTCAACCGGCTGTTAACTCTCGTAGTGTCGCAATGGCAGGACGATCTGTCCTGTTTCCGTGAGCGACCCCTATGCGCCAGCTCCTGGTGCGCCGCCTCTCCGGCGCCCTCCTTCTCGGTCTGAGCCTCACCGCCGGTGTGGGGCTCAAGGCGTCACCCATTCAGGCGCAGGAGGCGTCACAGGCCGGGTTCCAGCGCTTCGTCCAGGGACTCTGGCCCGAGGCCAAGGCGCGGGGCGTTTCCCAGGCGACCTTCAACGAGGCTTTCCAAGGTGTCGAGCCGGACGCCAAGATCATCGCGCTCACCAAGAAGCAATCCGAGTTCGTTCGCCCCATCTGGGACTACATCAACGGCTCCATCTCGAATGAGCGCCTGAAGCGCGGCCGGGACATGGCCGCCGAGTGGTCGAAGACGTTGGCATTCGTGGAGAAGACCTACGGTGTCCCGCGCTCCGTGGTGCTCGGCGTCTGGGGCATGGAGACCAATTACGGCAGCTTCACCGGCTCGATCTATGCCATCCGGGCTCTGGCGACACTGGCCTATACCGGCTATCGCCCCGATTTCTTCCGGGAAGAACTGCTCACCGCGCTGCAGATCCTGCAGCAGGGTCACGTCGACCGCTCCCGGATGCTGGGCTCCTGGGCCGGCGCCATGGGCCAGACCCAATTCATGCCCTCGAGCTTCATGAAGTATGCCGTCGACGGCAACGGAGACGGAATGCGGGACATCTGGTCCTCGGTTCCCGACGCCATGGCCTCCACGGCCAATTACCTGCGCCAGCAGGGCTGGGAGCCGGGGCTTCCCTGGGGCTTCGAGGTCCAGCTGCCGAAGGGCTTCGACTTCCGCTATCTGAAGCAGAAATTCGCCCAGTGGCAGACCCTTGGACTGCGCCGGATCGACGGAAAGGCCATGCCGCGCGCGGGCGAAGCCACGCTGTTCCTGCCGGGCGGCGCGGGCGGTCCCGCTTTCCTGGTCACCAAGAACTACGACGTGATCAAAACCTACAACTCGTCGGACGCCTATGCCATGGGCGTGGCGCATCTCGGTGACCGCCTCATGGGCGGGCAGCCGATCCAAGCCGCTTGGCCCAAGGAGCCTATGCTGGACAAAGATCAGCGCCAGGAATTGCAGGAGCGCCTAGCCCGTCTCGGCTTCTATGAGGGCAACACCGACGGCAAGTTCGGCTCCAAGACCCGGGACGCCGTGCGGAACTTCCAGCTCCGGCGTGGTTTGATCCCGGATGGCTATGCGGATTATGCTGTGCTGCGCGAACTGCGCGCGACCCGCTGACGGAGCGGCCCTACGGCTCTACACCCAGGCTGGTCCTGATTGAGGATGGAACCGCCTATGAAAATAGTGCCGATTCTTCACCGTGCGACCCTGACCCTGCTCCTTGTGGCCGGCGGGGTTAATGCAGCTCTGGCGCAATCCGGCTACTACCAACAGCAGCCGGCCTACCGGGATCAGCGTGCCTATCCACCCGGCTACTACCCCGGAAAGCTCGTGCAGCCGGCGCAGCCCCAGCCCCAACCACAGCAGGGCTTCAGCTTCAGGCGCTTCTTCGGCGCTCAGGAGCCCCCTCCGCCGGCGCGTGCTCCCGTTTCCAGGCCCCGCAGGTCTGCTCCTCCGCCGGCAGCCGTCGCCAAGCAGGAGAAACCTAAGCTCAATCCAAGCACCCATGTGGTGGTGTTCGGCGACGCCCTGGCGAGCTACGCCCGGCAGGGGCTCGATGCTCATTTCAGCGACGACCAGGACATTGCGGTCGTCTCCAAGGTCAGGAGCGACACGAACCTCGTTCGCACCGACCCGGCCGACTGGCCCAACGTCATCAGGACAACGCTCGATGGTGGGCAGAAAACCTCCATCGCGGTCGTCATGCTGGGCACGAACGATCGGCAGTCGATCCGTGACGGCGAGAACAGCGTAGAGCCCCTGTCCGACCGCTGGAAGGAACTCTACCGACAGCGGATCGATGCGATCACGGGCGTTCTGAAGGAGCGCAAGGTTCCGTTCGTGTGGATCGGCCTGCCGCCCATGAAGAACAGCAAGATTTCTGACGATCTCGTGGCCATGAACGAGATCTACAAGGAAAGCGTCCAGCGCAACGGCGGCGTCTATGTGGACATCTGGCCGGGCTTCGTGGACGAAGAGAACCGCTACACCGATATCGGCCCGGACGTGGATGGGGATCCAACCAAGCTTCGCACCAACGAAGGGGTGTTCTTCACCCGGGCCGGCGCACGCAAGGTGGCCTTCTTCGCCGATACGGAGATCAAGCGGGTTCTCGGCCTTGGCGGCACGGCCACAGCGGCCGCGCCCGATCCTGCACAGACCACGCCTGCCGACGGATCGGCCGCTCCCACGATCGAAGCGGCACTGCCGCCTCCGCCGGATGCCGCCGCTCCGGCTGCCCTGCCGCAGAAGCCGCTCGTCGGCCCCGTTCTGCCGCTCACCCGCCAGGACGTCACGCCAGGAGGCACCCTCGTGTCGGCGCCGCCCAAGCTGACCGGAGACACTGCCTATTCCGTTCAACGGGCCATGCGGGCCGGGATTGCCCCCAACTCACGCCCCGGCCGGGCGGATGATTTCCGCTGGCCCAATCCATAGGACGGTTCTGCAAAGAAAAAGCGGCGGCTCACCAGAGATGAGCCGCCGCTTTTCGTTTCGCGAAAAATCTTGGGTTTAGACCGGCAGGGTGCTGGAGCCCATCAGGAACGTATCGATGGACCGCGCAGCCTGACGGCCCTCGCGGATCGCCCACACCACTAGTGACTGGCCGCGCCGCATGTCGCCGGCGACGAAGACCTTGTCGTTCGAGGTCCTGTAGCTCCGGTCATCAGCCACCACGTTGCCACGGCGGTCCATGTTGACGCCCGACTGCGCAAGCAAGCCTTCCTTCACCGAGCCGGCAAAGCCGATGGCGATGAAGACAAGATCGGCCTTGAGAATGAACTCGCTGCCGGGAATGGGCTGGCGCTTCTCGTCGACACGGGCGCATTGCACGCCGGAGACGCGGCCCTTCTTGCCGACGACGCCGAGTGTTGCCGCCTGGAACTCGCGCTCGGCGCCTTCGGCTTGGCTGGACGAGGTGCGCATCTTCGTCGGCCAGTAGGGCCACACCGTCAGCTTGTCCTCCCGCTCCGGCGGCTTGGGACGAATGTCGAGCTGGGTCACGGAGAGAGCACCCTGGCGGAATGCGGTGCCGACGCAGTCGGATGCCGTATCGCCGCCGCCGATCACCACCACATGCTTGCCGCCTGCAAGGATCGGCTCCTCGGTAACCTCCTCATGGCCCACGCGCTGGTTGGCCTGGGTGAGGTAGGGCATTGCATAGTACACACCGGCGAGATCCTGGCCCGGCAGGTTCGGATTGCGCGGATCCTCGGCACCGCCGGCAAACAGCACCGCGTCGAACTCGTTGTGGAGCGAGGCGAAGCTGCGGTCGACGCCGATATTGACGCCGCAATGGAAGATCACACCTTCCGCTTCCATCTGCTTCACGCGCCGGTCGATGTGGTACTTCTCCATCTTGAAGTCCGGGATGCCGTAGCGCAGCAGCCCGCCGGGCTTCGCCTGACGCTCGAACACATGCACCTCATGGCCCGCGCGGGCGAGCTGCTGGGCAGCCGCCATGCCGGCGGGGCCTGAGCCGATCACGGCCACGCGCTTGCCGGTCTGAACCTCCGCCGGCTCCGGCTTCACGAAGCCCATTTCCCAAGCCTTGTCGGCGATGGCCTGCTCGATGGTCTTGATGGTGACCGGCTGGTTCTCAAGGTTCAGCGTGCAGGCTTCCTCGCACGGCGCCGGGCAGATGCGGCCCGTGAACTCGGGGAAGTTGTTGGTGGTGTGGAGATTGCGCGCAGCCTCCTCCCAGTCGTCCTGCCAGACCAGATCGTTCCAGTCTGGAATCTGGTTATGCACCGGGCAGCCCGTCGGCCCGTGGCAGAAGGGGATACCGCAATCCATGCAGCGCCCCGCCTGCTTGCGCAGATCGTTGGTGTCGAGCGGCAGCGTGAACTCGCGGAAGTGGCGCACGCGCTCACCGGCGAGCTGATACTTCTGCTCCTGCCGGTCGTATTCGAGAAAGCCTGTGACCTTGCCCATGGGTTTGCCCCTTACAATCCTTATTCCGCCGCCTGCAGGTTCCGGAGACGATCCATCTCCTGGAGCGCGCGGCGATACTCGACCGGCATGACCTTCACGAACTTGGTGCGGTAGGTCGTCCAGTTGTCGAGGATTTCCTTGGCGCGCGTCGAGCCCGTGTAGGTGTGGTGGTTGGTGATGAGCTGCATCAGGCGCTCTTCATCGGGGCCGGACATGTTGGCCATGATGTCGATGCGGCCCTTGGTCTCCAGATCGCCGCCGTGATGGTGGAGGCGGCGCATCAGGTCCTCCTCCTCCTCGACGGGCTCGAGATCGACCATGGAGAGGTTGCAGCGCTTGGTGAAGGTGCCGTCCTCGTCGAGCACATAGGCGATGCCGCCGGACATGCCCGCCGCGAAGTTGCGGCCGGTCTGGCCGAGCACGACAACGAGGCCGCCGGTCATGTATTCGCAGCCGTGATCGCCCGTGCCCTCGACCACCGCGATGGCGCCCGAGTTGCGCACGGCGAAGCGCTCGCCCGCCACACCGCGGAAATAGGCCTCGCCTGCGATTGCGCCGTACATCACCGTGTTGCCGACGACGATGGAGTTCTCAGGCCGAGCCTTCGAGGCAGAGGACGGGCTGATGATGATCTTGCCGCCCGACAGGCCCTTGCCGACATAGTCGTTGGCTTCGCCCTCTAGATTGAGCGTCACGCCCGCCGCAAGCCACGCGCCGAAGCTCTGGCCCGCAGTCCCTTTGAGCTTCACGGTGATCGTGTCGTCGGGCAGGCCCTCATGGCCGTAGCGCTTCGCCACCTCGCCGGACAGCATGGCACCCATCGTGCGGTCGGAGCTTTTCACCGTCGCCTCGATGGTTACAGCCTCGCCGTTGTCGAGTGCGCTACCTGCCTGCGCGATGAATGCGCGGTCGAGCACATCGGCAATCGGGTGAACCTGCCGCTCCAGATGGCGGATCGCCACGTTCGCGGGCACTTCGGGCTTGTGGAAGAGCTTCGTGAAGTCGAGCCCCTTCGCCTTCCAGTGATCGATGGCCTCGTTCTTGTCGAGAAGATCGGACTGACCAATCATCTCATCAATCGTGCGGAAGCCCATCTCGGCCATCAGCTCGCGCACTTCCTCGGCGACGAAGAAGAAGTAGTTGATCACATGCTCGGGCAGACCTTTGAAGCGCTTGCGCAGCACCGGGTCCTGGGTGGCTACACCCACCGGGCAGGTGTTGAGATGGCACTTGCGCATCATGATGCAGCCCGCTGCAATCAAAGGCGCAGTCGAGAAGCCGTATTCATCGGCACCGAGCAATGCCGCGATCACCACGTCGCGACCGGTGCGCAGGCCGCCGTCGGCCTGGAGCGCCACGCGGCCGCGCAGGCGGTTGAGCACAAGGGTCTGCTGGGTTTCGGCGAGACCGATTTCCCACGGTGAGCCCGCATGCTTGAGCGAGGTGAGGGGAGACGCACCGGTGCCGCCTTCGAAGCCCGAGATCGTAATGTGATCGGCGCGTGCCTTGGCGACGCCCGCCGCCACGGTGCCGACACCCACTTCGGCCACGAGCTTCACCGACACGTCGGCGGCAGGATTCACGTTCTTCAGGTCGAAGATCAGCTGCGCCAGATCCTCGATGGAGTAGATGTCGTGGTGCGGCGGCGGCGAGATGAGGCCGACGCCCGGGGTGGAATGGCGCACGCGGGCGATCCTGGCATCGACCTTGTGGCCCGGAAGCTGGCCACCCTCGCCGGGCTTGGCACCCTGCGCGACCTTGATCTGCATCATGTCGGCATTGACGAGATATTCCGTCGTCACGCCGAAGCGGCCTGAGGCCACCTGCTTGATCGCCGAGCGCCTGGACATGCCGTTCGCCAGCGGACGGAAGCGCTCCGGCTCCTCGCCGCCTTCACCGGTGTTCGACTTGCCGCCAATGGCGTTCATGGCAAGCGCCAAGGTCTCGTGCGCTTCCTTGGAGATCGACCCGAAGGACATGGCGCCGGTGGAGAAGCGCTTCACGATGTCCTGCGCGGACTCGACCTCGCTCAGCGGCACGGGCGCACGTCCCGTCTCTTCAGCGTTCTTGATGCGGAAAAGACCACGAATGGTTTTGAGCTCGTTGTCCTGTTCGTTCACGAGGCGGGCATATTCGCGGTAGCGGTCCTGCGCATTGAGTCGCACCGCGTGCTGCAGCGTTGCGACCGTATCCGGGTTCCAGGCATGTACCTCGCCACGCGTCCGGTAGGCGTATTCGCCGCCCACATCGAGCGCGTTGCGGTAGATCGGGGCATCGCCGAAGGCGTCGCGATGGCGGCGAACGTTCTCCTCCGCCACCTCGTCCATGCCGATGCCTTCGATGGTGGTGGCCGTGCCGAAGAAGTCGCGGGCCACGAAGTCGGAGCGCAGGCCGACCGCGTCGAAGATCTGCGCACCGCAATAGGACTGGTAGGTGGAGATGCCCATCTTGGACATCACCTTGAGCAGGCCCTTGCCGATGGACTTGATGTAGCGCTTGACCGCCTCGTCCGCGTCCACCTCCTGCGGCAGCTCGCCGGCGGCATGCATAGTGGCGATCGACTCGAACGCGAGATACGGGTTGATCGCCTCTGCACCGTAGCCGGCCAAGCAGGCGAAGTGGTGGATCTCACGCGGCTCGCCGCTCTCGACCACGAGGCCGACCGAGGTGCGAAGTCCCTTGCGGATGAGGTAGTTGTGCACGGCGGCGGTGGCGAGCAGCGCCGGGATCGGGATGCGGTCCGGGCCGACCATGCGGTCCGACAGGATGATGATGTTGTAGCCACCATGCACAGCCGCTTCAGCGCGGTCGCAGAGCCGGTCCACAGCGCCGTCGAGGGCTGACGCGCCGAGCTCCGCGTCATAGGTGATGTCGAGAGTCTTGGTGTCGAAGCGGTCTTCGAAGTGACCGATGCAGCGGATCTTCTCCAGGTCCACATTGGTGAGGATCGGCTGGCGAACCTCAAGGCGCTTGCGGCGCGAGGTGCCCTCGAGGTCGAGGATGTTCGGGCGCGGGCCGATGAACGACACGAGGCTCATGACGAGCTCCTCGCGGATCGGATCAATCGGCGGGTTCGTCACCTGGGCGAAGTTCTGCTTGAAATAGGTGTAGAGCAGCTTCGGCTTGTCGGAGAGCGCGGAGATCGGCGTGTCCGATCCCATGGAGCCCACCGCCTCCTGACCGGTCACGGCCATGGGCTGCATGAGGAGCTTCAGGTCCTCCGAGGTGTAGCCGAAGGCCTGCTGGCGGTCGAGGAGCGACACGTCCGTGCGGGATTCTCTGGCCTGGACGGGCTTCAAGTCCTCCAGCACGATTTGCGTGCGCTTCAGCCACTCCTTGTAGGGGTGGGCATTGGAAAGCTGCTGCTTGATCTCGTCGTCGGAGACGATGCGGCCTTCCTCCAGATCGATGAGGAGCATCTTGCCCGGCTGCAGGCGCCACTTCTCGACGATCTTCTCTTCCGGGATCGGCAGCACGCCCATCTCGGAGGCGAGCACCACGAGGCCGTCGTCGGTCACGAGATAGCGCGCGGGGCGAAGGCCATTGCGGTCGAGGGTCGCGCCGATCTGCTTGCCGTCGGTGAAGCACACGGCGGCCGGGCCGTCCCACGGCTCCATGAGGGCGGCGTGATACTCGTAGAAGGCGCGCCGGTCGTCGTTCATGAGCGGGTTGCCGGCCCAGGCTTCCGGGATCAGCATCATCATGGCGTGCGAGAGCGTGTAGCCGCCGCGCACCAGGAATTCGAGGGCGTTGTCGAAGCAGGCGGTGTCGGACTGCCCCTCGTAGGAGATCGGCCACAGCTTCGAGATGTCGTTGCCGAAGAGTTCCGAGTCGACGGAGGCCTGGCGGGCCGCCATCCAGTTCACGTTGCCGCGCAGCGTGTTGATCTCGCCGTTATGGGCGACCATGCGGTAGGGGTGCGCGAGCTGCCAGGTCGGGAAGGTGTTGGTGGCAAAGCGCTGGTGCACGAGGGCGATGGCGCTTTCGAAGCGCGGGTCCTGCAGGTCGAGGTAATAGTCGCGCAGCTGCGTGACGAGCACCATGCCCTTGTAGACGATGGTGCGCGAGGACAGGCTGACGGGATAATAGCCCTTCGTGCGCTCGTCCTTCATGTCGTAGACGGCGTTGGAGATGACCTTGCGGGCGATGAACAGGCGGCGCTCGAAGGTCTCGGCGTCGTCCATGCCTTTGCCCTTGCCGACGAAGATCTGGCGGTGCAGGGGCTCGGTGGCCTTCACGCTCTCGCCGAGGTCGCTGGAATCCACCGGCACGTCGCGCCAGCCGAGCACCTGCAGGCCCTCGTCGGTGATCGCCTTGGTGACGATCTCCTCGACCAGCTTGAAGCCCTCCGGATCGCGCGGCATGAACAGGTGGCCGGCGCCGTATTGGCCGGCCTCGGGGAGCCAGATGCCGACCTTGGCGCATTCGGCCGCGAAGAACTTGTGCGGGATCTGAACGAGAATGCCGCAGCCATCGCCCATCTTGGGGTCGGCGCCCACCGCGCCGCGATGGTCGAGGTTGTGCAGGATGGCCAGCCCCTGCTCGACGATCTCGTGCGACTTGCGGTTCTTCATGTCGGCGATGAAGCCGACGCCGCAGGAATCCTGCTCGTTCGACGGATCGTAGAGGCCTTGGGCTGCGGGCAGGCCCGGATCGCGCACGAATTTGACCATGTCGGCTGCATTGGCCGTGCGGCTTGGCACTTGGGCTTCCAGGCTCTTGGTCGGCACGTCGCTCATGGCAGATCCTTACATCCGAACGCGTCATTCAGGTTCATTAAGGCGGCTTTGAGGCTCGCCGGATGATTGGATCGTCCGGAGTGCCCGCCGCTTCTTCGGTCTTGTCGAGGGGTGGGTCCGGCAGGGAAGCCCGCTCCTCGCGGGCATCCTTTGGGCTTGAGTTCAGCCCAGAGTCGCCCGTCCCGCCCGCGTTTTGCGAGCGGCTTTCGTGGTATCTCGTTTCGTTCGCGTCAGGCGAAGCATCAAGAAAACCCCAGGGCGTCAATGAAAGGGTGCAGGCACCCCAAAAGGGACAGCATCGCTGTCCTAATGACTGCAAACTGCCAGAGTTTGTTGCAGGGCACAAGTGGGTTTAGAAAAATTTTAGACAAAAGTTACAAGCCGGAGACTCGGGATGTAACAAAAGCAGCTTTTCGACCCATCCGGACGCAAGTCTCAGCCGATGGGTCAATGTTCTTGACATGTCGGCTGCCATCGCCAGGGTGCGCTCCCAAGGAGACAAGAGATGAACTTTGCGAGCGACAACATTGTGGGCGCCAGCGCCCCGGTTCTCCAGGCCATCGTGCAGGCCAATGCCGGAGCCATGGCGGCCTATGGGCACGACGAGATTTCAAAGCGGGTGAGGGCACGCTTCAGCGAGATTTTCGAGCGCGAGGTGTCCGTGTTCTTCGCCGCCACCGGCACCGCCGCCAACGCCCTGGCGCTTTCATCCGCCGTGCCGCCCTATGGCCTCTGCGTCTGCCACCGGGAGGCTCACATCATCGACGACGAATGCGGGGCGCCGGAATTCTTCATGCATGGGGCCAAGCTCGCCGGTCTGCCGGGTGTCGGTGCCAAGCTGAACGCGGATGAGGTTGTCGCTTATCTGAACAGCTTGCCCAAGGCCGTGAAGCAGATGCCCCCGAAGGCTCTCTCGATCTCCCAAGTGAGCGAGGGCGGGCTGGTGTATCGCCCCGATGAACTCGCAGCCCTGGGACAGGTCTGCCGCGAGCGCGGCCTGTCCTTCCATATGGACGGAGCGCGCTTCGCTAATGCCCTAGTGGCCCTCGGCTGCACTCCGGCTGAGATGACCTGGAAGCAGGGTGTTGACATACTCTCCTTCGGCGCCACCAAGAACGGCGGCCTCATGGCTGAAGCCATCGTGGTGTTCAAACCCGAGCTGGCTGAGGCGCTGGACTACCGCTCCAAGCGGGCAGGTCAGATCATCTCCAAGGGGCGCCTCATCGCGGCGCAGTTCGAAGGCTACTTTGCGGATGATCACTGGCTCGCCAATGCCCGCCACGCCAACCGCATGGCCAAGCTTCTGTCGGAGGGGCTGAGCAAGCTCCCCGGCGTGCGCCTCGCCTGGCCGACCGAGGCCAACGAGGTGTTTCCGATTATCCCGCAGTCCCTGAACCAGACGCTGAAGGCGGCGGGCATCCACTACCATCCCTGGACGGAACTGAGCCTGCCGGAAGCGGAGCGGGTTGCAGAGGATGAGGCTCTGGTCCGCCTAGTCACCTCCTGGGCCACCCAGGAAGAGGATGTACGCAGGCTTCTGGAGATTGCCTCTCCCGGGGTATCGCGTCAGGCCGCGGAGTGATTGCCCTAACCCTGCCGCATTCACGGGCGAATGATCATTTCAAGAGACCCTTGACCCACAGGGCAGCCCTCCAGCCCCAGCGGGATTTTACCAAGGACCAGGACTAACAATAAAAAAAGCGCCCCGGCATGTACCGGGGCGCTCTTCGTTTGGGCATGCTCAGAGATCGTTAGGCTGCCTTCTGCGCCTCGATGGTCTGCTGAGCAGCATTCGTGGAAATCGGAATGAGCTTCGGCTTCTTGGCCTCGGGCGTCTCGCGCACGAGATCAAGGTGAAGCAGACCGTTCTCGAGGGCTGCACCCACGACCTGCACGCCATCGGCCAGCTGGAAGCGCCGGTCGAAGCTGCGGGCGGCGATGCCTTGGTGGAGAACGTCGACTTTGCGCTCTTCCGAAGGCTTGCGGTCACCGCGCACGGAAAGGGTGTTTTCCTTCACCTCGACCGTCAGGTCGCGATCGGTGAAGCCGGCAACCGCAATCGAGATGCGATAGGCATTCTCGCCGGTGCGCTCGATGTTGTAGGGCGGGTAGCTCGGGGCCGCATCGACGCTGACCATCTGGTCGAGCATCGAGAACAGACGGTCGAAACCGACCGTGTTGCGGTACAGGGGAGCAAGATCAAACTGTCGCATGGCATATCCTCCGCTTGAAGCGACATGCAGTCAGGAAAGATCCACCTTCATAAGGCTGGATCCGGGTTGTCGTGCCGCCGTCATGGCCGGCACGCCCTCGATGTGGGAGCGGATAAGATTGCTTTCAAGAGGGTCGCTTTCTAAGCCCAGGATGCCCTATAAAGAGGTCACGTCTTCGCGTTGGAACCCCGAGTTGGACCACACTTTGGAATTCATCACCACCCCAGACAATCCCGTACCCGGCGAGCCGAAGCTGGTCAGCGTGACCACCCGCGACGGCATCGCGCTGCGGGTTGCCACCTGGCTTCCGGAGATCGAGGAGCCGCAGGGAACGGTCTGCGTCCTGCAGGGCAGGGCGGAGTTCATCGAGAAGTATTTCGAGGTGGTGAGCGAGCTCCTTGATCGCGGCTTTGCCGTCGTGGCCTTCGACTGGCGCGGGCAGGGGCTGTCGGGCCGGCAGGTGAGCAATCCGCGCAAGGGCCATGTCCGGCGCTTTTCCGATTATCGTCACGATCTTGAGGCGATCCGCGACCAGATTCTCGTGCCGCACATGCCGGAGCCGCATTTCGGCCTCGCCCATTCCATGGGTGGAGCCATCGCGCTGAACGCGGCCTATGAGACCTGGATTCCCTTCCGCCGCCTCGTGACCACCACGCCGATGATCGCTTTGTGCATCATCAAGCGCACCCGCGCCTCGGCCTTCTTCGCGCGGTTCCTGCGGTTCTTTGGTATGGGCAAGATGTTCGTGCCCGGCGGGGGCGAGACCTCCATTTCCACCATGCCGTTCAAGGGCAATCGCCTGACGGGAGATCCTGTCCGCTACGCCCGCAATGCCGAGGCTGCCCACGCCATCGGGGTCGGGGCCATCGGGGCGCCCACCGTCGCCTGGATCGACGGGGCCTTCCGCTTCATGAAACGCTTCGCCGATCCGCGCTATGCCATCAAGATCCGCCTGCCCACGCTGATCGTGGCGGCGGGCGCGGATCCTGTCTGCGCGACGCCTGCGACGGAGCGCTTCGCCTCGCGGCTTAAGGCGGGCCGGGTGATCGTCATCCCAGGCGCCCGTCATGAAATCCTCATGGAGCGAGACGTCATCCGCGAGCAGTTCTGGGCCGCTTTCGACGCCTTCATTCCGGGCACACCCGACCCGGTCGCCCCCGGCAAGCGCGATCTGGCGGAGTTGGGGCTAGCGGCTGAGCAGCTCGACCGCGGCGGCGTGGACCCGGCGGTCGCCCGCAGCGACGATGCGCCCGCCCTCAGCGGCGGAGCCGCCATCCCAGGCGGTGACGATGCCGCCGGCGCCCTCGATGATCGGGATCAAGGCCGCGATGTCGTAAGGCTTTAGCCCCGACTCAACCACGAGGTCGATGTGGCCGGCCGCCAGCATGCAATAGGCATAGCAATCGCAGCCGTAGCGGGCGAGGCGGGCTACGCTCTCCACCCGGTCGTAGGCCCGCAGCTCGTCGCCGGCAAACAGACGCGGGCTCGTGGTGGAGATCACCGCATCTTTGAGCGAAGCGCAGCGGCGCGCTTTGAGCTTGCGCTCGCCGCCGGGGCCGCGATAGGTCGCGCTGCCGGTGTCGCCGAAGAAGCGCTCGCCCGTGAAGGGCTGGTGCATCATGCCGAAGACCGGCTGCTTCCTGTGGGTCAGGCCGATCAGCGTGCCCCAGGTGGGAAGGCCGGCGATGAAGGCGCGGGTGCCGTCGATGGGATCCAGAACCCAGACGTAATCGGCCTCCGGCCGCTCGGCGCCGAATTCCTCGCCGATGATGCCATGGGTGGGAAAGCTGCGCTTGATGAGGTGGCGCATGGTCGCCTCACCGGCCCGGTCGGCCTCGGTCACCGGATCGAAGGCGCCGCCGCGGGATTTGTCCTCCGTGGCAATGGCTGTGCGGAAGAAGGGAAGGATTGCCTGGCCTGACTGGGTCGCGAGCTCGTTGACGAAATGCGTGAAGTCGATGAGCCCCATGGCGTCCCAATCCCCTGAAAGAATAACGCGGACGGCCTTGGCCCGCCTGCAGTGAGCTTTTATCAAGCGCCTGTCGCGCGGCAAGAGAGCGGCGGCGAATAAGGATCGAGAACGCATGGATTCCGTGCCCACGTCCGGCCCGACCCGCTCGGAAACGGCCGTCTTCCTGATTGCCGCCCTGGTGTCGATCTATGCGGTCAGCCAGTTCCTGCGCAACTCTATCGGGGTGATCGCCAACGATTTGGCACGGGAATTGGATCTGTCTGCCACCCAGACGGGGCTTCTCTCCAGTGCGTTCTTCTTCTCCTTCGCGGCCGTCCAGATCCCAATCGGCATCCTGATCGACCGCTATGGCCCCAAGCGCACCATGCTGGCGACGGCCGTGCTGACGGTTCTCGGCACCGTCCTCTTCGCGCTTGCCCCCTCTGCTTCCCTTCTGATTGCCGCCCGGGTGCTGATGGGGCTCGGCTGCTCCACCTTCTTCATGGCGCCCCTGGTGATTTATGCCCGCGGTTTCCCGCCGGAGCGCTTTGCTGGGCTCACCAGCCTTCAGATGGGCTTGGCCAACATGGGCACCCTGGCGGCCACGGCTCCTCTGGCCGCATCGGCTGCCGCTTTCGGCTGGCGGGCCTCGTTCCTCTTCGTCGCGGCTCTGACGGTGGTCATCGCGCTCGTTGTTGTCTTCGTCGTGCCCAGGGATGCTGTTTCGGGAAAACCGAAGGAAACCTGGGGCGCTGCTTTCCGGGGTGTCGCCGCCGCCCTGAAGGTGCCCTCGTTTTGGCCCGTCTTCTTCATGCACCTGACCACCTATGGCTGCTTTGCCTCCGTCATCGGGCTCTGGGGCGGGCCATGGCTCTCGGACGTGCATGGGGCCGATCTCGCAACGAGGGGAAATGTCTTGCTCCTAGGGGCGGCGGCGCAGATCGGCGGCATGCTGCTTTGGGGGGCGATGGACCGGTTCTGGGGGAGCTACAAGAAGCCCGTTCTCATCGGCAGCACGGCGACGATTGTCCTTCTCGCCATCCTGACGGTTGCTCCCCTTGCCCAACCTTGGGCTACGCTCTGGTTTCCGCTGTTCGGCCTTTGCGTCGCTTACACCCCCATCTTGGCGAGCCATGGCAAATCGCTATTCCCGTCGACGCTGACGGGCCGGGGCATCACACTCATGAATATCGGCACGATGGGTGGCGCGTTCCTGTCACAGAGCGTGACGGGCATGCTGATTGATTCCATGGGGCGCTCCGCTCAGGGAGGCTACCGCCCGGAGGGCTACGTTCTCGTTTTCGGAACCCTGGCAGCAGCCCTTCTGCTCAGCCTGCTCTTCTATCTCAGAGCCATCGATCCGCATCCGAGCAGATATGCAACAAAGTCATAACTCAAAGCGAAATTTTAGTTGCAATTTGTGCGGTGCGGCGTAATTATTGCAGTGCGATATGGCGATGGCGTCGCCTTATTGCATGCCCTTCTTGGGCGTTTCCTCCCTAAACTTCGGGCCGCTGGCAACAGTGGCCTTTTTCTTTGTCTGGTCCCTCTCACTCCGCCGCGATGGGCCGGGTTGTCAGCTCACCCGCGATATCCCCGATTACCTGGGCAAAGGCCTGGGTCAGGTCGTCCGCCAGCACCGGGAAGGCGGTTTTCTTCGCCATGCTGCGCTCATCCATATAGAGCGCGCGGTTGATCTCGATCTGCAAGGCATGCCGTCCGAGGGCTGGTTCCCCATAATGTTCGGTGATGAAGCCGCCTGCATAGGGCTTGTTGCGCACGACCGTATAGCCGCGCCCTCTGAGGGCCGCCTCCACGAGATCAATCAGCAGGGTGGCGCAACTCGTCCCGTAGCGGTCCCCCAGTACGATATCGGCCTTGACCCCGTCCTCCCGGCTGACGCTGGAGGAGGGCATGGAATGGCAATCGATCAGGATGGCATGGCCGAAGAGCTGCGACGTGCGGCGCACCAGATTCCGCAGGGTGCGGTGATAGGGCTTGTAGAGCCATTCGATCCGGTGAAGGGCCTCGTCTACCGGCAGGCGCGAGCGGTAGATCTCCTGTCCGTCGGCCACGATGCGGGGGATGGTCCCTAAGCCCCCGGCCACCCGCATGGAGCGGGTATTGGCGAAGGACGGCAGGCGCCCGTCGAACATCCGGGAGTCGAGCTCATAGGGCTCCCGGTTCAGGTCGAGGAAAGCCCGCGGAAAATGCGCTGTCATCAGCGGAGCGCCGAGTTCCATCACCGAGGTGAACAGCTCGTCGACGAAGGCGTCCTCCGAGCGCCTCAGCGCAACGGCGTCGAGGCGGGATGAAGCCAGGAAGGAGGCCGGGTAAATCGCGCCTGCATGCGGCACGTTGAACACGAAGGGGACCGTCTGCATGGCAGGTTCGGTGACGGTGAAGGGAGGATCGAACTCATCGACAATGGCTGGCCGCATCAGGAAATGAACTTGACTATGGTGGAGGAAAAGCCGGTCTTCAGGCTAGTGTAAGGCAGCGCCGTCGCCTGTCCATGACAATATCGTATCAGGACCGCGTCGTTCTTTCACGGCTTGTTTACTCTCAATCCGGCATGAAGGTCTGAACCCATTCGCCACGATTCGGGGCTGGCAACCGATGAAGATCCTTCTCGCCGAAGACGACAACGACATGCGCCGCTTCCTCGTGAAGGCGCTAGAGAACGCAGGCTACGACGTGGCCTCGTTCGACAACGGCCTTTCCGCCTATAACAGGCTGCGCGAGGAACCGTTCGAACTGCTGCTGACGGACATCGTCATGCCTGAGATGGACGGCATCGAGCTGGCCCGCAAGGCCACCGAGCTCGATCCGGACATCAAGGTGATGTTCATCACGGGCTTCGCCGCCGTCGCGCTCAACCCGGATTCCCAGGCTCCCCGCGATGCGAAGGTCCTGTCGAAGCCGTTCCATCTGCGCGACCTGGTGACCGAAGTCGATAAAATGATGGCGGCCTAAAAAAGGCCCTTTCCAAGGCTTGCGCCCGCGCCCGCTTGTGGGTATATCGCCCCCACAGCCGAGACGGGACGTCAAACATCACCGTTTCCCGGGCGCGTAGCTCAGCGGGAGAGCACTACGTTGACATCGTAGGGGTCGCTGGTTCGATCCCAGCCGCGCCCACCATTTTTCTTTTTTCCGGCCTTCCCGAGGGGCCGCAGGAGACCGGATATGAAGATCCGTAACTCGTTGAAGTCGATCCGCGGCCGTCACCGCGACAACCAGCTGGTTCGTCGCAAGGGCCGAGTCTACATCATCAACAAGACCCAGAAGCGCTACAAGGCCCGCCAGGGCTAAGTGAGCGGGTGCGGCGATGCCGCACACGAGAATCTGAATTGACCGCGCATGCCGGGACCCTAAAATTCCCGGCATGCGCTTTTTCGCGTCTGCCCTGATCCTATCGTTGAGCCTCGTGTCCCACACTGTCGGCGCGCAGGAGCCTGTACGTCCGAAGGACGGCCCGAAGGAGCAGTCCCAGCCGGCCAAGCCCAACCCTCCGAGGGCGTCCAGCCTCGACGAATTGTTCGAGCGTCTCGGCAAGGCCCAGAGCGAGCGGGAGGCCGCAGGCATCGCGTCCCTGATCGAGCGCCGCTTCTCCCGCTCCGGTTCCGACACCGCCGATCTCCTGCTGAGCCGGGCTGCCGAAGCGTTCGGGAAGAAGGATTTCCCCCTCTCCATCGAGCTGATCGACCGGGTTCTGGCCCTTCAGCCCAACTGGGCGGAAGCCTGGTACAAGCGCGCCACGGTGTTCTACCAGCTCGATGACCCGGTGGGCGCCATGGCGGACTTGCATCGGGCACTCAAGATCGAGCCTCGGCACTTCAATGCCTGGACGGGCCTAGGCCATATCCTGATGGCTTCCGACGACAAGGCGAGGGCGCTGCAGGCCTATCGGAAGGTGCTGGAGATCAATCCGCAGATGGATGACGTCAAAACCATCGTGACGCGGCTGAGCCCTGAGGTTGACGGGCAGGATCTCTGATCCCAGGTTGCGGGGATGACCCTGCTTCTCGCCCTGGCTGCGCCTGTCCTTCTTCTGATCCTCGGAGCCGCGTTCACCTATCTTTATGCTTGGAGCATCGAGAGGCGCTTCCCGCCGACAGGCCAGTTCCTGAATGTCGAGGGCTGCAGGATCCACTACCGGGAGGAGGGGCCTCTGGGTGACCCATCCCGCGGAACCATCGTCATCCTGCACGGCGCCTCCTCGAACCTCGTCGAATCCATGCTGGGCATGGGAGCGGCGCTCTCGCGTCGCTACCGGGTGATCGCCATCGACCGTCCTGGTCATGGCTGGAGCGAACGGAAATCCGGCTTGGCCGAGGCCGATCCCGCCCGGCAGGCGGAACTCATCGCCGGCGCCCTGCGCCAGCTCGGCGTCAGAAACGCAGTGATCGTGGGACATTCCTGGTCGGGAACCATCGTGCCGCATTTCGCCCTCGATCATACCGATGTGGCCGGCGCGATCGTCGTGCTCGCCGGCATCACGACCCCTTGGCCCGGCGGGTACATCGGCTGGTACCGTCGCCTGATCGACTCCGGAGCGAGCTGGCTCTGGTTCCGCACGCTGGCCGTGCCGATCCTGCTCGTGCTCCGTCCCTGGATGAAGAAAAAGACGTTCTGGCCGCAACGGCCTCCCCGTGCCATCGTGACCAAGGGCTTCATCCCGCTGGCCTTCCGGCCGCGATCCTATGAGGTCAACATGCAGGACTTCGCCGTCATGTATGATGGTGTTCTCAGGCAGAGCGGGCGCTACAAGGACATCCGCCTGCCCACGCTGGTGATCGCCGGTGATGCGGATGAGATCGTCTGGACGGATCTTCACAGCCGGTGCTTTGCCCGCGAGGTGCCGGGCGCAGAGCTGATCCTGATGCCCGGCATCGGCCATATGCCGCAATATGCGGATCAGGAAACGGTGCTCTCCGCTATCGAAGCTTTGGCCGAACGGGCTGCTCCCGCAGCACTCTCGAAAGCCTCCTTGGAGGCTAGCCGATAATCGATTTGTCGCGTGTTTCCCCTCCCCCTTGTGGGCAGGGGCAGGGGTGGGGGTGCCGGCGCCAAGATTTCAGAATGTGGCGCTCACACCCCCACCTCCCACTCCTCCCCACAAGGGGGAGGAGGGCTTATCGAGCCAAGCTCTCAGACGGCCGAGAAAGTTGCCAAGCGTGTTCTTTAGGCCTGAGCGGCGTGCTCCTGATTGATGAAGGCGATGCGCACCATGTTGGTGGCGCCCGGGGTGCCGAAGGGCATGCCGGCCACGATGATCACGCGCTCGCCCACATTCGAGAAGCCTTCGCGCACGGCGAACTTGCAGGCGCGGAACGCCATGTCATCGATGTCGTTCGCGTCCTTCGTGCGGATCGAGTGCACGCCCCAGACCAGGGCGAGGCGGCGGGCGGTGTCAATGCTGGGGGTCAGCGCGATCACCGTCGAGTTCGGCCGCTCGCGGGCGATGCGGAAGGCGGTCGAGCCCGAGAAGGTCCAGGCGGCGACTGTCTTCAGATTGAGCGTGTCGGCAATCTGGTGGGAGGCCGCCGCGATGGCGTCCGACCCCGTGGCTTCCGGCTCGGCATTGAGCGTGCGCACGATCGACCAGTAGTTCTGATCCAGCTCCACCTCCTCGGCGATGCGGCTCATGGTGGCCACCGCGTCGATCGGGTACTGGCCCGAGGCGCTCTCGGCGGAGAGCATCACCGCGTCGGCCCCGTCATAGACGGCGGTCGCCACGTCGGAGACCTCGGCGCGGGTGGGCACCGGGGAGGTGATCATGGATTCCAGCATCTGGGTCGCCACCACCACGGGCTTGCCGTAGCGGCGCGCCGTGCGGACGATGCGCTTCTGGATGCCGGGCACCTTTTCCAGCGGCATCTCGACCCCAAGGTCGCCGCGAGCAACCATGACCGCGTCGGAAATCTCAATAATCTCGTCGAGGCGGGTGATGGCCTGCGGCTTCTCAAGCTTCGACATCACGAGAGCCCGGCCGCGGGCGACCTTCTTCACCTCGGCCACGTCCTCGGGGCGCTGCACGAAGGACAGAGCGATCCAGTCCACGCCCGCATCGAGCGCCGCTTCGAGATCCGAGCGGTCCTTCTCCGTCATGGCCGCGACCGGGATCGTGGTATCGGGCAGGCTCACGCCCTTGCGGTTGGAAATCTTGCCGGCAACTTCGACTGACGTCGTGGCTGAGCCCTGCTTCACGCTTTTTACGCGAAGCCGCAGCTTGCCGTCATCGATCAGAATCGTGTGGCCGGGCTCGAGCGACGAGAGAATCTCCGGATGAGGCAGGTGCACCCGGTCGACCGTGCCGGGCGTCTTGTCGGCATCGAGGGTGAAGGACTGACCCGGCACCAGCATGGCGCTGTCGCCCTCGAAGGCGCCGACGCGCAGCTTGGGGCCCTGGAGATCGGCCAGGATCGCGATGGGCCGCTTGAACTTGGCCTCGACGGCGCGGATCATCGCGACCCGCTCCTTCAGCTTCTCACGGGGCAGATGGCTCATGTTGAGGCGGAACACGTCGGCGCCCGCCTCGAACAGCTTGGCGATCATCTCCGGGTTCTCGGAGGCCGGCCCCAAGGTTGCTAGGATCTTCGTACGGCGTGCGCGTCTCATTATGGCTGCCCCCCTGGGCGGTTTGTTTCGGTGAGCTGAATGGTCCAGCTCTTCTGTTCTCCGGTATCGACTTCGAAGAAGCCGCTGCGATCAAAGCCCCTGGCGAGGCAATCCTCAGTGCCGCGGATCGTGAATTCCCGCTCTCGCGTGCACATGAAGGAGCGGCCGCTCCACTCGCCGCCACGGTCGTAGTCGATGGCGTAGACGTAATAGAAGCGCCCGGCGAGTTGGCCCTTCAGCAGGGTCTCGCAGCCACGTGCGGTGAGATTCCACCAGCCCTCCGTCACCCAGCCCTGCGCGTCCCGATAGCCGAGCGCAATTCCAACCCGGCTCGAGGTCATATTGCACAGGCGCAGGTCCGCCTTCGCGGGAGAAGCGGCCAGCAGGCACCCGCTCAAGACAAATGTCGCGAGTGCAAGGCTTCGCCGGCAGACAGCGGACGATGAGAGGATGGAGGCCTTCATGGATATGGTTTGGTCGAATCGAAAGGAATGAAATCGCACAATGGTTCAAGAACTTTGGCGAATCGTTGTCGGCCAGATGCGCCCCAGGAGCAAGACCTTCGAGCCGACGGGTGGAAGAATTTGCCGCCTGCATGGCCTCTGCGACACAGACAGCTGGCTTTTGGGTGGTCGTTGCTCCCTGTTCGGAGAGGCTCGGCGCTGCGCTAACTGACCTGCGCGTCGGGTTTCGGGCGCGCCACCCAGATGCCGAAGAGAATGAGCGCACCGCCCAAGGCCTGGACCAGCGTCAGCGCCTCGTTCAGCACGGCCCAGCCGAACACGGCCGCAGCAATCGCCTCCAGGAAGATCACCAGCGATGAGAAGGTCGCCGGCAGCCGCCCGAGCGCGATGGCGAGCAGGCCCTGACCGCCCGCATGGCTGACATAAGACATGGCGAGCAGCGCCGCGATGCCTTGCCCCGTCTGGGGAATCACGCGCGTGTCGAACAGGACGGCGATAACGAGAAGGATGGCCGAGGTGATGAGCCCCGCCTCGAAGGTCACTCGCGCGGCACCTGCCGTCTTACGGGCCCGGCTCGCGGCCAGGAAATACATGCCGAAGAAGAAGGCTGTGGCGATGCCGTAGAGATCGCCCTCGATCCGGCCGGGATCCGCCTGAAGGCTCTGGCCGATCAGGGCCGCACCGCCGAGAAGACAAAGGCCGAGGCCGAGAAACGTGCCCCGAGACACCCGCTGGCGGAGCACAAGCCAGACGGTCAGCACGACGAAGAGCGGCGCCATGGTGGCAAAGAACGTGGCGTTCGCCACCGTCGTCTTGAGAATCGCCAGATGCCAGAAGAAGAGATCGCCGGCAAAGACGATGCCGCCCAGAATGCTGGCCTTGGAAAAGCGAACCCTCGGTGTGCCGGCGGGTGCGCGCCTCTCCTCAATGCGCATCCAGGCATAGAGCAGGGGCAGGCAGAGCGAAACGCGCCAAAAGGCGCTGGCGAAGGGCCCCACATCGGCCGGGGTTCCGCCCATGTCGGCGGAGGCGAAGCGGACGAAGATCGGGGAAATGCCCATGGCCACGGCACCCACGCAGAGGGCGGCAAAAGCGGAGGCGAAGCCCGGCTCAAGGCGGGCCGTGGTGGATGTCGGGGACATGTGGAACGTGAAAGTGTGTTGCGCGGAAGGTCGCGTTGTCAGGGTTGGAGGGGCAGGGTAAGGCTTTTCCTCCACCGTTCAATCCATCCGTGTCCGAAACCCACTTCTCCATGCCTGCTTCCGCCGCGCTCAAGCTCGAAGAGCCTGATCTTGAGACCCATCCGGTCGAAACCATTCCTGGGTCCATTGAATCGGGGATCCTGATCCTATGCGACCATGCCTCCAATGCGGTGCCGCCGGATTTAGGCGACCTCGGCCTGCCGGAATCCGAGTTCCAGCGCCACATCGCCTATGACATCGGGGCGGCGGCCGTCACCCGCTCGCTCGCCCGACGCCTCGGAGCCCCGGCGATCCTCACCCGATTCTCGCGGCTGATCATCGACCCGAACCGGGGGAGGGACGACCCGACCCTGGTCATGCGCCTCTCTGACGGCGCGGTGGTGCCGGGCAATGCCCGGGTGGACGGCACGGAAGTGCAGCGCCGCATCGCTCGATTTTACGACCCTTATGATCATGCCATTGCGGACGCGATCCACCGGGCCATGGCGGCCGGTCATCCGCCGGTGATCGTGACGGTCCACAGCTTCACGCCGGTCTGGCGCGGCTGGCCCCGGCCCTGGCATGTGGGCATCCTCTGGGATGCGGACGACCGCTTCGCCAGGCCGCTCCTGGAGGGGCTGCAGGCCGAGGACGGACTCGTCGTCGGCGACAACGAGCCCTATGATGGGGCACTGGCGGGTGACACAATCGATCGTCATGCCACGATCCGGGGTCTGGCCAATGCGCTTATCGAGATCCGGCAGGACCTGATCGCTTCCGACGAGGGTGCCGAGGAATGGGCCGAGCGCTTCGCCCGATTGATCGAACCACTGGCGAGTAGGCCGGTGCTTCGAGCGCCCCGGATTTTCGGCACTCGCACCCGGGACCGCCTGCGCCAGCATGGAGGATCAAGCCAATGAAGGACATCGACGACCGGACCCGCACGGAGCTGGAGGCGGCTGCCTTCCGCAGGCTGGTTGAGCATCTGCGCGACCGCACGGACGTCCAGAACATCGACCTCATGAATTTGGCGGGCTTCTGCCGCAACTGCCTGTCCAACTGGCTCAAAGACGCCGCCGACGAGCGTGGCGTCGCCCTCTCCAAGGAGGATAGCCGGACCCATGTCTATGGCATGCCGTACGACGAGTGGAAGCAGCGCCATCAGGGCGAGGCGAGTGCGTCCCAGCTCGCGAATTTTGAGAAATCGAAGCCGGGGCATTAAAGCGGCTTCAACCAAATGACCATAACACTGGCGCCAACGCCATCAATCAGGGGCTTCATTCATGGATGACGCAGCTTTCAATACCGAATCCGTCGCCGCCGACCAGCTGAAGGCCTTCATCGAGCGCATCGAGCGCCTCGAGGAGGAAAAGGCCGGCATCGCAGGCGACATCAAGGACGTCTACGCCGAGGCCAAGGGCAACGGCTTCGACACCAAGGTCCTGCGCAAGATCATTTCCTTACGCAAGCGCGACTACGCCGAGCGCCAGGAGGAGGAGGCCATCCTCGAACTCTACATGCAGGCGCTCGGGATGGTCTAAGGACCGGTCCGTTCGAAGACTTTCAAAGGCCTCGCAGCGCGATCTGCGGGGCCTTCGTCATTTCTGGGAGATACATTCCTGGTCAATCCCTTAGGACCTCATCCTGAGGAGCAGCGCAGCTGCGTCTCGAAGGAGGCTCCAGAGAGCACTGGAGACGCCCTCGTCCTTCGAGACGCTACGCTCCTCAGGATGAGGGCTTATGGGTTTTGCCCAATTCGCGAACGATTGCCTAGAAACTGTCCGCCAGCATCATGCCTTGCAAAACATCCACAGTTGCAGGCGGCAATGGCGTCGAGCGGCGGGTTTCCTTATCCACCATGACGATGGTCGCCTCCGTCGTGGCGACGAGCCGCCCCTCATTGAACATGCCTTGGGCCAGGGTGAACGAGCTGCGCCCGACCCTCACCACGCCCGTGCCGATGTCGACCTGACCTGGCCAGAAGAGCTCCGCCCGAAAATCGATGAGCAGCCGGGCAATGACGAAGCTGCGTCCTTCGGATGCGAGCGGTCTTGCCGGATCGTACATGAAGGCAACCCGGCCGACCTCCGAGAAGGTAGCGAAGACCGCATTGTTCACATGCCCCTGCCGATCGAGATCCGCGTAGCGAATGTCGGAGGAGGTGCGGCTCGGATAGGCCTCCAGCGGGCGCAGGGCATTCAGGCTGTTCATCGTCCGGTCCTTGTCATGAGGCCATAGAATACGAAACGCCGTGTGGCTCAAGAGAGTGAAGCTTTTTCATCCTCGATGATCTGCCATGCCGCTCGCGCCCTCGCTCCGGGCCTTACGGTTCTCTATAGATCCTAAGAGATTCGACGCGGGAGGAATGCATGAAGCGCGCAGCACACGAAGTGACGGAACCTCAGGACGCGGATGTGCGCCGGAGGATTCCGCCGGTCATCTGCTATCCCGTCGACACCCTGCCGCGGCCCGATCTGGCCGCATATCAGGCCGCCCGCGACGGCTGGGAGAAGGTGGACGAGGTTGTGGTGCCGCCTCGCGAGGCACGATGCTTCCACGTGCCGGCAGGCTCGTTCTTTCGCATCGTCAGCATCGAGGGGCCACAGGTGGGCGACCTCAATCTCTGGTCGGCCGACGATGTCAACGAGCGCTTCTTCTCGGGCAAGACGCGGGCGCTGCACGGCACGCATCTTTCGACCGGCGACCAGCTCTGGTCGTCCCTGCCGTACCTGCGCCCCATGGCGACGATCACCCACGACACCCTCGATTGGTACGGCTTCGATGCGTTCGGCGGCTCCGTGCATGACGTGATCGGAACGCGCTGCGACCCCTACACCCACAAGCTCCTCTCGGGCCACGAATACCACCATTGCTGCCACTCGAACCTGACCCGTGCCCTGGCTGATCGACTGGGGAAGCCGAAGCAGGAAGTGGAGACCGCCGTTCATGACGTGCTCAACGTCTTCATGTGCACCGGTTTCACCCGCGACACGGGCCAGTATTTCATGAAGGCGAGCCCGGTGCGGCCGGGCGACTACCTCGAGTTCTTCGCCGAGATCGATCTTTTGGGCGCGCTCTCCGCTTGCCCGGGCGGCGATTGCAGCGCGGAGCATTCGAGCGATGCGGCCGTCTGCCATCCGCTGCTGGTGGAGGTCTACAGGCCCAAGGCTCGGCCCTCCGGGTGGTCGTCCCCAGCCCGGAACGGCTACAGTCGCAAGCACGAGGATTGAAACGAAAAGGGCCCCGTCGGAGCCCTTTCTTATTGCACCACTTTCAGCGGCTTGACCGCGGGTCCCGTGAACCGGTTCGTCGCCAGATCGGCCACCGGCTTCTTCGAGAAGCCCATATGCAGGCTTGGCTCCGCTGTCATGAGGGCCGTGAGCGCCGTGGCAGGCGGCTCCTTTGCCGCGGTTGCCGGAGCCTTGGGCGCAGCAGCAGGCTGAGGCTTAGCCGGCTTGGTGTCCTTAGGCGTCGAGCCGGTGGTCGCCACCGGAATATCCACCGGAACTGCGGCCGCGACCTGGATCGGGCGCTGGTCCGGGCGGGGTGGAGGCAGCGGCGCCGAGGAGAGGCTTGCGACATTGGTCGTGCCGCGCAGTTCCGCAAGGGCAGGAATCGGGTTCGTGGCCGCCAGCGAGCCCGGGCGGGCCGGGGGCAGCGGCGCATAGGCCAGGGCGACGGTGCCGCCGAGAGCCTCGACGTCCGTATCATCATCCGAGTCGGGCCGGCGCGGCGGCATCGGCGCGAAGGTCATGCCCTTGGCAATCGACATCTCCGACGCGCCCGGGCCCTGCTGCCAGCCCAGGGCTGGGCCGGAGGCGGTCTGGACCGTGCCCGGCGCCCCGTTGATCCGGGTCGGCGGCAGCGGGGGCGGCGCAGGCGGCGTCAGGTCTTCACGCAGGGCCGGGGCCATGGAGGCCACGACGGCGGGTGCCGGCGGCTCGGGCCGCGGCTGGATCGCCACCGGCGCGCGGCGTGCCGTCTGGGCCGGGTTGCCGTAGGACTGCATGGCTGCGTAGACCGACGAGTTGGAATCGCTTGCGTAATTGTCCGGCGGCGATGCCTGCTGGCGGGACGCGATGAGCGCCCGGCCCGGCCGCGACGCAACACGGATCTCCTCCGCATCCTCATCCTCGTCGTCACCACCCCCGAACAGGGTGGCCCAGAAGCTCTTGCGGCGCGGCTGGCTGGCGACGGCCTCCTCCGCGTCAGCATAAGCCGTGTAGCCGGCCACCGTGCCGCCCTTCGCCAGCACCTCGGCACGGGCGAGCTCATAACCGGCTAGGGGCTGGCCGTCAGCGGGAATATGCACGGTCTTCCCGTCGGGGAAGATGCTGGCGAGTTGCGACCGGGTCATGCGCGGCCAGGCGCGCACGCTGCCCACATCGAGATGGATGAAGGGCGTATAGGCATTGGGATAATAGCCGACGCCGCCGTTCTGGAGCCGCATGCCGATGGCGCGGACACGAGAGGCGGATACGTCGGGCAGGTAGAAGTCCAGGGCCTTGCCCTGCATATGCTGGCTGTTCTTGGCCACGGCGCTGGAGCGCCGCCTTAGCATCGAATTGGTCTGAGGAGAGCGGTAGGCCGAGTTCACGTGAACCGGCGCATCGGATCCGGCCTCGCGGTAAACCTCCCACAGCGTATCGAACAGGCGCGGGTCCATCCGGGTCGACTCGGCGCGCCGCCAATCGCGCAGGAACCAGTTCAACTGCTGCAGGGCGCCCGAGTCGTACTGACCGTTGCGCCGGAAGGTGACGGTGAGGCTTTCCTTGGTGTTGTTATGGTAGAAAGTCAGTGTGCGGGTGTCGCCGTTGGCCACCGCATCCTGCGTGCCGCGCGCTCCGCCCACCATGACGGCCAAAAAGGCCGCAAGACCAATGCCGACGCGAGACGCTAGAGCATCGGACCCAAAAGTGGACGCCACTTTTGGGATCCATCCGATGCTCCGCTCTTTGAAGAGCGCATCGCTGGGCGCGAAAAACCGGGACCACTTTTTCGCGCGATGCGCGATGCGGTCCGTACGCATTACTCTCACTGTGATACTCGTCTTTACCGGGCGGCATCCTTGGATGCAGCGATCCTTATAGTGAAAGGATCTTTGCTGAAGACGGTTACGTTCCCGTTAAGTGAGCGAGGGAAAGCGGCAGAAAAACAGCCGGGGCGACGGGATCATTCGGACAGGTTCAGGGCGGCACGGACCTTGCGGTCGAGGCCATAGATATCCTCGAAGCGCTTCAACTCGCCCTTCTCGTCGACCGAGAGGGTGAAGTAGGTCAGGTGCACGGGCAGGGGATCCGTGAGGTGCACATAGCGCTCGCCCTTGCCGATGAGCCCACGCAGCTTCTCCTCGGTCCACTTGCCGTCCTTGCCCATGATCTCCTCCGCAAGTTCGAAGGGCTTGTCGACGCGCACGCAGCCATGGCTGAAGGCGCGCTTGCTGGCGGAGAAGAGGTTGCGGTTCGGCGTGTCGTGCAGATAGACCGCATGCTGGTTGGGGAACATGAACTTCACGTAGCCCAGCGCATTGCGCTCGCCCGGCGGCTGCTGCACCGAGATCTGATTGCCGCGGCGGATGACCTTGTAGCCCTTGCGCGCGGCATAATACGGATCGTTGGCTAGCGCCGGCAGGATCTCCTTCTTCATGATGGAAGGCGGGATCGTCCAGGACGGATTGACCACGAGATACTTCATGTTTTCGGAGAAGATCGGCGTCTGCGACTGCTCCTTGCCGACGATGACACGGGTCTGATGGACCACGTTGCGGCCCTCGACCAGCTGAAGACGGTACTCGGGCACGTTCACGGCGATGTGCCGGTCGCCCAGATCCGCCGGCAACCAGCGCCAGCGCTCCATGTTGGCGATGATCTCGGATTCGCGCTGCGCAACGGACGGGCCGGAGAGCGCCGCCACCGTCTGGGCGTTCAGAACCCCCGTATCCGGCAGGCCTTTTTCCTTCTGGAACGCAGCCACCGCGGAAGCGACGCGCTCGTCATAGACGGTCTGGTTGTCGGAGCTCTTGGCAAGATTGAAGCGCGCGCGGATCAGCGGCACACGCGGATCCGTCATGCCCACGCGCAGGATCGGCCCCTTGGGAAGGCGCACGCTGGGCTGGGAGGGATGGTTTTCGCGCAGCTGCGCCAGCCGCTCCTTCAAAGCCTTGTAGCCGGCATGCGGAGGGTTGTAGGCCGCCAGCGCTGCGCCGGCGTTTTTCGCAGAAGCGACCTTGCTCAGCACTTCGCCGATGTCAGGCATGGCGAGTTTCGGCGTCACGAGCGGCGAAAGGCGCGGAAGATCGATGCGGGCGCCTCGTGCATCGCGGGCATAGCGGATTACGGACAGGGAGAGCTTCACATCAGCCCTGGCCCATTGCGCAAGCGGCGCATCCTTGCGCAGGCCTGCATCGCGAAGAACGTAGTCGGCGGGATCGAGGCCATCTTCGTCCGCGGCCTTCAGGCGCTCCATGGCGGCCTGAGCCGCCGATGTCCAGGCTCCATCCTGCGACCAGACCAGCGGACGCTCGGCCTGTGCGTAATAGGCGGCCAGGGCCTCGCGATCCTTGGCGCTCACGCGCAATTCGCGCATGGCCGCATCGTCGGCGAACAGGCCTGCCACCGCCATGCGACCGATATCGGCCTGCATGAGCGCGGTGACAGGAGCCGCATCCGGCAGGGGAATCTCGATGGCGGGAGCAGGCTTCAGATCCGCCGCCTCGATCGACACGGGTGCCGGCTCGGCAAGCGGAATGGCCTGCGAGGCGATGTCCTTCGGTGCTGGTGCATTCTGGAGCGCCACATCGTGAAACGATGGCTGCGCGGGGCTTTCAACAGCCACGGGTTCGAGACGATCGGCCTGTGGGCTGATGGCGATGTCGTCCGCCGAAGCGACGAGAGGCAGGAGGGAAACCGATCCGATCAGACCGAGCCAAACGGCTGTCTTGCGCAATCCACGCATGACCATGCTCCTCGTCGCAATGAAGGTGGAGGACCTCATCAATCCTCCATCAAATGAAATTCGTCCGTGTGCGGGCACACGTCTGTTACGCTTAACGCGCAAAACGTCATGCGGCTTCATCGTCTAGGCCAAGTTCTTTCAATTTTCTTTAAAGGGTGAAGCCAGCCGATGCCGAGCCGGCACGGGATGGCCGGCATATGTCCTTGAAAATAAAGGCGTGCAGAGTTGATCGCGTGCGCCGCCGGATCGGCAGGCGTCCGCATTTCACCGGAAAGGTTAATCGGCCGTAAAGCGGGCTGACCGGGTCTTGCGCTGCCCTTGTCGTCGGATGTGATAGCTCGCAGGTCTCATGGGCAGGCTGCCTGCAAGCCCATTGGACCCTGCACCGACAGGAGATTCTTCCCGCGCTTCGTGACCATCCGGCACGGGTTGATCCCTGTGGGCCGGCGGCCAATATGTGTGCAGTATCTCCGACCCTCGATTTCCGGACAGGCCTTTGCCCGTGACCTCTCAGACAATCTCCTCCCTGAATATCCCCTTGTCCTCCGGTGCGGCACAGACCGAACTGGGGATGCTGCCCGAATGGAACCTGTCCCACCTCTATCCCGGCATGGACAGCGAGGAGTTCAAGCGCGATCTCGCCAAGGCCGAAGCCGAGTGCAAGTCATTTGCCGCCGCTCATCGCGGCAAGCTCGATGCCATGGCGCGGGGCGAGCGCGCGTCGGAGACGCTGAGCGAAGTCGTGAAGCGCTACGAGGCGCTGGAGGATCTCCTCGGGCGCCTCATGTCCTATGCGGGCCTGGTCTATTCCGGCGATACCACCGATCCGGTCAGGGCCAAGTTCTACGGCGACACCCAGGAGCGACTGACCGCCGCCTCGACCGAACTGCTCTTCTTCGCGCTTGAGCTTAACCGTATCGAGGACGCGGTTCTCGACCGGGCCATGACTGAGGAGCCGCTCAAGCATTACAGGCCCTGGATCGAGGACCTGCGCAAGGACAAGCCGTTCCAGCTCGACGACCGGATCGAGCAGCTCTTCCACGAGAAGTCCGTCACCGGGCGCTCCGCCTGGAACCGCCTGTTCGACGAGACCATGGCGTCCTTACGCTTCACGGTGCGCGGCGAGGAACTGCCCATCGAGCCCACGCTCAACAAGCTGCAGGATTCGGACGAGAGCGTGCGGAAGGACGCGTCTGATGCGCTGGCCAAGACCTTCAAGGCCAATCTTCGCACCTTCACGCTCATCACCAATACGCTCGCCAAGGACAAGGAGATCTCCGACCGCTGGCGCGGCTTTGAGGATGTCGCCGACTCCCGCCATCTGGCGAACCGGGTTGAACGCGAGGTGGTGGAGGCTATGGTGTCCGCCGTGCGCGAGGCCTATCCGCGCCTGTCCCACCGCTACTATGCCCTGAAGGCCCGGTGGTTCGGAAAGGACAAGCTCGACCATTGGGACCGTAACGCGCCCCTGCCGAAGGTGGAGCAGCGCACCATTTCCTGGAACGAGGCCCGGGACACGGTGCTCTCCGCCTATTCGGCCTTCTCGCCGCGCATGGCCGACATCGCTCGCCGCTTCTTCGACGAGGGCTGGATCGATGCGCCCACCCGCCCCGGCAAGGCGCCCGGCGCCTTTGCCCATCCGACGGTGCCCTCGGCTCACCCCTACGTGCTCCTGAACTACCAGGGTAAGCCGCGGGACGTGATGACGCTTGCCCATGAGCTGGGGCACGGCGTGCATCAGGTCATGGCCGGGCCCAACGGTGCGCTCATGGCGCCTACGCCCCTGACGCTCGCCGAGACGGCCTCCGTCTTCGGCGAGATGCTCACCTTCCGCCGCCTCCTCGACCAGACTACCGATCCGGTGCAGCGTAAGGCGATGCTGGCGGCCAAGGTCGAGGACATGATCAACACGGTGGTCCGCCAGATCGCGTTCTACTCCTTCGAGCGCAAGGTCCACCTGGAGCGCCGCAACGGCGAGCTGACGGCCGACAAGCTGTGCGAACTCTGGATGTCGGTGCAGGACGAGTCCTTAGGCCCGGCGATCCGCCTCGGGCCGGGCTATGAGAACTTCTGGACCTACATTCCCCACTTCATCCACTCGCCGTTCTACGTCTATGCTTATGCCTTCGGCGATTGCCTGGTGAACTCGCTCTACGGCGTGTACGAGCGCTCGAACGAAGGTTTCGTGGACCGCTACTTCGCGCTGCTGTCGGCCGGCGGCACCAAGCATTATTCCGAGCTCCTCGCGCCCTTCGGCTTGGACGCGAGCGATCCGTCCTTCTGGCAGATCGGCCTGTCGATGATCGAGCGGCTGATCGGCGAGCTTGAGGCCATGGAGAAGGCCTCCGCCTGAGCGGTTGGACTGCTTGGCCGGAGGCCATTGTGCTGGCACTATGAGGTTGGAGTTTACCGCCTGAACGCCACCGGCTTCCGCTCTTTCCGGCGGAATGCCAGTTCGGGAGCCGGGCCATGCCGGTTGATACGCATTACGCCAGGAGCGGCGATCTTCGGATCGCCTATCAGGTCATCGGCCAGGGGCCGCTCGACCTGGTTTTCGTGCCGGGCTTCATCTCGAACCTGGATCTCTATTGGGACGAGCCGAATATGGCGCGCTTCCTGTCCCGTCTGAGTGCGTTCAGCCGCCTGATCCTGTTCGACAAGCGAGGAACGGGCCTGTCGGACCGCCTGGGAAACCTGCCAACTCTCGAAGAGCGCATGGATGACGTGCGCGCGGTCATGGATGCTGTCGGCAGCACGAAGGCGGCGCTCTTCGGCATTTCCGAGGGAGGCGCCATGAGCATGCTCTTCGCCGCCACCTATCCGGAGCGAACACAGGCGCTGATCCTCTATGGCACCTATGCCGACTTTCACACCTGGGTTCTGCCGCGCGACCGATTCGAGACGTTTCTGGACAAGATAGACCGGTCATGGGGGCAGGGCGAAAGCCTTGCCGCCTTCGCGCCAACGAAGGTGGCGGACGAGCGTTTCCGGCAATGGTGGGCGCGCTTCGAGCGCCTCGGCGCTAGCCCGTCCTCGGTCATCACGCTCATGCGCATGAACAGCCAGATCGACGTGCGCCACATCCTGCCGACGATCCGCGTCCCGACCCTCGTTCTGCACCGCGCGGGGGACACACGGGTGAGCGTGGAAGGCGGCCGCTATCTCGCGGCCAATATCCCTGGCGCCAAGTCTGTCGAGTTCTCCGGCATCGACCATCTGCTCTGGGCCAATGATGCGACACCGGTGGCCGATGAGATTGAGGAGTTTCTCACGGGCACGCATGGAGAGAGTGAACCCGACCGGGTTCTGGCCACCGTCCTGTTTACGGACATCATCGATTCGACCAGCAAGGCCGAGAAGATGGGCGATCGCAGCTGGCGCGCGCTCCTTGAGCAGCATGATCGGATCATCCGTGGTGAGATCAGCCGCTTCAAGGGACAGGAGATCAAGACTCTCGGCGATGGGTTCCTGGCAACCTTCGACGGTCCCGCGCGGGCCGTGCGATGCGCGAGCACCATCATCGAAGCCCTGCGCGCACTGGGGCTTCAGGTCCGTTGCGGGGTTCATACGGGCGAGATCGAGATGAAGGGCGGCGATATCGGCGGCATCGCGGTCCATACCGCGTCCCGCATCGCCGCGCTGGCTGATGGCCGCGAGGTTCTGGTGTCACGCACCGTGCGCGATCTCGTGGCCGGTTCCAACCTGCACCTGGAGGATCGGGGCGCCTTTTCCCTCAAGGGATTGAGCGAGCCCATGCCGCTGTTCGCGGCTGTCGGCAGCCAGGGGGCTTGAAGCCGCAGTACCCTAGCGATCGCTGCTGCACGCCATATCTTAAGCTCTCCAGTTCAAAGCAAGAGATCTCACGATATGGCCGAGTCCGACCGCGAAGCGAACCGCTTCTCCGCGCGCGCCGCCCGCTATGCCCGGGTCGGCGCCAACATGAGCGGGGTGGCGGCCCGCATGGCGGGTTCGCGCCTGTTCGGGGGCGATGATCGCGATGCCTCCAACGCAGCGGTGCTGGCACAGGCACTCGGCGGCCTGAAAGGGCCGATCATGAAGGTGGCGCAGCTGCTCGCCACCATCCCCGACCTCATTCCGCCGGAATACGCCGCCGAGCTGCAGAAGCTGCAGAGCGAGGCGCCGCCCATGGGCGCAGCCTTCGTCAAGCGGCGCATGCAGGCGGAGCTGGGACCGCAATGGCAGAGCCGGTTCGGTTCCTTCGAACTCACCCCCTCGGCCGCCGCGTCCCTGGGCCAGGTGCATCGGGCGACCACAAAGGACGGCGAGGCGCTCGCCTGCAAGCTCCAGTATCCGGATATGCAGTCCGCCGTGGAGGCGGATCTCAGCCAGCTCGAATGGGTCTTCGCCGTCCATCGCCGCATGGACCCGGCCATCGACACGCGGGAGATCGCCAAGGAGATCGGCGAGCGGGTGCGCGAGGAGCTCGATTACGAGCGCGAGGCCAAGCACGCGGCGCTCTACACCCAGGCTCTGTCCGACGTGGAGGAGGTCCGGGTTCCGCGGGTCCATCCGGAGCTGTCCACCAAGCGTCTGCTCTCGCTTCAGTGGCTTGAGGGTGAGAAGATCTTGGGCTTCACCGAGGCGCCGGTCGAAATCCGCAACCGGCTGGCGGTGGCTATGTTCAAGGCCTGGTGGCACCCCTTCAGCCATGCGGCCGTGATCCACGGCGATCCGCATCTCGGCAACTACACGGTTTTCTCCGAGGGCGGGGAGGCACGGGGTATCAACCTCCTGGATTACGGCTGCGTCCGTATCTTCCACCCGCGCTTCGTCGGCGGCGTGGTCGATCTCTACCGGGGGCTCCTGACCGACGACCGAGCCCGCATCGTCCATGCCTATGAGACCTGGGGCTTCAAGAGCCTGTCGAACGAGCTGATCGACATTCTGAACATCTGGGCCCGCTTCATCTATGCCCCGCTCCTCGACGACCGGATCCGCACCGTGGCCGATGGGGTCAAGCCCGGCGAGTACGGCCGCCGGCAGGCCTTCGAGGTGCACAAGGCGCTCAAGGAGAAGGGGCCGGTCACGGTGCCGCGCGAGTTCGTGTTCATGGACCGGGCCGCGGTGGGCTTGGGGGCCGTCTTCCTGCACCTAAAGGCCGAGCTGAACTACCACCACCTGTTCGAGAACGAGATCGAGCGCTTCTCCCTCGAAAACCTGGAGCAGAGGCAGGGGGAAGTCCTGGCAGCTTCCGGTTTACCAAAACCTATGTAATGAGGTTGCATATTTCGTGATCTAGCCCTAGAGGCTAACGGTACGTCAGTGCATCGTGCGGAAAAGTGGATCCGGTTTTCCGCGCTCAACGATGCACTGCTCAACAATTACGAGAGCATCGGATGGGTCCCAAAAGTGCCTTCCACTTTTGGGTCCGATGCTTGAGGGGCAGCCGATGAAGATTGCTTTCGTTCACCAGAACTTTCCGGGGCAGTTCCTGCGCCTGGCCGGGTCCTTCGCCGCCGAGGGGCACGAGGTCGTGGGCCTGGGGATGGTCAAGCAATGCTCCATTCCGGGCGTGAAGTACTTCTCCTACGAGGCCGTGCCGGGGCCGGAGGATGCGCCTTTCCAGAACCGCTACTCCCCCGTGATCCCGCGCCTGCGCCGGGCCTACGGCGTCGCTCACAGGGCCAAGGCGCTCGCCGAGCAGGGCTTCGAGCCCGACGTGGTCGTGGTCAACACGGGCTGGGGCGAAAACCTGTTCCTGAAAGACATTTGGCCGAAGGCCAAGCACGTGGCCTATTTCGAGTATTACTACCATGCCAAGGGGCAGGATCTCGACTTCGACCCTGAGTTCCCGGTCACCAACGAGGAGGTGATCTGGCGCCTGCGCCTCAAGAATTCCATGCAGCTCGGTGCTCTGGACGCGGCTGATCTGGCGGTGGCTCCCACCCGCTACCAGCGCGACACCTTCCCGGAATACCTGCGCGACCGGCTCGCCATCATTCATGACGGCATCGACACCAAGCGGCTCGTCCCTGACCGGAATGTTCGCATCAGGCTCGGCCAGGACGGACCGCCGCTCACCCGCAATAAGCCCGTTGTGACCTATGTCACCCGCAACATCGAGCCGATGCGGGGCGCCCATGTGGTCTTCAAAAGCCTGCCCTACCTGCTCGACATCGACCCCGAGCTCCGGGTGGTGATCATCGGCGGCAAGGGCACCAGCTATTCCGGCTCAGCTCCGGGCGGGCAGTCCTGGTTCGACGTGTTCAAGGCCAGGATCGAGCGTCCGGTGGACTGGTCTCGGGTCCATTTCGTCGGCAATCTGCCCTACGACCAGTTCGTGAAGGTGCTCCAGGTCTCCTCGGCCCATGTCTACATGACCTACCCCTTCGTCCTCTCCTGGTCGTCCATCGAGTCCATGGCCCTCGAATGCCGGATCGTGGCTTCCGACACGGAGCCGGTGCGCGAGATCGTCCAGGACGGGGTCAACGGGCGTCTGTTCCCCTTCTTCGACGAGAAGGCCCTGGCCGAGCGGGTGCGCGAGACCTTGGCCGAGAAGGAAAAGTCCGCCGCCATGGCCGCGGAGGCGCGCCGGATCGCCGTCGCGAAATACGATTACGAAACGGTGTGCCTGCCCCAATGGCGCGACTTCCTGGGGATCAAATAGGCACGCGAAACATTCATAAAGTTTTCATCGGGAGCCATTCGAAAGATTGCGGCTCCTCACCGCATGCGTTAAACGCAGCAATTAACACGTGACGCTCAACAGGGCTTAGAATCATGGCCGATACAAAACATGCGCCGCATGGGGGCTATAGTCCGGATATGGACGGCCGCACTCATGAGGCGACCTACAACGGATTCATCCAGTTTGCTGAGATCAGCACCGCCGTTGTGATCTGCTTCGTGCTGGCGCTGGCCGTCGGCGGCATCAAGCACGCTTGGCTGACATCCATCTTCGGTGTCGTCCTTTCCCTGGCCGCTGGCGGTCTCGGAGCCATGGCCCCGTCTGTTGGAGTGCGGGCTCCGGCAGCGGTTGGCGTTCTTCTCCTCCTGGCGCTCGTCTTCTACTGAGCCGCGGGAGTTTCACTGACACGAGACAAGAGCTTGATCTCAAGCCGTTGACCAGATCGCAGGGGGGCTAAAATGCGGATCGCCGTTCTCTCCGAAACCGATGGAGCGGAGACCCGTGTTTCCGCCACCCCCGAGACGGTCAAGAAATACAAAACCCTCGGGGCCGACGTGGTCGTCCAAGCTGGTGCCGGCGCTAAGGCTGGCATCACCGACGCTGATTTCGAGGCCGCAGGCGCCTCGGTGGCGGCAAGCGCCGCTGATGCCCTCAAGGATGCCGACGTCGTCCTGAAGGTTCGCCGACCGGCCGAGGGCGAATTGTCCGGTGCCAAGCCCGGCGCGCTCGTCATCGCCATCATGGACCCCTACGGTCAGGATGCCGCCCTCAAGGCCCTGGCCGATGCGGGGCTCGCGGCCTTTTCCATGGAGCTGATGCCCCGCATCACCCGTGCCCAGGTGATGGACGTTCTCTCCTCCCAGGCCAACCTCGCCGGCTACCGCGCCGTCATCGATGCCGTTGCCGAATACGGCCGCGCCATCCCGATGATGATGACCGCTGCCGGCACCGTGCCGGCGGCCCGCATCTTCGTCATGGGTGCAGGCGTTGCCGGCCTCCAGGCTGTCGCCACGGCCCGCCGCCTCGGTGCGGTGGTCACCGCCACGGACGTGCGTCCCGCCGCCAAGGAGCAGGTGGAAAGCCTGGGCGCCAAGTTCATCGCCGTGGAGGACGAGGAGTTCAAGCAGGCGGAGACAGCCGGCGGCTACGCCAAGGAAATGTCGGCGGAGTACCGGGCCAAGCAGGCCGAACTGGTCGCCTCCCACATCGCCAAGCAGGACATCGTCATCACCACGGCCCTGATCCCGGGCCGCCCGGCTCCCAAGCTCATCACCCGCGCCATGGTCGAATCCATGAAGCCGGGCTCGGTGATCGTGGATCTCGCAGTGGAGCGCGGCGGGAATGTCGAGCTGGCTCAGGCCGGACAAATTGTGGACCATAACGGCGTGAAGATCGTGGGCCACCTCAACGTGCCCGGGCGCCTCGCCGCCACGGCCTCCAGCCTCTACGCGAAGAACCTCTACGCCTTCGTCGAGACGCTGGTGAACAAGGACACCAAGGAATTGGCCGTGAAATGGGACGACGAGCTGGTCAAGGCGACGTGCCTGACCCGCGACGGCGCCATCGTTCACACCGCTTTCCAGCCGACCGCATAAACCGTCCAGGGGAGGACATCATGGCACTCACGCCCGAACAGGCTGTCGAGCAGGCCCGAGCGGCGGCCGAGGCCGCCCGCCGCGCCGCTGAATCGGCCCAGTCCATTGCCGACCAGCTGGCCGACACGGCAGGCCATGCCGCCGCTGCCGTCACCAACGGGGCGGTGGACCCCACGGTGTTTCGCCTGGCCATTTTCGTGCTGGCGATCTTCGTCGGCTACTACGTGGTCTGGCAGGTGACCCCGGCCTTGCACACGCCGCTCATGTCGGTCACCAACGCCATCTCGTCCGTGATTGTGGTGGGCGCCGTCCTGGCGGTGGGCGTCGACGTGGCGCCGGCCCTCGGGGAGGGGCCGATCTGGGCCCGGGCGCTTGGCTTCATCGGCCTGATCCTGGCAAGCATCAACATCTTCGGCGGCTTCCTGGTGACCCAGCGTATGCTTGCCATGTACCGCAAGAAGGGATGAGGCGATGTCGGCCAATCTAGCCTCGATCCTTTACCTCGTCTCGGGCGTCCTGTTCATCCTGGCCCTGCGGGGCCTGTCGCACCCCACCACCTCCCGGCAGGGCAACCTCTACGGCATGGTGGGCATGGGGATCGCGATCCTCACCACCCTGTTCGTCTCACCGCCCAACGGCTTCGGTGGCTGGGCACTGGTGATCCTAGGCCTTGCCATCGGCGGCGGCATCGGCGCGGTGATCGCCCGGCGCGTGCCCATGACGGCCATGCCCCAACTCGTCGCCGCCTTCCACTCCCTAGTGGGTCTGGCAGCCGTGCTGGTGGCAGCGGGCGCGCTCTATGCGCCCCAGGCCTTCGGCATCGGGGCAAAGGGCGCCATCCATGGAGGTTCGCTGTTCGAGATGGCCTTGGGCGTCGCCATCGGGGCCATCACCTTCACCGGCTCCGTCATCGCGTTTCTGAAGCTTGACGGGCGCATGTCCGGCAAGCCGATCATGCTGCCGAGCCGCCACCTCATCAATATCGGCCTCGGCCTCCTGCTGCTGGTGCTGCTCGTGGCCTTCATCCGCACCGAGAGCCACGCGGCCTTCTGGCTGATCGTGCTGGTCTCCTTCGTGCTCGGCGTGACGCTGATCATCCCCATCGGCGGCGCCGACATGCCGGTGGTGGTGTCGATGCTCAACTCCTATTCGGGCTGGGCGGCGGCAGGCATCGGTTTCACCCTCGGCAACCTCGCACTCATCATCACCGGCGCGCTGGTGGGCTCCTCGGGTGCGATCCTGTCCTACATCATGTGCAAAGGCATGAACCGGAGCTTCATCTCCGTGATCCTCGGCGGCTTCGGCGGCGAGACAGCGGGAGCTGCCGCCGGCGTGGTCGAGACCCGGCCCGTGAAGCAGGGCTCGGCAGACGATGCGGCCTTCATCATGAAGAACGCCTCCAAGGTCATCATCGTGCCGGGCTACGGCATGGCGGTGGCCCAGGCCCAGCACGCGCTGCGCGAAATGGCCGACGAACTGAAGGCCGAGGGCGTCGAGGTGAAATACGCCATTCACCCGGTGGCCGGCCGCATGCCCGGCCACATGAACGTGCTGCTGGCGGAAGCCAACGTTCCCTATGACGAGGTGTTCGAGCTCGAGGACATCAACGGCGAGTTCGCCCAAGCCGACGTGGCCTTCGTGATCGGCGCCAATGACGTGACGAACCCGGCCGCCAAGACCGATCCGGCTTCGCCGATCTTCGGCATGCCGATCCTCGACGTGGAGCGGGCCAAGACCGTGCTCTTCATCAAGCGCGGCATGGGCTCCGGCTATGCGGGCGTGGAGAACGAGCTATTCTTCCGCGACAACACCATGATGCTCTTCGGCGATGCCAAGAAAGTCGTGGATGAGATCCTCAAGAACATCTGATCCGGACGGTCAGGGAAGCTCTTCATGCCCGGCCATTGTGCCGGGCATTTTGTTTGGGATCGACCTCTCCACTGTCATTCCGGGGCGAGCGATAGCGAGAGCCCGGAATCCATAAACACGACGGCTCAAGGAAAAGCGATCAGCGTCACGCTGTTTTCGGCAGCGTTAGCGGTTATGGATTCCGGGCTCGCCTACGGCGCCCCGGAATGACACCGGTGCGCAGTATGAAGCGATGACGTAACGCACAGAATCTGCTTTAACGCGACCCGTGACGCGTTCCAGCCGGATCCCTCCATGCCTTCCATCACCCTTCGCACCGCACTTCCTGCCGACCGGAGCACTGTCGTCGAGCTGATCCATCAGCTCAACGTTTTCGAGGCCGATCTCGTGGGCGACCGTCGGCGCGACTATCGGGCGGCCGAGGAATATTACGATGAGCTGATGCAGCGCCTGTCCCGCCGCAACGGCCGCATCGTCCTGGTGGAGGCGGAGAATGTCGTCGTGGCCGCCATGGGTTTCTCGCTCGATCAGGATGCGGCTTACGTGGTCGACGATGTGCGCAACCACGGTACGGTCACCGACCTGATCGTGCACAATGACTGGCGCGGGCAGGGTATCGGCCAGATGCTGCTGAACGAGGCCGAGCGCCTCACCAAAGAGGCCGGTCACAAGCGCCTCGTCATCGGAGCGCTTGTCGCCAACGAGCGGGCCGAGCGCACCTACCGCGCCTTCGGCTTCGAGCCCTACGTGTCGATCCTGTCGAAGGAGCTGTAAGGAAGATAATATCAAGCTGACTTGCCACGCAGCGAGATTGTACAATAATATTTCAGTACGACTGTGAAGCTGCAGGCAAGGATTGCTTATGTGAGATTTTCTCAAAACTTAAGATCAGCTTTGATCGCGGCTGCTACATTTTTCCTTTTACAGGGACAGGCAAAGCTCGAAGCGAGTGAGCGGATTACCGAGGCCATGGCTCATGAGATGAGAGCGCTTGCCTTGGAAAACCTTCCCTCATTGATGTGCTCTGACGGTAAGTTTTGTGCGCCTGCGACAGAGAGCGAGGTAAAGCAGCCTCCCATCTCTGTTGAAGACACTCGCAGAGCGATGTCCATAGGACTCGTATCGGGCATAGCTGAGAAGTGCGGGATCGACTGGAACAAGAACTTCTTTGCTCCACTGATGAGACACTTTCGTCATCAAGTACGCATGAATGAGCGGCAGCTTGCCCTGATTTCCTTCGTTCATGGCGTTCAGCAATCCAGAGCGTTCAAATCAGCCACGAACGATATCTGCACACCCGCCATGAAAGAGCGTTTGTCCAATTCTGTGGCTCGCTAGGTTTTGTGGGAGCGATATAGGCTGCGCGCTAGCGTGCCTCACGTGTGATCCTGTCGAAGGAACTGTAAGGCGCCGGATAGGCTGCTTCCCATGACATGAGCATGGTCAGCTTCGGCCAGCGGGCAGGCCAATCCTTTGCCATCACCCGCTCGCGGTAGACATCGATCTTGTGCCCGAAAACCGGCGTCGGCCGCACGATCAGGTTCACGAGATCGTCGACACCATAGGGCGCCATCACCTCCACCTTGCCTCCGATTGATCGCCCCGCGACGGCCGTGGCGGTTTCCGACCAATGGGCGACGGCGTCGAGCGTGTTGTGGTAGGGCGCATCGTCATTGCGCAGGTGCATGCGCGCCTGGTTCTTCACGGACCAGGGGATGCCGGGCGCCGAGGCGCGAAGCCGGCGTTCGATTTCGGCTTCCCGCTCCTTGCTGGTATCACCAGGGTCGAAGAAGAGCACATCCACATCGGCGAGCCGCGCCACGTCGATAAGTTGCCCATGCAGCACGTCCCAGACGCTGTTGCGGATGAAGCCCGCGCCGATCCAGGCATCCGGAAGCCCGAGGCTCTCCACATGCAAAAGAAGCGCATGCGAGGCTGCATGCGCTTTGAGAAGCCGTTCGATATCGGAGATCGTCCGCAGGGGAGGGGCGGGGTTCATGCCGCCGCGCCCTGACCAGACTTACGAGCGGAACAGGCCGGCGACGCCACCCTGCAGGCGGGACGAGCCCTGGCGGGCGACCGTGTTGCCGTTGTCGATGGACAGAGCCCGGGTGTAGCTCTCGAGGGCCTGGCTCCGGTCGCCCTTGCGCTCCATGGCCACGCCGCGCCACGCCCAGGAGTTGGCGTCCTTGGGGTCGACGTTGAGGGCCGCGTTGAAGTCCTCGATGGCCTTGTCGTACTGGTTCGTCGCCACGAAGCTCTGGCCACGTGCCGCGTAGGGCGCGCCCACGAAGGGGTTGCGGTCGATAGTGGCGTCGAAGTCGAGGATCGCCTGGGGGTGCATGCCCTGGCGCTGGTAGAGCAGGCCGCGGGAATGCAGCGCTTCGGCCGATTCGGGCAGGAGGCGGGTGGCCGTGTTCAGGTCGCTGAGGGCTTCCTGGAACTGGTTCTGGGCCCGGTAGAGATTGGCGCGGCCGATATAGGCCGGGCCGTAATTCGGATCGGCCTGGATCGCCCGGGTGAAGTCGGCGAGCGCCTGATCGTTGCGGTTCGTCTGGCGCAGGGCCAGCGCCCGGTTGGTGTAGGCCGGCGCATAGTTCGGATCGAGCTGTACCGCCTTGGTGAAGTCGGTCATGGCGCTGCTGTAATTGCCGACGCGCGCATAGGCTGCGCCGCGGGTGTTGTAGGCGCTCGGATCGTTCGGATTGCGCTGAATCACGTCCGACAGAGACGAGATATTGACCGTGCTCGTGCCCTGCGTGTCCTCTTCCACCACGGCGATGCGCTGGGCAGGGCCGCTGCTCGTCGTGCCGCAGGCGGAGAGGCCAAGGGCAACAAGGGTCAGGCTCAAGGGGGCAAAACGGCGGATCGATGGGGCGAACACGTTCGTCTCCAGCTTCTTACTCGGTACCAGGAGGCGGCACTCTGGCGGGAAATCCTTAACAGCCGTGAAACAAGGCATCAAAAAGGCGTTTCACGGGAGAATTCGCAGCGTGGCGGAGCATGGGGCCGCAGCAGGCAACCCCAGATATGCAAACAGCGCCCCGCTTGACGCGAAGGCGCTGGTTCACAACCGATAGGCCAAGCCCCAAAGGGCCTAAAAAGCTTAGCGGGTCGTCGGACGCGGCTTCGAAGGCAGAAGGCCTTCGCGCTGCATGCGCTTGCGGATCAAATTGCGGGCGCGGCGAACGGCCTCAGCCTTTTCACGGGCCTTCTTCTCAGACGGCTTCTCGTAATGGCCACGAAGCTTCATTTCGCGGAAGATACCCTCACGCTGCATCTTCTTCTTGAGAGCGCGGAGCGCCTGATCGACGTTGTTATCCCGGACAAGAACCTGCACGCGAATTCCTCGTATTTGAACCGTTTCGATTGTGATAAAAAACAAAGGAGGCGCGTCAGGCGCACCTCTATCTGGCCGGCGTCAGTATCAGAAGAAGCCTTGCCTGTCCAGGGTTGCCCCTTAAGAAAAGCGCCGGACCAGAGAACCAACGGGCATGCCCGAAAAAGGTTCAGCCCCGCTCCGGAAAGACCCGGGTCACATGCCCCATCTTGCGGCCGGCCCGCGCCTCCGCCTTGCCGTAGAGGTGCAGATGCGCTCCCGGCTGGCCCAAGATCTCCTCCCAGGCATCCGCATCGTGCCCGATCAGGTTCTTCATCTCGACCCGGCCGAGACGGGCGGTGCTGCCTAAGGGCCAGCCGCAGACGGCCCGCACATGTTGCTCGAACTGCGACGTCACGGCGCCACCCAAGGTCCAATGCCCTGAATTGTGCACCCGCGGGGCGATCTCGTTCACCACGAGGCGCTCGCGCCCGCCTTCCGTGACCAGGAACATCTCGACCGCCAGCACCCCCACATAATCCAGGGCGTCGGCAATGGAGCGGGCGATGCGGACGGCCTGTTCCTCCGTTTCCTGCGAGACGCCGGCAGGAACCTGAGTGGTGTCGAGGATGTGGTGGCGGTGCTCGTTGGCGCACAGATCATAGGCGGCGAAAGCTCCGGAGGCGGTGCGGGCGGCCACCACCGAGACCTCCCGCTCGAAGGGCACGAAGCCCTCGATGATGGAGGAGGCGCGGCCGATCTCCGCCCAGGCGGCCACGGGATCGACCTCGGGCCGGATCATCACCTGCCCTTTGCCGTCATAGCCGAAGCGCCGGGTCTTGAGCACAGCGGGCTGGCCGATGCGCTCCAGCGCCTCGATGAGTTCGGCCTCGTCCGAGAAGGTTGCGAAGGGGGCAACGTCGATGCCGAGGCCTGAGATGAAGCTCTTTTCCAAGAACCGGTCCTGCGACACGGCCAGTGCCTGGGCGTTGGGCGCCAGCAGCGTGTGGGCGCTCAAGGTCGCGGCGGTCTCGCTCGGCACGTTCTCGAATTCATACGTGACCACATCCACAGCCTTGGCGAAGCGCACCAGGTTCGCCTCGTCCTCATAGGCCGCGATAGTGCACTCGGCCGCGACCTCGAAGGCCGGGCTGTTCTCGTCCGGCGCATAGACATGGGTTCTCAGACCCAGCTGCGCCGCCGCCATGGCGATCATGCGGCCGAGCTGGCCGCCGCCGAGAATGCCGAGGGTGCAGCCGGGGCGGATCATGGGCGTGTCAGCTTTCATCGGAAGGGCGCTCGGCCACGCCCTCGCTCTGGCGCGTGCGCCATGCATCGAGGCGTTCGGCAAGCGCTGGATCGTGGAGGGCGAGCACGGCGGCGGCAAGGAGCGCCGCATTGACGGCGCCCGCCCGGCCGATGGCAAGCGTTCCGACCGGAATGCCGGCCGGCATCTGGACAATGGAGAGCAGGCTGTCCTGGCCCGACAGTGCCTTGGATTCCACCGGCACGCCGAAAACCGGCAGGGGCGTCATAGCGGCGGTCATACCGGGAAGGTGCGCCGCCCCTCCGGCGCCCGCGATGATTACCTGGAAACCGCCGGCCTTGGCCTTCTTGGCGAAGGCATAAAGCCGGTCCGGGGTGCGGTGGGCGGAGACGATGCGGGCATCGTAGGAAATGCCCAGCGCCTCAAGGGTCTCGGCGGCATGGCGCATGGTCGCCCAGTCGGACTGGCTGCCCATGATGATGGCAATGGGGGTTCCCGCCATGGCGTGGCTCCGGCTAGAGCATCGTGCGGAAAAGTGGACCCGGTTTTCCGAACGATGCTCTCGATGATAGAGGAAGCATCGGCCCCAAAAGTGCAAATCCACTTTTGGGGCCGATGCTTTAGGGCCTTGGATCTCCAGCCCGAATAGCGAAGGCTCCCCTGGCAGGCAAGGGCGATGCGAGCTGGAGGACCGGAATTCTCAGGCGATGATGTCGGGAGTAAGCTGGTCTTCCAGCCGGATGATCTGGTCCTTGAGGGCAAGCTTGCGCTTCTTCAGGCGCTGGACCTGCAGCTGGTCGCCGGCGACCATGCTCTCCAGGGCATCAATGGCCATGTCGAGATCGCGGTGTTCCTGCTTGAGGCGGGCCAATTCCGCTTCCAGTTCAGCCAATTCGGTCATTGAAAATATCCAGAACGCCAAGCCGTATGGGTGCCAGGCCAAGAGGGGCGGAAGTATGCTCCGCGAGCCTGTGGAGAGCAAGATCGCCCAAGCATCTTCTACTCTCGATTTTGCAAATTTTGCCTTCGACTCGCCACACTCTGGCTGCCACAATATCCGGGTCAGAGACACATAGGAGGAACTGACATGCCGCTGCAGAATCACCTGACGGAACTGGAACGGAAGCACCGGGCAATCGAGCGCGAGATCCAGGACACTCTCAACCGACCCTCCGCAGATGACATGAGGCTGGCAGAACTCAAGCGAAAGAAGCTTCAGCTCAAAGACGAGATCACCCGACTGAGAAGCTCCGAATCGGCGGTGCATTAGCCGCCCGTATCCTCATTCTTCCCATCTCCAAGAAGCCGTTGCTTCACCTCGGAGCGGCGGCTTTTGCTTGTCTGCTTCAGAGAAGTGCGCTCGCCCCGTCATAGACGAGCTTGGCCCCCACGAAAACCAGCAGCACATATACCGCCGTATAGAAGAGCTGGCCGGAGACACGGCGCACCAACAACACCCCGGCCCAGGTGGAGGCGATTGCCACGGGAAAGAGCGCTCCGGCCGTCGCCATGTTCTCCATCGTCATCTGGCCCAGCGCCAGATAGGGCGGCACCTTGATCCAGTTGATCAGCGCGAACACGACCGCGCCCGTGCCGACGAAGACATCCCGCGGCAGGCGCTGCGGCATCACATAAATCTGGAAGGGTGGTCCGCCCGCGTGGGCGATCATGCTGGTGAAGCCCGTCACCCAACCCCAGAACATCCCGCGCGGCACGTCGGCCGGCGTCGCCTTCGGCTCCCGTCCGCCGCGCTCCAGCACCAGACGACGGATGGCGAAGGCGATGGAGATCAGGCCCACGGCGAGCTTGATCGCCGCGTCCGACACCTGAGCCGCCAAGAGGTAGCCCGTGACGATTCCCAGGGTGGCGCCCACAACCAGGATCGCGACATTGCGCCGGTCCCAAGTGTACCGATAGGCCCAGACCGAGACCACGTCCTGCACGATCAGGATCGGCAGGGTGATGGCCGCCGCCTGCACCGGCGAGACGACGAGCGCCATCAGCGGCAGCGAGAGCATCCCGAGGCCGGAGAAGCCGCCTTTGGCAAGGCCCAGAAGCGTTACGGCGGGAATGGCCGCAGCATAGAAGAGAGGATCGGTAATCACGCAAGGAACTCGCCGAAAGCAGGACTCGCCGAAAGTCTCCGCTGACCACGACGTAACCGCCTGCTACCACAGCAGCCATTCGAAGTCTCATGCAGTGAACGCAACGGGGAGCGCCATGTCATCGACCCAAAGCCGCTACCATGAGGTCTATGCCGGCTGGAAAGCCGATCCGGAAGGGTTTTGGGCACAGGCCGCGCGCGAGATCGACTGGATCAAGCCTGCCGATAAGGTTTTCGACAGCACTCTCGGCGCCTATGGCACATGGTTCACCGGAGCGGTCTGCAACACCTGCTACAACGCCGTCGACCGGCATGCGGCAACCCGCGGCGATCAGGCGGCGATCATCTACGACAGCCCGGTCACGAATTCGAAGCGCCGCATCTCCTATGCCGAACTGCGCGACGAAGTGGCGACGCTTGCCGCCGTGCTGCAGGACATGGGCGTTCAAAAAGGTGACCGCGTCGTCATCTACATGCCCATGATTCCAGAAGCGGCCTTCGCCATGCTGGCCTGCGCCCGCATCGGAGCCATCCATTCGGTGGTGTTCGGCGGCTTTGCCGCGAAGGAGCTTGCCACCCGCATCGACGACGCCAAGCCCAAAGCGATCCTCTCCGCCTCCTGCGGCATCGAGGGCACCCGCACCATTCCCTACAAGCCGCTCCTGGACGAGGCGATCACGCTTTCCGCCTCGAAGCCCGATGCCTGCCTGATCTACCAGCGGCCGCAATGCGAGGCTTCGCATGTCGAGGGCCGCGATCTCGACTGGCAGAAGGCAGTCGCAGACGCGAGGCAGGAGGGACGGCAGGCTGAGTGCGTGCCGGTGGCCTCCACCGATCCGCTCTACGTGCTCTACACCTCAGGCACCACTGGGAGACCTAAGGGCGTCGTGCGCGACAACGGCGGCCACATGGTCGCGCTGAAGTGGTCTATGGAGAACTTCTTCGGCGTGAAACCCGGCGAGGTGTTCTGGGCCGCGTCCGATGTGGGCTGGGTGGTGGGCCATTCCTACATCGTCTATGGCCCGCTGCTGCACGGCTGCACAGCGATCCTTTACGAGGGCAAGCCCGTCGGCACGCCCGATGCCGGCGCCTACTGGCGGGTGATTGCCGACCATGGGGTGGTGACCCTGTTCACCGCGCCGACCGCCTTTCGGGCGATCAAGAAGGAGGATCCAGGTGCAGCGCTTCTGAAGCAATACGATCTCTCGGCTTTCCGCGCCCTGTTCCTCGCCGGCGAGCGGGCGGATCCCGACACGGTGAAATGGGCCGAGGACATCCTGCAGGTCCCGGTCATCGACCACTGGTGGCAGACGGAAACCGGCTGGCCGGTGGTCGGCAATCCGCTGGGCCTTGGCGCGCTGCCGGTCAAGCACGGCTCGCCCACGGTGCCGCTGCCGGGCTATACGGTGCAGGTGCTGGACGAAGGCGGCAAGCAGGTCGCTCCCAGCACCATGGGGGCCATCGTCATCAAGCTGCCACTCCCACCCGGCGCCCTGCCGACTCTCTGGCAGGCGGAGGAGCGCTTCAAGGAAGCTTACCTCTCCGTCTATCCGGGCTACTACAACACCTCGGACGCGGGCTATATCGACGAGGACGGCTATGTCTGGGTCATGGGCCGCACGGACGACATCATCAACGTGGCGGGCCACCGCCTCTCGACCGGCGGCATGGAGGAGGTTCTGGCCTCCCATCCGGCGGTTGCCGAATGCGCCGTCATCGGCGTGAAGGACGCGCTCAAGGGCGAGGTGCCCTGCGGCTTCGTGGTGCTGAAGTCCGGCGTGCAGAAGACCCCTGAAGAGATCGAGAAGGATCTCATCGGCCTCGTGCGCGAGAAGATCGGACCCGTGGCCGCCTTCAAGCTCGCCATCACCGTGCCGCGCCTGCCCAAGACCCGCTCCGGCAAGATCCTGCGCGGTACCATGAAGAAGATCGCCGACGGCGACCCCTGGACCACGCCCGCCACCATCGACGATCCGATCATTCTCGAAGAGATCGGGGACGTGCTGAAGGCGAGGGGGCTGGCTGGGTGAGCCCTCTCCGTCATGGCCGGGCCTGTCCCGGCCATCTCGATGCGAAAAGCGTGGCTCCTCAATCCATCGGGATCACCGGCACAGGGCCGGTGATGACGTGGTGGGAGGACTTCGTGAAACAAAAAGGCCCGGATCGCTCCGGACCTTTTGCTTGAACCTTATTCCTCGTCTTCGTCGTCGCGCTTGAGCGTCTTGAGCTTGGCGAAGACCGAGTTGACGTCGATCGTCTCTTCCTGGACCGGCTTAGGGCGGCTCATGTCGGCGAAGGGGTCGGTGGGCCGCTCGGGGGCCGTGGAGACTTCCGCCGGCATCAGGGTGCCGCCGTGGTCCTGGGCTTCCACCTGCGGACGGTCCTTGGCGGCGCGCTGCACCTCGAAATCGAGATCGATCTGCGAGCACAGGCCCAGGGTCACCGGGTCCATGGGGGTGAGGCTCGCCGAGTTCCAGTGGGTGCGCTCGCGGACCTGCTGGATCGTGGTCTTGGTGGTGCCCACGAGACGCATGATCTGCGCGTCCTTGAGCTCCGGATGGTTGCGCACGAGCCAGAGGATCGCGTTCGGGCGGTCGTGACGGCGCGACACGGGCGTGTAGCGCGGGCCCTTCTTGATCTTCTTCTGCTCGGGCAGCTTCACGCGCGACTCAGCCAGACGAAGGCGGTGAGCCGGGTTCTCTTGCGCCTTCTCGATCTCCTCGCGGGTCAGCTGGCCCATGGAGATGGGGTCGGCGCCCTTGATGCCCGCGGCCACTTCGCCGTCGGCAATGCCCTTCACCTCAAGCGGGTGGAGCTTGCAGAAGTCGGCGATCTGATCGAACGACAGCGATGTATTCTCGACGAGCCAAACGGCCGTCGCCTTCGGCATCAGCGGTCCCTGGGACATGTAAGCGAACCTCCTTCAGGCCGGGCGCCGGACATTTCGGCGCCGCACGGCAAAACTCTCTTGCGCTCCGAACCGGTGCGGACCGGAGCATCTCGTCTCACGATGTGAGGGAAACGGGGTGATTATAGGGATCGTGCCGCGATGTTGCAAACTTTTGAGCATCGGACCGGAAAATTGGTTTCAGATCTTCCGGTCCCATGCTCCACCCTGGCGCTAGAGGGTGAGAACGATCTTCCCGATGTGCTCGCCCCCGTCCATGCGGGCATGAGCGTTGGCCACGTCCTCGAAGGCAAAGGTTGAATCCATCACGGGCCGGCAGCGCCCTTGGGCGAGCAGCGGCCAGACCTTGTCTTCGAGCGCGCGGGCGATGACCGCCTTTTCCGCCGGCGAACGGGGCCGCAGGGTCGAACCCGTGTGGGTGAGCCGCTTGACCATCAGGCGGCGGAAATCGACCTCGACCTTGGGGCTTTGCAGAAATGCGATCTGCACGATCCGACCATCCTGGGCCGCCGCGTCGTAGTTCCGGGTGATGTAGTCGCCGCCCACCATGTCGAGGATCAGGTCCGCCCCCCGGCCACTGGTGGCCTCCTTCGTGGCCGCCACAAAGTCCTGACTCCGGTAGTTGACCGCCACATCGGCGCCGAGCCGCAGGCAGGCATCGCATTTGTCCTGGGATCCGGCCGTGGCAATGACGGTGGCGCCGAACGCCTTGGCGAGCTGGATCGCCGTGGTGCCGATGCCAGACGTGCCGCCATGGACCAGGAAGGTCTCGCCGGATTGGAGGCGCCCCCGGTCGAACACATTGGTCCAGACGGTGAAATAGGTCTCCGGAATGGCGCCGGCTTCCTCGTAGGACAGGCCTGGAGGAACCGGCAGGGCGTTGCTCTCGTGCACTATAGCGTATTCCGCATAGCCTCCGCCCGGCACGAGGGCCATAACGGGCTCTCCGATCGAGAAACGCGCCGCGTGAGACCCGACGGCCGCAACATCGCCGGCGATTTCTAGCCCGAGGATGTCCGGTGCTCCGGGCGGCGGCGGATAGCCGCCCTGGCGCTGGATCACGTCGGGGCGGTTCACGCCCGCCGCCTTCACACGCACCAGGATTTCACCGTCTCCGGGCCGGGGAACGGGGCGCTGCACGACCTTGAGCACCTCGGGTCCGCCGCTTCCCTCCGCAACGACCGCGCGCATCATGTCCGGTGTCTGCCCCATTTTTCCCTCCTTTGGTCAACACTCTCCCGGGATATAGGCCCCGTTGGCAAGGAATGCATGCCGGATTAACGTCACGACCAACCTTGAAGAGGAGAATGCCATGGCCCTCGATCCCTTCGCCGATGAACCGCGGCGTATCGTCAGCGGACACGAAATCGGCCAGGACCTGTCGATGCTCTCCGTCGATGAACTTGAGGAGCGCGTCGAGATGCTTGAGCGGGAGGTCGCCCGTCTTAAGGAGGCGAAGGCCAAAAAGGAAAGTTCCCTTGCGGCTGCGAGCGCCTTCTTCAAGCTCGGCCAAGCCTAAGGGTGCTTAACCCTGCATTAACCATTCTGAAGCATGAATAAGGCATCCAGGTCTCTCCCTGGATGTCGAGTGGCTTAGAGGCCCACTCTGTTTGACGCTTCCCTGTTAGACTTCAAGAGCCGCCACGAGCGGCTCAATTTTTCTGAACCGGCTTAACCTTAAGAAGAGGTTACCGAGGCAAGTTTCCGCGGACCGTCCTATAATCCCTTCATGAGTTGCAGACCTCCGCTCCGGCGGGGGACAGGTCTTTGGGAGAGACGCGTGAACGAGCCCGACGTGATCCAGCTTGGTGTCGATCCTGTCCGGTTCGGGCAGAGCTTCGTGGGGTCGGATGCCTTCAAGGCCCTGTTTCAGGAGGGCATGGAGCTGATCGAGGAAACGGCCGCCTATCTGGACGGTCCGGGCCGGGAGGAATCCCGTCACCTGGAGCGCCAGACGAGCCTCGTCTATGCCAGCGAGAGCATGCGGCTCACCACCCGCCTGATGCAAGTCGCCTCCTGGCTCCTGCTGCAGCGGGCGGTGGCGGAAGGGGAGATCTCCCCCGATCAGGCCCAGACCGAGAAGAACAGGGTCCGCCTGAACTCGTCGGACACCAAAACGAGCATCGAAGACTATGAGGCCCTCCCGGAGCGGCTGCGGGACCTCATCGGCCTCGCGACCCGTCTCCACGCCCGGATCCTCCATTTGGAACGGCTGATGGCTGAGGCCGGGCCCGCTCCCCGCCAGGCAGCGCCCAATCCAATTGCGGCCCAGCTCGGCATGCTGGAGAAGGCATTCGGGCCAGCTGAGTAAGACCTAACGAAAAAGCCCCGCCGAAGCGGGGCTTTTTGCATTCCGGGTTGAAACAACCGGCGCTTGAGTAGCGCATCGTGTGGACCGGAAAACCGGGTCCACTTTTCCGCACGATGCGCTAGGGCGCCTGGTTACTTCTTCGCGCCGAGGCCCAGGCCGCCGAACTTCGAGTTGAAGCGCGACACGCGGCCGCCGCGGTCGAGCAGCTGCTGCGAACCGCCGGTCCAGGCCGGATGGGTGCTCGGGTCGATGTCGAGGTTGAGGGTGTCGCCCTCTTTGCCGTAGGTCGACCGGGTCTGATACTCGGTGCCGTTGGTCAGGACCACCTTGATGAAGTGGTAGTCGGGATGTTCGGTTGCTTTGCGCGCCATTGCCATAGTCCTTCTCGCGGCCAGCCAAGTCTGGTCAGCCCGCAATGTGAAATCGAGCCTGAATTGATGAATGCGCGCCTATACCTCACTTAAGTGGTTGAAACAAGCCGGGGCAAAGGTGCTAAACCGTCCCACAGCACTTTTCGGCCGGGCGAGACTGGTTCGCTCTCGAAAATTGAGACAGCTCAAGAGAAAAGGTCTGATTCCATGCCAATGGAACAGCTCCGATCCGTGATTTTCGTCAACGAAGGCTGACATGGCCGATTTGCCCTCCGACCAATCCCGCTCCAAGGCCGCGCTCAGCGCTCTGAAACCCCTCATTCCTTACGGCCTCGCTTACAAGGGCAGGATCGCAGCAGCCCTCGTGGCCCTCGCCATCGCGTCCGCGGCCACGCTCATCGTTCCGATCGCGGTGCGCCGGGTGATCGACTTCGGCTTCTCGGACCAGGGCCGCGATTACATCAATGCCTATTTCGTCCTCCTGCTCGGCGTCGTCGGCGTTCTCGCCCTGGCCAGCGCCTTTCGCTATTACTGCGTCATCACGCTCGGCGAGCGGGTGGTAGCAGACCTGCGCTCCGCCGTGTTCCGGCACCTGACCTCCCTCGATCCGGCCTTCTTCGACCAGACCAAGAGCGGCGAGATCGTCTCGCGGCTCACCGCCGACACCACCCAGGTCAAGGCGGCCTTCGGGGTCAGCATATCGATCGCCCTGCGCAACCTGTTCCTGTTCCTGGGCGCGACGGTGCTCATGATCATCACGAGCCCGAAGCTCTCCGCTCTCGTGCTGCTCGCCATTCCGGTCATCGTCCTGCCGCTCGTGTTCTCGGGCCGCGCCGTCCGGCGCCGGTCGCGGGCGGCGCAGGATCGCCTGGCCGACGCCTCGGCCTATGCGGCGGAGGCCGTCGGGGCCGTGCGCACCATGCAGGCCTTCGGCATGGAACGGGCCACCGCGTCCAACTTCGCCGCCGCCGCCGAGGAGGCGTTTAGTGCGGCCCGGCTCTCCACCACCATGCGGGCCTTTCTCACGGGCGCGGGCCTCTTCCTGGTTTCGGCGAGCGTCGTGGCCGTGCTCTGGTACGGCGCGCAGGACGTGCTGGCCGGCACCATGACGGGCGGGCGGCTGTCGCAGTTCGTGCTCTACGCGGTCTTCGCTGCAAGTTCGCTCGGCCAGCTCTCGGAGGTCTATGGCGAACTCGCTCAAGCCGCCGGCGCGGCGGAGCGCTTGGGCGAAATCCTCGCCGCCAAGCCCGCCATCGAGGCGCCGCGCAACCCGAAGCCTCTGCCGAACCCGCCTCTCGGCACGGTGGCTTTCAAGGACGTGCATTTCGCCTATCCGACCCGCTCCGATCAGCGGGCTCTCCATGGCCTGAATCTCACCGTGAGTTCAGGAGAAAGAGTTGCCATCGTCGGCCCGTCGGGCGCCGGCAAGAGCACGATCCTGCAGCTGCTCCTGCGCTTCTACGATCCGCAGGGCGGTGCGATCTGGGTCGATGGTATTCCCGTCAACGAGGCGGATCCCGTCAGCCTACGCGCTCGCATGGCCCTTGTGCCGCAGGAGCCGACGATCTTTGCCACGAGCGTCCTCGACAATATCCGCTACGGCAAGCCCGACGCCACGGAGGACGATGTGCGCCGCGCCGCCGAACTCGCCTCCGCAGACGGTTTCATCCGGGCACTGCCGCAGGGCTATCAGACCCTGATCGGCGAGCGCGGCGTGACGCTCTCCGGCGGGCAGCGCCAGCGCCTCGCCATCGCCCGCGCCATCCTGAAGGACGCGCCGATCCTGCTCCTCGACGAGGCGACCTCGGCCCTGGATGCGGAGAGCGAGCGCAAGGTGCAAGGCGCCCTCGACCGGCTGATGGAAGGCCGCACCACCCTCGTCATCGCCCATCGCCTCGCCACCGTACGCTCCGCCGACCGGATCCTCGTCATGGACCAGGGCCGGATTGTCGAGGAAGGAACCCACGAGGCGCTGCTCGCCCAGGGCGGCCTCTATGCCCGTTTGGCACGGCTGCAGTTCACGGGCGAAGAGCATCATGAGGCGGCCGAATAGCCAGTCGCCGCGAAAAGAATTCCAGCCGAGGGTGGCTGACATCCGGCCGCCTGCTCCCATCTGACTTAAAAGTTGCTGCGTACAGGATCACACCTTGGGATCGGCCGGGAGGACGGCATGGTCATCAGCAAGCGACATCCGCAGGATTCATCCCGCATCAACATCCATGAGCCATGGGATCTCCAGTATTGGTCCGACCGTTGGAACGTTCCGCGCCGTCAGGTGGTGGAGGCGATCCGCCGCGTAGGCGACCACGTTCAGGATGTCGCGCAGGCGCTGGGGAAGCTCTAGGTTAGCGATCATGTTCGGTTCCAGGAGGTAATGCCGAACGGGAAGGTCGATTGAATTCCCAACAGAAGCACGTTGTTCTGCATCGTTCCTGCGATACATTGTGGATCAAGTGCATGGATGCGTATTGGTGCGTAAAGAATATATTCAATAAAGCTCCAAGCTCTAACTTTTAATCTATATTTTAGATGTTTGTCCGATGGTTATACGGCCTGAATACTGCGCGTCGTGGGGGCGTGCGCTTCCCATGGTGCAATGGGCGGGTCACAGTCACGGAAATGGCTCTCAATAAAATTACTTTGACCGCAAAAGTGGTGATGCTGGTTGCTCTCGCAATCCTCGTAACGACCGGAACGATGTGGGTTGTCGCCTCGCGCCAATTGTGGGCCTCCCTAGAGGCTCAGCAGCAGGAAAAGGCCCAGCAGTACATCAGGAGCCTCGCCCTCGTTTATGCAGGTCGATCCCAAGGAGCCGAGGTCAAGGTTGAGCAGGGGCAGGTGACACGCATCGCGACGCCCTCGCTTGCCGAGTTCAAGGACTTCTCGGTTGTCGATGATTCTGTTGCGTATGTCGGCGGAAACGCAACCATCTTCACCTTCGATGCAACGCAGGACAAGTTCGTTCGCCGCGTCACCACGGTTAAAAAGGAGAACGGCGAGCGCGCCGTTGGTACGGCACTGGCCACCGACAGCCCGGCTCAGGCCTTCGTGCGCCGAGGAGAAACGTACTTTGGGCCAACAACTCTCTTCGGCAAGCAATTCTATACTGTGTACCAGCCGAGCTTCGACAGTGCCGGACGGATCAACGGCATTTTCTACGTTGGTATTCCGGTCGAGGATCTTCATAACTCGTACTTCTCGACCATGATGGCGCTGACTCTTTCTGCGGGCTTGATCGCAGTTCTGGCTTGTGCAGGAGCCGGCGTCGCCGCGATGCGTCTGTTCCGGCCGTTGAGGGATATCACCCTGCGCATGGGAGAACTGGCCAGGGGAGATCTCGAATGCCAGATTCTCCACCAGGAGCGTGGCGATGAAATTGGGGCTGTCGCGAAAGCCCTCCAAGTCTTCAAGGAGCTTATGATCGCGAAGAGACTTGCCGATGATCAATCAGCCAGAGACGCCGACGACAAGATGCGCCGCGCCGAGATGCTCGACCAGATCACGCGGCGCTTCGAGAGCAACGTGTCGGCCCTCACGCAAGGCCTGTCCTCGGCCGCCACCGAGATGGAGGCCACGGCCCAGACCATGACGGCGGTAGCAGGCCAGACCACCCAGCAGTCGGTCACCGTCTCGTCCGCCGCCCAGCAGACCTCCGCCAACGTGCAGACGGTGGCGGCCGCCACCGAAGAGCTCTCGATCTCGATCCGCGAGATCGCCTCCCAGGTGGCGCAGTCCTCGCAGATCGCCGACCGCGCCGTGCAGGGCGCGCGCCGCACGGATGCGGCCGTGCAGGACCTGGCCTCGACCGCCAGCCGCATCGGCGACGTGGTGCAGC